>Ga0307508_10001318_pt1 | contig 28106 bp, 33 predicted proteins | sample 9_EM_MG_FD_203089 | JGI IMG/M metagenome (GOLD analysis project Ga0307508, IMG submission 203089) | Populus trichocarpa ectomycorrhiza microbial communities from riparian zone in the Pacific Northwest, United States - 9_EM | ecosystem: Host-associated > Plants > Roots > Unclassified | place...
GGAGGAGGAGGAGGGGGAGGAGGAGGGGGAGGAGGAGGAGGAGGAGGAGGGGGAGGAGGAGGAGGAGGAGGAGGGGGAGGAGGGGGAGGACGAGGAAGAGGAGAACGAGGAGGGGGAGGGGGAGGAGGAAGAGGGGAGGAGGAGAGGAGGAGGGGGAGGATGAACAAGGGAGGAGGTGGTGGAGTGGTTGACATCCATTGGACCAGGCCGGGCCGGCCGATTGCAACCCGGCTTCTACTTGTCTCGTCGCCTTGCCCCGGCTGCACGCGAGTACGACTAAACAAAAAAAAAGCTCCGACTGACCCCCTCCATCCCTTCTCTGCAACTGGTAACCTACCTAAAGGGCCTGGAATCCGGCAAGTGTGGCTAGTATAGGGTAAGAAAAGCATATGGGACACGAGAAGCATAGTTGAAGAGTTAAAAAAAACGTTATATCCCACTTAACGCATATTACTATCGTGTGAGGACACGGAAAGTATAACTACATAACTAAGTACTTAAGGCCTGTTCCGCTGCCACCTGCATTTTGAATCTACCACACAAAATTTAGATGCAGCTTGAAACCTTGGGTTTCTGGGCGAAGGGCGGCTGTTCAGCACATCACCTCGAGTTAGCGATTCGAGAAACTGCATGTGTCGACTGAGCCACAATATAGATACGGATAAACTCTACTAACAACCACAAGTACATACCAGCGTGGCCCCCCTAGTAAACCCCACTATCACACCCACGATGTCAAACTCCCACACTCCGCCATTCCTTAGCCCAGCAAGGCTCTGTTGAAAGAATACCGATTAGCGATGAGGATAGAAATGAGCGATTGGAGTTGGATGAGTCTGAATGCTGTATGAGATGTGGAAACACGAGGCGTATGGATTCTGGTATTTCGAGTGGTTCACAACTTCGTTGTAGTATTCGATCGTATAGAAGAAAAGAAGAAGAGAAAAGAACCCGCCGAACAAAGATCCTCCGCTCACACTTCCCCGCTTGCACCTTACGCAACTGTGTCCTCAACAAACTCAGTGCTCAACAAACTCTGAGGCACAACCGCCAAATCTAGACGACGCGCGAGAAGCATTTCCAACAGGCTCCTTGCCGTCAATACCAGAGCATGCTGCATGATAAAACTCCTACCACACATCAGAGATGACTGGCCGAGCATCTCCTGGAGAGCACGAATAACCGACGCACTGTTGGTGTCCTCCGCATGCCACGCGGAAACTTTTTTAGCGCTGCGATTGGAGCCTGTGGGAGGAGGCGCCCGTTGTGTAGCCAAGCCGAGTCTGTGGATAGGAGGGGTCGTCCGCTGAGGCTCTGGATAAATAGGAAGGGCCACGTCGCCCTGTAAAAGGCCAGCTCGGGTTTCCGGAAAGTCGCAAACCTTCTTGATACAAAAGTGTGGCGTTGTTGAATATCTTGGTTGCCGTGGGGGGGATGCATCTGCAGTTTGGCAACCGTCAAACTCGTCGGAAACCCAAGGTTTGAAAATGCAGGTGGCAACCAAACAGGCCCTTAGTTGAAGAGGTGGGGGGGGGAGAGGCAAAAAACGTTCACGCTGCGTGCATATTACTATCGTGTGGGGACGTGGGGAACACGTATTTTCATTTGTGTTGACTATCACTACCATAGCCTACCGATCGAGACGTATGTCTCCTGCCTCCCTAGCGTATCTCTCAAGGTAGATAGCAGAGAAGAAATGGGAGGAAGCGAAGAATTGGGCCTACACCGTATAACCAATCCCGCCTTCAATGTCAAGTGCCGCCCATGGCGACGAAACCTCCCTGACCCAGGACCAGCAAAGACGAGGAAGACCACAGCATCTCGGTACTACCAGCTGAAGACGGGCCATGCGCTTACTGGTCAATTAACCGAGGCGATTCTTCAGTTCCTGGAATCGACCGATGTCGGAAGGAAGGCAAGAGAAGAGGAGTGGGAGCAGGCAAGCAGTGGCACTGCAGAAGAGCAGGAGGAGGGAGTGGAAGGAGCGGAGGAGTTGATGGAGATGGAGGGTGGTGGAGATGGTGGTGTGTAAGATAGCTATTGAGCAGGCCAAGAGGGCCAAAGGGAGAGCCGCATAGCTAGACTCGCGGACGGATATGGTTTGGTGTTGTTGTTGGGGTTCGCCGTAGTCTGGAAAGGCTTATAGATGCGAAATAAAATTCATGCCCCCTCCCCCCCCTACAGCTCCACCACTACACTTTTAATCAGCCGCCCTTCTAGTGTAGATAATCTTTCCTTCTTCTTCGCCACCTCACAAACATGGCTGCTCCTTCAGCACGTACACTCGGTACGTGCAAGTTCCACCTCTCATAGGTTGCAACTGTTAATGGAGAAAAAAGCCACACAAAGTACAGTTGAAAGTATAGCTAACAATAGACACCAAACTCTTCTGTAGGAAATTCAAATAACGGAGGAAAACATGGTAACCGGCGCGGAAACACAATGCATGGACAGGTAAACATTCGGGAAAATGTCGATATCGGGAAATGGGTAAGAGACTCGTGACATCATAAGTCGTTGTGATCGTCAAGTTGTACACACAGTATTACGGAGCCGGTGAGCTGATCATTGGAGCTCGGTTTCTCGGCGACGTCGGGCTTGAGGCCGAGGAGGCTTGTCGGTGGTCTGCCGCCTAGATATGCCGAAGATGGCACTCTTCGAGGAGTCGCCAATGTCAGCCTCGGGCACACTTGGTGGGCGATTAAAAGGAGGATGGGGTTCTCACTGGAGCAGTGTTGTAGCTGTTGGTCGCTGCGGTCCCAGTACGGAACTGCGGTAGGAGCTCTGTACCAACGGCACAGGGAATCGGCACACGCTGCCCCCGCGACATCCAGTTGACGGTGGAGCTGCTCCAATACCGCCTGCGTCAACTGCGGAGCGGGAGTCTCTGGCCAGGTGCACGGTGCATCAGCATGTGTATGGCCTCGGAGGCAGCGACTGCAGCAGACGGAATGTGCACGCGGTATGCGCAGTTGGTGCCTCGCCCAGCTCCTAATAGCTAACTACTAGTGGGCAGGTCACTCACCGACGTATTGCTGCTGCGCGGGATGAGCGGATTTGGACATTCCGGACATCATCTAGTGCTGGAATCCGAACCGTCGGATCGTCTGAGGGGAGTGGGACGGGGTTGCTCGATGAAGATGCCGAAATATCGGTGCCGTTCGGGAAGCCCTGTGGTGTGGGCACGTATGTAGCGATGACAATAGCTAACCCCACCGGAAGGGAGTGCAGAAGAGCTGGATCGGGGTGGTGGGAGTGGTGGCTGCTGGAAGGAATCGCAGTGGGGCGACGATCGGAGTGAACAGATACACAAAGAGGAAGGGACAGGCCTGGTATTTATAGGGGAAATGGTAAAGGGATCTGTTGTTCATTGCTATTCTCTGCTGTAGCAGACGATGATCATGCCGTTCGCATTTCATAGCTTATCCCATCCGCCCCGTCTTGCATCCAATCCGTGTTGTGAGGCCACTAAGGATACCCCAGCGAAGTAAGCCATTAGCTGTGCGGCATCCTGGCCAGAAGACCTAACGGAACGTGCGTTTCCTGCATGTGTTTCGGGTGGCCACAAATGTTACACCACGGGTCTTGCGGGCTCTCCTGATAGGGCTGATAGGGCGAGGAAGCCTGCGAGTTGTCAAGTGGGGATGTCTTCCGACCTGTATTTACGCCCTCCCCTTACTGGAAAGGCGCAGGGAATCCGCACAACACCACCCGCTCTACCGCCCGCCAGACCGCTGCCAACTCTCGACTCGGCAAACGTCCCCCCACCGACCAGACCATCGGAACCTCTCCCTCAGCCCGCTACAGGCGGTCAGCCCCTAACGGCCAAACCTCGTCCTGTAGATTTCCCAGTGCTGTTCTTCTTCGGCCATAGACCGGGATCGGCCCGCCTAAGGGGTGCAAGAGATGACCAGAACCAAAGAGACGGCCAAAAAGAGGGCATAAGGAAGGGCTGGCATGGCTTCGACAGAATCGCCCACTCTCATCGGTAGTACCCCAGGGCCGGAGCATTCTTTCCTGGTTAGTGTGTCTCGGTTGGATCGTTACTAATTTCCGTCCCGGTACGGTTCTATGCGGCTACGCTAACATCTCCCTAAAAATGTAAGCATAATCTAGAAAAAGCTCCGGGGACACGATAAGACAAACACACCCTTTTGAACAAAAGACCAAGTGAATGGCCACGACCGCTGGAAGAAGGCTCTTGGGGGACCGTCATCCGCTTCCATCAAACCAGCGTCACCCGACGGGCGTCGAAGCTGCTGGCTGTAAGTGCTAGTTCGAGTTGCTGCTAGGCTGAGACGCTACCGGTCCGAGTCCTTGCCAGTCCGGATCGTTAGCAGTCCGTAGGAAGTAGACCTGGAAGCACAAGCCCCACCGGCAGAGGTGTTGCACGCTCCCGCAACAGCACCCCCCCAATGTTAAGCGCAATAACAACAAGCTCTCTAGTAGGCACCTGCTGTCGTTCCAGTCCGTACCTGGGGATATTTCGGGTCCTCGCAATATATGTGAGACAGATGTAGCGGTTGGCAGATCCTCCGAATGGACCTGAGTTGGTGACGAAGCTACCAGTGCAAAAGTCTCCTGCTCCGTCGACTGGTCTTTGGGTACCGATAGTTCAACAGACAAGAATAGAGCCAACAGCAACTGTCATCTCCCCATATCGAGGAGGGCTGGCGCAAAGGCCAACAAAACTGTAAGTACGAAGTATGCCGTTGGTGGTTTGTACCCCTCGAGTTGACGATAGCAACGTGATAGAACGACCAAGCAGCAATCTCAATTTTGCATTGTTTTTTTCTGGCGGCAAGCAGTAATTAGGCCCCTCGATGTCCGTGCAGTTTGAGACACGCTCCTATCCGCGATGATCGAGAACGTGGTACGCATCTGCTCGCGTGCGTTGGGGCAACACCGAGGCACATCTCCGTTGCCCAGTAGAACCAGTCGCTTCTGGCGCATGAGTCCGGAGGCCGCTTACCGCTGATCTGCTATTTGTTCAAGAATACATACGTGCGGCGACCAGAATGCGGGGTCGCAACTGGCCGAAGCCGGTCCGTGTGCACCGAGAATGTGAAACCTTAATGCACGCCTACAGGCGTTACCAGAAGCAGCAAGGGCTTATGAAGACTCCTCCGATTGCTCGAGCGGTGGTCGACTCATGCAGTAACTCCTTTTGGTTCTCCGTCATCCTGTCGGGCACATGCATCCTCCTCGCGTCCGAATGGCAAGCCGGGATTCACCGCAGCACTCTCTTGCCAGATGTCGGCAGACCATTCTGTGCCTGTCTGCCAAGACAAGGCCCGACCAACGGAACGCCGGCGACGGTAGCTCTCAGCCGCAGTAAAGTCAGTGAGGGGGAGTCGAGATCGGCCGATTCCGTATGCGCACGCACTTTACTGCCTCCGTATCATAGCAACTTGTTTTGATAAAGAGAAATAGGAGGGGATGAGAGTAGTAGGAGGAACGGGATGACGGCCAGGTCTTTCCAAGTCGCAACTCGTTATACATACTCTGTTCGTCAGAGTGGGAGCTCTGGGAGCGCCGGGAGCGGAAAGAGGAACGGGGGGCGGAGGCGGAGGAGCTGGGTGCTGCGGGAGAATTGGGCACCGGGGAGGAACTGCCGCTGTTCCTGCACGCGCCCTCCTTCATGGCACCGGCGGACGAGGAGTAGGGGATGGTCACCTTTCCTTTGTTACTTTCGTTTGTGATTTCCTTTGTGCGCACCTTATCTTCTTGGGACAGGCCTGGGCGGAGGGCAAAGGGGAGCTTGCAACGTGCCGCCACCGCGCGGACTGCGGACAGGAAATCGGGTAAAATGTACGCCGCCATGATCTATATAGGTCGAATGCGAGTATGAATAAACAAAAAAAAAAGCTCACTTTTAGTACGTTTTGGCTGCATTACGACTGCCAACCGTGATGGCGACCAGGGGGATGGTCACCCAGCGGTAGCTAGTGACCGTTGTCACTGCGACGCGGCTGTAATGTCAACACCAGTATTGTCAGGGGAGAAATCAATGTTGGATGGCTTGGCACCTTGGCGCCCCGGCGTCACTATGTTGCTACGGGCGGCAGCATCTTCTTTCTTCTTTAGACTTGATCAGACATCATTCTCAACTCTTTCGTGGACGGTTCGTCCACCACGTTTCCCGCGATCCTCTTTCTTGTGCCCTTCTGTGCCGATAACCTAGAGCTCCTCGGCTGAGCGGTCCGCCAGCCTCTCTTTCTCCTCACAAGTATACTCAGAACTACAGCAGCAAAAAGAGAGAACAGAGCCTACTGGGAACCTCAGGGTTCCTGTGCGCTGGCAAGTCGGCAGATCAAGGGCTGACTATGTATCGGTGAGATGGGCAGCAGCGCGCTGCAAGACGAGAATAACGATGCTCTGGACTGGGTGAACGAGGAGGAGGACGTTCGGTTTTGGGGTGGCGGGCGGGGGAGGGATGACAGCGACCCGGACTCGGAGGAGGGAGGAGAGGATGAAGATTCGGAAGTAGAAGCCCCTGTCAGTGCAGGAAATGCAAGAAGTAGAGCGGATGCACGCCCAGCAGTACCTGTTGATTTTCCGCGTGAGGTCCCACCATTCGAGCCATTCAGACATCCTCAGCAGCCACATGAAAGGCGAATTCTACTCCCATCCGTCTTTTGGGACTCGTGTTGTTATGTGTTGTTTTTACGGCAGAAAAATAGTGACCCTGAAATACAGGATATTCTCCAGAGGTCACCATATAATGGTAAAGTAAGAAGGACCGCTTTCTGTTCGCTCTGTCAAGTGCCACTTTGTAAGGAATTTTAGCATCATGATTCCATGAGATGCAGAGTACACTAGATTACTAATGTAGTGGCGCTGCCACACTAACTACTTTGTCATATAAGGGAAGGCGTCTAATTAGCGTGGTGTATGAAGTCCAACGGAGGGATAGGCCAACCGATTAGTCAGGAGGATTGAGCAGGGGAGGGGGAGTTTGCTTTGGCAGAGAGAGTTCTTCTGTACTTAGACACAATCTCCTAGACATCACCACCGGTAGTCCCGCCCCACGAAGAGTCTTCCCCAGCTGTGCCAGTGCCGGTGCCGGGTGGCCGGCCGCGGACCCGATACACAGTTGGACCGGCCCTGCGAAACCGTGAGTCACTGAACGCTGAACGCTGAATGTGGAGACCGGATGCCGAATCGCATGATGCCGAATCAGGTTATCATTGCCACGGGCGTCACGTGTGTGGCGCATCTCGTACTCGAGGCTTATGTATGCAAAGTGTATTGGCGATGTTGCGAGATTTCTTTGGCAGGGTTGCAAGGTTGTCGAGTTTTCGAGGTTGCAGGGTTGCAGGGTTTCGTGTTTTAAGTTACGCAAATTTGAATAACTTGACAGGTTGGTCGTTATGGGCCTCCGTAGTTATGGGCCTCCGTATTCGGGGATGACTTAATCCAGACTTATTCACGGAGTGCAACAAAATGCCGAAGAACGAGGCTGATGTCACATGACATGCGACACCGAATAGGTCTGGTGCGAGACAATTTACAGTTCCACCATCTCTTCTCCGATTACATAACAGAATTCTTGATAATCTTGTTCGCTTGAACGATTTTATATCTGATGTTGTAATTGCCGAGAGCTTCCAGTAATGGTTTAGCTGTAGTCCAAAACCTGGACCCCCACACGCAGCCCGAGATATAGTAAGACGCCAGTGGATCATGAGATCTCCCTCGTTTTCCCGGCCCGCCTGCCGACCGGTCCAGACCAGGCCGGCGCCAAAAAAGCCGGTGAGCCCGCGGGCCGTGGACTAGCGTGGACTGTGTCTCGCAGACCAGACCAGGCCGAGGCCAGGACTGGCCCGGCCGGATTGTTGAGACCCCTGGTTGCAAGCTCCCATTTGCCCTCCGCCCAGGCCTGTCCAATGGAGACGTAATGCGCACCAAAGAGATTACGAAGGAAACGAGTCCGAACAAAAGGAAGAACAAACGAAAAACTGCCCCGCCCCCTTACTCCTCATCTGCGGATGCCATGAAGGGGGGCGTTGGGTAGGAGCAGCGGTGGCCCCTCCCCGGCACCCAATTCCCCGCACCCAGCTCCTCCGCCTCCACTCTCCTCTCTCCTCCCCGCCCCCTGCGCTCCCACTCCGACACTTCCCTCCCTGCGTCTTCCTCAGCCGGCACTAGCTTTCCCACATCTGTAGCTGAGAGGAAGTCTAATACCGCCTGGCTGCACCGCCCATCGGCCAGGAGATCCCGGATCCTCCACCGACTCATCTAACTCCGACTTTCCTTCAGCACCTCTGCCCATAGGGTCTTATGCTGGGCCTTCCACTCAGGGCATTCCTTGAAAAGGTGCTCCCGCGGTTGAGTCTGGCACCGGCACTACCAACACTGGGCGGTGGGTCGATTCTTCACCTATTGGAGGTACTGCCCCATGAGGTAATGCCCTGCCTTGATCTGGTAGGACCTCAAGGCAAGCCGCTTAGAACTCCCGGCTACCGTACCGTCAGGCCTCTGGCTCTTCGGTCTGTACTTTTTACTGGAGGTTCGGCCTCCAGCCCACTGCCTTGCCTCCGCCCATTTCTTTTCCGTGATCTCCTGCTTGAGGTGCGTGAGAGATCTACGTAGCGGCATCGCGCGTGCCCCCGGTCGGTCCGTGTAACTCGGCCATTCGACCCCGCGGGCGTCTGGCTCCTCCGCCGCGAGGTTGGCCCATTCTTCGGCCTTCTCGTTCCGTTGGACTCCCTTGGGCGCCGGCAGCCAACGGATTTCGATGGTGATATCTGGCCGGGCTCTCCGGAACACTGCGATGTGCTTCCTCGCCTGGAGCGCGTATTTTTGGCCAGGGCGAGGCCATCCGTCTGATGGCGGCTTGGGCGTCCCTGAAATCCGTGACCCGCTCCGGCGTGATCTGTCTTCGCGAAGCCGATCCCAGTGCCCACGTGAGCGCGGCGCACTCTGCGTCGTAGGCCTGGTTGTAGCCTCCGTCGCTGTCTGTTACCTGGAGAACTAGTGGCGACAGTACTTTGAATGCGAAGAATATACTCTAGCGACAGGTAGAACTCGTCACTAAGCTAGCAAATGCTACAGCAAATGTGATTCAGCGACTTTTGTCTAGGATAGACCACTTTTTAGGTGGAATTCCTAGGATGATCCACCGTTTTTTGTTGCTTAGGATAGACCACTCTTGTCGAGTGATAGCTACGAACACTCACACTGGAAACAACCCACCCTCGCCGCCGCAATCAACACCCAAAATTCCACGCTCCCTACATACACAACATCGACACATCCAGTATGCCTCCTACCGGCGGCAATTCTCAGTCAATTTTACCAATCGAAGATGCTCTTGTGTACGCTGGCAAGACATTGGGTGATTGGAATCCCCTGCGGCCATGCAATTACGGCTATCAACACGTCCAAGCAGGCACCTGTGGGCTTCGTGCTTTCCTACTGGTCACGCCAAAAATGGGTTGCAACTTATGATTCGGCAGTGCCACCCATTACCATGGACATGGTGCATGAGCTTTTTTTGAGTCAGGACTCAGGAGCGGGAACATCAGCAGCCGTCAATGGAAGGCGAGGCTACTCAAGCCAGAGCGGAAGACGAGAACTCCAATGGCGGTGAAGAGGGACCTGAGGGATCCAGAGGAATCGCTCCCGTGGAGAGGGAGGCTATGCAGTGAGCCACCTCTGACACGCGCACCCAGAGGACCGCCGGCAAAGAAGAGGATGAGCCAGGCTAAAATGAGGAGAAACCCGGGAGGACACAACATCGGAGGGCTCCCTGATATTCCCGACCAGGCCCCGCCATGTTGTTCAACCTGTAGAGGCCAGTACTGGTAGAGGCCTTGGCCACCATGCACGTACATGCCACAAGGCACATTCATAGTCTTTCCAAATAAAATCTAATCGTAGCGAGACACGAATCTGTGAGGCGCAGCGGCACGGGGTGCTGGAGCTGAGGTTGGTGTTGCTATCACTCGAAAAAAGTGGTCTCTCCTGGGTAACAATAAAATGGTGTTATCCTAGGAATTCCGCCTAAATAGTGGTCTATTCTAAAGTCGACATATCGAATAGAGGTCAAACGCTCCCTTAGCTGCCTCCCATCGATAGCGAACACATGTTCACGCTCCTTTTTGATGTCCTCCCACAGTTTCTTCGGGTCTGTCGTATATGAGGTCTCGGCATACTTCCTCTGTAAAGCCGGGTCGAGTAGGGTGCGAATGGCACCACCTGCCTTGACGAGGTTTGAAGTATATTGCTGATACCTCTCATAGTAGCGGTACAACTGGCCGAAGTAGGTGGAGTCATTCGATTCGGGCGCATACGGGGCGGCGGTAGTTGTACTCAGAACACTACCAGTGGTGGTCGGTGGGAGCGTTCAGAGGCGGCAGTTCAATTACTCAACATACCTAGCCCCAGTACCCGGCGCTCTGGAGATAGGCCATTTCCGCAAGGGCCCACCCCCCATAATCCGCCCCACCCAGCGGCCCCATCGATGGAGACAACATTTTTGCGTTCAATCGTCTCGATACCAGAATAGGTATAACGATGAAGTTCGGATCGAGATACACAATACCTGAACGGGTATTCTATCCGGAGGTCTTCTCTTGTAACAAGCAGGGCAGGAAAGGTGCGGTGTCAGTCTCTTATTTTCGAAGAGATTCAGATCCGCACCCAGAGGCTCGTAACCTGTTGTAGTGGAGCGGCGGCGTGAAGAGAGGAAGAGATACGGGCACACAAAAGGGACGTAGACAACAGTGTATTCGGTGAGGTTGAGAATGTCTAAGAGAGCCGGTCTAGCTAAGCTACAGAGAACAAGAATATATTGGGTGCCGCCGGCACACTAGTGTGTGGACAAAACACGCATAAACCCTAAGTTCTCCAACCCTATCTCCAACACAAAGCCGGTGGTCCTAGGCGACCTCATCGTATTATATACAGTGCCTCTTCTACTCGACTATCAGGGACCATCGAGATCGAATAAGACGAGGAGCCCCTGCCAACGCACAATGAGCAGCAAGTGTCCTGTAGCATGCCATACAGCAGACCTACATACAGCGAGGTACCACATACGGCTCTTAAGGGAATTAGAGATACACCAGCACCAGTACAATACCCCCAGGCTATTACGGATAGCCGCCACTAACAGCTTTGGTGACGCCCTGGCCCACGCGCTGGAAGTGGTAGCGCAAAGGGACACGACCCCGGAACGGGTCACCATCTTCTCGGATGTACAGACAGCCATCAGGCGGATGGCGTCGGACGAACCTGGCCCGGGCCAACGGTACGCCCTCCAGGCGCAGAAGCACATTGCCACGCTGCGCAGGGCCAGGCCAGGCATCATGATAGAAATCCGATGGTGCCCAGCCCACAAGGGAGTCGCCGGCAACGAGAAGGCCGACGAGTGGGCAAAGACTGCAGCAGGGGAGCCGAACACCCGCGGGGTGGAGCGGCCAAGCTCCCTAGGCCGGACAGAAGCACGGGTGGCACCCCTCCCACAATCTCTCGCCAACCTCAAGCGGGGAATCTCGGAGAAGAAGTGGGCGGAGGCACGACAATGGGCAGGGGGCCGAACCTCCAAGAAGAAGTACCAGCTGCCAAAGTGCCAGCGGCCCGATGGCACGGTAGCTGGGAGCACCAAGAGGCTCGCCTCGCGGTTCTACCAGCTCAAGACGGGGCACTGCCTGACCGGGCAGTACCTCAACTGGACGAAGAGCCGACCCACCCCGCAATGCTGGTGGTGCCGGTACCGAACGCAGACCCGGGACCACCTCTTCAAGGAGTGCCCAGAGTGGAAGCCGCAGCAGAAGATCCTATGGGCGGAGGTGAAGAAGGAGACGGGGAAGTGGAAGGACCGGTGGAGGGTGCGGGACCTGCTGGCCGACCGGAGGTGCAGCCGGGCGGTGCTGGACTTCCTCTCAACCACGGACGTGGGCAGGCGGGTCTCCGGGGTGGAGGTGGATGACGCCGTGAGCGCGGTATCGGAGCTGGAGGTGCCAGAGTGGATGGAGGAGCAGGGGGCGGTGGCCGAGGAGCCGGGCGCTGGGGGGGAACCGCCGTTGTTCCTGCCCACACCCGACTTCATGGCGCCAGGGTCGGTGTAGGCGGCGTTCTTTCCTTTGCCCTTTTCTTTTGTAATCTCCTTGGTGCGCACGACTCGTTCTTGGGACAGGCCTGGGCGGAGGGCAAAGGGGTGCTTGCAACGAGCCGCAACTGTGAGGACAGCGGACAGGAAACGGACTGTACATATCCTCGCCATGATCTCCATAGGTCGCACGCGAGTAATGAATAAACAAAAATAACAGCTTTGGTGACAGGTGGGGGTCGAAATTACTGCTGGGCATCTGTGAGCGCCGTTCCATGCAGGCAAACTTCTGCCCGGGTGGGGGACATCCAAATACCGGGTGTCCTCCCTCTTCTTGTTTAGTCGCATTGGGCAGAGGCCGCGCCTAGACCCCTCTTCCAATAGTTTTATCTTCCATGGTTGTTCCTACGTACATTGATCGCTCAAACGATGGGAATAACCTGGGGCGGACGGTGAAGGCGGTCATGATGGGCGCCATCTTCTTGCTCCCTCATTGGGCACAATCATGGTTAGTGCCAAGCTGTTCTTTGCACTTCTTTTGGCCGAGGGGTATCGCTGGAGTAATAGTGGTTCGATTTATTTATTTTTCCGCTGCGAAGGGCTTGGGGAAAGCTAGACAACTAACTTTTGACTACCTGCTAATTTATCTGGGCTCCCGCTCAGTTTCCTACAGATGCGCCAGTGAGCGAGTTCATTGTTTTGAAAATAATGGATTCTCCGGGCTCGGCGGCTGGCTGTGCTTCAAAAATCCCCCCTATAGGAGATTCGATCATCGCTTGCTTGAAGGCTTTTTCTTGCCGCTTCCCTTTCAAGCGCTGTTGCTTCAAGACCTCCACCTCTATTTTTTCCTCCACCCGTCTCTTCCGCAGTCTGGCTTCCTCAATTGTAAGGTTTATCGGTCAACTGTGTGCTACCTGCATGTCATATACTTGAGTTGTCGGGTTTTCCCTTTGTCCGATCCAGCCGTCGCAATTGCGGGTTGGTTTTGATTTGTATTGCTTCTCGTGCCATCGACATATGCGCAGGCTTTGCTAGCAGTTCTACTCGCTCTCGAACACCAGACTCAATATCCACTCCCTGACACGCTAAGGAGTCGAATTCTTGCAAGACAACTGCAGCATGCTCTTTCACTCCAATTGCATTATGAGGAGTTGAAGGAAGGAGTAGTTCTTGAGTCGTTCGCTTTGACGGCGTCATGGGAGTCGATCCATTGGGTGTGGGAGGTGTGCCGATGCGGTTCTTGGTGGTCTTGAGCTCGGGGATATTTTTAAGAACGTCGTCGGGGGGTTAAACGCGTGAATGCCAGTTGAACGGAAAGCACTTCGGCACAATCGATTTGTGAACACCTCCTTACGTGCTTCTTGGAAGAGTTGCATAAAAAGCTCCTTACCAATACCAGTAATACCATGACGTGAAGCATTGTCCAAAGCCTTTGAGTATTCTGCTGCATATCGACTGAAAATCACGACATCGAGTGGCTGTAGAAGATGGGTACTATGGGCGGGTAGGCAAAGACATATGATTCGATGAGCATAGGCATATTCGGTGAACTCGTAGGTAATATGAGACTCGTGTCCATTAAAGATTAGGAGCCGGTATTCGTCTTCTCCTTCCGTCGGTCGGGTATGGGGTTCGAAGTTACGTTCCAACCATTGTAGAGCAAGTAATCTCTAAATGGCTAGCCTTGAATCACACCTCGAGGACTGATTCACTTCCAGGTTTGATTCACTTCCTGCGCTACTACGTTACGGCCATCGAGTACGTCCCTGCCCTTGGTTCCATCCTCGCCCGGTATCGGTGGCACTACTCGCGACCTCACTCTGCTCGCCACCTCGCAAAAAGTCCAGAATCGAATGGGTGCACAGTTTGTCTGCGAGAAGGTCGCCGTGGCTTGTTCCCGACATTGCATGTCGAGGTGGCTCGTTCGCGGCAGTGCTCTTCGCGACATTGCTCGTCCGGCATTGCTCACTCCCGGCATTGCTCGCCCAGTGTGGCTCGTTCCCAACATTGCTCCCATGGAGCATGTTGACCAGACGCAGTCAATAGTTGCAGCATATGTGTATGTAGTATGCTCTCTCATTCAGTTAGTCTATCGGCAAATAAGCTAACCTGTTATTTATAGACCCTGATGAATAGGTACATTTCTACCCATTGCAACGATGTATATCTGTCAACATCTACTCCAGGAGTCAGGCATTCCGCTTGACACGGATGGATGCCTGGATTATAGCGCTGTTTTTGCGAATCTCTCTGATGCTGCAGTTGAACCCGCTATGCACAAGGTAGCATACTTACTCATGCGCAGTGTCTTGGCCGAGTATATGTTGGCAGCTGGAACTCCTGAACATGCTACTAATATGTGTGAACCTCCACAGGGTGCATATGACTGGGGAAATCTAGACCGTCTGCTTATGAATGGGGCTATATGTGTCAACAGTGGAAGAGAGAGATTGGTCTGGATCTGGAACAGCTTGGTGGTGAACCCGAGTAACTAGACTGGGGGAGATCACTGTGCCGAGGGGGTGGATGGTATTGAACAATTGTAATGGGTTTGAGGGTTTTTTTTTGTTTCTTCATTCAAAGAATCCGAGCTATACAAATCATGGCAGAATTACATAAACGCTCCTCTTTCTCGCTCCAGTAATGGCCGGCTAATTGTGAATTTTAAACCCTCTTAAAACAACGATGAGAAAAAATAAAATAAATAAACACTCATGCCAACGCCTCCATAGAACCGGCAATTTTTACGAGCGAGGAAGCTCAGACCTAAGATCGTAAATTATTGCGCGGATTCTGTCACGGCCCACCGCTGCCACTTTCGCCACCACCACTGCCGCCATCACCGCTGCCCCCGCTGGCCCCACCACCACTACGTCTACTACGGAACGACTAAGGCTTAGAAGGTTGTGGGTTGCAAGGTACGAGGCAGGTTCTGGATTGCACGGCGAGGAAAGTTCTAGGTTCTGGTTGCGCTGCACGAGGAAGGTACTTGATTGCGTGGTTGCTCGGCGTGAAGAAGGCTCTGGATTTTCTGTCTGTCGCGAGGTGAGGACTGCATTCACCATACATAACATGCAGAACCTTTCCGAATAATGGATCTAGTCATTTCATAGCGGCGGCGGGCCGTGACAATGGCTCCATATTTGGAACGGGCGGGGCCTGGCGTGGCTCCAGTAGCGAACCGTAGCAAGACGGGAACGAGGACGAGGGGACTAGTCGGCAAGCGCGCAACCATAGACAAGGTGTGGGGACGTGGACGCGTGAGCAGGCGGCAAGCGCACAACAATGAATAAGGCGTGGAGACGGACACACGCGAGCGGACTAACCGGCAAGTGCACAACAATGGACAAGACGTGAAACCGGATGAGCGGTCGAGCGACCGGGCGAGGACAAGATCAAGGCGGGTGATCCAGCGAATGGACAAGTGGGTGAGGCAGGCGCGCTAGCAGTACTGGAAAGTTTACGAGTGCAGAGTAGCGATGCGTTCGAGCAGCAGGCCAACAATTCGTACGTGGGCAGCCTGCAACGCGTATGAGGAGAATCCTGCAAAGCGTCCAAGTATAGGTTAGCGATGCGTATGAGCAGTAGATAGGCCGGAATGCATGCGGGCAGTAGGTCTGCGACGTGTCTGGGCTGGGCCTCTTACCAAGCAGCCATGCTTTGTTTTTTTTCACTCGTCGCTCGGTTGTTTTTGTGGCGCGGTTGGGGTTGTGCAGTTGTACCGTGGTTGTCATTGGGCAATTGTGGCAGTTGGCAGGGCGCATTGTGGCGTGAAAGAAACACCGTATCAAGACTAGGCCCTCTCAATGTCCTCAGCCGGAGGTGCAGAACGGGAGGATGCTGATGCGAGATGCAGCGAGGTTTTGCTGGGCTGTGCGTGCATATATATATCTATGAATTCACCACAGCAACGGCGCTAGACAGGGGCTTCTGCAGGGATTAATGCTCTGCACAACTTCAGAGCGGGCGCAGAGAGCGTGCACTCTTTGCCAAGATGTAAACAAACCACCTGATTGACTTGACAGTGTGGGAGGATTTAGGCTCTATCGCTTCATTGCCTTAGGTTCGGTTGCTTCATTGTATTGGGTTCTGTTGCTTCATTGTATTAGGTTCTGTTGTTACATTGCGCTCGGTTCTGGTGGATCATCGAGGGATTGGGATCCGTGGGTTCAGGGAGGATTGACCACCCCCATCTGTATATGTACAGAGGGGCGGAGCGGAGTCGGTTCATCCTGTTCATCCTGTTCATCCTGTTCATCCTCCTCGCCGGACAGAATCAGACAATCATTGGGTAACGCCAACACCCACCCACTCTCTCTTCTTTTCCACCTTCCTTTCTTTGTCGTTCTCTACATCGGGCCTGGCATAGGTCCTTCAACAGCAACGATAGAGGGTGCTGACTGCCGTCGTCATCACCAAATGTGTGAAATTATCCGCAAGAAAAACCGACTTGCTTCTGCTTTTGCTATCCTTTGACTCTGGTGCATTCTCGTACTAGATATGAGTTCTAAATTGTTCCTTCGATTCGGCGTGTTTGTGTCGTTGGCGGTTTTCAGAGACCTTAGGCTCTGCCAAGACTTTGCGCACGCTCAACCCAGCAAAACCTCGCGAGGGCACGTATTTGTGCACGCACAGCCCAGCAAAACCTCGATAGTAGTCGCTAGAGAGTACGTACGGTAGTCGAACCTGTGCGGTCGAACCCCCAGACGCGCTAACAAGCTAGCGTTACTTAAAATGCCTCAAAGCCTAGAAATCAAGAATCGAGCGCAATGTATGAGATTTGGTGGAGTTATGGGGCATCGAAGATGGGGTTAGGTAGAAGGACAGGTATCTATGAAAGAGCACGTGGTCGTGAGCAACAGAGACGTAATCATATTAAATCACTCGCACTAACCCATTTTAAGTAACGCTATCTTGTTAGTGCGTCTGGGGCCCTATGTACAGACTTGACTACCGCACGTACTCTCTAACTAGCAGCATTGGCCCGGCAGAATATTATTATTATTATTGGAAGTTTATGACGAAGGGTTCTGGAGTTTTTTTTTCTTCTGTTTTCGGGGTGTGGTTGGTTGGCGACTGGCGATGCACACACCCTCGCACGAAGAGGAACAAGGGAGATGGTGGAGGGTTGATATTCACTTCCATTGGAGCAGGCCTGGGCAGGTTACTCCACCCCCACATAGACTACCCCCCTCTGAAACTCGTAGCCTAAGGCGCCTGGAATTCGGTTGCGTGGCCAGACAACAGCTCTGCGGCGAGTGAGAGGCTGAAGTGGGAGTAAGAAAAACATATGGGGACACGAAAAGTATAACTGCGTAGTTGGGGGGGTAAGGGAAAAGTGATTTCCCGCTTAACGCATATCACTAACGTAAAAAAACGCTAGATCACGCATGCATATTACTCGTATAGGTACACGAAAACCACGTATTTTCATCGTGTTGCAGTGTATCGCTACCATTTTGTCCACGGTATGATAGCACTACCACAGTTTTTACCCCCCCTTCGACTTTACAGTAGGTATGGTTTCGAGGCGTCTAAATTCACCCACGAATCTTACAGCTCAACAATCACGCCTCTAATCAGCCGACCTTTTAGAGTAGATAATCTTTCCTTAGCCTTCGCCACCTCATGGACACGGCTGCCCCTTCAGCACGTACACTCGGTGTGTGCAAGTTCCACCTCTCGTAGATATTGTCTCATTCATCAGGTTTCAACTATCAACGGAGAAAAAAGCCACCCAAAATACAGTTGAAAGTATAGCTAACAATAGACACCAAACTCTTCTGTAAAAAATTCAAATAATGGAGCAAAACATGGTAACCGGCGCGGAAACACAACGCACGGACAGGTTAACATTGGGGAAAATGTCGATATCGGGAAATGGATAAGAGACTCGTGATATCATAAGTCGTTGTGATCGTCAGGCTGTGCACGCAGTATTACGGAGCCGGTGAGTCGATCATTGGAGCTCGGTTTCTCGGTCACATGAAACGACGTCGGGCTCGAGGCCGAGGAGGCTTGTCGGTGGTCTGCCATCTAGATATGCCGAAGGTGGCACTCTTCGAGGATCCGCCAATGTCAGCCTCGGGCACAGTTGGTGGGCGGTTAAAAGGAGGATGGGGTTCTCACTGGAGCAGTCTTGTAGCCGTTGGTCGCTGCGGTCCCAGTACGGAACTGTGGCAGGAGCTCTGTACCAACGGCACAGGGAATCGGCACACGCTGCCCCCACGACATCCAGTTGACGGTGGAGCTGCTCCAACGCGGCCTGCGTCAGCTGCGGAGCGGGAGTCTCTGGCCAGGCGCACGGTGCATCAGCATGTGTATGGCCTCGGAGGTAGCAGCTGCAGTAGACGGAATTGGCATGTGGTATGTGTAGTAGGTGCCTCACCCAGCGTCCTAATAGCTGGTTACCGGTGGGCCAGTCGGTCACTCACCGACATTCTGCTCCCTCTCTAGGTGAGTGGTGTTGGCCGTTCCAGGCATCATCTCGTACTAGATTTTTGAACGGTCGGATCGTCTGAGGGGACTGGGATGGGGTTGTTCGACGGAGATACGGGAATATCGGTGCCGTTCGGGAAGCCCTGTAGTGTGGGCACGTATCTAGAGACGACAATAGCTTATCTCACCAGAAGGGAATGCAAAAGAGTGATCGGAGTTGTGGGAGTGGTTGCTGCTGGAGGGAATCGCGGTGGGGCGGCGGTCGGAGTGAAGGACGAAGGCACACATTTACAAAGAGGAAGGGGACAGACCCGGTATTTATAGGGGGAATGGCAAAGAGATTCAATGTTCATGCTATTCTCTGCTGTAGCGGATGGTGACCGTGCAGTTCGCTTCTCGTACCATCCACCATCTTGCGGCCAATCCCTGCAGCCAATCACCTTGGTGTCGAGATGAATTATCTGAGTGAGGTGCCGATCGCGGTCTTGACATCCCTCCATCCATATACCGCCCTCCAGCTCCCCTTTCCAGTTCAGTCGCATCAGGCGGAAGGCCACGCCTAGACCCCTCTTCTAATAGTTTATTTTCCGTAGTTGTCTTCCTACGTACGTCGATCGCTCGAAACGACGGACACAACCTGGGGCGGACGGGAAGGCGATCATGATGGGCGCCATCCTCTTGCTCCCTCATTGGACACAATCATGATTAGTGCCAAGCATTTGGCTGGTACCTGCCCGCCGGAGGGTTTACTGACATCATTTCCGATGACAAATGTTGGCGACTAAGCCCGATTGATCGATTGCGCTCCTATTTTCGCGTCATCCGCAGAATCGCGAGCCCCGCCGCGCCCACCACACCCCTCCTCGCGCCGCCAACGTTCGAACGTGCTCAATCCCGGGCGATCACCTGCTGCCCCCCCACAGCACTCCAGCACAGTCATGGCAGGAATAGGAAACAAGAGAGAACAGATGTGCAGAGCGATGACAATAGCCAAAAACCGGAAACAGCAGGAAGAAAAACGGAAACAGCAGGAAGAAGAGCGGAAACAGTAGGAAGAGCAGCAGCAGCTTAGTTATTCACGGGCATTACGAGCATTGCGTATGCACGTTGGATGCATATTTTGAAGGCTGTACCTATGGTACAAGGCAATTTACAGAACGTGTATGTAGAGGGCATCGGCAAGTGGTGGGCAAGAGTAAAAGGTAGATAGGAATGGAACAAGGCCGGAAATAGATGCGTAGTGGTGGCAGTTAGCAGTGGTGCACGAGTGCACCGATTGGCTGATTCTTCCAAATCCAACGCGAAAACAAATTTCTCTTAATCATGAAACAGTAGTTAGTCATGAATTTTATTTCCGCGAACAGTTGGTCACTAAATCTCACTTGGGTTTTTATTACCTAATTTGGTGACAAAGTCGGTGACCGCTCATACCAACTACATACTGATTTTGTACCCTGGCTTCCACAAATCTATAAGGCCGTTATTATTTTTCTAGTTTCATCACGTCCTACTCTCTGCTACGCTCTTTCGCCTGATGAAGCTCTCTAAATTCTATTGTGTTGTTGAAAGTGGGAAGCCGGGGGTGAAAGTTGACGTTTTCACGCCCCGGCTGGCTATATAGGTGTCCCCAAATAGTATGTACTCTACATAGAGAGGGAGTTGGTATTAAGTTCGGCACTAACGCGCTAAGTGAGCGCTAGTGCACTAGTGTATTCTTAGCGCGAGTGATTTTTAGTATATGTACTCTATCTATATTATGAATTTTTCTTTTTTCTTCAGGGGTAAAATCAGCTGACAGAAAGCTTCTTTCTTGCAACTACAGCATATCGCCGTGTCGAACACGAACGAGGAGACTCTTCCGGAATGCGTTCGATTTCAAAAGCACTCGATGTGTGCAACTCAGGGATCATTTCAACCCAGACCAATGCTGCAATTGTTGCAGAAATGCCACGGTCAACCTTCTTCCACAGAGTTCATGGGCGACGGTCGGCAGAAGAACACAACAAGGGGCATCAACTGTTGAACAGCGCAGAGGAGGGAGTCCTAGTGTGGTACTGTGGTATTCCGCAAAGGACTGGATTTCCTCTGGGCGTGAAGGATGTCACTGCCCTAGCCACAAGATACTGCGAAATTGAGAACAATAATTTTTCCTTCTGTTGAGCGCCGCGATACTGAGCTTTTGGGCGTCGCGACGACGATGCGTGGCCAGACACACCAGGTACATATATAAAATATTGCTGGCGGCCTAGAGTACGCTAGTCTGCTTTGTAATTTCTGGTTTCGCTTTCGCGTGCACGTGCAAAGCTAAAAGATCTTATCAACTGCGGCGCCTTTTGCGATAGTCTTACGCGGAACTATCCGCTGTGTTCACGTCTTGCACTTGTCTCGTGCTTCAGCGGCTGTCCAAAAACCATTCACTCCAAAGAGTCATTCTTGGTTCCAAGTCTCATTGTTGCAGCCAGCATGTCAAGCTTCAGTGCGTTCTAACATTACTCTTCAGGCACGAAAATGATCACGAAGCCGGCTCGGAACACAAAGGAGGAGAACAGATTGTTCGAGTTCAATTTGATAGGGTCCCCAGCTACACAGAGAAGCTAAGTCATATAGCTTCACTACAGTGTCTTCTCTCTCACCGAGCCAACTGCCAAGCGCCACTCCGCCATGCTAATCACCAGCGGTCACTCCCCTCAGCCACCTCCCCGCCAAAATACATACGAAACCGAGACCGGAACGAACACAAGTAAGGAATAGTGAGCCAGCTGTGGAGAAGCACAGAGGGGGAGGTCGAGAGCGAAGCGCTCCAGGAGTAAGGATGGACGAACAGACGTCAGAGTAAAAAAAAAAAAAGCGAAGAAGCCACCAAAGGAGAGCAGTAAAAGACGTAAAGAGAAAAATCTCGCGGGGGCCGGGGTAGGTGGTTACGTAATAGTAGGGGGGGGAAGTGCCAGACTCGAACCGATGGCGAGTGTAAAAGAAATAACGAACGGAAGTGATGAAAAATGAAAATAAAAAAAAACCAAACGCCCACCAGCCAAAAGATGTCCACGCTATGCAATGCAATGCCGCTATGCCAGAAAACAAAACCAAAAAGCACGTCGTAAAGTAGCAAACACCCCCCCCCCCCTTCGGCCTAGACTCTCGCGCCGGTCCAGCCCGGCACGGGCGGGCGGGGCATGGGCACGCCGAACTGGCGGTAGAACAGCGGCGCCGGCTTCGGGACCGGCGGGATGGCGACCTCGTTCCTGGTGTCGAGGTCGAACGGGCGGCTCTCGTTGCCATCGTTGTAGACGCTGGCGCTGTAGCCGGTGTCGACGCTGTGGCGTTTGCGGCGCGGGTTGAGCGGCGCGGGAGGAACGAAGTCGACGACAGCGCTGTCCGAGAACGCGAGCGAGACTGCGACCGAGACGGCGTCCGAGTCGCGGCGGCGTGACGCGGGGCGCGGCGCCAGCCGCGTGAAGTGCTCCATGATCGGCGGCGACAGTGGCATGATGATCGGTCCCAGGTTCGGCGACCGGAACGAGTCGCTCATCGGCGAGAACGTCAGCTTGTGCTTGCTGCTACTCGAGGGCTCGGATTCGCGCTGCGGCTGCACGACGAAGCCTACGGGGAAGCTCGGCTTCTTCGTTACCGACGCTGGCTTCTTCTCGGTCAGGTTGGCTTCCGAGGGGAAGCTTGTGAACACGCCGAAGGACTTGATCGACCGCCGCCGCGTGCGCTCCTCAACCAGCTTCGTCCACAGCAGCAGCAGAGCAACGCCGGCGACCATGCCGGGGAAGAAGCCGACGACGATGGCCTTAGCGGGGAAATCCGCACACGAGGAGGAGCGTTCGGCGCTGTCGGAGCCGACGCCGAGGAGCGGCGTAGTGCTGGGCGTCGGCTCGGCATCGGTGTCCTCGTCCGTCTGGCCGTCGCCGTCGCCGTCGCCGGCCACGGGCGCACTGGTGTCGTCGTCATCTGGCACGGGCTTGTCCTTCCGCCGGTACTTCTCCGGCAGGTTGGCCTCCTTCATGAGGCACTTCGTGCCCGACGGATCGCACTCGAAGCCGAACGGACAGCAATCGTCGCCACACTTGGGCTGGATCTTGGTCTCGTCCTGCGTCGCCGGACACGCTACCGGATGGATCTCGGCACACACCTCATTCACGTTGCAGCAGATCACCGCCGTGTTGTTCTCGAGCGGGATGCACTCCGTCTGCGCCGGACAGCAGAAGCTCGCCCCCCTGATGTTGCACGCTGTGCTCCCCAAGTCCTGGCACTCGACCTTCACCGCCGAGGTCACGAGCTGGCGCGGAACCAGCGTGTTGCGCGGGACGGGTACTGCACCAGCGGTCCGTCGGATGGCCGAGGCCTGGACGGTTGTGGCGAGCAGCAAGGAGAGCAGCACGCCGAGTGCGATGATCGATCCGAACGGATGCATCGAAGCGATGGTGGCGATGTGATGGTCAACACTTGTGGCGAGTATACAGTCGGTGGTGCGAGAAGTCAACTGCTCCTGGCGGTGTGTTTGGCTATGTCGGTGCGGAAGAAGGTACGCTTGAAGCCCAGCTGCAGCAGACAAGTCAGTCCGGCTCAGAGGGTCTTTGATCGTTTGTGCGCGCGGGGGGGGCTTCACGCGGAGCGGGATATCTACTAACCTCAAGTGCAGGTAATGAATGTCTGGTAGGAAAGTCGGAAGGGAAATGCAAAGAGTGAGGAAACCCCGTCAAGGAAAAACCGTCAAGAAAGAAAAAAACCTTCACAAAGGAAAGAAAGGAGATGCACGACAGAAGAGAAGAAAAATCGAACGAAAGGAAACAAAGGAACAGGAACGGAAAACGAAACGAAGTATGAAGGAGAGGGAGGGAGGCCGCCCTGTTAACTGCTTCATCTGCGGACAGTCAGGCGCCTGGGCCAGTAGCAGCCGCAGACACCAGATGCAAGAGCCGGCAGCCGTCCGATGCGCGAGTGATGACTGGATGGCTGGGCGAGCACGCCACCCGCACCGCTGGCTGGGCTGGGCGTATCAGATTCGCAAATCTCTGCGGAGTCCACAGCACGCCCGACACTCTCCGTCTCCCACGGATCCGCAAGCCTCAATTCCCCAGACCGCACAGCCTGCGGTCACTGGAGCGCTCAGTAAGGCATGCGACGGATATCCGTGCTTGCTGCTATTCTTGCGGCGGAGTCGAAACAGGGCGATTTTAGCGAGCTCGCGAGAACGGCGGCGAGTGGACGCCAGCGGTTGAGCGTCCGAGATAACGTCTGGAGCAGCGTGGAATCCGCATATTCCCTGTGGCCATCGGTCGCAGTGCGGTTGCGAACGAGAAGTGTCGGTTTCACGTTCATCAGCGGCCTCGCCAAACATAGCAGCACGATTGGCCGCTAAACAGTCCGCATCGGGCGATCCTGCTCCGATTGCCGATACAGGGCAATTAGCAGCGTTTAGCTGGTATTTACGGCCAGTGCGTTCGCTCGAAATACATCGGCACCGGATCGGGCAATGCCACGTGCAGAGTGAACATAAGAATTATTCTCGTCTCTGGTCGAGCGATGCCTTATGGGGAGCCGTGGATCCTGCAGCCAATCACCCGGCCTGGAGCCCGCATTGGCGCCCACCTCGCGAGCCGCCAGCACCGTGGCAGGTAGGTCGCATGCGAATAATGGCAAAACAAAACAAAGCGACACAACAGCCCCCGCGCGAGATGAGATCCTGTGCCCTTGCAGAATGCATTCAGGATGCTCCGGGATCTCCGTTCCTGCGCGCCAAGAGACGAGGGTGATTTTGGAGGCAGTTTCCACCACCCACTGTGATTGTCTGCTTCTCCACTGTCCGGCATCTCGTCCAGCTGCTGGTAGCTGCTGCGCATTCTGCGGGCGAGTGCACATTCGCCACGCAATTCCAATCTCCATTCCGCCTTTCGGACTGGCCGCACTCCGCCTGAAGACTTCCGCTCTAACTACATACTCTCCCGCAGGCCGTGGCTTCGCTGCAATTTGAAGAGATGGGGGGGGATCTGCGCCGACGTGCTCCGCTCACTCCCATTCCCGCGGGGCGTCGGTCTCGGTCGCAGTGGGTTACCATCGCCGCCGAGCAGTGCCAGCGAATCACGGACGGCCCCCCGGGCCTGGGCGATGACTGGACACGCCGTCGACGTTTCATTTCCATCGACTCCGCAGGGGGAAACGCCGGTCGGCCTCGCAACCAGTGCGGACCGTCGGCCCACGGGCTTCTGGTTGGCCCGTGGGCGGTGATTGGACGCGCTCGCAGGAATATCATACTCGTCGCTCCGGCATTCCATCCCATTGCCCCCGCGAAAAGCGTTTCAGTTGATCCCGCCGCGAGCTGCTGCTGCGCTTCTCTTTGTTCTCCGTCTTCCCCGCTCGCGGCGAGCGCCCTTTCCCCCCCTCCCTCTCTTCCCCCCGCCTCTTTCTTCTGCAAGTCCTGATATTGCGGCGACGGCGACGACGACGACGCCCGGTTGTCGCCCTATTGTACGGTCGAAAAGAACGGACCGGCGACGAGTGATTGAAGCCCTGCGGTGACTGACTTGACTGACCGACCGCATACATACATCTCCCCAAGCCTGCACGTAACGCACTCGCCGGCGGCTCGCTGCACGCGGTACGTGCCGGTGTGAAGAAAGTAGCGTCGCCGTTTCGTGTCCTTTGGGGATAGTCCGTCTCCCTGCGTGTCTCTCCCTTCCGGTGCTTCCTCTCCACGCCCTTTTCCGTGCCATGCTCCGGCGTTGGTATGCAGTCCATGCCCCGCCAGATCGGCGGGTGGCTGCGGCGGTGCGGCGTGTTGGTGTTGTTGCCTGCAACCGTGCTGACTTAGGCGCTGAAGATTGTCTTCGCCCCCACACCCTCCGCCACCGCCAACCATCACCGTTGTCCCACTGGCTGCCCGTCTTATATCTACTTCGTGCGTCCCTGACCCGCGAGATCTCAACTCAGATTGCAGTCCGTCCCAGTCCAGCCCGCCTCATCCAATACACGCACCGCTCTTCCGGCAGGTTCCTGAAGAACGATCGTCCTATCATTAATCCTATCGATACTCGTTTCCACAATTCCCCCTTAATAGCGCTCTTCTCTTCGCCAAACCAAAAAGAATAAAGTCGCAGCAGCAATAAATCGACGCAGATTAAAACAGCCAATCTCCGCGGCAGGTTGGTTCGATCCACCTCGAGCCGCAAGGACCAGCTGCATATAGACAAACGGCCGTGCATACATTCATACATACACGCTCTCTTCGGACGACATCCTACGCTTCACAAATGTCCCTCCCGCTCTCTCCGCCGCCTTCCCGCTCATCGTCGCAGAGCCCAACAGCAACCAAGATGTCCGCCTCGCACGGCAGTTCTCCCTATGCCGGGCCCTCGATCTCGTCCTTCTCCACGACCACACTCGGTGACGTCTCGCCCGTCTCGCCCGCTTCGTCGATCGCGTCCTCGGCGCCGGCGACGAAGCCCAACAACCTGCCGCGCACTCTGCCCCAGGTCCGCGCGATCCCGCGGCCGGTGCTGGCCGTCAAGCCGCCGCCCATGGGCGTCTCCTTCCTCGAGGGCGCTTCCACGGCGCCACTGTCATCGTGCTCCTTCTTCTCGCCGTGCTCGTCGGACGAGGAGGACGATGACGACTCGCCGCAGTACTCGGCGTTCCCTCGCTCGGCGCGCACCGGCCGCACCGGCAAGTACCAGCGTTTGTGGGCGTCGCGGGAGCCGCCCTCGTCGCCCCCCGGCATCTCCCTCCCCAACACGCCGGTGACCGGCGAGGTACACAAGCGGCAGCCGGGCGCCGGTGGCCGCCGTCCCAGTCTCGCGTCGCCGACGTTCGGCAGCCCGGCGGGCGAGCCCTTGCCGCAGCAGCGGCCGGAACTCTGGGGCCCGGCATCGGCGGTGTCGCGCGCGGGGACTATCCCTCCGTTCGCACCCACGCCGCCGCTCTCGCAGTCGGGCTTCTACGAGAGCGCGCCCGCCACGCCGGCGACGACACCTGCGCCCGCCCACGCGAGCCCGCCAGCGACGGCGGCCGAGACCGACACCGACGCGCTGTACGCGCTGCTCGCGCACGACGCGGAGCTCCTCGCGGCGCAGACGCGACTGCTACAGACCCACCGCGCGTACCCCGCGCATCTGGCGCCGTTGCACGAAGCCCTCGCCGAGAACGAGAAGTCCTTCCTGATGGCGCTGCAGGAGATGTACGCGGCCACGCTGTCGCATCTGGTGCAGACGCCCATCCTGCCCACCGACCTCCACACCCAGCGCGACCGACTCCGCGTCCAGGCGCAGAAGGCGCACATGCGCAGGGCCGGCCCGGCCGAGATCGCGTCGCTTCATGCGAAACTCCGGCTGGCGGAGGAGGAGATCGCCGCCCAGGACCGTGCTCGCGTCGACGGGATGCTGCAGCGACGAATGGAGGCGGAGCTGGCCGCGGTCGAGAAGCGCGCGCGCGCCGAGCTGCGCGCGGTCGAGCAACTGCGGAGACGCATGAGGACCGAGGAGTGGAGGGCGACGGCCAAGCCGGAGGCGGAGCCAGAGGAGGACGAAGGAGAGGAAGAGGCAGCGGCTCGGCGCCCGTCCCTGCCGCCCCCAGCCACCGCCAGCGCGCCGCCGGAGAAGGAATACACTCCCGTCGCGGTGGGCGAGGACCAGGAGCCGTTGCCGCCACTCCCGGCGCCGACGCCGGACGAGGAGTTCTTCCTCGCCGCGGTCGACGCAGCGCCTGCGCCGCCGAGGATAACGACGACGCCGGCGACGCCAGCCCCGCGACTCTCGCTCACGATCAACGCCAGTATGGCAACGGCCAACAAGCGCCCGCAGCGCCCGCTCTTCTCGCCGACGCTGCCGCCCGAATTCATGGCGCTTCCGCTGCTCATCACGCACCTGCCGGCGCCGTCGCGCGGCCGCCAATCGGCGCTCGGCTGCTCGCCGCTGTCGATGAACGCGCTCGCGGACTTCCCGCGGTCGCCGATCCCGGCCGCGCGCGAGGAGGCGCGCGAAAACGGCGCGGAGGAGCCGTCGAACGCCGACCCGCCGTCACCCGCCGATGCTGGCGTCGGCAGCCCCGTACTGTGCACGCGCGTCAACGGCGTCCCGATCACGCTCATCTAACTACCGCTCTCGCGCTGCTACATCTGCTCGCGCTGCGCGAGGCTCTCTTCTTTTCTTTCTGTCCGGGAGGTATTATTATGTCTGCTTTGGGATTTGGGATGCATTCTGTCCGCTGCACGTTTGGCTTTTGTTTATGGAGTTTTGGCACACTGCGGAGGGAGGGAAGGTATCGGGGGACTGGGGCTGGGACGGGAAACTGGGGACTGGGGACGGGGGGACGGGGGGACGGGGGGACGGGGAAACACGGACGGGCCGGGAGCAGGCCACGGAACGGTGGGCGAGCCGGATGGGGGGTGGGAAAGCGGGCGTATTCTTTCATTGTACATCACTACCAGTGTCAGTATCGTATCACCAGCCACCGTCCGATCTCGCTGTGACGTGCCGAAAGCGGAAGTCAGCCCACCAGCCAGCCCGGCAGACCCCGTCACGTACGACCAGCCGCGCGCGTGTTGATACCCACCGCTGCGAGCCTTCCCGCCCGGGGGGGGGGGGGGGGACGTTAAAGCTGTCGCACAGCCCCC
>Ga0307508_10001319_pt1 | contig 28095 bp, 36 predicted proteins | sample 9_EM_MG_FD_203089 | JGI IMG/M metagenome (GOLD analysis project Ga0307508, IMG submission 203089) | Populus trichocarpa ectomycorrhiza microbial communities from riparian zone in the Pacific Northwest, United States - 9_EM | ecosystem: Host-associated > Plants > Roots > Unclassified | place...
CCCCCCCACTAATCCCGCGACCGGTTCCGTCTGTTGCACCAATCCTCGTCTCTGCGACATCTTCTAAACCAAGTTTGGAAATGATAGTTGCTACCAGTGCTGCCTTTCTCTCTGGAGATATGGACTCGGGCAACCGTAGAGACGCCGCAAAAGTGAGTGCTTCCCGCACTGTTAGAACGGCGGGTAAGATGTCTGTCTGAGGCACTAATGCCACTCGAGGTCGCCGTCCATTCGCCAATGAAGGGAAGGTGATCGAGCCAGTGAACAATCCCGATTTCGCCTTTCCTGCAATCAGTTCCACTAACGTCGTCTTCCCAGCACCACTGGGACCAAGGACCGCCATGAGCTGTCCAGCGGCGACACAACCGCTAACGGAATCCAAGATAGTTTTGTCGCGCCCGGATGATCGGATAAAGTATGAGACATTCGTCCACCGAACATCGACTCCGCCGTTGTGACCGCCGTCGAATAGTTTTTTTCGGGCAGCTTTCTGGAGAATCCAACCCCATACGACGCCCGCGAGCCCGAGCGCGACCAGGCCGCCTACAACAGCCAGACCGGCGATGACCCCTGAACTAAGCGGACTCGAACCCGTGGTCTGGCCCGATGTCGATGTGCCATTTGACGAGTCAATTACGGCCTGGGTGACACACTCCCCGAAGACACACCCTTGCAGTCCAAGCCCACTTGAACCAAATATACTGTTAAGGGTCGGCTGCTGGAAATGGCATGTGTTGGTGTTATCGCAATCGATCGTTAGAGGGCCCGAGAGCGAATTGATCGTGCTTGTCAGGTTAGATACGACAACAGCTCCGCAGAACGTCGTGTTCGGGATACATTGGCACTGTAAAGTAGAACAAGTCCAAGTATCCGTCGTGCTCGTGGACGTTTGAGTGCAAGACGACGCGCTGCAGAAGAATTGTTCGACGCCGCTGTATAATAGCTGTGCGTATACCGCCGGAGACCCGCTGGGAGACAGGACCGTACCAGAAACATTTTGCAACGGAGAGAGTGAGGTATTGAGGGTGCGAAGGATGTTTAGTGTGGATTGCAAAGGGTAGATCGCTTGTAGTGTCGGATTCTAAGAGGAGATGGATCAATCTATCTCCCAAGTAGTGTGAAACACGTACATTAACTTGGCAGCTAAGCTCACCCGCTGCCCACACCACAGGGGAGGTATTGCATACCATAGTGTCGTTGAGACCCGGCACCTGGGGCGTTGAGGCACTGGCGTTACCGCTCACAGCAGCGTATGCTGACTGGCACGCAGATGCGCTTGTGCAGACGTTACAACCTACCCCCGTCCATCCGTTGGTGCATGAACAGCCCGAGGAGGTCAAGTTGGGGAAGCCACCCGACGCGACGGAAGGCGGCGTAAGAGAGCGATTGGAACCATCAAATATGGTACCTCCGCATGCTGGCTGGGAACAATTTGCCCCACCAAATCCTGGGGGGCAAAGACAACCGGACGCGCTGGATGTACCATAATTGGTGCAAGATTGTGCAGTCACAGCGATGGAAAAAAAGAACGGCGCGAAACTCAGCGCACGTAGGACGCTAGTTGCTGGAGGCATTGCTGATCGGCGTCCCAGTGCAGGGAGGCGCCTGTGGAAGTGCCGGAGGAGTCACGGTGGAGAAGTTGTCGCCTATTTGGCCAATTTGGGGTAAGCGACGCACGTGACCTGGGGTTCCGCGACGTGTGAGTGGCGCCCGACAAAAGGTGAAAGACGGGCTCCGAGTCGCTAGCTCGGGAGGAATGCTCGAGCACAAATGTGAACACACGTTTACACGCGAACGGGTGATGACAAAGTGGTGATCCAGGTGGGCAGAGGCAGGTATGCGTGCATGTACACCGTGATATGTGCGGTTGGGATGGTGGCCCCTGTAGTGACAAACTCGCCGCTGTCACTCGCAAGTGGCAACACCGTGGGTCCAACTTTTTGGCTTCCGAGGCCGACCGTCGGGTACGTAGATCAACATTCCCAATTTGGTCCTTTTGATCAGCATACTATTGCGTGGGAACCCTACCAGGATGACTCCCTTCCGAGTTACACGATAGACTGCACCACCACCAGCCCGAGCTTGTCCAACATTTCGTCAGGTTTCATTATGTTCTCAGGTGTAAGCATGTTGTTTCATTGTTTCATTCCAAGTTGACTGATGCTGAGCCCTCTCAAGATTACGTCTTGGTGGTCTTCCTCCGAGTCCATTTCGGCTGGGACGTCGGAGAAGTACGATCCAACAAACCCAAAGGTGAACCCTTTAAACCCCAAGGGTCTCAAGCCGTACGCACCCGACTGCATGGGTCTGCCTGTTCTATGCTAATTGCGTTCGTCAGATGCTGCGCTTGCCCGGAAACCAAATCAGCTCGCGATTCATGTTTTCTGCAGCATGGGGGCGGTCACGGCCAGTGTGCAGAACTGATTAAGAAGCATGCCGAGTGCATGCGTGGACTTGGCTTCGAAATTTAAGCTATGTTGTGTCCATGCTGGGCCGGAACTACCAGGACACAGTAATACACTTGGTCGAATTCCGTTGAAAAGTTGACCCCCACTCGTAGCAGTGTCAAATCTATAGACTACACCAAGTGTCCCGTAATCGTCCGATGGAAAGTTATGAACTGTCGCCCGGAGGATCTGTCAAATATTCGGGGCCATCCGGGTACCTGCAGTGTTAAGACACCCGGTGACGGTCGGCTCGGACCCAGATCGGAAGAGCTAAAGTTCTCTAGATATATATAACCTCATTACTGTAAGCTATCATTTATGGTAGCTGACCAGCAACTTCGCAACATGCCTGGGGTGTAGGCCTGACAGCGTGAGCGCACCAAAACGGACGACGAAGACTCACAAGGCTCACCCATAGACCATGCTCGAGAGTTGTGGGTTCTTTACCCTCCAGCTGTAACAGTCAACCCTCGAAAGATTTAGAGCATTACAAGAATGAAAGAGTCTCTCGCCCCCCTTACTAGAGAAAGTTAGTGGATGACTGAGGGAGACCGACCTGAGCTGTGAGGCCTAGTTTCTGTGTCCTTCAGGCGTCCCTCTCCTAAGATCAGGGCCATGTACAGTATGGCACGGTCAGATAAAAGGGTAGGGCGCGGTTTCGACCCAACGAGAAGCTGTGGATAGACTCGGATATGGGTGAAGGCGGGTGGGGATAAGGATGCTTCTTATCGGTGAAGGCCGGCTGGTGCTTCCGAAGCACCAGCCGGCTGAGAGTCAGCCGACGTCCGGCGAGGCATATATTCAATCACACAGCACAACGACCGTATATGTAGCTGTCTCATAGTTTTGCAATTCTTGTGATGAGTCCGCAGGCACAACGCAATGGGGAAACTTTAGTCCTGGCCTTAAGGTCGGACAATATGCCTATTTTCACCTTTTGTCCAACCTTTTGTCCGATTAATGGCCGGTTTAAAGATTGCCAACTGCGTTGTGAGGCCAGTGGGGAGCGTTTTCGGGCACCCGTTCCACTTTGTCCACTCGGAGTCGTTCCCATATGCTTACCGAACTCCGTGACCGGAACTAGCCGGTGTGGACTTCTCTCTTTGCCACCCACGATGAAATGACTAACGGTACATGGCCAAACAGCTACGGCCCATACAGTACTGAACTAGTGGGTTCCATTGTCTCATCGTCATGTATAGTCTGACAGTCGAGCCCGATCGCTGTTCATCGCGTGCGTCTGCCGCCCGCTACAAGTATGCCCTCCCTTCCACATCTGCTGCATCCAAGCGGTAAGACATAGGTAAATTTATGAATGGGAAGTATGCTTCCTTGCTGAAATTGATAAGTGTTTGCTTTCCTTGCAGAAAAGCACCACGATATTATAATTATGGTGCCTGCCTATACCGTGGCCGCGTAGAATCCCATTAACGAAAGACCGGTTCGTCCTCAAAAAGACTGTGGAATAGGATAGACGGGACTAATCGGAATCGCCAGACGCGGTAGATGCGCCATTCTGGGCGGTTTTTTGTCTGCCTAGGAGCGCGAGGTACTAAGGCACCCGTTTCCGAATTGCACGGCGATCTGGCTGAGCGACGTCGTCAGCTAGATCGTTGGCAAGAAAGGTCCAAGACTCGTTACCAGACCGGGAGACTTTGTAGGGGGTTTAAGAAGACCCGGCAGCTCGCGGACGATCCACCAGACTACCTCTGGTCCAGTCCAATGTTGGAGTAGAATCATACGCTACGGTACGCTTACCTAATATGTACTTTTGGTAGTCGCGTTGGCTGTATCTCTCTCTCTTCGTCCGCTATCGCGAATAACACCTGCCGTCGTTCGTCACGCCTCATCAGCAAGTCGCGTTCCCGGCACACGACTTTTCAACATCCAATCCCTCAGCGGTTTCTAAACCATGAAGTTCTTTGCTGCTGTTTCCGTACTCGCCCTTACCACTCCCATGTTCCTCACCGAGGCATCATACACCGTGCGGTATGACACCTTTTATGATAACAATCTGGCCTCCCTCAACACCGTTGCCTGCTCGAATGGCCAGTATGGCCTAATCCCGTATGGGTATAACACCTTCAGCGTCATCACTTCCTACCATTTCCTCTGAGGGGCACCTCAGACACAGTCGTGGGACTCGCCCAACTGCGGCACTTGTTGGCGCCTCACATACACCGACCCACATGGCGGCTCCTCGTCTGTCAGTTTCATGGCTATTAACAGCGGTGCCCAGGGCGGCTTCACTATACTGTTCGCGGGCTTTGATGTCCTTACGAATGGCAATGCTGACAGACTTGATGGCTCCGCCCAGGTTACCGCGACTCAGCTGCCAGTGTGTGTGTGTGGGATGCGGAGCAATAATTGAATATGGAGGTAAACCATCCCATTTATCAGCACTTAGTGACGGCGTTGGTTTCGATCTTGAAAATCGAGCAGGTTTCCAAGTCCCAAGCTCAAGTCGATACCACTCTTTCTTCTCCCCCTTGCGTGCAGTGTCTTTTTTACCTATGGGTAAAAATTGCTCTAGGTAGAATGCGTGGTGCGCACACCTCTTAGTCATGTAGGAGCTCAGGATCGAATTCTGTTGAAAGGTTGACCCTACTAGCAGATCTCAATCGCTCCAGCTGTCATCACTTACTACAGATCACTATAGATTCATCCTGCCTCACGAAATGTATCAGATGTCCCGTAAAAGTCTGATGAAAAAAATGGACTAGAGTCACAGATGTCAGTATGCTACCTCAATAATCGTCGCGATCGTAGCTTCCAGGTCTGCTGCCACCTGGAGGGGCCGTCATTCGGAGTCATCCGGGTACCTGCAACTCTTACTTATGCCAGTTAGCAGGTCTGACAGGATGACAAGGGTTGTGGGTTCTTCGCCCGTACAGCCTAACCGGCGATCCGAGGAAAAGTGTGCCCTCCCTTCCACATTTGCTGCTTTCAAATGGTAAGACATCAGTAAACCTACGAAAGCGGCAGGTGTGTTTCTCCGCTGAAATCGATAAGCGGTTTCCATGCAGGAGTGTGGAGCCTGCCTAGCGTGGCACCGAACCCAATCAACGAAAACGTTGAGTCTGCTTATCATACGGGCCATGGCGGTGTAGAACCCAAATAACGAAACACCGATTGAAATTCAAAAAGACTACAGAATAGGATCATGCCAGGATAAACGGGACTAATCGGAGTCTCCGGACGCGATAGGTGCGCCACTCTGGACACTTTGTTCCGCCTGGGAGCACGAGGTACTAACTTGAAGACACTTGTCTCCGGACTGCTCGGCGAGATCGGCGAGATCGGCGAACAACGGTCGTCAGGTAGGCCGGCCGGGCCATCAGAGAAACAGAAAGTTAGTCCTGACCAGTCCTGACTGGTTTTCGAGAAAAAACTCTTTCATAGGACCCTTAACTGCCTTTTTTTTATCGAGTTTTGAGGGCTCTGATTGGAGGAAAGAGCACCAAACGGTAACGTCACAAATTCTCCTCCTGATGTAGGTCGTTACAGGAAAACCCCAAAATTTGTTCTCAGATCGAGGGACCTTGAGGGTATTTAAGAATAGCACCCAACAACTCGCGGACGGTCCATCAGCACACTACCTCTGGTCCATTCCAACTCCGAGTCGGCAATTTCTAAACCATGAAGTTCTTTGCCGCTGTTTCCGTATTCGCCCTTTCCACTCCCGTGTTCCTCACCAAGGCATACACCGTGCGGTACGACGAATTTTATGATAACAATCTGGCCTCCCTCAATAGCGTTGCCTGCTCGAATGGCCAGTATGGCCTAATCCCGTATGGGTATAACACCTTTGGCGACATCCCTACCTACCCCATCCTGGGAGGGGCACCTCAGATACAGGGGTGGAACTCACCCAACTGCGGCACTTGTTGGAGCCTCACATACACCGGCCCACATGGCGCTCCCTCGTCCGTCACTTTCACGGCCATTAACAGCGGTGATCAGGGGGGCTTCGTCATGTCGTTCGCGGGCTTTGATTTGCTTACGAACGGTAACGCCTTAAGATTTGGTGAGGTCGAGGTCACCGCGTCTCCGCTTCCAGAGAGCGCGTGTGGGATCACGTTTTGAGGCCAACCGTCCCATTTGTTTGCACTTGGTGATGCGTTGATCGTAGTCTGGAGGGTTGAGCAGGTTTCAAAGTTCCAGGTCGATGCCCCTTCCTGAGTCAATCTCCTTCGTCTTGTATTCGGCGTCTTTGCTTACGTATCCGCTCTAGATGGAATGCGCGGCGCTTATGTCTTGTAGAACCCCATGCAGGAGTCAGGATTTTTTCTATCTTACTTGTGTTCGTTGTTTGCTGCGCTGCATGCATGGACATGCCAGTGGCTTCGATATTTACATAAGCTACGTGACAGTGCCCGTACATGGGAGATAGCTGGGCCGGAACTGGCACACACTTAGTCGAAGTCTGTTGAAAAGTTACCTTGGACTCCGATGCGTGCATGGACTCGGCTCGATCGATATTTGCAGCAATTCCCGAGTGGCATGAGATTTGTACTCGTTAGGTGTCATTCTGCAACACTTGTTCTGTCGGAGTCCTCTTGGCGCCGTCACCAGTTGGTACTCCTGGATCTAGATGGCCTAGTGACTACTCTGATACTTCTACCGGGGGAGGCCGGAAAGCTTGAGGTATCATCCGAGCCATCAGGAGATTTAAGAAAACTCAAAAGTTATGGTCGATTAGGATTAGCTCCAAGTCACCGACGCAGGCCCGTTCTAACTCTCCCGCATCTTCTACACCATGAAGCCCTTTGCCGTTGCTGCCGCACTGGGCTTTGCTACCTCTGCGTTTTCTCAGGCGACTTACACCGCGCTGTATGACAACTTATACGACCATGCGGACCAATCCCTTAACTCCGTTGCTTGCTCTACCGGCAAGTACGGTCTACTTACCCGCGGGTATAACACCTTTGGGGACCTCCCTAACTTCCCCTTTATCGGAGGGGCACCTGTCATAGAGGGGTGGAACTCGGTCAACTGCGGCAGTTGTTGGGAAATCACATACGTCAATGCGGAGGGTGTAATAGGGAATATCCCTTTCACAGCTATTAACACTGCTCGTCAGGGGACGTTGACTCTCTCACTGGAGGCCTTGAATGCCCTTACGCAAAGTCAGGCTCAGAGGCTCAATGAAGTCTCGGTCACCGTGGCTGCAGTGTCGGGGAGCCCGTGCGTTCCGTGAGAGAGGTTCAGAGGTAAGCCATCCCATTTATCCCGCACTTGGCGACGCATTGATCCTAGTCATGAAAATCGCTTCCAAATCGATGTCCCTCAAATTCTTTCGTTGTTTCCGGTTTCTTTTTTTGCCTGTGTAAAAGAATCACGTCAGATAGAATGCACAACTTGCATGCTTTCTCGGACACTCCATACGAGCTTGAGGTTTTGTACGTTAGCATTAGCCCTTAGCGAAATTTACTTGAGATATGAGGCCTGTATTGAATGGTTGGTTCCACAACCTGAGATGGCACGTTTCTCGGAAGTCCCGCTGTTGCCAAAGAGCAAAATCTACGTGAACGAGCCCGTAGCATCTCTGGAAGGGGGGTGTAGTTCCACCCTTTCTCCGGAGGTGCTACGAGCTAGGGTTCCAGCATCAAAGTCGAGGAGTGCGGGTACCACGGTTGGACTAGAGGGTGATCTTGGTGTCTCTACAAGCATCATCAATCGCAATGATGCCAGGTTCACATGTCAAGACATGTACACTTACATGAATCTCTTTTGTGGCCAGATACAAGTTCAGGTACCTGGAGTCGGGCCCACTGGTGCTTCGGCGCCGCTACGGATGGTGATAAATAACTGAGGAGTGATGAATGAATTTATTTGGTTCGAAGGGTCCACGGGTCACGTGGTCCTCCCCCCTTGCCTCTGAATCTACTCGGGCAGAATGTCGGAGAAATACGACCCAAAAACCCAAAGACGAGCCCTTTAAACCCTAGTAAGTGTCTCCGAGTCGACCTGTATGCACCCGGCTGCACGCCGGGTCGTCCTGTTCTATGCTAACCAGCTGGCGGTTCATGTTGTCTATGGTATGAGGGCGATGCTTGAGCTTCTGAAGGTCAGTGTGCATAACTGATTAAGAAGCAGGTCGAGTGCATTATGGACATGGCTTATAAATTCAAGCCACGCCATTCCCATGCACATAGCTTGGCCGGGAGCCACTGGGTGTGGTACGCTTGATCAATTTCTATTGAAATATTACCCCCTCACTCGTAGCAAATCTTAATCACATCGACTGTCACATCACCACTATACTCGACGTGGCCGTTCCTTTCTGGATCCCGCCTTGCTTCCCCGGGAAGCGGTCACCCGAAGTCACTCGCGTTCTTCCGGTGTAGGGTATTGGAAAATTTGCAACAATGGGACGTATGTTTCCTCGCTCAGATTGACAAGTAGTTTCCCCGCAGAAAGAAACCGTCCTCTACCCCCCGCAGTTTCCTTATCAAATCGGGGGACATTGAAGGGGTTTTAAATGACCTTGCATACCATGGTCCATCAGCCCATTATCGCTGACTCATTCCAATTCTCCGGCATCTTGTATACCTTGAAGTTCTTTGCCGTTGTTGCCGTACTTGGCCTTGCTACTCGTTTTCTTACGCCAAGATACGTTGCCGTATGACGACTTCTGCAACCCGATGCAGGAACACCTCAGCAGCGTTGCCTGCTCGAACGGCGAGCATGCCGACACGGCGTCTTTATGTCTCTCAATCTCACAGCCATTATCACAGGTGATAGTGACCAAGACGCTTCATTATCTCATTCGAGGGCTTGTTACATTACGAACAGTCAAGCTAGGTACCTTGATAGTGTCTTGATCACTGCGACTCGGCACTCGTATGGACTGTAAAAGCGGTTTAGAGGTAAAGCACACCATGTACCCCGCATTCGGTGATGTGTTGATCATAGTCATAAAAATCGAGCAGGTTTCCACGCTCCAAGTCGACACCAGCTCGAACCCTCTCACCTTTCGTCTTGTGTGCAGGGTCTTTTTACGCATACTTCTGAAAATCCTTCCAGATAGAGTGCGTAACTCGTATTTCTTCTAGAACACCATGTGAGCTCGGGATTCCGCACGTCAGTTGATGAGATAATCAGCCTCACCGTCTCGCTCGATCAGCGGGTCTTTTTGCTGTAGAGCCAAACCCCGGTGTTGACTTTTAGCTGCGGGCTTTCCAACATATAAATGTACATCCTGCCGCAACCTGCTCTACATCCCCTTGGTCCGTACGCCCAACGCCCTAAGCTCTTCTCCCTATCCCCTCCTTGTCTTCCATCATGACGTTCGTGTCTCTCACAGCTGCCATTCTTGGGTCCGCTCTCCCCACCTTTTCATAGACTTTAGAGAGCCTTATACGACACGACGTACAACGAACCAACCCTCTCGTTGACGTCTGTCGCTTGCTCTAACGGTGTCGACGGTCTCATGACCAAAGGCTAAATTCTTTACTGCTACTTGGGGAGCTTCATGTGGAAGATGGACGCTTCGCTTGGCACGTCTCGTAACATGTGGCAGTGAGATAAAAGACTCAAAAGCAGTGTACTCACGCTACCCACTTTCAAAATGCATGTTTCACATCCAAACCACCGACAACGTCGAGAGGCATACGCCGCCATGCTCCAGTCATTCTTGAATTTCAAGGAGACAGGTGTAATACCGTCCCCAACCGACAGATACGCCTTGTTCTCATCCTGTTTCCACCATCATTCTGTCGGTGGGGATGGATCATCAAAATGATTCTATTCTGGTTTCGTATGGGACACATCAATGGCTCCGAAACCACAGCCACACCAAATGTAGAGCTGCCATCTCGACGTGAAGATAGTAATTGACTGACATTTGCTAGGGGTTTACTCGAGACCCAAAATACGAAGACAATGATACTACCTGGTAAGTACTTTACAAATCGAGAAGGAGACACGAACGAGATCAAAAGGGCTGGCGAAGTTCGCCTGCCACATAACACACCTCACGGTCCAAACATTGACGATGGTCTACCACACGATCTTGCTCGGTCCCAAACCGATTTCCTTGCCCGTATTGTCTTTCATGGCCCTCACACCCCAAAAGGCAAACTTGTACTTGGCTCCATTGCCATGACCCGCCTTTCGGTACATGCTGTCGTAGCACACACTGAAAGAGAAGAAACCTTCAAAGAGTTCTTTCACCGAGCCGTCCTGTTCCTTTGTCCAGACGCGCTTTATTTTGAAAACGCCCTTGGCACTCTTGATACCACAAGCCGGAGCTAGTCCGGTATGTCCAACGAGACCTGGCCCTGGGGTGCTGTGTTCAGGGGCTCGGAAAGATGACCGCTCAGTGGGGGTGAACGAAAGGGATTTTTTGTACGTGAAGGAGTCGAGTGTGATGTCGAATGGACGTTCGGCCATAGGATCCAGCACGATCGCACTCTCGAATCGCCCATGAGGCGGGGCGGACGAGGATGTGTCTTGAGGTGCGAGAAAACAGCGTGCGGTGTAATCGTGTTTGGCCTGGGATGCGAGAATTCTGTCGTATACGGCGGAATAGTCGGGTGTCGTCGCCCCTTGAGGTAAGCAGAGTTTGGCGAGGACGGGCAGATACATTCCATACAAATCGAAGTTGCCAGAGAAGGTCGGAGCATGCTGCGTCACGGACAGTTGGGGGACGATAACGGGTTGGATTACTGGACGGGATTTCTCGCCTGAATCTGTCATTCGGTCGCCTGTGGTAGCTGTCGTGCGCCCCTTTAACACCTTAGCTGGCGAGGTTGGCATGGAACGTGCTGTGCTTTGCGCCGTGTGAGTAGGCTGTGATGCATCTGAAGCCGGCCTGGTTCGCTTGGTGGGACGACGCGAGGTTTTCTTGGATAGATTTGTGCCTCCCTGTGCAACAGCGATCTCTGGGGAGCCTGAGAGCTGTCTTTTCAAGCTTCCTGACGAGGTAGATGGGCCAGGCTAATGAGACGAAAAGGAATCACTACACACAAGCCCGGTGAAATGTAGACAGCCGTACTAACATGGGCGTGGTGCATTTTCATTCAGTGTCAATACTGAAGTGGAGGACGAAAGAAAAAATCAGGACGCGTCTAACCTTGGTTCGCGGCTGGTCACGTGAACAAAAAATCAACCTAGTCACGGACTGTCCTCTGCGGTTCTCTCAGTGAGTTTCTTCTTCTACCAGGATCATGTTGGTAGCCCAACCCGCACACTTTACCCGCAGTTTCTACGGCCGAAGAGATGAGTTCTAGTCGCGAACAACCTCTTCGGTTCCCCGCAATCACGTTATTCTGACCAGCTCGTGGAGCCGCAATTCCCCTTTGGCGCCAACTCGGAAAAACCTCGGACATCGAATCCGATATTACTCCTGACGTGTCACATGATGTTCCAATACGAGGCCATAGTATAAGAGAGCGGATGGAGTTCGCCCACTTCTCTATCTCTCTCTTCGAGGACGTCCATGGCCCCCTCAGACTTTGCCAGTGTAAACATCGACGAGATCGTCGAACAGCTCACCAATGACGAGGCCATCTCGCTGACGGCCGGTGTCGGCTTTTGGCACACACATGCGATACCTCGACTCGGAATACCGGCTATCAAGGTCAGTGCCAACCATCCCTTCAGTATTAATGTTCTTATCTTTCACCCCTAGGTCAGCGATGGCCCAAACGGCAAGTGCATCCTCTCGTCGTATTCCCCTTGGTACTAACTTCCATATGCAGGTATCAGAGGAAACCATTTCTTCATGGGCACCCCTGCAAAGTGTCTCCCCTCAGCGACCGCGCTTGGTGCAACTTGGGATACTGAGCTTATCGAGCAAGCTGGATTCAAGCTCCTCGCAGGCGAAGCCAAACTCAGGGCCGCTCCTGTCATCCTTGCCCCAACTTGTAACATACAAAGGGTATCGTCGTCCCAAATTATCTTTCTTGCAGTAACTCACGTGCATTATCAACCAGAATCCCCTTGGAGGACGGGTAGGCTTACTAGACAGTTTGCGATTGCATATATGCTGACAAACACAAGTCTTTCGAAAGTTTTTCGGAAGACCCCATACTTTCTGGGCTCATTGCCGCTGCCTACGTGAAAGGTGTTCAGAAAAACGGCATTGGTACCACTATCAAGCACTTTGTGTATGTCTTCCCATGTTCTCCGCTTCTACAACGTCAGCTCATTTTCAATCTCAGCTGCAACGACAAGGAGGACGATCGAATGGCTTACGACAGTATACTCAGCGAACGCGCTCTCCGGGAGATTTACCTTTTGCCGTTTATGCTTGCGCAGAAGCATGCGAAACCTTGGTGCTTCATGACCGCGTGAGTATCTCCGAGGAAATCGTTCTTATCCACTGAACATTATTCGTTCGTATTCTTAGCTATAACCGTGTCAACGGCACCCACGCATCTGAGAACCGTCACTTGCTCCAAGACATCCTCCGGAACGAATGGAAATTCGACGGGTTGATCATGAGTGATTGGTACGAACGCATTGACCTCTCCTGTTGAAGATAGTATCCATTGGACACAACCTATTCTCCAGGTTTGGGATTTACAGCATTGACCTCAGTATAAATGCTGGATTGGACCTCGAGATGCCTGGGGCGAACAAATGGCGAACGCTTGATCTTATGAACCGATTAATCGTGTCCCGAAAACTCACGATTCAGACCGTTAAAGAGCGAGCGAAAAAGGTGGTCGAACTAGCTAAACGAGTCGCACAAGAATCTCCAGAAGTAAGTTCTCCACCACGCTTTGTAGCGTGTATTAATCATCCTTCAGATCTTGGACGGAGATGGCATGGAACGAACTGCAGAGAGTGAAGAAGACAGTGCTCTCCTGCGCAAGCTCGCGGCAGAGTCCATTGTCCTTTTGAAGAACGATGACAATCTCCTACCTCTTCAACCTCGAAATTTGAAAAAGATTGCGATTGTTGGTGGCAACGCACAAGCTGTCATTTTGTCTGGCGGTGGCTCTGCCGCGTTGAAGCCTTCGTACTTTATTTCACCGTATCAGGGTATTGTCAATGCACTCCCATCGAACGTCGGGGTTACTTATAGCGAGGGCGCTAGTAGCATGTCATTTTTCGATTCCCGAGATAACTAGCTGACCATTGCATTAGCATACATGAAGATGCCCACTCTTGACTTCGAACTTACGACGCCATCAGGAGAGCGTGGATGGATTGGTACTTGGTACGCGCATGAAAGCGACGAGAGCATGGTTGCCCTGACCACACCCTACGAATCACGGATCGTGGACGAGACCCGGCTCTTCGTCGGTACCTCCGCACCCAAAGATATCACCCGCAGGTGGACCATGAAACTTGAAGGCCAGCTGAAGCCCAGAGTCCGCGACTGCACGTTCGAGTTCGGCCTGACTGTATCCGGAAGGGCCAAGGTGGATGCGCCATTCTCTCTGCAGTGTATGTCGTCCTGACTCGCTTTCCTTCCAGCTCTATGTTGACGGCAAGCTGGTCGTTGATAACTGGACGCGTCAGCGTCGTGGGGAATCGTTCTTCAACAGTGGATCGCAAGAAGAGAAGGGTAGGGTCGACCTTAAAGCGGGCGTCAAGTACAACGTTCTCGTTGAATTCTGCAACGTCAGGGCTCCTGCAGATGGCGACGAGGACGAGACGGTTCAGGATAGCAACCCTGGTGTCCTTCTTGGCGGTGCAGAAATCCAAGACCCCGATATGAAGATGGCTGAAGCCGTCAAGCTGGCATCAGAGGCAGATGTTGCTATTGCCATTGTTGGCCTGAATGCCGATTGGGAGTCGGAAGGCCACGATAGAAAGACGCTGGCCCTTCCTGGTCGAACTGACGAGTTGATCACCAAGGTGTTGGCTGCGAACCCAAAGACCGTTGTCGTCACTCAATCTGTAACGTCGATCTCCTAGTCTTACTCAGCATCCTCTGAGTTGTTGTAGGGCTCCTCGGTAACGTTGCCTTGGGCAGACTCTGTTCCCGCCATCGTCCACACTTGGTACCTTGGTAACGCCACCGGTGACGCCATCGCCGACGTTCTCTTTGGCAAGAAGAATCCATCAGGGAAGCTTTCATTGACGTTCCCCAAGAGACTCGAGGACATCGCTGCCCACGGTCACTTCCACTCGGAGAACGGCGCCCTGCGTTACGGAGAAGACTTGTTCGTCGTACGTATCCTCCGCGTGTGCACGAACGCGGGCGTAACCAACCCCTCCCCTGTTAGGGTTACAGACATTTCCAACACCGCAACATTGCGCCCCAGTTTGCGTTTGGGTGAGTCATCCACCAAGCCAAAAAAGAAACGCGATGTGCGGTGCTGACCCCTACACACAGACACGGTCTTTCGTACACCACCTTTACCTTGTCCGACCTCGACCTGTCCACGCCGGTCGTCGCTGGCGGCGAGTTCAGTCTGACTGCCACAGTCACGGTGACCAACACAGGCTCTGTCGCTGGCTCCGAGGTGGTACAGCTGTACGTGACGATGCCCAAGACGTCTGAGTTGACCCACCCGCCACGTCTCCTTCGCGCGTTTGGCAAGGCGAGGGACCTCGCGCCCGGCGCAAGCGCACGCGTTGTGTTGGCGCTCGACAAGATCGCGGTGTCTTCATGGCACGATCGGATCGAGCGCTGGGTGATCGAGCGAGGGGTGTATGGGGTGAGCGTCGGGCCGAGCAGTGACTTGTTGCCGCTGACGGCGAGCTTTGTGGTGAATGAGACCGTGGAGTGGAGTGGGTTGTAGCATGATTTGCTGTTTCTTGCGACGTTGACTTTTGTGTTTGTACCATGTATAATACCTTGAACGACTTGACGTACGATCTTAGAGTGTCATGGAGGGAGAAACCTTTTCAATAAAAAGTTGTTTCTCGCTAAAACACATGAAATGTATTGGACAACGGTTGGGTAGTGTTTACAAGTTGTAGGAAGTCGGATACATCATGGAGGAACAAGACACGTTACAGTTACTGAGAGTGAGATACACATGCCGCTCGGCCAGGAACCTGGCCATGGCTGTTTATGCCATATATGTTACATTGAATCAAATCAAATAATCAATCGGAAAAGAAAATCAGTGGGGAAAAGAAAAGGGGCATGACAAGTCGTGGATGGGCATACGTCTCGATTCATCGTCGCATCAAGGGGCCAAAAAAAACAGCATGAAAAAAACGCTGGAACGCCATCGGTCACGGCGAAACGCGCTCACGCCTCGTCTGAATCGAAAAGCGAGATGGGTCGTTGGAGCGGCGCAGGCGAGTGCGTGTGTTCCTCGTCGGATCCCGTATCCTCCGGGTCTTGCTCCCTCTCCCTATGCCAGACTCGGTCCCGCTCGCGTTCGCGTTCGTAGCCCCTTACCGAGTCTCGCCTCCTCTCCCTGTCTCTCTCTCTGTCCCACTCCCTGCGATCCCGCTCTCTGTTCTCATCCCTGTGGCCAGTCCTGTACTGCCGTTGTGACGTACTAGTGGGCGGCACGGGGTACGTCACCCCCGGTGGTAACGGCGCAGTTTCGTACATCCGGCCCGTCCGGCCCATCCCCGCGTTCTGCGTGCGCGTCCGGGAATAACCGTCCTGCGACCGACCCGAATCTGAGTTCGGGTTCGTGTACCGACCGGAATTGGAACCGGGAGCGGGGACGGGGACGGGAACGGGCGTGGAATTCGAATGGGCGCGACGATGGTGGTGGTGGTCACGGTCCCTTTCGGGCTTGGAAGAAGACGCGGTGGATGTTGCGACGTGTCCGGGTGGGTAGGGGACGAAGCCGGCTGGCCAGGGATAAGTCCCGGAACGTTGGGTGGTGTCGTGGGCAGAGGGCGGGTGACGGTGGTGCTGGTGGTGCTGGTGCTGGTGCTGGTGCGGTTGGGATTGAGATTGGGAGTGGGAGTTGTGATGGTGATGATGCTGGTGCTGGTGCTGGTGTTGATCGTCCCGCGGCAGCGGCCGATTAGCAGCCTCGGGGCTCAACAGGTCGGGATGCGCCGCAGTCGTTGCAGGAGACATAGTCGTCTCGGGTTCGGACTGCATGCCAGCGTACATGCGGAGACGGCAAGACTCGTGAGTGCGGCAGATGTGTGGGGATGGGGGTGTGAGTGCTCACCGGTGACTCGACGACGATGTCCGGGATACCGCTGCTGCCCGAGCCGGGACGTGGGCGGAAACGCTTGCGGAGATAGTCGAGCGGGGACCGGGTGGGTGCAGGGTGGGACGCGGAGTCGTCCGGTAGTGGGTGCGGACGTGTTGCGGTGGATTCGGTCGGGACGGGCGTGCGTGTCCGTGTGTCGTCGTCCCCGAGGGGCGTGGGCATCACAATCTCCCGGGGTCGGTAATAAAAGTGAGGCGGCGGTCGGTACGGATGGGGAACTGCAGATGGCGTCTTTCCATGCGTCAGTATGGCGGGTGGAGAGGGGAGAAAGAGACACTTACAAACGAACGCGGTGGATTCGGCGGCGTGTTCGAGGCATCGGAGTCTGCGCGCCATTGTTCGATGATGTTTTCTGCTTCCGTCCTGCTGGAATGGCGACGTTCCTGGTCCCGATGCTCGTTTCGAGAGCTATTCGCCCTGGAGGGCTGACTCCCACTCCTCGCTCTGCCGGCGTAAATCTCGTTGCGCAACGAACTCCCGGGACGTTTGTTTACCAGATCATATTGCGAGATATGAGTCGAAGTGCGGGATGCGATCGAGGGTGCGTGTCCATGCGGAACAGGTGGCGGAACGGACGTTTGATAAGCATAATCGCGAGACCGGACAGGCGGCGGCACTGGGGTCGGCGCTTGTTGAGGAGTACGTCTCCTAGCCTGGGATTCGGTTGCAACAGAACTGGGTGAGGGGGAAACAGGGCGCTGCAGCTCGTACGGGTGTGGCATAGAGATGTAGGATGTGCGAGAATCGGCTCTTGGGATCCATCCGTCGTCAATAGGAACGCTGATGGGCTGGGTAGCCATCGTCGGGGTAGGGCGGATCGGTATCGGACGAATGGTTTCTGGTTCATCGGGTTCATCAGGCGGGGAGGGAGTACGACGCTCATGAGAAGGCGTGCGGGGTGGGATAGGAGGCGGCGGCGCTTGTAGGGTAGATCCGAGCGGACGTCCAGGGGACGCCGATTCGGAGTGCATTCTATGATTAGCGTGAGTAACGAAGAACGTGCGACGCAGCTAGTCGCTGACGTACGGTTGTTGTCGTATTGATGCAGCCGAGCGCAACTGACTATGGGATCGTGGATCATCACGTTCTTCATCTGTGGCATCGTCGAGTTCACGAGCGGTTTCATCGCCGTCCTGGAGTTCTAGGGGGAAAGGATGATGAGGAAGTCGGTCTGATGGCCCTGTGAGCCGACGACCTCTACCTTGGTCATAGGCTATCCTGCGACCGATGGACAGCCCCTCTTCGTATCCCATCCTGCGGCCCTCCTCGCGGGCAAGCATCACGAGCTTCTCTTCTTGGAGCTTCCTCGCCTTTGTTCTGGCTCTCGCAGCCTCCGCCTCCGCTTCGTTCCGCTGGGCAGCAACCTGATCGATGATATCTTGAGCCCGAAAGATTTCCTTTTGTGCATTATCGAGCTGCAACTTGTACAGCTTGAGCTCCTCTCGGAGCCTGGCGGATTCCTGTTCCGCGCGTTCACGATTCTCGGTTGCGATCCGCAGGCGATGAAAGTAATCGAGGGCACGACGTTCTGCTGCGTTTGCACGGGATGATTCTGCCTCGAGACGTTCATTGGTGACGACGAGAGTGGAATTGATTTCGCGGACTTCTTCCTCTCGAGAGATGAGGCGGGCTAGGAGGCTGCTACTACTAGATCCGTCTGCGGTGGAGCGCGAACGATGATGTGATGCCGATTTCGAGCGACGTCGGGGGTCCAGGAATGTAGGTGTACCCGATGATGGTGAGGATGGGCTAGAGTCGAGATCATTCGGATGCTCATGGGCGAAGTGAGCCCTTGATGAATTATTTGAAGTATATCAGGATACCATCGCACGTAGGGGAGCCACCATACCTTTGTTCGTCGTCGAGATCAGCAGGAAACATTGGGCATCAGTAAAGATGCAAGACCAGTATGGCCAATTGTCTGGGAAAATGACGACAAGCGTTGTTGCAAGCACAGCACGTTGGAGGGGAAAATGGAGATTGTGCGGGTTGGCGGTCGCACGCAACGTCAACGTTGAAGACAAAGAGTGGACGTCAGAAGGATGCCTCGTGTACTCCAGCAGTAAAACCCACTGGGAAGTCGTAATCAAGGATCAGCGGGTGGAAGCGCTAGGGAAAGAAGGCATTTTTGCGACGCGAGCGATATCGAGAGTGAGGCAGGGTCATGCCCAGAACACGTGGTCTGCGTATGGTGGGTAAGGCGGCCCATCTGAGTCGGTCCGTGGAAGACACAAGCCTTGTGCGGGGTTGAACGGTCCATCAGAAGATCAATCAGGATCAATGGCTCCAGTCGGGGTGCCGCGATCCGCAAGGTAGACACGTGTCAGTGAACACGGCGAGAGAACTTCATCTTCTCATCGATGGTACGCCGTATGAGTAGTCATCAGGGTTCGGGTAGGCGCGCTGACTGATGTGGCTGGCTGTAGGAAGGCGACCAAGCGTTGCTGCCTCGATCATCGTTCTGGACAGTGATTCTTACTGCAACCGAACATGCGTACGACGTAACGAACCAAAAAAAAAAGACAGAATGACCGAAACAGGAGCGGTTGTTTGGCAACGACGTGAAAAACAAACACGGCACCGCCTGACGACAAAAAGTGATTTACCACGTCGGTAGGGAGGGTGATCAGGTCGGATTTCGTGTCGAGCATGTTGGTCGTGTGCCGGCTTAGTCAGCAGACCAATCATATGCCAATCTGCGATTTCCTGATTTGGGCAGTTCAACTGGAGGGAAGAATTCCCTTTTGCAGAGGCTGCGCAGCGACGGTAGCAAAGGGCGTTGGAAAGTCTGCCCGCTGCGAAGTCTCTGTCCGTCCGAGTCGTGTTTGGTAGCGAGCAAGGTCTTGCTCGCATTCACGGATCCATAATTCACCAAATACCCTATTGGCAACCGGTGCGCTTATCTCTCAGGGCTCCGATCCTCCTTATCGCGGGGTGTCTCCAACAAGGCCTTATCGTTTTTCGTTTACAGCATACCCCCGAAAAACCCGTCATGTCACACGGTTCCTATACATCTCATTCACAATCCGTCATGACAGAAGAGGAGGAGGACTGGGAAGACTACGTTAAAGGGGGCTATCATCCCGTCCACATTGGCGACGCCTTTTCAGACGGTAGATATATCGTCGTCAGAAAGCTCGGCTGGGGCCATTTTTCCACCGTTTGGCTTGCCAAGGATACCAAGTATGCAAGCGCCGGCTTCTTCGTGATCCTGCTTCTCACATGTCACATTGTCTCATTCGAAAATCAGGTTAAATCGCCATGTCGCCCTCAAAGTCGTCAAATCCGCCCCAAGGTATACGGAGACTGCTCTAGACGAAATAAAGCTCCTGCAACGCCTCATCACTTCTTCCACCCCCCCGGTCAAGCCCAATTCTGACAACCCGAACCCAGCACCCTCCCCGTCTCAGACTCATCCCGGCCGATCACACGTTATATCCTTCCTTGACCACTTTAAACACAAGGGGCCAAATGGCACGCACGTCTGCATGGTCTTCGAGGTCCTCGGCGAAAACCTGCTTGGCCTCATCAAACGGCACCAGAACAAAGGTGTCCCCATGCCCATGGTGAAGCAGATAGCCAAGCAAGTATTACTCGGTCTAGACTACATGCACCGCTGCTGCGGTGTCATTCATACTGGTCTGCGCTCTTTTTTAAGAACAATTCGTGGGCACATGATAACCTTTCTATTCAGACTTGAAGCCAGAAAATGTCCTCATCTGCATTGACGATGTCGAGTCTATCATCGAAGCCGAGTTGGCTGCCGCTGCCAACACTACCCCGCCCCCCTCGCGGCTCATCGGTGTGCCACCCTCTAAAGGGCGTGGAGGTAACCAGACTCCGCGTTCCGAGTCGGTCTACATAACCGAATCACAACCGCTCCCATCCCCGTCCTCGTCCTTCGGTAGCAGTCCCAAGTTCGACAGGCTTGCGTTTGGCATGAGCAAGATTGATGGTGAAGCAACGTCGAAGCCCGGCTCCTTCGGCTCAGGCTCCGTCACGAAAGAGAACTCCTCTGGATCCGCCCCCGCTGCTGGCCTAAGCGTTCTAGAAGCAAGTTCAAATTCCAGGAGAGCGGACTCTACTGAGGTCACCGCACAGCGGATTGCCGACGTTTCCCTAGATCCCGGGTTTAACAAGATGACCTCTCCTCACCCAGCACACCCACCAGGACCATCACTGCTCACCCAAATGGCGCCTAACCATCCGGCAACCAGTCTCTCGTCCTCACAATCACAAACCCCAGCTACCACGAAGCGTGCTGGCTCAAACGATCTAATCTCCGCAGACCCGAAGCTTTCTACATCCATCATGTCCGGAGAATCATCCCAGCCAAGCTTCGCGGATACGTCAACGACCTCCAGTATGCTCGAAGGCATGGAAAAGATCACGGTCAAGATTGCGGATCTAGGAAATGGTACGTCGTGATGAACTGTCGCCTTCACGAACGTCCATGTCTCGAGTGCTCATGTCTCATCCCTTTAGCGACGTGGACGGAACATCATTTTACCGACGACATACAGACGCGGCAGTACCGCTGTCCAGAAGTTATTCTTGGCGCAAAATGGGGTTCCAGTGCTGATATTTGGAGCGTCGCGTGTGTGGTGAGTCGGTTCTCACGTGGAGCCATGCAACATGTGCCAACGCTCCACAGATCTTTGAACTCATCACGGGTGGAGATTATTTGTTCGATCCGGCTTCTGGATCACGCTACAGTAAAGACGACGACCACATTGCCCAAATCATGGAACTCATTGGCGAGTTCCCGAAAGCAATCGCGTTTTCTGGTAAATACAGCTCAGAATTCTTTAGTCGGAAGGGTGCGTGTACTTACCAAATCTTGCCTTGCGTGCCATGCATATCACTCACAGTGGTCGCCCATGCTAGGTGAATTACGGCATATAAACAAGTTACGTTTCTGGCCACTCGAAGCTGTCTTACATGACAAGTACCTGTTTCCGAAAGAAGAGGCAGATGCGATTGCTGCATTCCTATCGCCGATGCTACGTCTCTTCCCGGACAGAAGAGCCAAGGCTTCTGATTTGATCCATCACCAGTGGCTTGAAGGGATCGTCGTTCAAGGCGAGATAGACATCATACGGCGTGCGGAAGAGGAAGAAGCTGCCCGGCGGCGACACGCGCAACTTTCGATCACCGGCAGAAACGAGAGCCCGGTTGGCAAGTCGGATGCGGACGCGATGAAACCCGTCGAGGAGGACACCGGCACAGCTGAACCCGAGCAAGCGCAGGTAGAGTCGGCGCCCCAACCCGCACATCAGCCGCCCATCCTATCCGCGCCTCCAGCGCCATCCACGTCCAAGCCTGCGCCAAAGCCCTAGCATTTTTGTGTCTGCGTGGCGCCTGGTGTTTATCTGCATCGCGATTATGATCTACATTTCTGTTATAATCTTCTAAACATAGAGGATGCCGCGCGTCTTGTTTTGCTCCCTGTTCCTTTCTCCTTGCTTTTTGTTCCTCCTCCTCTCCTTTCCCAATCATCTCAAACGTAGAAATATACCAAAGAAGGATGCAGCTAGAAACTACCAGCCTCGGAGGCTCGTCGTTGTGTAGGGTAGTTTTCCGTCGTGAAACAGAACGTGTGTACTCTTTTCTGTCCTCCGCCGACTTGTGACGCCCGCTGGTGTCGGAAAGACTCGAACGACTCCCGACAACTCTGAATCATGCTGGCAAGTGCCACGTTGAAACGTGCGTCCGTCGTGGGTTGACGTCACGCGCGACATCGGTGGCAACGTAGTCCTCGTATGTACTCACGCTCGTCGAGTAGACGAAAATGAAATCGTTCCCCGAGTCAAGGCGAGCTCGAGCTCGAGCGCCACTGGACAGTTTCAGTTGCGTTCGCGTCCCACATGGCGACAACGTTTCGTTTCATGTTGTACCGTGTGTGCCCAAAACGCGTCCAATGCCAAAGACCACGTGGGGGATAATATTTTCTGAATCAGATCCCAGAGGTGATCGTTGTCAGTACTTGTATGGGAGGCGCACGAGCGGGGGTGTTCTGTACTATCACGGTGATGGGGCAAACTCGGGTCAAACACGATACCACATATGACGGACGGTCTGCAGTGCATCCCGGGCCCGCTACACCTCCGATCCCATGCAGAGGCGCTTCGAACGCAACCCTTCGGCACTCCCAGGCCGAAAACCGAACAAGGTTCGAAAAGCGCGCGTCCGTTTTCGTTCAAGGGCTGACGGTCGCGGCGTTGATCTCGAGAGAAGTACAGAGTCGGACAGCGTTCCTGGCGTGTACGATAACATATACATAGAGGCAGCGCGGCAAGCACCGAACATTGGACCGAAGAGGATGGAGCGCCGGGAATGGCATTGACAATGAGACAACGGCGCCACTGAGCGGGCTTGGCTCGACGAACGGGTGCGGCCGGCGCGCGCGCGCGCGAAATCATAGTGATAGGGTGCTGTAATGACATTCTGCTTTTTCGCACTGGCATGTACGGGATCGGTGGTGTCGCCCGGGCTAGATGCGCAGGCTGTGCTGTAGGGTTGCTATGTAGACTATGCCAGTGGCGGCGAGCGACCCACGTATGTACGATGCTACGAGGGAACGAAACTTTGTTGCGGGGTATTTGCCGTGATGTCCGTTTTTTCTTTTTTTGGGTTCTACATACTTAGGAGCCCGAGTACACCGTCACACGCCCACTGGTACATACAAAGTGGATGTGTGACGCCCGACGCCGACGCCACCCATCACTGGCATGTATATACTCAGTGGAAAGCCAAGCGACTTGGAAGTTCATAATGGGTACTTTGGAAAGATCCGAATGTGGATCCGGACTCCGGAGCCCGGGTGGTTGCGACCCAAGGCCTCGTCGTCCAGGATACGATCATGATTTCATTCCCTTCGTGGGCTCCTCCATAACAATCATAATCCATCATGGCAATGCGATCGAAAGCCGGCCGCCGTCCGGCCGTCCGTCCGTCTGTCTGTCTGTCTGTCCATGGGTATATGGGCATCATGACAATGTACCGGGATCGCGACACGCTTGGCAATGTCTGTCGTGCAAAGTCGGATCACCTTTTGCCTGCGATGGGGCGGGGCAGGGCGGGGCGGGGCGGGGCGGGGCGCGTCAACGGGCTGCGAGTCCGTCTTGCCAGTCTTGTGGCAGTGTGTAGGTATCGATGACAGCGGTTTGCAAAAGGAAAAAGGAAGGTGTGGGACACGCCACGACACGCGTCCTATTTGCAAAACGCGACTCGAGCCCAAACGTATGCGCCGCGTCGAGTCGTCGTGGACGCGATATGATCAAACGGTAATCGTGACGGGGTGGGGCCTGGATCCCCGTGCCAACAGCCTCACCGAGGGACCGAGTAGACTCGTCAGTACGCCAGTGGGTTTTGGGTTGTGCGGTGATTGGGGTTGATCGGTGTGTACATGTAGCGAGCACAGGTGAGAGTGCCAAGGACACGGTGGACGTACGAGTATGTATGTAGTTGGCTTTATAAGTTGGTGGCGACGGGAATCAGATTAATCAAAGTGCCACTAGTGCCGTGGACCCGTGACGGGGGGCGAGATGGGCGTCTTGCTTGTCTGGACGATGGATAGCCCTGCAGGGTCGTCAATGGACCGTTCGCCGTGACTCGTGACCCCCTCTCTCGCAGGGTGAGGTGTCGTGCGACGGATTGGATTCGCCATTCGAGTTGAGTCAACTTGAACGATGGCGAGCGTGCAGGCATGGCTAGTAAGCCTCCACGCGATACCGTGTCCACCTACATACCTGAATCCAAACTCGGACATACTGGGCGCCTTTCTGGGTCTTGTTATAGATGAAACTTTTTTACTCTCCGTTGAGTCACGGGTTGTCTAGCCCTGTGTACGTACAACTCGACGTTAGGGCGTTCAAATCAACTCACCAGTCAACTGTGGGTGAGTGCACAATAGGAGGGTCCGGTGAACGCACTGCGTTGAGACCCCGTGTTGGGCTGGACGCTTCTGCCAGTGAGTCACTGATCGGATTCCCGTGCTTCGCTCTCTCCGCGGCCACGAGTATAGTAACGTGTCTTTGCAATTGTCGACGACGCGCGCTCATCCGTGACGGCGAAGAAGTATGGTTTCACTTCGAGCCACAGGACTCGGAAATGCATCGACGCTGGTGACATCGCCTACGAACCTACGGGCAAAGCGCCCATGTCCATCCATGGGAGGGGACATTGGTTCAAGGCCCACACTACCCGCGAGTCTAGAACCAGTGGTGACCAAATCCGTCAGACGTCCACTGGCCCATCACAGTGCCAAGCCATCTTATTTGCGGCGCCATATTGACAATTGACGTTTTGGACAAATTTGTAGTTGACTTGGACCCGCGGCGCGACGACGCGCGACGAGCGGGTCTAGGCTGCACCCTGGGATCACTGATAATGCGAGAGATGACATATACGGAGCCAACGCGGGCGTGTGTACGCAATAAGTATTGCACGCAAATACAAATTCATTTTCGACCCTCCGGTTGCCAAGTGCTCATAATATCTATAATGGCTTCTGCCACTAAGTGGGCACTGCCGGGCTTTTGTGATATAGTGTGGTGGCGCGGTCAGCGTTGCCCGCGCTTTTTGGTGGCTACTGCGCCCGAATCTAAACCTCAATCACTATCGATTTAGCCATTCTTATCGCACTGATGTGATTTGTATCCCGTGCTTCCGACATCGTGATGGAGAACCGATCAGAGGCAAGGCGACGTTTCCCCACTTGGATTCATGCATCTTTCTATACCTGGAGAGGAGGGGGGAGGAGGGGGCCAACTTGTTCGTATGTCGTAGCCCCTCTGATCCCGCGTTCAGATTCGAATGGTAAAGGAGTGCACGCACGTACGTGGCTTGTGCGTTCGGATCACGCTCGTGAAAGGACGCCTGATATGATGCTTTGATCGATCCTCCACTCGTCCTCTTCCTCCCGCGGATGGGTCTCGACGCAGATCGCGACACGAGTGCATATCACTTCACGAGCCCCTACATACCTTGGGTCCAAATGGATTCTACGCCCGCGCCACCATTGTCAGTGTTTCCCAGCATCGCCTTGAAACCCGTTCTCCTGTCGATCCCACCTTCTACATATCATCATCGTCACCGTCGTTGTCGTGGTTTCAAGACCAAACACGACTAGCTCCGTACAAGACCGCCCGGGCCGTTGGACTCGGAAAGACGTCGCCTTCTAATCCAGATAAGAGCTCAACGTGGATGCACCCCGGCCTGCCAGCGAGTCACCGGCGCTTGATTCGGCTACAAGCCCCCGAGACGCTGTCGGACCCGAGGTGGTCGGTGCAGTTGGATTCTACGAAAAAGACGGGTTGAGCCACTGGAAGCGGCCCAGGCGCACTTCGGGAGCGAGCGAGCCACCTTTGCGTCGTTGGAGTGGGTCGGCTCGATATGCTATGGCGGGAAAGTCGACTGAGGTTCGACGCATGGGAGGAGTGAGGCATGTCATGTCATCAGCGTCTCTCGGCCGACTTTTTTTTTTTTTGGCGTGCACTTCGCTAAGCTGGGCGGATCAAACGGGGTGACATGACCTTGACGTCTTCCTGTTTTCGTTCTCTATTTTGTGCGTCGTTATCGTGGAATGACATTTTGCGAGTCGCGCACGCTGTTGTCCGACACGCTGGGGTCATTGACACCGTCGGTCCCGCGTGATGTGTGTGTGTGCAAACGAAGCTCGATCCCGAGTTCTCATGTCCCAGGGATTCGGCTACTTGAAAGGCCCGACCAGTGCTTCGACACTAGCTACTAACCCGTTCTGGGAGTCTTGGGACGATCTCGTGCCTAAGGGGAGCTGGGAGGATGATTTTCGATTGCCCTGCCAAATGATGGCAAGTTTCCGACAGGCTGGCGATCTTTCCTCGAAGGCGCGCGGTAAACAAGGGAAAGAGGACGCGCGCACACGCACGCTTCCACACCGTCGCATGTGTGTGAATGCCAGTGAGTGCGACTGCGACTGACACGGTGTCCGTTTCCCGTATGTTTGAAACACTTGTCCAAGTATGTCGACGTCGTTGGGAATTTGGAATTAGATTCTGAAGCAAGTCCGACTAAACCAGCTCTTCGGGCGGTCTGTGTGCGATTGTAGCGACCACGTCCCCGCAATAGCCGCACATATTTACTCAGGCACATAGCGGGGCAAACTGTGTACAGGTCACGCACGCACGGTGCCATAATGATCCTTCTATGCACTCACGGCATGGTTGGCGTTATTTACATTTCGCCAAGATGGGCAGTGCTAGAGAGGCTCTAGGCTTCTTGCTCCACTGTGAAGATATACCGTGGGGGTCAAAGGTTCTTGCGGCCCCTACGATAAGAGGTGGACACGTGTACGACGAAGGTGCTGCGGATAAGATTCAAAGTGGCGGCGATTCCGGCGCTGTTTGGGTTCGAGGAAAGGTGGATGTGACGCCGAGCGTCTAAGAACAACATCGATCACCGCCGCATCCAGGGAATCAGAGTGACGCACGCCAATCATTGCCTTTGCAAGGGGCAAGCGTACCTGCCGTGGCCGCTGGGCAAACTCGAGAGTTCGAGCCGCCCCGAAGCATCCCAAGGGTGTGCCTTGGCACTGGTCTTTTTTCGAGGACGGCCGTTTTGGGGAATGTGCGTTGTGATCCACGGCGCACCTGTCACACAGCCGAACAAAAAAAAACTTGAGTCGGAACAAACTGGATCTTGGGGTAACGTAAGCTGTGGTATTTTTTTATTGTCTGCGAGGGGCAAATGGTGATTGTCCAGGCACGAATCAACGGGGTTAAGATAGCTCGGGTTGAGGGACGGACGCCCGCTCTGTATGAAGAGGTGCTCGATCTGCTGTGACTCGAGGTGGTTGAAATATCCGGTGACAGCGAGGTGCCAATAGTCGGGCGATGGTTGTCTGCCTGTCGTGATCTGCCGATCGCATCGATTCCCAGGACGTGCTACTTCGATGTGAGGAAACTTTTTGGCGTGCACAGAGAGTCCGGTGGTGACGGAAAAAGGTGAGACGTTCCGCATTATGGGCGCGGAAGATTTTCCAAAGGTTGTTCCGTAGCGGGTTGACGTGATGTGACAATGAGCTCGCAGAGTCGCATAGCCCACGTCGAGGGCTCAGCCCTCCAGCCCACGGTTGCACCGAGTGGCCAAGGTAGGGTTGATTGGGGACGATTCCCGGGAAATGATCACGTAAGGGGTGGATACGACAAGTTCGCGAGACACAGCCACGACGGCCTGGACTCGGCATGTGAGGTCGCCGGGGGGTCGTGGGGGGGTCTCGCGCGTGGCAGGTGTCAGACGGCAGTGTTACGGCGTGACAATGGTACCGGTGCCGTAGCTCGGCGGGGCTGTCCCTGAACCAGGGGTTCGGTACGGGTTCAAAGTCCGACGCGAGCGGTGCCTTAATTGTGCGTCTGCAAACCTTTTCTGCTGATTTCAGGCACCCTTTTAGAAGTTTTGTTCCTCTTTACTCGCTCGCCATGGACGACTCAAAACCGTCCGCCCTCGACGCAAACACCGTCGAAAACATCCAGTCCCTCTCCGAATCCCCCCCCTCAGACATGGCT
>Ga0307508_10001320_pt1 | contig 28092 bp, 29 predicted proteins | sample 9_EM_MG_FD_203089 | JGI IMG/M metagenome (GOLD analysis project Ga0307508, IMG submission 203089) | Populus trichocarpa ectomycorrhiza microbial communities from riparian zone in the Pacific Northwest, United States - 9_EM | ecosystem: Host-associated > Plants > Roots > Unclassified | place...
CCGCCTCCGCCTTGGCTGTCTTCTCGTCCTCCTGGATTGTCTCAGCGTCTAGCGCTTCCGGTTCCTCGAGTAGGACTGTCATCTCTGTACTGCCTCGATGCGCCAGTGCGTTCTTCAGCCTTCCCCCGCTGCCGGCTCAAGTAAGGACACATGAAAACGGGATGTACCTGCATCGAGCTGTAAAGTTCCAACCGGAAGGCGTGAGAGGAAATCTTACATGCGATCTTGAAGGGGCCGTCCCGTTGATGATCCAACTTTGCCGATGGTCTTCGAGTCTTCCAATTTCGAGCGTCGAGCCACACAAGATCCCCCACCTGATAGTCCGGAGCGGGGAGGCGATGGGTGTCTGCGGTTTCCTGGTAGTGGAGTTGGGCGCGATGCATTTCCGTCCTCAGGTGGTCATGAATTTCGGACAATGCTTTCACCGCAGAACGCACTTGTTGATCTTCTGCTTGGTTGGGTAGGGAGGCCGAAAGGTCAAATTGCCAGTGAGGGTCGTAGCCGAGGTTCGCAAAGAACGGAGATACAGCCGTCGTCCTTCCTTGTGAGGGAGGATAGGGGTGTTGTGATTTTGCTGTAGTCTCTGATAAAGCGCCGGTAAAAGTTGGCAAAGCCGAGGAAGCTCTGAATTCCTTTGACGTTTGTTGGTTCCTTCCATTCTTTGATGGTCCGGATTTTTTCTTCGTCCATTCGCAGTCCCTGCGGTGATATGACGTATCCCAAGTATTCTATTTCCGTTGTATGGAATTCGCATTTGGATGCTTTCAGCGTGAGCCCGGTTTCCTCCACTCGTCTCAAGATTGTCCGGACGTGCCTCCGGTGGTCTTCCAGATTTTGCGAGAAGATGAGGATGTCGTCCAGATATGCCACACAGAAGATATCAAGGTATTCGCTCAGAATCTCGTTCATCCATCGTTGGAACGACGCCGGTGCATTAGTCAACCCGAAAGGCATGACGCAGTACTCGTATAGTCCGTACCGGGTTCGGAAGGCTGTTTTCCATTCGTCTCCTGTTGTGATTCGGAGGTTGTAGTAGGCGTCTCGGATATCGAGTTTGGTGTAGATGGTGGCACTGGATAGTTGGTCCAGGGATTCTCCGATTAATGGCAATGGCGTCCGGTCTTTGATTGTGATTTCATTCAGTTGTCGATAATCCACACATAGGCGTAGTCCCCCGTCCTTCTTCTTGACAAAGTGTATTGGCGCCCCCGCCGGGGAGGTGGATGCCCGGATCCATCCCCGCTTCTCATTGACTTCTAGGTATTCCTTGAGAGCCTTCATTTTTTCTTTGTTCAGGGGTCGCAGGGGCTCGTACGGGGGCATCTTCCCTTCCTCCAGTGGAATGTGGTGGTCGTGAGTGCGGTGGGGCGGAGGTGCCGTAGGTTCCTTTTCGGTGAATACTTCGAGGAACTCGTGATATTCCGGCGGAATTGGATTTTTGCTGGTCTTGGAGGTTTCCTTGATTTTGTTGATGACGGTCTGGCATACTTCCCATGGGTCCGTTTCGCCAATCTCCCAATTTTCCGGTGTTTTTCTGTAGTATTGCTCCGTGGCCTTTTCTTCCGGGACCGTGTTCGCTCTTGGTGAGCTAGGTAAGCATTTTTCGGCGCAGTGGTCCGAGTGGAATTTCACAGTATGATTTTTCCACCCTATCACCGGGTCATGGAGCTTGAGCCATGGAAGTCCTAGGATGATTGGCGCATTTCCGATTGTGATGCAGTGTAGCCGGATGTCTTCCTCGTGATGATTGATTGTGAGGTGGACTTGGGCGTCGTGGGTTACCGGCCCGCCGGTGACCTCGCTCCCGTCCACGGTCAGGACCCGTCTTGGTGTCGCTTTTTGCTGTATTGGGATTCCGCTTGCTTCTGCGTAAGCCTTGTCGACAAAGTTCTCGGATGCCCCGCTGTCCACTAGGGCGGTGGTGTTGTGTTCGTTTCCGTCGGTTCCTATGATTCGTACTTTGATCATGATCTTTTCTTCGCGGTCGTACCTGGTTGTTCGTATTCTGTAGGGTGGGTCTGGTTCTGCAACGGGTTTCTCCCTCGGGTGGCTGTTGCCAAGGCTTATTCCCGAGGGCTGTCGTTTCCCGCCGGTTCGGGTTCTTTCCCTGCTTCATTGTTTATAGTGTCTTCTTCGTACGTGGCTTCTGCTGCCCGGTATGGCCTCCTCCATGGAACTCGTGCTTTCTTGGGCTGGGGGCATTCCTTCGCAAAGTGCCCCTTTTTCCCGCAATTGTAGCATTCGTCCGTTTGTGGTCGTCGGGGAAACCGGGTCGGCGTTCTTGGTGCGAACTTGAACCGTCGGGTGGCGTCTAGGTCCATTGGGTCCCCCGGGGCGCTGACGGGTTCTTTCGTGTGGACATGGAAGCGCGCTTCTGGACTAGCTGCCGGGCGCCGACTAATGACTCCAAGGTTGCATAGACGGCTGTCTGTTTTGATGGCCGCGGTGGCGTAGTCTACCAGGACGGTGGCTGGTACTTCGCTCATGACCAGGTGCCTTTTTACTTCTGGGTGTAATCCGTCTCGAAATCGCGCGACGCATACGTTGTCCGCGTACGGGAGATCTGCTTTGATTCGCTGGAATTCCGCCCAGTAGGTTGCTGCTGTCCGGTTTCCCTGCTGGATTTTCTGGAATTTTTCGAAGGCTATTTCCTCGGCATCCACCTGGCCGAAGGCGTGCTTCATGTTAGTTTTCAGTTCTTCCCATGTTAGGTTGATTCCTCCCTCCTGGTTCAGGAAGGTTTCCACCCAGTTCCATGCCACCCCCCGGAGTAGGGAGGATGCGTATCCCGTTTTTTTCTCATCGTCGTCGAATCGATTTCCCTCTGTTCTAAACTTCAGCTCGCACTGGGCCAGGAATGTTTTGAATTTTGCTTTTTCTCCTTCGAACAGTTCGGGGTCCCAGAGCTTTGGGTAGCTGGGCTGCAGCTGTCTGTCGCGTGCCGCTAGAAGGGCCTGCAACATTTCCATTGTCAACAGGTGGGGTCCTTCCGTCATTCTTCTTGTCTGTTCTGGTGACTCGGGGGTCTGTAACCTGGATCTTTGCTCTGGGGTTACTGGACTGGGTGCTCGCTGGTCGTCAGGGACGTCCCTAAATTCGCTCAGGTTCAGGGGGTTCGGAGACTCCACCGTGTTTTCTTGTTGCTGCGTCAGGTGTCGATAGGGAGACGCAATCTAGTGTCAAGATCCTGCCTTGACTACTCCATGCTGCTCGACAAGTAACGTAGGCTCGGTTGTTGGTGGCAAGCTCGTGATCACACTTCCGGTGTACTCACGCTCCGCTTGTAGTCACACATCCAGCGTACTCATGCGCCGCTCGTAGTCACACTTCCGACGTACTCACGCGCAGCTCATAGTCACACTTCCGGCGTACTCACGTGCCACTCGTAGTCACACTTTCCGTGTACTCATGCACAGCTCGTAGTCACACTTCCGGCATACTCACGCGCCGCTCGTTATCTCGCCGTATCCGTCACGCCCGGCGTGATCTCGTCACAGTCCTCTCACACGCCTTCCGTGCGCTCGTTGTTCTTGCGGTATCCGTCACGCCTGGCATGGTCTCGTCGCAGTGTTCCTACACGCCTTGCGTGGGCTCGTTGTTCTTATCGGGGTGGTGGTCGCAGCGCCGGTTCATGGGTAGAGAGAGGTAGGTCTGTGGAGAGAGATAATATGCAACTTCAATCTATTACGCTCAGCACTACAGGCTATCTGCGCTCCTCCTCACCATACCACACCCATGGGGCTCCCATCTTTCCCAAACCACCAACAAAGTAAACATACAAAGGAAATTTTTGCGAATCAATCAAGCAGGTAGCGCGACATAGAAGCATTGAAGGGGAGTGAGACAACGGTAAAGCAAATCTTCTCCACCACCCCTTCCCCATTCATGCATACAAATCGTGGTATATCAAGGCTCGAAGGCATTGAAGTCAGGCTCAGACGAGTCGGAGTCGCAGGTGTCGCTGCAATCAAAGAGGTTGTTGTTGTTGTTGTCGAATCGCAGATGAGAGGAATAGCCGAGGCCAGTTTTCCGCAGGAATTGGCGCAGTGGTTGAGTGTTTTGAGGTGTGGTGAGGAAGGCTGGGGTCTGGATATCACCAGTGGTAGAAAGGAGCAGGGTAGCTCGCTGTCTTGCCAGCAGTGGACAGTCCTGTAGGAGATGGTGTGAGGAGTTGAGGTCGAGCCCACACGGACATGGGTCTGCAGTGATGTTGGGTGGTGAGTCGGTAGGTGAGCAGTTGCAGAAAACCCTCCATATCGCTTGGGTGTCGGCCCAGTCAACCCCGTGTAGGTTTGTAGGGAACTTGAAGGATGGGTTGGAAAGGGGTAGTTCGTTCTTCCAGCATGCAAGAAATTCAGCTCGCGCCTATGTCAGCAGCCAGGTTTTCATAGTTAGTGCAAATTGGCAGGGTGTCTTCGAGGATGCTCCAAGTTTGGCAAGTGTATCAGCCCTCTCATTGCCACGGATGTTGCAGTGTGAAGGGCACCACATAGTGAAGTTCTTCCAACCCAGGAGTTGAAGGGTTTCGATGATTTCGAGTGATCGCCGTGTGTATTCGTGGTTGTGCTTGTTGAATCTGAGCGTATCGATAGCTGCCTGATTGTCCATACAGATGAATACTGTTGTGGGTGGTACCGCAGCCATAAGGAGAGTGGTAACTGCCTCTTGAACTGCATGAAGTTCAGCGTCGTATACCTCAGCTCGACTTCCAAGATGACATCTTCCTTCAGTTAGCCGGTGCAGTTGTTGGTCTCCAGAATGGTAGATTGCCCATCCACAGCCAACAGCTCCATTGTCGAGTTTGGAACCATCTGTATATCTGGTAATCGTGTGGTCGGGTAGTGTCTCCAGCCATCTGTTGTGTAGTTGTTTCGGCTTTGTTGTTTTGTCGGGATTTGGAGATGTGATTGTTGCGGCCCCTTATGCAGTTGTAGTTGTTGTACTATCCTCCAGCTTGCCAAGCACAAGATGCTTGCTAAGACTGTAGAGATGGTGAAGTACTGGGAGGTTGTCATGGGTATTTGGTTCAGCTCGTGGAGGGCCAAACGCATGGTGGGTTGGCAGGAAGTGAAGTCGAATGGCATATCGTAGTGAGAGATAATCCAGATATACCTCCATTTGTGGTAGATGAGAAAGGGTGATGAGGTTGGTGGTTCTTGTGTTCAGTGGCAATCCGGTAATCCATCGTGCAACAGCATTGTAGGTTGTTCGAAGTGTTGCCGTTACTGTCGGAGTGGCAGTCCACCAGGCTGGTGATGCCCAGAACATGGCAGGAAGGATCGCCGTCATTGCGAGATGGTGGGCGATGTGGGCTGGAATGCCATGTGATCGGTGTCGTAAAAAGTTCAGGCTTCCCAGGATCTTGTTTCCACAAGCGGCGGCCATTGTAGCATGGTATGAGAATGAAAGAGATTCATCGATAAATATCCCCAGGTATTTAATTTGTCGTTTGGCAGTAATAGTGGTGTTGAGTATTCGGAGTGGCGGGTGTGATGCAAGACTCTGGCGTTTGTCTTTGCTGGTCAGTGGGAGACAGTAGAGTAGTTCCGTTTTGGAGGTTGCAAAGGTGACTCCAAGGTGTGCTCCTTTCTCCAGATGTTGTTCCGTTCGTTCTTTGAGGAGTGTGTTGACCTTTGAAATTGTCCACAACATTTGCACCATACACACATCATCCACATAGGAGGTATCCACGGCATCGGAGTGGTAGTTGTCTTTTTCTAGCATCGCATTGCTGTATATGAGGAAGAGGATAGGTGAGATTGGTGATCCTTGCGGGAGGCCACATCGGTATGGCTGTGGTTCTTCAGATTGCTGATCAAATCCAAAGGCAATTTTTCGATCGGTATTGAATGCTGCCACCCATTTCATGAGGTATAATGGCATACAGCGTTGTTCCATTACCTCTATGAGGGTTGATGGGTGGACCTGGTTGAACGCACCCTCAATATCGTGTGTCAGGACTGCTGGTCATGGGGGTGTCCTGTTGGTGGTTTTCTTCTTGCTGATGCAGTTGGCAATAGGTGTAATTGTTCGAAGAAGAGCATCAATTGCAGAATTCTCAGGTTGGGCTCCCATCTGCGATGGATGTGTTGCACCACACATCAGGGCCATTTGGGACAGTCGCTTTGCCACAATTGATTCCAGGAGTTTTCCAAAGCATGACAGGAGTGAAATTGGGCGGTATGATTTCGGATGTAAGTAGGACTTCTTTCCAGGTTTGGGGATAACAACACAGTTGGCAGTTTTCCATTCCGGTGGATGCACAGCATATGCAAGACATGCAGTGAAGAGGTGCGGGAGAAGTTGTGGCACCGCTTCGTTGAAACATTGCAGTGTGTTGTAAGTGATCTTGTCTGGTCCAACTCAGGTGCCATACTTCAGGTGAATAATGGCCAAGTGAGTCTCTGCTCTGGTGACTTGTCTTGTCTGTTGGCGTAGGTCTTTTGAGGAGGTAAGGAGATTTTGTGGAAGTGAAGGTCGCAGTACAGTGTTGACTGTAGGGAAAGGTGGGTTTCGTAGGATGTCATAGTTTCCCTTGAAGTCCGACTGTCCATCAAGTGGTGGAATTGGTTTGTGGTGCGTATTGTGATGTTGGATCATTTTCCAGACTGTTCGAGTTGATGTGGCTTCGAGTTGGTGGATTCGATATGCCGTTTTGGCGTTGCGTACCATTGTTGTCCACTTGTGGCGTTTGCATTGACTGTCCTTGAGGTTCATATCGGTAGGTTGCAATCAGGCTCTTCTATCAGCACGTTTGACACTCTGCTTTGCCAGTGTGAGGCTGTGATTCCACCAGGGTGCTTCTGATTTCCGCGGCATCTTCATGGGAACCACAGCATCGACTGCTTGGTGGATAAGCTTGGTGACGTTTGTAACTGCACGGAGGGTATCTTCTGGTCCCCGGAGTTGTGAGAGGTCCATCTTTGTTGACTGAATCTTTGTGTCAAAGATTCTCCAGTCAGCCTTATACCAGCATCGACGGGGGAATGTTCGTGCTTCGGCGGATGGTAGTGCCAGTGTGACCGTGAGGGTGCTGTGATCGGAGGTGGTATCGTGATCAACTGCCAGTGATAGGATAGATCGAGTTGTTGCTCCACAGGAGAGGCAGAGGTCGATTGTTGAAGGGTTGCCTCCATTTCTGGGATGGTGGGTCGGTATTGCTGGTTCATTTTGGAGGTGAAAGTTGTTTTCTTCAAGCCAGTTCGCAATGGTGTGGCTTGCAGGGGAGGTACGTGTGGTCCGTGGGAGAGGGCCCTGCCACCATGGGTGGTGTGCGTTTAAGTCTCCCATCAGGAGACAGTCTGCTGGTAATGTGAGTGCTGGGAGAAGGGCAGCCACTGGCTCCAGGCGTCCTGGTGAGTAAAGGCTGAAAAGAGTGAAGGTATTCGTTTGTCCATTCCATGAGGAAGTGATGGTGGTAGCTAGAAATGAGTCCTTTGAAGTGAAGAATGTTGAAGCGGTCAATCCAGGTATTTGTCGAACGTATGTAATGCATTTGGGTTTAATTGGAGTGGGAGTAAAGGTATTGAATCCTGGTAAGGAGGGTGGTTGTCCATGTCTGTCACACCATGGTTCTTGAAGAAGGCAGATAAGGTTTTCTGGTTTTTTGGCGAAATCTTGCAATACTGAAATCGTAGTCGCTTGGCCTCTCGCACAGTTCAGTAGCTGTACAGACACAACGGCGTGTAGGGCCATTTAATCGGCTACTCCCGCCATGGGGGCGTCTCCCTGGTTGTTTGTAGTCGATTTGGTGAGGATGCGTATCTTGATTCGTTCGGGGCAATTCGGGTCGCTGGCCTTATGTGGTGCATTGCAGTTTGCACAGTGGATCGGAGGGTGTGTGCATGCCGTGTCTTTCTTGCATGTCGGGAGGGTGCACGGATGCTCTTTGGTTTCGTGGGGGCTTGTGCAGACGGCACAGCAATAGGTGTTTCGTCACAGAGCGGCAGGGTTTCCGTAGGCCTGGTAGTTGTGACATTACGTGCTCCGACTGTATGCGATATAGTCTTCCAGCTGACATTGACGGTTGCAGACAATGAGGTTCAGGCGACCAATGCTTGACTTTTTGACGTTCCCGGTAAGTGTCATGACGATTGTTGAGTTTGTTTTGTTTTCTCGTCGGTTGGCTGGGGTCAGCCACCGTGGTGTCTGGCCTTGGACAAGTTGGGGATAGTTAGTGGCAATGCTGTTAGAGATTTCGGGTAGGGAGAGGTGAGTGGGAACACCGTGAAGGAGAAACTGGCTGAAGCGTTTTCCGATTTCCACTGTCTTGCACTTCCCATAGTAGGTAAGAGCGTCTGCGATTATTGTTTTGTAGTCCTCGTAGACAATGTTGTTCTGGACGGTACTGGTGGTGAAGATGATCGTACCCCGTACCGTGACACGTGCACGAATAAACGGTGGCGCAATGACATCTTTGTTGTTGATAAGAGCAGAGTTGACATGGCGGAGTGCTGTATCAGCAGCGTTTTGTCATGCTACATAGTCGTTTCCTGGTGTGTCGTTGTCTTTTTGCTCGCGGAAGTGACATGACACTTCAAGTTCCACTTGTGGGTAGATCGTCAGGATGAGTTTCACTGGAGTGGGGTTCTTCTGCTTTTGCTGCCCAGTACTCTTCACAGTCTCCCAACCTCGGTTGTTCGTGACTGGTGTTGGTGGTATAGTCGAAGATTCGGTGATGCCAGAAATAGCACTGGCAGTGCTGGCCCTGGCCTGGTCCTCGCTGGTGTTCTTCTTCTCTAATTTCATCATGAGAATCTTCTTGGTTGGGGCTGCAGTCGGCGTAGTTTGAGGAGGGATGGTCGACTTCTGGTTTGTAAGAAGTTGCTGCTGCATTTGAGTGATACGCGCGTTTAGCAAGCCAATTTGCTGATTGAGTTGGCTGGTGGTCTTCTGGAATGTTGCAGTAACAGACGTGGTGATTTCGTCTGTAATTCGCGCATACAGTTGCTCCATGGTGGTAGCCATGATGATTTCGAAGTCTGCCCGAATGGCTGCATGTTCGGGGCTGAGGGGAGGAGCCATCATAGGATTGAAGGTAGGGAGTTCATCGTCAACATCTCCTATTGCCTGGGTCTCGGTGATGTACTGAGTGGCGTTAGATTGGAAGTCCATCTGTCCCATATCTGCTTTATCGTTATCTTCACTCTCAGAGTTGGAATTAGGGTGGCTGTCCTCACGGAGTCGCTTGGTAGACGCGCGAGCGTAACTACCTGGAGCTTTAAGAGAAGGAGGAACCGGAACGGTATCTTTTGATCCCTGGCCAGGGTCTGAGGAGAGCATGAGGGAGGCTGTGACCGTGTTGGTGATGGGCGGATACACAGAGTCCGTGATCACTGAGGGAGGGTCCGGGTGAGGGTTGAAAACAAAACTCAAGCGAATCGGCTTTCCAGCTAACGAGACTGTAGCCCGAGACGCAGGAAACGTTTTGAGGAGGTTTTTATCGAGATTGATGGTCGGGGAGAAAAGTTCTTTTCGAAAACGTGGGGGGGTTGTCGGAGAGTATACGCTTTTTTATTTCTATTGTGCTTGAGGACTACAGCCTATATGCACTCCACCTTGCCATACCACCCCCATGGGACTTCCATCTTTCCAATCCGCCAAACATAAAATCGCACCCGTGAGAAGAAATCAAAACAGATATAGCAAGTGGTATGCGACGAAGGACAAGGTGAGAGGGGGGGGGGCATCGGGCAAGTAACAACCACAACAACCTATCCACCCCTTCATCCCGTTCGTCATTTTTCATTTCATGGTTCGAAGGCGCCAAAGTCTGGCTTGGGCGAATCCGAGTCCGAGACTCCATCTCCCTCCGAGGGTGTAGGCTGCCTGTCATAGGAGATGTTTATAGTGTGGCCGAGTCCGGTAGCTCGTAAGAAGTTTCGCAGACCCAGCCCGTTTGCCGGATTCGTGAGGAAGGTGAGAGATTCCAGGTCGCGGCTAGTCGAGAGTCGCATCCGTGAGCATTTTTGCGCGAGAAGGGTACAGTCCCGTAGGAGGTGGTGGGAGGTATGCAGGTCCTGTCCACATGGACATGGGTTGGCAGTTTTGTTCGGGTGTGGGTCGGACGGTGATCTATTTCTGAAAACCCACCAATGTGCACGTGTGTCTGCCCAGTCAACACCGTGCAGGTGAGTCGGGAAGGTAAATGATGGGTTAGAGAGAGGTAGTTCCTGTTTCCAGCGCTGGAGGAGCTGAGCTCTTGCCTGTGCCTGCAACCAAACTTTTGTGGTGATGGTGTGTTGACATGGGACTGGAAGGGACGTTCCCATTTTTGCAAGTGTATCGGCACGTTCGTTTCCCATGATGCCGCAGTGGGAGGCGCACCACACCGTACCGACTGTCCAGCCAAGTGATCGGAGTTGTGCAATGTATTCAAGAATGTGCCGCACGTATTCATGGTTGTCTTTGTTGAAATGGAGAGTATCAATTGCAGCCTGGTTGTCAATGCAGATGAAAGCTGTGGAGTGGGGGATTGTGGTGGTGAGGAGAGCTGTTGTGGCTTCCTGCACGGCATGTAGTTCGGCGTCATAGATTTCGGCCCGGCTGCCGAGATGACAGCTTCCTTCCTTGACTCGGAAGAGTTGCTGGTTCCCAACATTGTAGATTACCCAACCACATCCGGTCGCCCCACTGTCAAGCTTAGAGCCATCAGTGTATATGACGATGGTGTGGTCAGGAAGTGAGCCGATCCAGTTTCCGTGCAGTTCTTGGGGGGATGTTGTTTTATCGGGGTTAGGAGAGGTGGTTTTCGGTATACCATCAGCGGTGGGGGTGGATGTACGATCTTCGAGTTTTCCCACGATCAGGTGTCTGCTAAGATCGTGGAGGCAGTGAAGACCGGGAAGGTACTGGTGTGCTGCTGGATCTGGGTGTGGCTGGCCGAGAGCGTGGTGTGCAGGTAGGAAGTGGAGTCGAATTGCAACACGTAGGGAGAGATAGTCGAGGTACGCCTCCATTGGGGGAAGGTGAGCCAGTGTGAGAAGGTTGGTAAGTCGGGTGTTGTAAGGTAGGCCTGTAATCCACCGTGCTATCGCATTATAGGTGCGTTTCAGGGTGGAAGCTACCATTGGGGTACCACTCCACCATGCCGGAGATGCCCAGAACATTGCTGGCAGTATGGCCGTGAATGCCAGTTGGTGTGCAACATGCTCCGGGATACCTCGTGACTGGTGTCGTAGGAATTTGAAGCTGCCGAGTATCTGGTTTCCTTGACTGACAGCCATAGATGCATGGTAGAGGAAGCTGAGAGATTCATCGATATAAACGCCCAAATATTTGATCTGACGTTTTGGTATGATGGTGGTATTCATGACTCTGAGGGGAGGATGGGAGGAGAGACTGATGTTTTTGTGTTTACTGTTGAGGGGGAGGCAGTAGAGGAGTTCCGATTTGCTTGGTGCGAATGTAAGTCCAAGGTGCAGGCCACGGTTGAGGTGTTGATTGGTTCTGTCTTCCAGAAGGGTATTGGCTTCGGCTATACTGTGTGACATCTGTACCATGCAGACATCTTCAATGTAGGATGTATCAGTAGCGTCCGTTGGATAATGTTGCTTCTCTAGCATAGCATTACTGAAGATGAGGAAGAGGATGGGAGAGACAGGGGAACCTTGAGGGAGGCCACACTGGTAGGGCTGCGGATCTTCAGACTGTTGATCAAAACCAAAGGCAATTTTTCGATCTGTATTGAAGGCTGATATCCAGTTGGTCAGGTACGTTGGCAAACGTCTTTGGTGCATAACTTCCTGCACTGTTGACAGGTGGACCTGATTGAAGGCCCCTTCAATGTCGTGTGTAAGCACAGCTGGACGTGGTGCACCTTTCTTGGCGGTCTTCTTCTTGCTGATGGCAGTGGCAATCGGAGTAATGGTACGGAGGAGTGCATCCACTGCAGAGTTTTCTGGCTGTGCACCCATTTGGAAGGGGTGGGTGGCACCACATCTGAGAGCTGTGCTGGTAAGTCTTCTGGCCGCAATGGACTCCAGCAGTTTTCCGAAACAGGACTGCAGTGAAATGGGCCGGTAGGACTTCGGGTGGGTATAGGATGGTTTGCCTGGTTTCGGAATAATGACACAGTTGGCAACCTTCCATTCTGGTGGGTGGACCGAGTGAACCAGGCAAGCCTCAAATAGGAGGGGAAGGATTCTGGGTGCTGATCCATGGAGGTAACGGAGCATAGTGTAGCTGATTCCATCAGGACCGACCGATGTACCGTACTTCAGATGCATGATAGCAAGAGACACTTCGCGGATAGTGACTGGGTATGTCTGTTGATACATGTCGAGTTTTGAGGTGAGGAAGTTGGGTGGGAGGGGTTAGCGGGGTAGGTTGTTGACAGCGGGGAAAAGAGCGTTCCGGAGTGAGGCACATTTGGCCTTAAAGTCAGGTTGACCTTCCACTGGTGGAATGGGGCAGTGGTGCGTGTTGTGGCAGCGGATGGTTTTCCAAATGTTTTTGGAATTTGTGGATTGTAGCTGCTTGATACGGTGTGCAGTCTTGGCCACCCGTATCATAGCCGTCCAGTGTTGGTGTTTCGTCTGACTGTCTTCTCGGTTTGCTGTTGAAGGATTGAGTTGAGCCCGTCTGTCAGCCCTCTTGACAGACTGTTTTGCAAGCGTTAAACTGTGATTCCACCATGGTGCTTTAGGTTTTCTTGAATGACCTGAGGGCACTGCCGCGTTGATGGCATTGTGGAGTACAGTTGTGATGTTGGTGACAGCTCGCAAGGTATCCTCTTTACCTTGCAGATTCGTGAGATCAATACCTGTAGAGCGGATATGTTCTTCGAAGGTTTGCCAGTTTGCTTTGGCCCAGTTGCGTCGGACAGTAGTAGCAGGAAGAGTAGAGGGAAGTGCCAGTGTGACTGTGATGGAGCTGTGGTCCGAGGTGGTATCCTGGTTTGTTGCCAGTGAGATGATGGAGTTGGTAATGCCGCCACGAGAGAGACAGAGGTCAATAGTTGACGGGGTGGTTTCATTTCTAGGATGGTGGGTAGGCAATCCAGGTTCGTTATGTAGTTGAAAGTTGTTGGATTCAAGCTATTCTGCGAGGCTGTAGCTTCCTGCTGATGTTCGTGCCGTCGGAGGAAGTGGACCTTGCCACCATGCATCGTGTGCATTTAGATCTCCCATCAGGATACATTCTGTTGGAACTGGGATGGTTGGCAGGAGTCGGGCAACTGGCTCTGGCCGGCCTGGGGAGTAGAAGTTAAACAGGGTGAAGGTGGTAGTTTTGGAATTCTGAGTTGAGGTAATGGTGGCTCCCAGGAAAGAATCCTGAGCTGTGAAAGTCGTAGTTGCAGTGAGTCCAGGTGTGCGACGAACGTATGTCACATATTGGGCTTGAGGGGTGTTGGAGAGAAGGTATCGAAGTCTGGTAATGTGGGTGGGTGACCATGTCTGTCGATCCACAGTTCTTGCAGTAGACAGAGGAGGTTTTCATTTTTCCACGCAAAATCCTGTAATGCTGAAATAGTCGTTGCTTGGCTGCGAGCACAGTTCCACCTATGGCGCGCAATATCGCGATGACATTACAGCTGGGGTGCGTGCAGGTGCCCACCGTGAAACAGACGCAAAGAGGCCTGGACGCGCCCCGGGGCCGCGCCAGCTGCTTTCCCATATCCCTCCAACCACAACCACATAATTAATAAATTGTTCCTACATAAGAAACGTTAGATAACTATCTGGAAAATCGATTTCTGGCACCGGGTTAAGGGAAAAAAATTGGGGGTTGTGTGGTTAGCTGCCAAGGTGGCACAGCATGATTTTACGGAAAAATTTACTTATCAATGGGGGAATTATAGTATGGAGAAGGGATTATCGGACGAAGCACGACTGGAAAGTTAGACTTGCTATTTAGCAAGTTAAAACACTTTTTTTTTATCAACCTTGAGCCATTTTGGTCAATGGCCAAAGTCAATTTTCTTCAATGACTCAAGTCAATTTCTTGAATGACTTCAGTCAATTTTTGGGAATGATTGGAATCAATCTTCCGGAGTGACTCGAGTCAATTTTGTTGAATGACTAGAGTCAATTTTCTTGGATTACTGGAGTCAATTTCTTGGATGATTCGAGTCAATTTACTTGGGTGACAAGAGTCAATTTTCTTGAATTACTCAAGTCAATTTTCTTGGATGACGAGTCAATTTTCTTGGATGACTCGAGTCAATTTTCTTGAATGACTCGAGTCAATTTTCTTGAATGATCTGAGTCAATTTTTTTGAATGACCCAAGTCAATTTTCTTCAATGACCCCAGTCAATTTTCTTGAATGACTCGGGTCAATTTTCTTGAATGACTCAAGTCAATTTTCTGGGATGACAAGAGTCAATTTTCTCGAATGACTCGAGTCAATCTTTGGGAATAATTGGAGTCAATCCTTCCCTGCCCCACCGCCGATCCACCCTCGACCGGCGCTTTTGACTCCAGCGAGCCACCCAAAGTCTAGTTTGTCTATTTATTAGCTCGAGCTGGGAAGACCGGTGCAAACAGGGAGAAAAGGCACTGCTCACACCAAATTATCCGACCTGCCACACCACCCTTATCTTTTAGCGCACCCCGAATTTGATTGTCTGTGAATTCGGGCTATCTATAGGTATTGAGGTAAGAACTGATCAATTCGACTCACCAGCATCATCTCTCACTCGGTTTTACGCTGGCGGTCATGGGGTCTCGCTCGCGACGTTCCGACCCACCGGGCTTATAACCTGTGAAAGGTTACGGTATACAGATATATGGGTAGAGATGGTAGACAGTAGATTCGGTGATGCTCTCTTGCCAGGTGGCAGAGATATCTATATATTCATGTTCGTCTCTGACTTCCTCCATGCCCCGTTTCACCGCCACCTCGCCGCCATAGTCTACATAAGCTTCATGCGAGTATTATGAAACAAAAAAGTTTCACCGCCACCTCCACGTTGGGTGGCCTCGCGGGATCGAGTCCCCACCCATACAACCCCGCCCCTCCGCACGGACACCACCCTCTTATGCTTTCGCGTTCCGCATGGACACCGCCACTATAAATTATACATTGATGGCGTCGCCTCATCTCCCCATTTTGACACTATGCCCGTACCCAGATCCATCGCGAACATCTAGCCAGACGAGGACCGAATTGGGAACGTGGGTGCCGACGGCAGGACCCAGGGCAAGGAGCGCAGAAAGGAGGACGAGGGCTCTGGCCCAGGGGAGTGCGAGGACCTGGACAAAGAGAAGAACGAGGAGGATGAACAGGAGTAAGGGTGCGGAGGATGAACAGCGGGTGGCGGGAGAGAAGACTGCTTTCCTTGGAGGGCAATACAAGTTTCTTCACTGCCCCAACACCCACCAGAGCTAGGTCCGTAACTATACTACGAGGCGTCTTGCTGACAGCCATCTCGCCAGCCGGCGTCTCGATCTCGATGCTCACCAGAGCATGATTGGTAACTCTACTACGAGGCGTCTTGCCGAGAGCCATGTCAACAGCCTGTGTCTCGATCCCGCCGCTCACCAGACCTCCTACTGCGCGGCATCTTGCCAACAGCCATCTCAACAGCCGCCGTTTTGATCCCGATGCTCTCATGCCGACAGCCATCTCGACAGCCGGGGTCTCGATCCCGACGCTCACCAGACCTCCTACTGGGCTGCGTCTTGCCGACAGCCATCTTGCCAGCCGGTGTCTCGATTCCGACGCTCACCAGAGCTCGTACTGCAGGGCAGCTAGCCAACAGCCTTCCCGCCAGCTGCCGTCTCAATTCCAACGCTCACAAGAGCTCCTACTGCGCAGCGTCTTGCCGACAGCCATCTCGCCAGCCGGCGTCTCGTTCCCGATGCTCACCAGAGCCCCTACAGTGCGGCGTCTTGCCGACAGCCATCTCGCCAGCCTGCGTCTCGATTCCGACGCTCACCAGAGCTCCTACTGCGCAGCGGCTTGCCAACAGCCTTCCCGCCAGCCGCCGTCTCAATTCCGACGCTCACCAGAGCTCCTACTGCGCGGCGGCTTGCCAACAGCCTTCACGCCAGCCGCCATCTCGATCCCGACGCTCACCAGATCTCCTACTGTGCGGCGGCTTCCCAACAGCCATCCCGCCAGCTGCCGTCTCGATTCCGACGCTCACCAGAGCCCCTACTGCGTGGTGTCTTGCCGACAGCCATCCCGCCAGCCGCAGTCTCGATCCCAACGCTCACCAGAGCCCCTACTGCGCGGCGTCTTGCCGACAGCCATCTCGCCAGCCGGCGTCACGACCCCGGCGCTCATCAGAGCTAGGTAGGTAGCTCTACTGCGCGGCGTCTTGCCAACAGCCATCCTGCCAACCAAAGTCTCGATCCCGATGCCCACCAGAGCCCCTACCGCGCGGCGTCTTGCCGACATCCATCTCGCCAGCCGGCATCTCGATCCCAACGCTCACCAGAGCTCCTACTGTGCGGCGGCTTGCCAACAGCCTTCCCGCCAGCCGCCGCCTTGATCGCGATGCTCACCAGAGGCCCTACCGAGTGGCGTCTTGCCGACAGCCATCCCGCCAACTGAAGTCTCGATCCCGATCCTGACCAGAGCTAGGTAGGAAGCTCGACTACGTGGTGTCTTGCCGACAGCCATCTCGCCAGCCGGCGTCTCGACCCCGGCGCTTATCAAAGCTAGGTAGGTAGCTCTACTGCGCGGCGTCTTGCCAACAGCCATCCCGCCAACTGAAGTCTCGATCCCGATCCTCACCAGAGCTAGGTAGGAAGCTCTACTGGGCGGCGTCTTGACGCCAGTCATCCCGCCAGCCGGCGTCTCGACCCCGGCACTCATCAGAGCTAGGTAGGTAGCTGTACTGCACGGCGTCTTGCCGACACCCATCCCGGCAGCCGGCGTCTCGACCCTGGCGCTCATCAGAGCTAGGTAGGTAGCTGTACTGCGCGGCGTCTTGCCGACAGCCATCTCGCCAGCCGCCGTCTCGATCCCAATGCTCACGAGAGCCCCTAGTACGTGGCCTCTTGCTGACAGCCATCCCACCAGCCACCGTCTCGATCCCAACGCTCACCAGAGCCCCTACTGCGTGGCGTGTTGCTGACAGCCATCCCGCCAGCCGGCGTCTTGACCCCGGTGCTCATCAGAGCTAGGTAGTTTCTGTACTGCGCGGCATCTTGTCGACAGCCATCCCGCCAGCCGGTGTCTCGACTCCGGCGCTCATCAGAGCTAGGTAGGTAGGTGTACTGCGTGGCGTCTTGCCAACAGCCATCTCGCCAGCCGCTGTCTCGATCCCGACGCTCACCAGAGCCCCTTCTGCACGGTCTCTTCGCGACAGCCATCCCGACAGCCTCTGTCTCGATCCCAACGCTCACCAGAGCCCCTACTGCGCGGTGTCTTGCTGACATCCATCCCGCCAGCTGGCGTCTCGACCCCGGCACTCATCAGAGCTAGGTAGGTACCTGTACTGCACGGTGTCTTGCCGACAGCCATCTCGCCAGCCGCAGTCTCGATCCCAACGCTCACCAGAGCTAGGTTGGTAACTCTACTGCGCGGCGTCTTGCTGACAACTGCCCTGTCTGCAGGTGCGCCCTGGTATTGCTGGCACCATCACCTAGGTTTTTTTTTGTTTAATCATACTCGCATTCGACGTATATAGATCATGGCGGCATACATTTTGCCCGGTTTTCCTGTCCGCTGCAGTGGCAGCTCGTTGCAAGCTTCCCTTTAGCCCTCTGCCCAGGCCTGTCCCAAGAAAGAGTAGACGCGTCCAAGGAAATTCACAAAGCGAAGAATCAACGGAAAGCGCACCCCGTCCCCCTACTCCTTGCCTGCCGATGCCATGAAGGAGGGCGTGGGCAGGAACAGCGGTAGTTCCTCCCCAGCTCCTCCGCCTCCGCCTCTTGTTCCTCTTCCCGCTCCCGGAGCTCCCGGAGCTCCCATTCTGACGTCTTGCTACCGGCAAACCATCACCTAGGTGGATTCGAGTGGAGAATGAATAGGAGCCGGAGTGGCCGGGATACACCTCTACCATTTCGTTACAACTCCATCTCTACCTCGTCCGCTTCTTCCTCTCTCAACTCTTCCCCTAATGCAGGCATGATGACCTCCCCCATTTCCTCCTCCACATCACCCGCATCTTCATCCTCATCCTCAACCCCATTCCCACCCTCATCTTCCACTCCATCCACCTGTACTATTGCTAGTACCATACAAATTCGTCTCTCAACAGTATGAAGTTGTTCCTGCTCTCCAATTTCAAGGCTGAAGGAGTTTGCCCTATCAAGCATTGACAGTACAGTCCGTAACCTCGAAAACAACAGCAGCTCCAACCACTTCTGACTCGATCCAACACGGCTTGGAACTGCGGGCCGTTCTTCCAATATCTGAAGAAGTACCTCTGCTTGCCGGACAGCCCATCAACAAACCTGCCGAATATGTAGAAGCAATGTGATTTGCTCCTCTTTGGCACGCTCAAGGCGGTGTTGTGCCTCTACACCCTCTCGCACAACCCTGTGCACAGCCCAATCCGAATTGCACATCATTCTTTCAATGTCCCAGACCTCACCATCGTGGTCGGCGATACCGTCATCCTTTAGCGCTTGTGGCGCAAATGGACTCAGTCTCCCCTCGAACATAGGTTTTGAGATGGAGAGATTGTATCTCGACACCAGCCGTTCGAGAGGTTTCCACCTCCTGTTGAGTTGATTGATGAATGACCTGGCCATTTTACCACCTTGAGCGCGATGATGTAGGACATCCACTTCCACTTGGCGCTCTGTGACTAGCTTCACAATCTCAAGTTGTAGTCGCTGTACCTCGCTGATATCATCTAATTGGGATTCCGTTCTACATTTGATTAGTAGTTGCAGCTTGCAAGTACAGGATGGTAGGAAGTACGTACCGGCGGTAACCCCGATAGTAGACAATTTGGTCTTCTCTCTGTGCATTGAGATATGGTAGGGTCACCAGTTGCCGGGTATGGATACGTCCACTCTTGTCGGTGCAAAGTGGTACCATCATTCCCACGACACATTGCAAAATCGCATTGCTCTCCTCTACTATCCCAAGCATTTTCTTCCAGCGACGTGAGATATTGTATCCAATCCTCTCACGACTATGGCGCGCTAGATATTGCCCTACACCAAACCAGTCAGTACGGTTTTATAATAGATAAAATGTGAATCTCTGCCCACCAGTTGTATCAATGCTCTGCGATCTTCTCGGGCCAGATTACACCCGCCCAGTTCTAATCAGACCTCTTAGCATATACCAAAGCTGCTCAACCTCTTCGCCGACCATTAGTCCAAATCCAGGAGTGCTTAAAAGATTGTACAGGATATGACATCTCATCTTGTGCGCGTAAAGATGAAATCTGCCAATCTGTACCTGCAAATGGTCAGACACTATCCGGTCAGATTCCAGTCAGCCTTACCCACCTACACACGTTCTACCCATGGCACATCATGACGGCGTAGCGAAGGCTCAAACTCGCAGGTGACATCATAGCACAGGCTGATGGCTCCTCCAGTGGGACACTCGGCGTCGACCGATTCCAATAGGCGGATTAGGTGGCTGTATCGCTTGTTACCACCATAGATATTCATGAAACGGAGATTCGTGCCGTGAAAGCAAGTGGCAGCCATGATCCCGGTCTCGTCCAAGGCCTTTTTTGACTGTGCCATAGCTTCTGCTTTATTCCAGCCACTCATCGCCTTGAACTTGTTTCCACATCCCATCCGTTGTACCAAACTTGCTGTCCCTGCCAATCCAAAGTTGCGGCGTCCGTAGTCCACAAAAAGCTTTGCCGGCAGCTTCTCGTATTCATATGAGGACTTGTCCTTGAAGTGAACCTGCTGCTGGTTGCCGTCGATGGAGATGGCTATCGTGTTGTCCTCGCCAGGAGAAATATCGAAGCACGCCGGGCAAATGTTGGAAAGAGCCTCTGGTTGCCAAGTACCACTGTTGTGGCTTTCCAGCGAATAGGCAACCTTGGTATCGACCTGGGAATTTACTGCGAGCCAGTGGTGGTAGGCATCACGCAGCTAAACCCTTCCAGTATTCAGCGGTCCTAAGAGGTACAGTGGGGTACTCACTTCTCTGTCAAAGGCTGGCAGCACCGCCTTCTTTTCACTCTCAAACAATGCTCTGAGGCCAACGGACCAAGCACAACTAGAGACATATCCGAGCACAGATTGCTCATGTAAGAGCTACAGGAGCCGGATCGCGAATGCAGTCCTCAGTTTGATCGGTGCACATGGGAATTAGCCCTCGTTGAGGTGACAGCTGGAGGATTGTGGCAAATGCAGTATTGGAATTCGCGGTGCTCGTACAAATTGAGATCAATATACCGTACGGTAACAACGTCACGTCGGGTGCAGACACACGTGTCCGGAAGTCAGTTCTGTAGCATCCTATCGGCAGGTATGGCTTCAGTACGTTGCCAATTTGCCGCTCGGCGCAGACGATCGTTAGTCGACGATCTGGTCTTTCGGTGAATAATGAACTCGGGATCTCCATCATCTCGATCTTGAAGTTGCAGGTTGAGATCTTCATTTTCAAAATCGCCAATAGCCCCGCACCCATCTGGTACTCCACCATGCCCTCCTCTTTGTCCACCATTCCCGTGGCCATCTTTATTACGTATCTGCTCTCGTAATTCCAGCTTCGCGGCACCCTTACAAACATAATTGGTAAATTGCCCAGAGGTAAGTCTTGCTGACGATGCACCTATTCCACTCGTCCCCGGAAATCCTAAGAAATGGACGTGAACTTTCTGCTTTCTCTTCCTACTGGGTGCCATTTGGACGTCTGGCTTCAAACAGGACGGGTCGATATTGGGGATGCTGGCAATCGGTGATTTTGGTGGTGGTATCGGTGATGTCGGCGATGTCGGCGGTGGAAGGCAGCCAAAGCTGGATGAAGCCGGTAACCCCTTACTCGCCCCAGCCTATCCATCGGCGGTAAATGTACGCTAACTGCCTTTAAAATAGTTATAGCGACGCGTAGATGCTTGGTTGGCGCATCAACCACGTGATTGCGGCGCGCGTCACTTCTTCGTTTGTCGGATAGCCGGACTCGCCACAACAGCAACTGCATCAGGAATAAAATCAAACTGTTCGGTGCATCCCGGCATGCCAGGCGGGAAATCCCCATCCCACGCGGAGTGGGCCCCGCGTCGTGCATACCGATACATCGGGCGTTGCGTTGCGTCGTGCGGACCGAGTGGTCGCCGCATCGTGCGGACCGCGTGGTCGCCGTGTCGTGCGTACGGACCGAGTGGTTGCCGCGTCTTGCGGACGGAGTGGTCGCCGTGTCATGCGTACAGACCGCGTGGTTGCCGCGTCGTGCGGACAGCGTGGTCGACGTGTTGGGCATAAGGACCGAGTGGTTGCCGTGTCGAGCGTACGGGCTTCGTGGTCGACGTGTTGGGCGTAAGGACTGAGTGGTCGCTGCGTCATGCGGACAGTGTGGTCGACGTGTTGGGTGTAAGGACCGAGTGGTTGCCGTGTCGAGCGTACGGGCCGCGTGGTCGACGTGTTGGGCGTAAGGACCGAGTGGTCGCCGCGTCGTGCGGACAGCGTGGTCGCCGTGTCGAGCGTACGGACCGACTGGTTGCCGCGTCGTGCGTACGGAGCGCGTGGTCGCCGTGTCGAGCGTACGGACCGACTGGTTGCCGCGTCGCGCGTACGGACCGGGTGGTCGATGTGTTGGGCGTACGGACCGAGTGGTCACCGCGTCGTGCGGACGGAGTGGTCGCCGTGTCATGCGTACAGACCGAGTGGTTGCCGCGTTGTGCGTACGGAGTGTTTGCCATTTCATGCGTACGGACCGAGTGGTCGCCGTGTCGTGCGGAGGGAGTGGTCGCAGTGTTGGGCGTAAGGACCGAGTGGTTGCCGTGTCGAGCGTACGGGCCGCGTGGTCGACGTGTTGGGCGTAAGGACCGAGTGGTCGCCGCGTTGTGCAGAGGGAGTGGTCGCCGCATCGTGCGGACGGAGTGGTCGCCGTGTCATGCGTACAGACCGAGTGGTTGCCACGTCGTGCGTACGGAGTGGTTGCCGTGTCAGGTGTACGGACCGCGTGGTCGCCGTGTCGAGCGTACGGACCAAGTGGTCGCCGTGTCGTGCGGAAGGAGTGGTCGCCGTGTTGGGCGTAAGGACCGAGTGGTTGCCGCGTAGTGCGGACGGAGTGGTCGCCGCGTCGTGCGTACGGAGTGGTTGCCGTGTCATGCGTACGGACTGCGCGGTCGCCATGTCGAGTGTACGGACCGAGTGGTTGCCGTGAAGTGCGTACGGACCGAGTGGTTGCCGCGTCGTGCGGACGGAGTGGTCGCCGTGTCATGCGTACGGACCGCGTGGTCGCCGTGTCGAGCGTACGGACCGAGTTGTCGCCGTGTCGTGCGGACGTAGTGGTCGCCGCGTCGTGCGGACCGCGTGGTCGCTGTGTCGAGCGTACGGACCGACTGGTTGCCGCGTCGCGCGTACGGACCGCGTGGTCGCCGTGTCGAGCGTACGGACCGACTGGTTGCCGCGTCGCGCGTACGGACCGCCTGGTCGCCGTGTCGAGCGTACTGACCGACTGGTTGCCGTGTCACGCGTACGGACCGCATGGTCGCCGTGTCGAGCGTACGAACCGACTGGTTGCCGCGTCACGCGGACCGCGTGGTCGCCTTGTCGAGCGTACAGACTGAGTGGTTGCAGCGTGGTGCGGACGGAGTGGTCGCCGCATCGTGTGGACCGCGTGGTCGCCTCATCGTGCGTACAGACGCACTGGACACAGTGTAATCTAAACAGGTGCAGCGGATGCTACCCTAATCACACTTGCTTGCCAGCACTCAATGAATGTCAACGTCGAAATGATTCATACAATAGCTATGCTACATCGCGAGGGGCAAGGCTGTGGACAGTGTTTGTTGGGAAAAGTATTACGCCGCCATAGTCTACATAGGTGCGAGTAAGAATAAACAAATAAAAACATCCCTACTGTGGAAAAGGTTTGCAATAAATATCGCATCTTGTCTGGTATCTGGATGGTTGGTACGATCTGCTGGCTGTGATGCTGCGAAAGAAGCCGGTCGCGGGGCGCGTCCCGTACTTTTGAGATCTTTTTGATCCAGGGCGCATGAACAGGCACTTGGTACAATCAAATCTTGAATATGCGTCTATAGGAGCGCCGGAAAACACACGGTTACATACCCGAAGAAAGATGATACATTAAAAGAATAGGATCGGACATAAAAGAAATAGAACCAAACTGCTCCCAATTATCGTTTCACAATGATCAACCCTCCACAACTCAGGGCTTTATGCGTCAGTTGTAAATCCTGAACTGTTCTCGAAAAGATTGTCTTGACGACATCGTTCTCACAGCCCCGGTTGACTAAGGGCCAGTCGTTAGGGGCCTTGATCGTTTGACCACGCGCCGTGAGAACATCAATAATGTTCGTTCGGGGTAGCTTGACTAACTCGGGGTGGGTTCCACGAGAATTGTCTGACAACAAGGTTAGATTGCACTGAAAACGACAAGCTTAAGACCAAAACGTACTGAGCAGCTCAAGAAGTTTTGCGTTTACTATTTTACGCATGGCATCCCTTCCCACCGTCCCAGAGGGACCCACCTGACTGTTCGCCGCCTCATTCGCCCGACGTTGCAGATGGGAACCCTCGCAAAACAAGCGAAACTCGTCGACCGTTCGACCGGTTTCCGCAATAAGTGGGTAGTAGCTCTTGGCTACACCATTGTTGAGGAGCAACGAATGAGGAGACTTGGACGGGACGACGTAGGCGATCATCGAAACACCCATACAGGAGAGATCACTGGCCTGTATGAGTGGTGGAATTGTCAGCATCGACCGTCTCAGTGGCACCGAGCCCCCAGGTGACGTACCAGCATCTTCAACTTATTGATCGTTCTTTTTTGGCGCAGTGCCAAGGAGACCTTGGTCAGAGTTTCACCCTTCTTGTTGATTATGCCGGCCTTTTCCATATACTCCTCCCGGTGTTGGGGCCACTGTTCTGCGACCACTTTTGTATATTCGCCGGTAAACTTGGGGCGAAGCCCATCCCCTTTCGTGGGACAACGGATGTGATCCGGGATATCCGCCTTTGCCTCCGACAGGAACAAATTCCATCCGGACACCTTGTTGTTTTGCATCCTTGTGGATTTGTATTCTGCTGACAGCAGAATGCCGGACATTTTTAGGACCTGCTGTGCTGTGAATTTATTCGTCACAGCAGCGTGCTCTTGCGCTGCTTTATGGATGATCTCCACAAAAGACTGGAAGAAATGCATGTCTTCGGGAAGGCAATCGTGTTCTTCGAAGTTGAATTCCTCCTCTCGTTCATGTTGTACCTACAGGAGTTGTCAGTACATAGCGGTACTCCAGTAGGATATGTCAACAACCTGCTGTCGATACCGAAGATCTTTTTGATTGGCGTCCATCGGGGGTGACCGGGCTTCTAATGTGAAGGAAAGTCGAAGTCTGGCGAATTGTATGATGGAGAATTTTGGTAAGAGTGGACAACCGTAATGGTAGGTGGGATTTTTTCAGGTACTGTTGTAGGTGCAGTATAGTTGAAGGTAAAGGGGCTGAGGAGAGGCTCTACATGCTGTCGGCAATCACAGGACTAGATGAGTAAACAAGAAGCGGTTTTGCGTACTAACTGGTCAGGGATCAGCCGCAAAGCGAAACAAAATGCTGGCAAGATTGTGAAAACCTCAAATGGCGCGTTCAGCCATGTGGGCTGGGTGACCGGAGGGCCCCAACCCAGTCCAGCCAAAAAATCACCCGGGGGCGCATCAGGAAGAAAACGCAACCGCCCCGGCGCAGCTGTAGAACGCGGATGCTACAGAAGCTGCGATGTTTACTTCCTTAATAGCTGCGTCTGGACACCTTGACATTTCGTCCCCATGTGTTTTGCCTTGACAGCTGCATCCGAACGTGTTCTGCAGTGGCAATGCAGGTGGGTGCCGGTTCCAGACATAGTGACTCAATCTAGTTGTATTCATCAAATCTGGTGTACATCTATATATTCCACCTCACCTCGGGCACCCAGTGTCATACGCATCAGCGCGCCCAGCATCCCATCCATCGCCGCGTACATCGATAGCATAATCCGCCTGACCACCGCCCGCACATGCTGTCCTTGACGTGGCTAGGAGAGAGTGGAGGAGGATGCGCTGGTGAAGCGGGGCGCGTAGAATGGCGAGCAAGATGTCGATGAGGAGGATGGCGGTGGGGATGCTGGCAGCGAGTACAGAGGCGATATTGCCGAGTAAGATGTGATAGCGAGTAAGACGCGATGCCTATGATGGCGACCGAGAATGACGATGGTGACCGGAGTTAGACACTCGACTGGAACCGCCGAAAGGAGAAAAAAATAGTGACTACACCTTCCTGTTGTGCAAAAGTGCGATTGACAAGATACGCTAGAGACGTGCATTAGCTCCTGAGTAACAAGCAGTCATGTTAAGCGAGCCGACAAGACTGAGCCAGACGCACCAGCGCTGAGCTGCGAGCGTGGAGCTGCGAGTGTGGAGCTGCGAGTGTGGAACTGCGAGTGTGGAGCTGCGAGTGTGCAGATGAGAGTGTCTTTGGTGCGTGCATGAGTGATCACGCGCATTTTGCGAAAGCGGTGATGAGAACCACTACAGTCATAGATACCACAGAACCTGTAGTTCTTACTGGCACAATAGTGCTCTGCGATATCCATCCTGCCTAGACGAATGCTTTATCGTACCGACTACTGCTTTACAACATAGCGATGCTATGTTCTTGAATGAAAACTGAACGGCCAGTGTAAAGTCATTTGATAACCGGACGACGTATCCCAAGTCAGATACCTTTCAAACGACCGGTTGCTGTGCATATTGGTTATGCGACTTCAAGTGACCCGACCGATAAGTCGCATAACCAATATGCAAAGCAACCGGTCGTTTGAAAGGTATCTGTCTTGGGATACGTCGTCCGGTTGTCAAATGACTTTACACTCGCCGTTCAGTTTTGATTCAAGAAAATAGCATCGCTATGTTGTAAAGCAGTAGTCGGTACGATAAAGCATTCGTCTATGCAGGATGGATATCGCAGAGAACTATTGTGCCAGTAAGAACTACAGGTTCTGTGGTATCTACGACTGTAGTGGTTCTCATCACCGCTTTCGCATAATGCGAGTGATCCCTCATGCACGCACCAAAGACACTCTCATCTGCACACTCGCAGCTCCACACTCGCAGTTCCACACTCGCAGCTCCACACTCGCAGCTCCACGCTCGCAGCTCAGCGCTGGTGCGTCTGGCTCAGTCTTGTCGGCTCGCTTAACATGACTGCTTGCGACTCCGGAGCTAATGCACGTCTCTAGCATATCTTGTCAATCGCACTTTCGCACAACAGGAAGGTGTAGTCACTATTATTTTCTCCTTTCGGCGGTTCCAGTCGAGTGTCCGACTCCGGTCGCCCTCGTCATTCTCGGTCACCATCATATGCGTCGCGTCATACACGCTATCGCATCTTACTCGGCAATATCGCGTCTGTACTTGCCACCGGCATCCCCACAGCCATCCTCCTCATCGACATCTTGCTCGCTATTCTATGCCCCCCGCTTCACCTGCGCATCCTCCTCCACTCCCTCCTAGCAACGTCAAGGACAGCATATGCGGGTGGTGGTCGGGCGGATTATGCTATTGATGTACGCGGCGATGGATGGGGCGCTGGGCGCGCTGATGGGTATGACACTGGGTGCCCGAGGTGAGGTGGAATATATAGATGTACACCAGATTTGATCAATACAACTAGATTGAGTCACTATGTCTGGAACCGGCACCCACCTGCATTGCCACTGCAGAACACGTTCGGATGCAGCTGTCAAGTCAAAACACATGGGGACGAACTGTCAAGGTGTCCAGACGCAGCTATTAAGGAAGTAAACATCGCAGCTTCTGTAGCATCCGCGTTCTACAGCTGCACCAGGGCGGTTGCGTTTTCTTCCTGATGCGCACCCGGGTGATTTTTTGGCTGGACTGGGTTGGGGCCCTCCGGTCACCCAGCCCACACGGCTGAACGCGCCATTTGAGGTTTTCACAATTTTGCCAGCATTTTGTTTCGCTTTGCGGCTGATCCCTGACCAGTTAGTACGCAAAACCGCTTCTTGTTTACTCATCTAGTCCTGTGATTGCCGACAGCATGTAGAGCCTCTCCTCAGCCCCTTTCCCTTCATCTACGCTGCACCTACGACAGTACCTGAAAAAATCCCCCCTACCATTACGGTTGTCCACTCTTACCAAAATTCTCCATCGTACAATTCGCCAGACTTCGACTTTCCTTCACATTAGAAGCCCGGTCACCCCCGATGGACGCCAATCAAAAAGATCTTCGGTATCGACAGCAGGTTGTTGACATATCCTACTGGAGTACCGCTATGTACTGACAACTCCTGTAGGTACAACATGAACGAGAGGACGAATTCAACTTCGAAGAACACGATTGCCTTCCCGAAGACATGCATTTCTTCCAGTCTTTTGTGGAGATCATCCATAAAGCAGCACAAGAGCACGCTGCTGTGACGAATAAATTCACAGCACAGCAGGTCCTAAAAATGTCTGGCATTCTGCTGTCAGCAGAATACAAATCCACAAGGATGCGAAACAACAAGTTGTCCGGATGGAATTTGTACCTGTCGGAGGCAAAGGCGGATATCCCGGATCACATCCTTTGTCCCACGAAAGGGGATGGGCTTCACCCCAAGTTTACCGGCGAGTATGCAAAAGTGGTCACAGAACAGTGGCCCCAACACTGGGAGGAGTATATGGAAAAGGCCGGCATAATCAACAAGAAGGGTGAAACTCTGACTGTGACCCTAAGCCGGGTGCAGGCGTATTGGAGGGTTTCATACAAGTGCATGTTTGCTCACGGCGGTACGTTACCGGACAGCAGCGTGCCGAAACAGCACCTCACCGGAACGGCACCTTGCCGGAGGACAGCGGGCCGGCTGGCAGAGAGATGCACACCGCCAAAAGCAGAAGGGTGACTGCGCAGGAAGGGCTTGACAATGGGTATATAAGAAGCAAGCTCCTCCTGCTCGTAGATAGAATGACATGACTTTCTTCTTCTCTTCTCTTCTTGTCCGCATTGCGTGACAATTGGTAGCAACACCGAAACCAGTCGATTGACCAC
>Ga0307508_10001321_pt1 | contig 28091 bp, 23 predicted proteins | sample 9_EM_MG_FD_203089 | JGI IMG/M metagenome (GOLD analysis project Ga0307508, IMG submission 203089) | Populus trichocarpa ectomycorrhiza microbial communities from riparian zone in the Pacific Northwest, United States - 9_EM | ecosystem: Host-associated > Plants > Roots > Unclassified | place...
TTACGGCCGATCGTATGCACGTCGGTAGGGCCTTCGTAGAAAGTCTGCCCCGCTCTGAGCGTGACGGTCTTGCCGCCGCGCACCGCCATCACGATCGAGCCCTCGAGCACGTAGACGAAGGCGTGCGCATAGTGACGATGCACCGGATCGACGGAGCCCGGCGGATACACGACCGTAACCACCAGCGCTTCCTTGCCGGGATAGTCAGCGAGCGCTTTGGTCATCAATTCGGTGACGATCGCGGCGGGTGGGGTCGGCTTCGCATGTGCGGTGCCCGCAGTCAGCAGCAGCAAGGGCGCGAAATATCTGAAAAGGGTCATGGTGGTATCCTCGTTTGCTCGCCTGCGGGAATAATGTTGTCCGCACTCCCGCATGCGGTTGAGCCGAACGGTAGATCGTATGAAATGCGCCTCGCCGCCATCGTCCGGATGGATGTCGGCGCCTCGCGAAAGGACAGGCGAACCTGACCCTTGGTGCAGGCTGCCCGGCAGGGCCGAGCATCTTCCGCTCGACATGGCGCAGCGTTGCCAGCCGATCGCTGGCAGGAAAGCGCCTGTCGATCGCTTCGTCTAACGCGCGCTCGACATGCTCGCCAGATCTTCGATCGGTGACTGGCCAGCCAGCCACAGGGCGAGATTCCGGACATATTGACGGATCGAGCGTTGCGCCGCGCGTGAATGGGCGAGACCATCGCCCGGCACCTCGCTGACAAAGCTTGGGCAGCCCCTTGCGGGATCCCAGTTATAGTCCGCGAAATGATGGAACGTCGACTGCGCCAACGCGGGGCCGTCATTGGCGGAAGCCTCGAACGCGACTGCAAGGTTGAAGCGCCTGCCGCTTGCCTTGCTGACACCCGTGGCGATCACCCGCGCGGAAGGATCGTCGAGCGGCGCGCCGACCGCGCCTTCATGCGGATGGGCCGGGAAATAGTGGACAAGCCCGTCGGGTGCGGGCGGGTCGTGCAGCAACGGATGCGGCGTGCCGACGATCGTAATCTCCTGGAAATCGCCGTTCGCGCCGGAATGATAGTTCGGCCACGATATCGCGTGCGTTTCCCGATCATCGACGACATGGCGCGTCTCATCAGGATCGAGGTTCTTGCTGTGAAAGAAATGCGCCCTGCCGACGCCGCCAAGCGTACACACGGAACTCCCCAGATCCATGTGATCGCGGGTTACGAGCAGCCCGCCGCCCTTCTGCCGGAAGCGACCGATCGCCGCGCAATCTTCCACGTCGAGGCCATCGCCCGTATCGACTGCGAACAGCCAGAGTTGGTCAAAGTCCGACTGATCAATTGTCGACAATATCGGATCGGGCACGCCAGGAGCCGTGCGATCACGCGCCGTCACTGCGCACAGCGGCGCTCCGTCCTTGTCGACGAGCGCGGCCAGATGGTCGCGCAACATCGAAAAGCGCCCGATGTGCCAGTCGTCGGCGATCGGCGGGATCGTCGTCTGAAGCAGGATGCGGATCGGTGACGCCATCATGGCTTCCTTCATTTCCATCTGTTCGCTGGTGATTATCGGGTTTTCAGGAGCCGGACAGGTTGGACGCTCGACTGCCATTTCGTTGGCCGCGGGGTGAAATCGGAAAAACCCCCGCGTTCATCATCCCTGTCGCGTCCGATTAACACGGCTCCACAAGCGCGATGTGGCCGTGCCGGAGGTCCGCCGTCAGCTGCACGGAAGACGATGTGTCCCAATACGGCAGAGCGGCGGCGCCCCACCTGACAGATGGACCAACCTGTCGTTTAACCTTGTCGCCCCTGCCTCGGAATATGCATGTTCGATCAGGCGGCGAAGCCGCCTCGGTCTGTGATCTGAACTTTCGGTTGGGGTAGCCTCGACCAGAGCATGGGTTATCGATTTTTTACGGTGCCGATAGTTAGCGGAAATCGGAAGAAGCCAGCCCTCTGAATCCGCATATCGCTCAAAGTTCGATGATCCCCCGCCGCGCCGCCACTGTCACCGCATGAGTGCGGTCTGCGACATCGAGCTTCGCAAAGATGCTCTTCAGATGCGCTTTTATGGTCTCCTCCGAGAGGGATAGCGCACGCGCAATCTCCTTATTGGCCTTGCCGACCGCGACCAGGCGCAGCACCTCCACCTCGCGGTCGCTCAGGCTGTCATCCACCACATGGAGCGCGATTTCGGTCGCGACGTCGTGGTGGACATGGCGGCGGCCGCGATGAACATTGTGAATGGCGTCCAGCATCTCGGTCCGCAGGCTGCTCTTCAGCAGATAGCCGGTCGCGCCCGCCTTCAGCGCGCGCACCGCCTGCACGTCGCCGGCATAAGTGGTGAGCACCAGAATCCGCGCGTCGGGGAAGTCGCCCCGGATCGCCATGATTGCCTCGACCCCGTTCATCACCGGCATCTGCAGATCCATCAGAGTCACATCCGGCCGAAGCTCGCGAAAACTGTCGACTGCTTCCGCGCCGTTATGCGCTTCGCCGACCACGACCATGTCAGTGCGGTCCTCGAGGATGGACGTGACACCTTCACGCAGCAGCGGATGATCATCGACGACCAGGATCCGAATGAGCGACGGGTCAGACATGGTTTATTTCCCTCGAGGCGGTGAAACGCCAGGAAGCCAGCCACCGCCCTTTCGGTGCCGGGCCGCTAAGGGCCAGGCGGGCAGGCACGGCGACAATCACCTCACACCCCATGCCGCGGCGGCTGTCGATGGAGAAGGTGCCGCCGATCCGTTCCGCCCGCTCGCCCATCCCGACAAGACCGAAATGACCGGGTTTATGCCCGTTTTCGAGCACCTCCCGGGGAATCCCCACACCGTCGTCACGGATTTTCACCGCGAGATAACGGGAGCCGAAGCGAACAACGATATCCACCGAACTGGCCTGAGCATGGCGCGCCACGTTCAGCAGCGCCTCGTCTACGATCCGGCCAAGTTCAACCGACACAAGCGGATTTATCGACCGAGGCTTGCCCTCAGCAATGATCCGGATCGGAATGGAGGGATCGAACTCCACGTCCGTCGCGCGCTCCTTCAGCAGATCGACCAGGTCTCCCGAAAATTCGCCGGACCGTAGATTCTGTACGCGATCACGCCCTTCGGCCATCACTTCGTCGGCGCGTTTGAGCGCTGCTTCGAGTTTCAGCCTCGAAGCCTCTTCGGCGGGCATCTTGTTGGCGACCGATTGAAAGCGCAAAACCAGTCCCTGGATGCTTTGCAGCAGCGTATCGTGCAATTCGCGGGCAATACGCTCCCGTTCGCCCAGTCGTTCCTCAAGCCGGCTTCGTATGCCGCGCCCGACCTGATTCATGCGCAACCTGTAGATCACCCAGAGCAGCAGCAGCGCCAGGCCACCGCACAACGCAATGAACCAGCGGGATTGGATGAAGGTTGGGGGAATCACAAACTCGACGCTGGCGCCTTGCTCGTTCCAGACGCCATTGTTGTTCGCCGCGATGAGGCGGAAGCGATACGTACCCGGCGCGAGATTGGTATAAAAGGCCTGCCGTCGTATCCCTGCTTCGATCCAGTTCGAATCCTGTCCATCGATGCGATAGCGGACATGCGCCGTGCGCGGATCCGAGAAGCTCAGCACCGCGAAGTCGATCTGGATGTTCGACGTGCCGGCAGGCAGTGTGACATTGCTCGGATCGCGGTAGACGCGGTCCGCGATCAAGGCCGCAACTGCCACATCGGGTGGCATGCGGCTTCGCGTGACATGGTCCGGATCGAGCCACAAAGTTCCGCTCTGAGTCGCAACCCAAAGCCGCCCGTCGCCGCCGCGCACGATTGAGTGCCGGCTGTGGGAATGCGGTGGGCTCGTAAGGCCGTCGGCAGCGCCGAACACCTGCATCGGCGGCATCTGATCGTGTTTGTCGAAGGCGCGCTCCAGCGCGGCCGTGCTGATGCGCAGGATGCCGCCGGGGCCGGCCAGCCAGGTTTCGCCGGCCGGCGTCTGGGCGATGCCGTTCACGCCGCTGAACAGCGGAACCTGTCGGCCGGAAATGCTCTTGAAACGCCCTTCACGGAGCCGGCCCAGGCCGAACCGGCCAGCCACATAGACAGTATCGGATGATGCCGAATAGAGCGCGACGTCGTCCGGCGCAGAGCCGTCAAACGGGATCGCGACCGTGCTGCGTGCCGCGCCATCGAGCCGGCTCAGGTTATGATCATTCCAATGAACAATGATCCTGCCGCGCCCGTCAGTGATCATCGACTTGGGCAGAAACGCGTTCCCCGTCGGCCCGAACATCCGTTCCCAGCGGCCCGCGTGCAGGCGCGCCATTCCTCCGAACGATGCCGTGACCCAATAGTCGCCGCTGCTATCGAACACGCAATCATAGATGGTGTAGGGAAGCGGCACTTTTTGCGACAGGCGCCGAACATGGCCATTCTGCCAGACCACGATCTGCTTGTCCTTGTACAAGCTGATCCAGATGGCACCGTCCGGCGCCTCACACAGGGTGCGTGGTTCGTTGGGCGTCCGGAATATCGGCTCGGGCTGCTTGCCGGGGCGCACGCGATACACTGTCGAGGCTTCGCCGATATAGACGGTTCCATCGGATGCCTCCAGCAGCAGGTCGCCAAAGGCTGCTGGTCGACTGAGCTGGGGCTCGAAGTGCAGGGTCGCCGGCCAGAATTTGTCCAGGCCGTTTTGGGTGGCTCCCCACACATTGCCTTCCGCATCCTGGAATATCTGGGCCGTGGCATTTGATGACAGGCCGTCGCGTGCCGTGAAGTGCTCGACCTTTGCGGAAGCCTCGGCTGGCGATGCGGCGCCACGCGGGTCCGGCTGCGGCACGCGCTCCAGCCCGTTATAATAGGTCGCGATCCAGAGATTGCCCTGCCGGTCGAAAGCGGGCCAGCCACGGATTTCCGCGTTGTCGGTCGCATAGGCATGGCGAAGCGCCGGCGGGCCGCCGCGTCCGCCCGGGCCCGTGATCGGATAGGTTCCGCTTCGCTCGCTCAGCCAGATCCGCTCCTGCGGATCGAGCGAAAGCCGCCCCCTGGCCCCGTGGACGCGGCGGACCAGCTCGAACCTCTGGCCGTGCGGCGCGAGCCGCATCACTGAGTCGTTGAACGAGACCCAGACGGTGCCGTCGCCGGTCACCACCATGCTGTAGGGATTGTCGAGCGGCGCGCCGGCTCCCGTACCGAACGATGTCCATCGCCCGTCGCGATAGCGCATGAGCGGCAGACCAACCCGCTCAGTCAGCGCCCAGACCGTGCCGTCGCGGGTTTCGCGCATGGTGATTACGCGGTGAGGCGCCGCCGGTGCACGCAGGAACCGCAGCTGGCCATCGCGGTAGACCGCGAAGCGTCCGGATCGCTCGAAATTCGTCCACACCTCGCCATTGCGTCGGATCAATATTGTCGATGGCGCACCGTGCACGACCAGATCGACGCCGGTGCTGACGGACTCGAACCGGATGCCATCGAAGCGGAACAGCCCAGTGGCGGTCGCCGCCCAGAGATAGCCGCGATGGTCCTGCGCCAGGGCGAAGACCGGCCTTGGGGGGTCGCTTTCGTCGCTCCAGCGCTGATGCGTGTATTGGCCGAGCAGGCTCTCGAGGCCCGCGGCCTTCGCGACGTTTGGCAGCAGCAGCATCGCCACCACGAGAACCGCCTTGATCAGGTCCATGCCCTTTCCGCCTGTCCCGGTGAGCTCTCACCACGTCGCCGGCCAACCCGCCTAATCGCTGCGCGCGGGCAAAGATGGTACCCCCGAATGGGGGATCGGAACATCCCCGGACAGAAGCTGGTCCGGACTGACGATACGTCTATCCCGGAACCGTGCCAAAGATGATCTCACATTATCCCGACGGTTCCGCCGGTATTGCCTTGCTGCTGCTGCGGTCTTCCTGTGCTCTGACCGGATTTCCCGCCCTTGCCTGTCTGTGGCCGGCAGCCGCCGCAGCCAATTTCGCCACGATTGCCTCCTGCGTGATGGCCGCTGCTCTCGTGGCAGGGTTCAACACCCGAACGGTGGCGCTGCTGCTCGGCGCTGCGGTGGTCGCCGATCTGTTCGTGGCCAGTGGCGAATTCGCGCCGTTTCTTTTGGCTTTGGCCGGCACGGCCGGTGCGCTCGTTCTGTTGGGGCCGGGCGCCTATTCGCTCGACGCGCTCCTGTACGGCCGCCGCGTCATCCGGCTGGAACTCCGATCCCCGGATCGAGGGGGACAGCCTTAGCCATGTTGGGGATTTTGCGCAGCTGCACGGTATGAAACAATCGCTCGGCTCCAGCAGCAACAGCCAGGAGGTCCCATGTATCAGGTATCACTCTTGACCCGAGAAAGCCCGCCATGGTCCGATCAGCGCGCCCCCGCGATCGCGCAGGATCGACCCCTTGTTCTGGTCGTCGACGATGATGCAGACGTTCGCACCTCGATCGAAGAGCTGATGTTATCGGTTGGCATCGATGCCATGGGCTTTGGCTCAACCCACGAGCTGCTGGAAACCGAGATCCCCGACCGGCCTGGATGCCTGGTTCTCGACGTACGCATGCCCGGGCTGAGCGGCCTCGATCTTCAGCAGCATCTCGCCGCCGCGGGAAATCCAAAGCCGATCATCTTCCTCACCGGTCACGGCGATATTCCGATGACGGTTCAGGCGATGAAGGCCGGCGCCGTCGATTTCCTGACAAAGCCGTTCCGGGATCAATCGCTGCTGGACGCAGTGACCATCGGCACCGAACGCGATCGAGCGCAGCGTGTCGATGCCTGCCTGATCAGGGAGCAAAGCGATCATTTTGCCACCCTCACGGCGCGCGAGCGGCAGGTGCTGCGGCTCGTTGCATTGGGGCGCCTCAACAAGCAGATCGCGTTCGACCTCGGTATCACCGAGGTCACGGTCAAGCTCCACCGCAGCAGCGTGATGAGGAAGATGCAGGCCTCATCCATCGGAGAGCTCATCCGCGCCTGGGAGGTGCTTCCCGCCGAACTTCGCGAGCGGACGACCTAGACCATGGTATGGTTACAATCCTCCACGGCTTCAGCGACATCTGGGCATGGCCGCGCTGGCCGCGCATGTGAGGACCCTCCGCTTGCCCAAGCCGACAATGATCGCGATTGTGGATGACGACGAGGCCGTACGTGAGTCGCTTTTCGACCTGCTGCAAGTCGAAGGCTTGCCGGCGAGGACCTTCGCCGGCGCTGCCGCTTTTCTTGCCGACGATACTGCCGGCGGCTTCGCCTGCCTTATCACCGACGTCAGGATGCCGGAGATCGATGGGATCGCGTTGCAGCGGCAGCTCCGCGCGCGGGGCTCGCTTATGCCGGTGATTTTCATCACCTCGCTGACAGACGAGGCAATGCGGGCGCGTGCGCTGCTCGACGGGGCAACTGCCTGGTTCACAAAGCCCGTGACCGACGAGACGTTGTTGCATGCACTGCGAGTGGCGCTGGCCCTACGTGGCGGTAGCAAGGGAGCCACCAGCGAGCAGCCGCTCGGGAACTGACGTGGCAACCGCTTCTCCTTCCCTGACAGGGGCCGGGCGGGAAGCCCAGGCGCACCCAGAGGCGGCGCTTCTGCCGCAAGGCGCGGAATGCCAGGACGCAGAGATGCGCCACGTCGACGTAGCGTTCTGGGCGCTGGACGTGTCGCGCGCGCGCGCGATTATCGCAGCGGTCGCCAGCGGGGCTGGGCGCTCCGACTGGGTCGAAGCACTGCTGGCCGATGTCCGGATTGCCGACGTCAACCAGCGGACGGTCCATTTGATCGGCCCCTATGAGGGTCGCGACCGGATGATCGGACAGCCGGTCACCGCATTCTGGCCCTCCGAAGGTCGGCCCGCTCTCGCTGAGCTGATCATGGCCGCCGTAGCGGACTATCCTGCCGGCGCGCCGAGGACGCGCAGGATCACCTCGATCGCATTCTCCGATCCGGTGCTGACGGCGTGGACCGAGGAAAACGGCCAGCGTCCCGACATTGTGTTCCTGTCGCTCAGCGGCACCGTTATCGACGACCGCTCACTCTGGACCTTGCGGGCGAGCGACGAGCGATACCGAAATCTGATTCATCACCTGCCGTGCGCTTTGCTGCAGGTCGACTCGACGCCGATGACCGAGATCTTCGACAAGCTCCGGCGCGACGGCATCTCCGATATCGGCCCCTATCTCGATAGCGCGCCGGAGCTGGCGATCCATTCCAGGAATATCGTTCAGGTCACGGACGCCAATCGGAACGCCGTGCGGCTGTTCGCAGCGGACAGCGCCGAGCGCCTGATCGGCTCGGTCGACTATCTGTTCGTGGCCTCACCCGAGACCGCGAAGCGCGTGATAACGGCCCATTTCGACGGTCGGCGCAATTACACCGAGCGCATGAAGCTGCGCACCTTCGATGGTCGCCTTCGCGACGTCGAACTGTCGGTGACCTATCCCACGCTGCCCGAGCGGCTGGACGTAACGCTTCTCAGCATCGAGGACGTCACAGACCGGCTTCGCACCGAGGCGCAGCTGCGCCAGCTGCAGGCCGACTATACGCGTACCGCGCGCATCTCGACACTTGGCGAGCTCGCCGCCTCGATTGCGCATGAGGTCAACCAGCCGCTCGCGGCAATCGTCACCAATGCCGAGACCAGCCTCCGATGGCTCGCGCGTGAGGATCCCAATCTTGGCAAGGTCGGTCAGCTAACCGGACGGATCGCCGATAGCGCCCGACATGCAAGTGATGTCGTCCAGCGCATCCGGGGCATGGCTGCCCAACGCACGCCCGAGCGGACTGGGCTCGATCTGAACCAGCTCGTCGACGAGGCGCTGCTGTTCGTTCGCCATGAGATCGAGGCGCGGTCCATCGAGCTGTCGGTCAGCCTCAGCGACGATCTGCCGCCTGTGCGCGGGGATCGGGTTCAGTTGCAGCAGGTCGTCGTCAACCTGCTGCTCAACGCCGTCCAGGCGATCGCGCAGAGCGGCCCGCCAGGGGGCAGGATCGCCGTCAGCACCGCGAGCGGCATCGACGGCGCCGTGACCTTCGCCATTCACGATAGCGGGCCCGGTATCGAAGAGCAGAATCTCGGCCGCATCTTCGAAAGCTTCTTCACCACCAAGGAAGATGGCATCGGCATCGGACTCGCCATCTGCCAGTCAATCATCGCCGCGCATGGCGGCACATTGGCCGTGTCGAACCATGGCGATGGCGGAGCGTTCTTCCATGTCTCGCTGCCGACGGCGGAAGAGACCTGACCGCGCATCGGCGGTCCCGGCGGGAGCGATCCAGCCGCGAAGGAAGGCAAGCAGATCGGCGTTGAGTTGGTCCGCATCTGATGAATTATGTCACACTCTCCAACACGGCCTCGGTGTTGGAGATTGAATCATGGCATTGATATATAAAGATAATATCTAGATCGATGTGCGTCGACTTCGCCCGAAAAGGGCGTAGGGGCATGACAAAATTCCCCCAAAGTGCCCGACCTGCGCCAAAGGTGAGGTCCGCCTGACCTTTGGCGAGCCTCGCGCATCCCTCGGCACGATAGAGGCGTCAGGCCGGATGCGCGATCTTCACGCTCGAACCTGAACCGGCGCCTGCACCGCGCCGCCAAACGATGAGGTGAAGTCATGAAGGTCGTGGTCATTGGAGGCACCGGACTGATCGGGTCGAAGGTGGTCGAGACTCTGGCTCAAAACGGCCACGAGGTATTCGCCGCCGTCCCGAGCACGGGTGTCGATACCGTCACCGGCAAAGGTCTCGCCAAGGCGCTGGAGGGCGCGGAGGTCGTCGTCGATGTCGCGAATTCGCCGTCCTTCGAGGATCAGGCGGCGATGGACTTCTTCCAGGCGGCGGGCCGGAATATCACCGCAGCCGAGCAGCTCGCCGGCGTGCGCCATCACATCGCGCTTTCGGTGGTCGGCACCGAGCGACTGCAGGACAGCGGCTATTTCCGCGCCAAGCTCGTCCAGGAGCAGCTGATCAAGGCCTCGCCGATCCCCTACACGCTCCTTCACGCCACCCAATTCTTCGAGTTCCTTCGCGGCATCGCCGGTTCCGCAACCGAAGGCGACACCGTCCGCCTGCCCCACACGCGCTTTCAACCGATGGCCGCTCAGGATGTCGCGGCCGCGGTCGCTGAAGCGGCGCTCGCCCCGCCAGCGAACGACACGCTCGAAATAGCCGGCCCTGAGGTCTTCAGCATCGACGACCTGGTCGCCCGGGTGCTCGATCACGACAACGACCCGCGCACAGTGATCGCCGATCGAGACGCGCTCTATTTCGGGGTCAGAGTTGACAATATGTCCCTGATGCCGGGCCCCGGTGCGCGCCTCGGTGCGACCGATTTCGCCTGGTGGCTCGCCAACGTCCCGCCGCCGCCGAAGAAATGAGCCGCGACGTCGCGCGCTCCCAATCCCGGAACCAAGGGTTCCATTTCCAAGGAGAAAACCATGACCCCGCGTATGAACATCTTCCAGATTGCGCCTGAGGGCTCGAAGGCGATGGTCGCCGTCGAGGCGACCATCGACAAGAGCGGCCTGGAGCACGGCCTGATCGAGCTGGTGCGGATGCGCGCATCGCAGATCAATGGCTGCGCCTATTGCATCTACATGCACGCCAAGGATGCCGTGAAGCACGGCGAAAGCGATCTGCGCCTCCATATGCTGGACGGCTGGCGCCACTCCCCGCTGTTCACCGATCGCGAGCGCGCCGCTCTCAACTGGACCGAATCCCTTACCCGGATCACGAAGACCCACGCGCCGGATGAGGACTATGCGCTGCTGAGGAGCCAGTTCAGCGACGCTGAGATCGCCTACCTCACCCTGCTGATCGGCGCGATCAACCTCTGGAACCGGGTGCAGATTGGCCTTCGTGCCGTCCACCCGATCGAGGAGCCGGTGGCCGCAGCCGCCTGACCGCCGGTGGATGCGAGGTGCGCCGTCCCCAAAGCGCACCTCGCGTCCCAACTCGAACGGAGAATCCCATGAAGCTCCTTCAGGCATCCACTGCGCGGGACCCTTTGGACTTCACCGCATCAGGTGAAGCCGGCCATCTGTGCCCGAGCGGTGACACTATGGTCGCCCGGGCGGGCGAGCTCTCGGCTATTGCCGCAGCTGGCGTGGTTCACGATCTCGGCAACCTCATCCAGATCGCGTTTTCAGCGATCAACATCGTCTCGCGCAGCCCGGATATGCCCGCCATTCATTCGGGGCCAGTCCTCGCCCGCGCTAAGGCATCTCTGGAGCAGGCCGGCACGATCGTGAGGCAGTGCATTTCCCACGCGCGGGACTGCGGGGGTACGACAAGTGTCGTGGAGTGCGTCGTCGATGTCGCGGCCTTGATCGAGACGATGGACGAGACTGGTTTCGTCCTCAAGATCGACGTCGAACCGGGCCTGCCCCTGGTCGACTGCGACCCGGTTGGATTGCGCAGGGCCATCCTGAACCTTGTCTTCAATGCACGCGACGCGATCGCGGGCAACGGTGCCGTCCTGATCGAGGCGCGAGCGATCCGGCACAACCTGGTCGCGACCGGGGTAGAGCTTCGGGTTGCTGACAACGGAATTGGCATGTCGCCCGCCACGATCGCCCGCGCGTTCGACCCGTTCTTCACCACCAAAAACGACGGGTTGGGTGGGGTCGGCCTGCCGATGGTCGAACGCTTCGTCGGGGAGGCAGGCGGAAGAATCTCCATCGAAAGCGAGCTGGCAGTCGGCACGACGGTCACCATGCGTCTGCCGGCGGTCGCCCGGGCGACCGACCCCGGGGTGACTGTCGAGATGGGAACCACAAGAGAGGAGCCGGACTGATGAAACTCTATTATGCGCCTGGCGCCTGCAGCCTTTCCGGCCGGATTTCCCTTCACGAAGCCGGGCTCGCCGCCGATTTCGAGAAGGTCGACATCGCGACGAAGATCACCGAGCGCGGGTATGATTACACCGCGATCAATCCCAAGGGCTACGTGCCCATGCTGATACTCGACGACGGGAACGCGGTCACCGAGAACATCGCGATCCTGGAGCTCATCGCCGATCGAGAACCGAAGCTCGCGCCGGGCGGCCCGCTCGGACGCACAAGGCTGCTCGAGATGCTCTCATGGCTCTCGACCGAGCTCCACGTCGCGTTCAAACCCTTCTACCACGCAGCGAGTGACAGCGAGAAGGATGACGCTCGCGAAGCGGTCGCGAAGCGTCTGGAACTCGTCTCGGAGCATTTCAACGAGCTCTACCTGTTCGGTCCCCGCTTCACGGTCGCGGACGCCTATCTGTTCGTCATGCTGCGATGGGCCAAAGAGTTCGGCGTGAGAATGGCGCCCGATCTGCTCGGCTATTTCGCGCGCGTGGCGGAGCGGGACTTCGTCCGCCGCGCTCTGGCCGAAGAGGGGCTGACCTGAGGGCGCCCTTGCGAACGGGCGCGAGTTTCGAGGGAGCTGACATGAGGATCGCGGTGATCGGCGGCAGCGGCCGCATTGGCAAGAAGTTGGTCCGGAACCTGCAACGGAAGGACTGCCATGTCTTCGCGGCGTCACCGACCTCCGGCGTCGACACGGTGACTGGTGTCGGGCTGGAAGAGGCCCTGGCGGATGCCGAGGTCGTCGTCGACGTCTCGAATTCGCGCTCGCTCGACGGCGCGTCCGCCTTGCGGTTCTTCGAGACCTCGGGTCGCAATCTCCTGTCCGCGGGGCGCGGGGCGGGCGTCCGGCACCATATCGCGCTGTCGATTGTCGGCGTCGACGGGCTGCTCTCCATCGACTATTTCCGCGCGAAGAAGATGCAGGAGGATCTGATCAAGGCGTCGGGCATTCCCTTCACGATTCTCCGCTCGACCCAGTTCTTCGAATTCATCAGCGACGTGGTGCAGGATGGGACGGCGCGCGATATCGCCATATCACCCGCCCTCGTGCAACCGATCGCCGGCGAGGACGTCGCGGCTACGCTGGACGACGCCGCGTTCAACGACGCGCTCAACGCCACCTTCGAGGTTGCAGGGCCTGAGCAATTCCGCCTCGACGAGGTCGCGACCGAGATCGCAACCGCACACGAGGACGGCCGCCAAATCGTCGCCGACGTTCACGCCCGTTATTTCGGCGCCGAGCTTGAGGAGAGATCCTTGTTGCCGGGGCCCGATGCCCGCATCGCCTCGCTCAGGTTCGACGATTGGCTGCGCGATAGCCTGCGGCCGAGCTGGTCCTGAATGAAAACCACGTAAAACCTTATAAATTATACGAAATACTACGTCAAACTACGCTACCCCTCTACTCCCACTCGATCGTCCCGGGCGGCTTCGACGTATAGTCATAGGTCACGCGGTTGATGCCCTTCACCTCGTTGACGATGCGGGTCGCCACGCGTGGCAGGAAGTCGCCGGGGAACTGGAAGGCGACCGCGGTCATGCCGTCGGTCGAGGTGACGGCGCGCAGCGCCAGGACATTGTCGTAGGTGCGGCCGTCGCCCATCACGCCGACGCTCCGCACCGGCAGCAGCACCGCGAAAGCCTGCCAGATCGCATCGTAGAGCCCGGCGTTGCGGATCTCCTCGAGATAGATCGCGTCAGCTTTGCGCAGGATGTCGCAGCGCTCCTTGGTCACCTCACCGGGGATGCGGATTGCGAGGCCCGGGCCGGGGAACGGATGGCGGCCGACGAAGATCTCGGGCAGGCCGAGCTCGCGGCCGAGGACGCGGACTTCGTCCTTGAACAGCTCGCGGAGCGGCTCGACGAGTTTCATGTTCATCCGCTCGGGCAGGCCGCCGACATTGTGGTGGCTCTTGATCGTCACCGAGGGGCCGCCGGTGAAGCTGACGCTCTCGATCACGTCGGGATAAAGCGTGCCCTGGGCGAGGAAATCGGCGCCGCCGATCTTGCGCGCTTCCTCCTCGAACAGCTCGATGAAGGCGCCGCCGATGAACTTGCGCTTGGCCTCGGGGTCAGTGAGCCCGGCCAGGCCGCCGAGGAACGCGGCTTCGGCGTTCACATGGACGAGGGGGATGTTGTAGCTGTTGCGGAACAGGCTGACGACCTGATCCGCCTCACCGCTGCGCATCAGGCCGTGATCGACGAAGACGCAGGTGAGCTGCTCGCCGATCGCCTCATGGATCAGCACCGCGGCCACCGCTGAATCGACGCCGCCCGACAGGCCGCAGATCACCCTGCCCTTGCCGACCTGCGCGCGGATCTCGGCGATCTTGGCGGCGCGGAATTCGGCCATCGTCCAGTCGCCGGCAAGGCCGCAGACATGGCGGGCGAAATTGGCGATCAGCCTGGCGCCGTCCGGGGTGTGCACGACCTCGGGATGGAACTGCATCGCGTAATAATGGCGTGCGTCATCGGCGATCACGGCGAAGGGGGCGCCCTTGCTTGCCGCGACCGGGCGGAAGCCGGGGGCCAGTTCAGTCACCTTGTCGCCATGGCTCATCCAGACCTGATGGGTCTCACCCTCGGTCCACAGGCCGTCGAACAGCGGGCAGCTGTCAGTCACCTCGATCACCGCGCTGCCGAACTCGCCGCTGTCGCCGAGCGTCACCGTGCCGCCGAGCTGCGCCATCAGGACCTGCTGCCCGTAGCAGATGCCCATGATCGGCAGGCCGCTGTCGAGGATCGCCTGGGGGATGCGCGGGCTGCCGTCCTCGAGCACCGAGGCGGGGCTACCCGACAGGATGATGCCCTTGGGCGCCATGCGCACAAAGGCTTCGTCGGCGGTGTTGAACGGGGCGATCTCGCTATAGACCCCCGCTTCACGTACGCGGCGGGCGATGAGCTGAGTTACCTGGCTGCCGAAATCGACAATGAGGATCGAGTCGCTGGGCTGTGTCATGCGGCCAGATACCAGATGCGCGGCTGACGGGAAGCCCCGGTGGACAGAGGCAGGAGGGTCGATCGCTGTTCGCTCCCGGCAATTAGATGCATTGTCACCGGGATCCACCGGGATTCTGCACGAGCGCAACGTTGTGCAGCGCAGCGGCGCGGTGTGCCGCGGTCACGTGTCACCCTGGGGGTTTGGGATAATAAAGCGAGCAAAAACCATGCCGGTCGCCGTAGCGGGTTGGGGGTTCGGGCGGCACCCACGGGTCGGGCGGGGGCGCCGGCGCGGGGTCCGGCTCGGGTGGTGGCTGCGGCGCGACAGCCTCTGGCGGCGGCTGACGTGGCGGTATCACCGGCGGCTGGTGATCCTTGATGCGGTCGAGCGCCTTTTGGATCATTTCGGAGGGGGTCGGATCGCTCCTTACCTCCTCGTGGATTTGCCATTTCCTCGGCTGGCGCACGCGGAGCCAGTGCAGCGCGGCGTTGGGATCGGGCGGAAAATGGTGCGTGTAGGTGGCGTAGACCGGCTTCTCGTCGCCGGCATGCTTGAAGACCTTGGTGCGCTCGACGCTGCACCCGACGGCGCGGGAATAGAGCGCGCGCTCCACCCGGGCATCGGCATGCTCCTTGCCGACCACGACTGCCTCGGCGAACTCCTCATGCGTGTTGCGCCAGCGATAGATGGTTCGGACGCAGACCTCGAAATGCTCGGCGAGCTCCTCGTCGGTGGCGCCGAGTTGGCACATCCTGCGAGCTTGCTCCACGAATTCTGGTTTGTAGATCATGGCGCTGTGGATAGCGCGGGTGGGGTTGGGGTTGAATCAAGGGTGGGCGGACAAAATGTCAGTAGGGTTCTGACTGTTTTGGTGGGGCATGCCTTGAATAATTATTATTATAATTCAATTATATAATGGCAATATAAGTGCACTGTCACCGGAATTCCGGAATTCCTCGCCGTCGCGTGTCGCCGGCCGGGAGTCGACGATCAGTCGCCGTTTGCATCTACCGTGAAAACCATCGGCTTGCCGCGGGAGGCCGGCTCCCACCCCGCCGATAACGCCGCGCGAACGCCTCGGGCGGCAATCGCGTCGTTTATCTGGGAGCGGCCCTTGGGCAACCCTTTCAACAGGCGCTTGGGCGTGGGGAATTCCAGCAGTGCCTCGCGCTGGGTATCCATCTGCCGCAAGGACACTGTCATGCCTTTCCAGCCGTCCGCCGTGAATTGCGGCTCCCGCTGGAGCTGCCACTCATATTTCAGGCCGTCGATTTCGACGATGCCAGCCAGACTGCGCGTATGAACCATGACCCGCCGTAACAGCTATGCGGCTTCTTTCCACCTGAGCAGGCCGGTCCGATCAACGATCGCAACAGCCACCGGGCGCTTACCCAGGCAGAATTTGCGCTAAGCAAAATCTCCCAGCTTTTCGGCGGCCGGCCGCACCTACTCGGTGCGTTGCAGTAAGTCGGCAAGATCCTGCTTCCAAAACCGGGCCGCGGTGTGGGTGCCATGCCCGCGCGTGTCGGCGCTCTCCGGGATGAGGCGGAACCGCAGGTTTTTCATCCGGGCGGCCGCACGCTGCGGGTAATCAAGATTGCGCGGATTGATAAAGTCGTCGGCCGAGTTGATCCATGTCACAGGCGCGGTGATCGCCTCCAGCCGCGGCCACGGATCATAATTTCGGGACGCGTCCAGTTGATAGACGAGGTCGTTGGCATCCGTTCCCGCGACCGAGGCTGCTACTCGCTCGCGAGCAAATGCCTCGGCCGCATCGCGCCGAGCATAGTGTGCCTGGAAGTACAGCGGCGCGGCGCCCGCGACGAACAGCAGGCTGGCCGCGGTGCGCAGGCCCTGTACCGGTGGTGTTCGATACTCGCCGCCCGCCCAGGCCGGATCGGCCTCGATCCCGTCGATCGCCAGCTTGCGCCACATGCGGTTCAGCCCGCCGATCTCGACGGGTTCGCAAGCCAGCGGCATGAGCGCGCGGGCAAAGTCAGGGTGCGTCTCGCCCCAGGTGAAGCTGTGCATGCAGCCCATCGACGTTCCCATGATCAGCCGCATGCGGCGGATACCGAGCCCATCGTGGAGCAGCCTGTACTGCGCCTCCACCATGTCGTCATAGTCGTAGTGGGGGAACCGCATATGCAGCCCGTCGGACGGCTTGGACGACTTGCCGTGGCCGATCCCGTCGGGAAGAATGATCCAGTACCGCGTTATGTCCAGCGGCTGACCCGGGCCGTAGAGTTCGTCGGCGAACTGCGGACTCAGGAATTGACGGCCGGTGCCACCCGTGCCGTGCAGCACCATGACGGCGTTGTCGATTTCGCCCTGAGCATTCCGGTGCGGTTGGCCCAACATGGTATAGTTGATGCGCAGCTCTGGCAGCGTTTCGCCCGAATGAAAGCGAAAGCGGCGGACGGTGAACTGCGCGTCGCGAGCCGGCCACTTTGAAGGGAGCGGGGCTGACATAGCCACCGGCGTGGGCGGAGGCGTCTCTGAGACGGCGGCCTGAAGCAGCAGGAGCGGAAGCATAAAAGACATGCCGCATGGTCGCGCCTATATGGGCGGCGTGCAAGCCATGTTCCGGTGCATCTGGATGAAAGAGCGTCCGGAGTCAGGGCCTGCGAAATGGGCGCTAGACGACCGCTAATGGCTCTTCGTGTCTGGCGAGCCACTGAATAGCCGCCGGGCGCTTACCTAAGCAGACTTTGCGCTAGGCAAAATCTCCGAGCTTTTCGGCATCATCATCAGGCAAATCATGGTTTTCCGGTTGGTCGTTCGGCGCTCCCGCGCCGGGCTCTGTGGACATATCGCCCGGATCAGGCTCGTTGCCGGGAATGCGTGTCGGGTTCATGGTCTTTTCCTTTGCGGTTCCACAGGAACGCGCGATCACCCGAAAAAGGGCAAAGAAAGGTGTTGCTGCTTTTCGGCGGCCGCGGGCGGACCTGGCTAAGTCGGGCTTCCAGATCAGACGCGAAGGCGCGGACTGACACCTCGCCACGTGCACCCCGAAGCAGCCGTCCTCTGCATCCATCGTCGAGGGCCCTACCCGGACATGAACGATCGACCGGAGTGGCGCCGCTCGAAGAGCCTCCTAAACGGCCGGGTCTGGATTGCGGTAACGACGGGCCCGCCCGGAAATCGCGTGAACAGTGGATAAGCCGGCCGCGTGTCGCCATGATGCGATTTTCCTGGGTCGCAGCTTGCGCCTATGCCCTTACCGAGAGTGCAAACATGGCTGAAGATCCGCCGTCCAGTCGTCACGTCGCCTTCGCCGAGCGGTTCGCGGCCGAGCCGGTCAACACGTTCAACGCCTACGCCTCGATGGAGCGGGCGCGCTTGCTGATGCGCGAAGCACAGCAGATCGAGGAACTGTACGAGCGCGAACGGGATTTGGAAGATTCAGCACCTTGGGCGTGGCACGGCCTCGAGGTCGTACCTTACACATTGGTGGGGCTAGCAACCTGCCTTGAATGGCATGCCAGATCGCGGCTGACCGACTTGTATTCCTACAAACCTGATTCGATCGAGCCCAAGGTCCTGGAGGGAAAGGTGGCTCCGCGCGTTTTGTCCCAGATGATCAAGGCGCGGGTGTCGATCCCGCAACTGCTCGGCGCCAGCATCACAATCGGGTCGGCCAAGGAATATCTGACCATCTTCAACGATCTTTTCTCAATCCTCGACATCGCGGCAAAGCCTGAAAGCATCATCCAGCCGCCCATCATCGAGCAGATCGGGCTGTTCGGCGATCCCATACATGTACCGCGAGTCCGCGATCGTCTGGACGAGCTGTTTGCGACCCGTCACGCGCTGGTTCACGAGATCGGGCAGGGCGCCTCGGCCAGGCGGACCTATTGTGAGATCTGGGGACCAAGCCAGGTCATCGAGATGTGCCGAATGGTGATTGGTGTGATCACCAAGCTTGAACGCGCACTGACGAAACATGCGCCGTCCGACTTTCCCAATCTGCTGACGCAGGACGGATATCCAGTTGATGAGCGTGCCCAACTAGCGTCGTCGATTGCCGAACTCGAGGACAGTATTGGTGCCGAGATCGCGGCGCGCCATCCGAGCGCGCAGGCAGATTGGGCCGAGGCGCTCAGCAATGCCCGCAAATCGCTTGCGGCGCATGAGCGGTTTTTCGAGGACCGCAAGTCATTCGAGCAACGCTTTGCCGGACGCGCGAATTCGCTGTCGCGCTCAGGGCTTCGGCTTCGCGTCGCGCTGCTGACCGAAATCGCCGCCGAACTGGCGAAAACCCGCGCCGTCTCCAACTGCTGATCCGGGTGTAAAACATTGATCCTTTTGGGCGTTCCTGCTTCGCCCTGCGCCGCGTGTGCTTTTCCACGAGATTTTACGATTTCAGATTTCACGAGAACAGATGTTTCTGCTATGATCATCCTCTGTTCGAGGGACGCGCGATGAAGACGGTCACCGACAACCAACTCAACGGCGAGCTTGGCGAGACCAACGTCAAGGCGCGGATCCATCAACTCGGCCATGTTTTCGAAGGGCGCGGCAGGCTTGAGACCGGCGTCGATGGAACCATCGAGTTTCGCGATCCAGCGACCAAGGCGATGACCGGGAAAATGGTTGCCGTTCAGGTCAAGACAACCGCCCAGGGCAAATATAGCGGCGAGACCGACACCGGCTTCGACTATCTTCTGCGGCCAGCCGATCTGGCGCAATGGGCGAAGACCAATTTGCCGGTGATCCTCATCGTCCACCGTCTTTCGGACAATACTTTCTTCTGGAAGAATGTCGGCGATGGTGTTGCTGATGAGGAGCGTAGGCTTGTCTTCGGCAAGGCTGCGGACAAGCTCGACGAAACCGCGATGGACCGCATTGCCAGCCTCGCCGTGGAGCGCGGGCGGTTAGGGTCTTTCGTTCCGCCGATGCGCAGCGGCGAACCCGCCCATCTCAACCTGATGCGGGTCGTTTTACCGGACGAGATTTTCGTCGCTGAATCGCCCTTCGCATCCGGGGGCGACGCGGTGCCGGCGCTAGTCCAGGCGGAAGGGCAACATTTCGACTGGGTCATTCGCGGACGGCGATTTGTATCGTTTCGCGATCCGCGCGGCGGTCCGCTCGAGGCGATTGTCGACGCGGACACCGTCGAAGCTGTGGAGACCGAACTTGTTTTGCTGAGCGATGACCCAGACGACGAGGTTGTGGCGATTGAGCTGCTTCGCCGCACCATGCAGGAGCAATTCTCCCTCGACCTCGTTTATGATCGCGGCGCACGAGTTTTCCACTTCAGGGCGCCCGAGCGCTACGCGACGCGGGAATATCGCTATCGTTCGCTTCGCGAGGCGACCTCGGCGATGGTCGTGCAGGTCTATATGAATAAGAAGCGGCCGGACCAGGTTCACAGCGTCCGGCACCTTGCATTCTCGCCTCGCTTCGAGCGGATCGGCGATGAATGGTTTCTGTCGGTCTCGCCGACCTATGTGTTCACCGAAGACGGCTTTCGGCCCCACCGCTTTGCCGCTGATCTCGTTTCGGGCAAGAAGCGGTTCGACCGAAATGCGTCGATCCGGGGTCAGTTCTTCCTGTTCCGCTTCCTGCTGTCGGGCGCCACGCTGCCGGATGCCGGAGTCGTCGATATGTTCGCGCCCGAGCCCAAGGCAGTGATCGAGCCGCCGCGACAGTTTTTGGGGTTCGAGCCGATCGACGCCGTAACGATGGACGTTGCCGTGCCGGAGGATGCCTGGGTCAAAGTCGATCCGAACGCCAAGGCCATGAAGCCGGAACCTGAATCAGAAGATGCGCCGGTCCAGCATAGCTTGAGGATAAGCGCATGAAGTTCGCGACCCGGTGCGTCCCGGAACCCGAACTGGAGTTCGGCGACGGCGGCAGGCATGTCGATCCGCGCTATGGCCTCATGACGCATGGACCGTTGCAACCAAAGCCGGGCGATCTCGTCCGGATCGGCGTGATTGGGACGAGCGAGACCGTCGAGGGCTTTTCCGGCTATATCGACCGGGCGATGATCGGCATCGATGGCGAGAATCCGCATCTCGGAAATCTCCACCCCGGCTTTCCGGGCATGGGCAACAGCAATCCATTCCGTTCGCGGTTCGAAGTCCCAAGGGAGTCTTGCCGATCGGTGCTTGGCAAGGACATCAAGGCGGTCGCAGGCATCCGCAAGAATAACGAAGCGGTGCATGCCGCAGTCGATTTATTGATCGATCAGGCAAAGTCGCTGCTTGAAAGCTCGGCGCGTCCCGAGGTCATCGTGGTCGCGTTGCCGAAGCTGCTTCTCGAAAAGGTTGTCAACGCCACCACGGTCGCGGTGGATGATGGCGACGAATTCCAGGACGACGGTGAAGCGCCCGTCGATCTGAATTTCCGCGACCTGTTCAAGGCGCGCGCGCTCTCGTTGAACGTACCCACCCAGATTGCCTGGCCCTCGGTCTGGGATGACAAGTTCAAGCTGTCGCACAAGCTCAAGGGCACTGATCGGCGCGTGCAGGATGCGGCCACGCGGGCGTGGAACCTGCTCAACGCCATTTTCTACAAGGCTGGCCGTGCGCCGTGGCGGCTGCCCAAGCCCGAGGAGAATGGCTGGGCGACGAGCTATCTTGGGATTGGCTTCTATCGCGATCTAGACGGGCACCGGCTGTGGACCAGCACGGCACAAATGTTCGACGAGCGTGGCAAGGGCCTGATCCTGAGAGGCGCGCGGGCGCGCACCGACCGGCCGGGCAAGCACCCCTATCTGGCGCGCGAGGACGCCTATGACTTGGTCAAGCGCTCGCTTGATCAGTATTTCCTGACGCACCGGCAGATGCCGGCGCGGCTCGTAATCCTCAAGACCGCGCGCTTCGAGGCGGGGGAGGCCGAGGGCTTCGCCGCGGCGCTTGAGGAAATGCGGGTGTCGATGGCCGACATGCTGTGGATATCCGAAGGTGGCCACACGATGCTGCTGCGCGAAGGGGACTATCCTCCGCTACGGGGCAGCTTCGTCGAACTCGGCAACGCCGGCATCCTCTACACTCGGGGAAGCGTCCCCTATTACGGAACCTATCCGGGCGCGCGGGTACCGCGCCCGCTTCACCTGCGGCCGCACGCTTGCGAGACGCCGCTGGGAACACTGGCCGAAGAGGTGCTGGCACTGACCAAGATGAACTGGAATTCGACCCAATTCGATCAAGGCCTGCCGATACCCATCCGCGCCGCGCGCGAGGTCGGTCGGATTCTACGCTATGTGAGTTACGCCGAACGCGATCAGCCCGACTATCGCTGGTACACCTGACGCGGTCGCCGGCCGATGCAGCGCGCGATCGAGACCCCCGATTTCGAATTGCCTTGCGGCGCGGTTGGCATCGAGCAGCATCATTGATGCCGCGCGCGACCTGGGATCATTTGCGCAACGAGATCACGCGCCGCCGGCAGCAGGATCCCGATCGGCCGCTCATCACCGTAATTCTTTATTTGGGACGACTGCGCCCAAACGGAACAGCACGACGAGTTGAAAGAGGGACTAGTAGCCATCAGGGGCGTATCGGCGGCAGTAATCCTTTCGCGTCCGTCAAAGATGAAAAAGCCGTCAGATTAACTCATCGGCCAAAATTCTACGGCTTTATCGTCCCCGAAAAGGCATTGACGAAGGCATCTGAGTTCAATTCGAACTGGGCGAGACGTTTCGCGACTTCTGACGCGCTTGACGCAATGTCTGGATCGGTGAGCTGCTGCGTGAATGCCTTCAGGTTCTTGCGCAGCTTTTCCAGCCCTTTGACGTCAATAACGCGCATACCGTTCACGCCGCTTGCGCCCTGACCGAGCTTTCGCTCAGGATGGACCATGACCGGCACCGATGCAGACGCGGGATAGCGGCCTGCAAACCACTCCATTGATTGACCAAGCTGACCAGCGTCCTTCTTCGCTATTCCGTCACCTGCCGTCACGCCATTCTTGCACTCGATGACGAGGAACGAGCCGCTTGGTAGCGCCCACAGATTGTCCGGCCCTTCCTTGTAATCCTTTTCCGGCCTCTGGCCGCAAATGCCGAGGAACCGCGCAAGTTCGTTAACCGCAGCCTCAAATCTCTCCGACGTATCAGGACAGAATTGAAGATCGCTGCACAGGCCATCTGCGAAGAGCTTCATGTCCGTGGGATCCAAGAACCGGCTGGCATGATTCGCGATCAATGTCGCAGCCTGTTGGCCCGTTGCTGGCGAAAGCTTTTTGTAGACAGCACCATGAAGTGGCTTCGTAACCCTTGGCTCCATGGAATGCGCGACGATGAGAGTCTTCTGTGCCCCCTCCGCGTCAATCGCGTGCTGAAATGCGCCCTTTCTTGCCAGCAGCCAAGCCTTAACCTGGATATCGTCCGTCGCGTCGATAGCCTTGTCGAGAATTGAAAGCGCTTTTTTGTGCTGGTTTGCGCGAGCGTGATCGAAGGCCGCACGGATGGCAAGCTTGCTAGGATCGAGACGCAGCTCATCGTCCGCCTTAATGCTGACGAGAGCCTTCTTGCTAACCTTGATCCAGTTGGGATCGCGATCAAGACATTGCCGAATGACCGCTTTTATCTCATCGAGCGAAGGCTTACTAAGCTGCCTGGCCATCTTGCGAGACAGATCGAGCTGCGCCTTCGTCGCGGGCGTCAACATGTCCTGCCCTTCGGGAGATCTGAGCCGACTTGTCAGCTTCGCACCTAGCAACAGGACGGCGCAGTAATCGTCATTGGAGCGCACGCCGCGCCCCATCCCTTGCTCAATGCGCTCCACCTGCCTGCGAAGGTTGACAGCCGTGCCGCTCAGCACTTCGCTGTCCACAAGATCGGCATAGGAACTCACTTCGGGCAATTCGGAAATGACGAGAACGCGACAAGCATCACCGGGGAGGTCGATCCCGTCATAGCGATTGATGAGGACAGTGAGACCGACATGACCTTTTCGGAGCTTCTCGATACCGGCAACGACCCCTTCCCCTATGAGCACCTGATCGGCGTCATCTTCCCAATCTTTGGCGGCAAGGGATGAGGGCACAATCACGACTACGTTCACCTTCTTTGCGAGCTTGACGAGCAGCCCTCGCACGTCGGCAATCGTGAGATCAGTGTTGAGCTCCTGCGGCATCAGGATCATGCGCTCGCCCATCGACTGCGATGAGGCCGGGACAATCGGTTGCGCGGCCTGGTTCGGATTAGCGCCGAAGTGGGTCACGATCACGCTGTCATCTGCAAGCGTCGCCGTCATGTAGATGCGGCGCTTGGCCCGCCTGAAAGACTGGATCAGGTCGGTGGCGGGATAAATTGGTTCAATTTCCAGATGCTGACCTCCAATCACGCAGCGGCATTGCGGGAGTATGTCTTTGAGAAGCGGATAGGTGAATTGCAAAGCATCATCTGCCCGGCTCTGATGCAGCGCTTTTAGAATGTCATTCTGGTGAGCATCCCATGACCAGAACGGGACTTCCATGAAGACGCGCGGATCGCCCGCTTCGAGATCAAGAAAGTTGGCTGGATTATACCCCTTAAGATCTTCAGACAGTATCTTGAAGATTTTCTTGTAGGCATCATTCGTGTTGCCGAGAGTGATTCTGAACTGGTCGGTAATGGTCGAAACGCACGCGTGTGCATCATCGATCACGACCGTTCCGATATTGATCTTGCTGGCTCCGACACCAAAGACCGATTTTCCGTTAAATAGCTTGTAAACATTGACGACGCAGATTTTCTCTCCCGCCTGATAATCGGCGTCTCGCGGGTCCTCGGTTACCTCAAGCCCGAGCGCTTCGGCCTCCCTAATGACCTGCTGCGAAAGCTGCTTGTCGGGGGCGACATAGAGCGCCGGCCCCTTCCCTTCGTTTATCGAACTCTGAAGGAGAAGAAGCCCGACTAGCGTCTTGCCGCTGCCGACATTGAGTTTGATTACGCTATCCGGCTGGTCACGATCGTCGAACCAGCGGTTCATCACTTCCGTTTGGATATCGCGGGGAAATGAGAAGCCAGGACCGCGATCAAGCGTGAAAAAAACCTCACGAGGGTGAAGCACGTCGTCATCGTCGTCGTCCAACATGCCCGAGAAATCAATTGCCAACGTCTTCACCTTTCTTCGTACTGGTAGGACCTTCGATCGTGCTGCGAAGAAGGCGAGGTGATAACCCGTCCGCCAGGATCTTACATCCTCTTATTGTCAGCCTTTTACCTCCAGGACCCCGTCCCAGACCATTATAGCCGATCCTAAAGACGGTCACCGCAGACCTTTATGGCGACGACGAACGATTTGAAGAAGGTGTTGGATGGCGAGGTCCCATTAGTTCCTCTTCACGTCCCCGGCGAAGGCCGGGCCCAGTTGGGATGGCAGAAAAATTGGCCTGCAACGCCCATCACGAGCGTCCCCCAACTGGGCCCCGGCCTCCGCCGGGGAAGCAGGAAAGAACGGCGGCGGCTTGCGTTTGATGGTTCAGATTTAACGCACGCAACCAGAGACGCGGTCGAGGTGAGGCTCGAAGACTGCCGTTCGTTCAGGCACCAGCACCTCTTGCGCCGTACGCGTCAAAGGTTCTTCAGCCCCGCTCAATAATCAACATAATAGTCCTTCGGGAATTTCTGCCCGGCAAACGCCTTGCGCGAGGTCCATGGCAGTGCCGGTGCGGTCCAATAGGCGTCGCCGGGGGGCAGTCCCAGGGCGATCAGGCTCTCCGAGGCGATGTACATGCTTCCGGAGTTTGAATAGATGTCGCCGAGGCTTGGCTGGTGGCCGGCGAACCCGATCGTCAGATATCCATTGTTATCGAAGTTGGATGGGTTGCCGAAGATCGCGCGTTGCGCGGCCAGGGTTGCCGCCCGAACCTGCCCCTCCGGCAGCGACTTGGGAAGCCGCTTGCGCCATGCGAGCAGCCCCAGCGGCTGGAACACGGCGGTCCGATAGGTCAGCGACCGGCCGATCGGCGCATAGCTGCCATCGGGGCCGATCAGCCGCTCCAGATGCTCGCCATAACGCTGCATTCTCCTGTACGCCTGGTCGAGCAATTCCTGCGGTTTAAGGTTGTTGAGCCTGGCTCCCGTGGCGGCCAGCACCTCGAGAATTTCGACCAGCATGGGATGAATGACGTACGACCCGTAATGGTCGAAGTGGAACCGCGGCCCATCCGAATACCAGCCGTCGCCGGCGTACCATTCGTTCATCTTGCGGACCGCCAGGTCGATCCGCACCGGATCCCACTCTTCGCCGATCGACAGCAGGAAGGCCTCGTTCATCGCGGCGAAGAGCAGCCAGTTGGTGTAGGGCGGCGCCACACGGCGCAACCCTTTGATTTCCGTGACGACCCGGCGTTTGGTGGCCGCATCCAGCGGTTCCCAAAGCTGCTTTGGGGCGCGCAAGAAGGCGTTGGTGTAGTAAGCGGAATCGACGAGCGGCTGGCCCTCGCTGCGCCACAGCAGATAATCCGGGCTGCCGGGATCGACCGAGTGCGTATAGCTCGCCAGTGCCTGTTCGCGCAGGGTGGCGCGCAGCCTGGCTTCCGGACTGCCGTCGTCGGGTAGCGTGAGCCATGGCGCGATGCCGGAGATGAGGCGGCCGAACGCCTCGAGATAGCCGACCTTGGGATTGCGGCCGTCCCAGGTGGGGCTGAGTTCCGGTTTCCAGCTCGCCTGAAGCCTGCCCTGCGACATCGGCGCGAGGATCGGGTTCGCCATCCTGGCGAGCAGATCGACCATGTAGCGGCGATCGGCGCTGCCGTCGGGAGTGCCTGCGCGTCGGCCGGCGGCGGCGGGCAAAGGCGCGGCGATGGCGGCAAGCGTGCCGGCGCCAAGCGCGGAGGCGAGGAAATTGCGGCGTTCCATGGCTCTATCCCGAAGTGGAGGGCAGGATTATTTCGGAGGGGCGAAGTCCACCGGCTCGGCGGCGACCAGGCGGTCCCAGGCGGCGCGATCGCGGACATTGTCCTGGCCGAGATTCCAGCCCGATCCCGAATAATAGACGAAGGGCTTGCCCGGCTCGACCTTGAGGAGGACGAGATTATTGTCGGCGTCCTGGCGGATTTCGGCAATCATCTTCGGATCGACGCGCAGCCCTATCATCATCCGGCCATGGTGCGCGTCTTCGGGGCCCCACCAGGAGAGCAGGCCGCGCTGGCGATCGACGGTCAAGTCTCCACCGTCGCCGGTGGTGCGCTTGCCGATCCCGATCCCGACGATCAGCGGACCCGGCCGGTTCGAGCGAAGGGTGGAGACCATGCGCGTGAAGTGCGTGCCGAGCGGCAGCGTGAAGCGGCGGGTCTCCCAGACCTTGCGGATCACATCGACCGGCCAGGGGGCATAGTCGACCTCGAAATCGGCGACGTCAGGCCCGTTCTTCAGGATCCGGTAGCTGCGGTAGTTGCGCGAGGTCCACAGCTTGTTGTCGTGCCAGATGCCGAGCCCGCCCGCGCCGCGGGTCGTGCCGACATTGTAGAAGTCGAGACCTTCGCCGTGATAGCCATGCTGATCGCCGCTGCGGAGTTGCCGATCGGCAAAGGGCCAGGCGACATTCTTGCCCCAGCTGTCGATTCCCGAGCCCGACGGCGGCTCCGCCTTTTCGAGCGCATGACCATAGATGCGGTGGGCGGTCCGATCATTCTCCCAGAGCAGATCGTCATAGCGATAGTCGGCGAGCATGACTGCCGCGCGCGGCGTGCGGTCTGGCGGCGGGGGCAGCGGGCTGGCGACCGGGGGTAGCTGTGGGTCGCGCGGAGCATCCTGGGCGAGGCTCGCTCCGGCGAGCAGCGCGGCTCCGGCTGCCAGGAACAGGCGGCCGATCATTGGCCTGTCGCCGATGCGGGCTTCGCCTTGTCCGGCGTGGTGCCGTCTCCGGTGAAGGGGGAGAGACGGAACGCGTAGCGCAGCGGTTTCAGGGCGATACGGTATTGCGGCAGCGGCCGCCCGCCCTTGTCCCATGCGTTGTCGCCTCCGACGCCCGACTGGATCGCATCCACCATCAACGACACTTCCTTTCGTGGCACGATGTCGGTCGAACGGCGGGTGCCGGGCGGCCGACGCGAGAGATCGTCATAGGGGAAAGCGAGCGCGTTCATCGACAGAGGCGCGTCGCCCGATACGCGCAGGCCTCCGGCGCCCGGCTGGAGCAGTTCCATCCAGCGGACGTCGACCTTGTTGCCCGTCTCCTGGGGCCGCATATAATCGTGGTTCTGATCGGCGATCCGGCCGCGCCAGAGCCCGAGCGGCGCGCCCGTCTTGCGGTCCTGATAGCTTTCGTGCGGGCCCCGGCCATACCATTCCAGCGTCTCGATGCTCGACGGCATGGTGAAGGCCATGCCGATGCGCAGCGGATCGGGGAGATCCGCCTTGAGCGGCGTGAACGCGCCTTCCACTTCGACTGAGCCGTCGCCGGCCATGCGATAGCGGGAGACGAAATCAGCGGCGTCGCCACCGACTGAATAGCGTA
>Ga0307508_10001323_pt1 | contig 28064 bp, 24 predicted proteins | sample 9_EM_MG_FD_203089 | JGI IMG/M metagenome (GOLD analysis project Ga0307508, IMG submission 203089) | Populus trichocarpa ectomycorrhiza microbial communities from riparian zone in the Pacific Northwest, United States - 9_EM | ecosystem: Host-associated > Plants > Roots > Unclassified | place...
GGGGCGCCCCCCTCTCAGGTGGAGTGATCTTTGTCAGAAGCAACTTTCCGTAGGAACGGTAGGTTTGCGAATATCGCTGCGTTTGTAGGAACTACAACGAACACTCTGAACACAACGTCATTACACCCCATGGCGATATATCGAGTTTTTTCTTGAATATGCTGGCTCACATTCATCTGTGGCCACCAACAAGCTTCTGTTGGGAAGCATATGTGGTCCTCCATTGATATCCCTCCCCGATAGTTGACTCCATTTGCCCACAGCATGAACTTTCAGAGCATCCACCTACTGTGGCGTATCTGATGGCCAAACCAGTTCAGACCATGGATGTACCCCTCAATAGTGCATGGCTTATCCACCTGTTTCTGGCTCTTGGAGACAACCTCATAAGCTTCAGAATCGTAGGGGTATTCCTCTGCTTCAGAATGTGCATCGTAAACCAGCGATTTCTGGTTCAAATAAGGCATAAGTCCCTGTGTAGGAGAACTGGGGATTCTATTGGCCGGCTGCCACTGTAGGTAAATGCCATAGTCCAGAGGGCAGTCTAGGTGTGCAGTCATGGCCATCAAAGCCTTGAGTTGGTCATCGTCGGAAAGATTTTGCATACCCCTCTCAGTGAACCCCAGATCCAAAAATATAGTAGGGAATTTATCTGTGCTTAAAAGGTTGCACGTTGCTCTGTACATGACCCTAATTTCTCACTGGGGGGGGACCTTTTGGAGGACCATCTACACCAGAACCCACAGAGATGTTATCCCCTCGTTTCGTACGCTTTCCAGCCACTGGGTGTTGTTGGGGTCCTGCCATGCATACATATCTGTTGTTTTTTTGGTGCTCTTCAGAATCGTCGCCCATAGGGTTGCACGCCATCTCTGGGTCAACGATAAAGAATTGGAATACTGTAGTCCCTTTCGGGTCTAGAAGGCATGTTTGTGGGGCAGCAGCGACCAGAGCTGCTGGTTGGGGTGGGCGTGCAACTGTGCGGGTAGAAGTTGCAACTGCTAGGGGCGTAGGAGGTCAAGTCATGTTGGCCTTCTTCCAAATTTGAACGAACTTGTCTTGGGTATTCCATCCTTCCCTGAACTGGTGGGCCATTAGTTTCGTGTGTGAAGTAAGGTTTAGGGGAGGAGAGAGGTTGTTCAGCTTGTCGAAATACCTGGTGAGAAATTCATCCTCGTTGATGGCAGTGTTCGCCAATGACATTATTGCTTGGTTTCCCCAGGTGGTATTGAAGGTGCTGTGAACTTGGATAAGAAAGCCGATTCGGCATCGCACGAATGGTTCTACATTCGTAGGTGTTATGTTGATATATGCTTGGTATTGTTCCATACTGACTCGGGTGGGGATGGCAGCAGCCTGCACTATCGTGGAGATTGGAGTGACAACTGTATCAGTTGGCAAATCGTTAGGATTCTAAGTGTACCTTCCGGTTTTTTGTCAAACGCTATTACTATGTGTGTAACCGAAATATTATCCCTGTCGCCACATCAAAATTTCATGGGCAAAAATCAAATCACCACAACTTGAACTGCAAATAAGTCTATGACTTGTAAGAAAGAAGTACTGAGTATAGTATATATGGTCAATAAGTCTATTTTAATTTCAGAAACCTCTGGCTTGGCGTTTTTGGATGTAAACTGGATGTCTAGCTGTTGTTTCAAGTGCTTGTATATGGATCACGGCGCTAACGGACGCTAACTGACAGGGTTGTAACGCTTAAATCCCGTTTTCGGATCCTTGCATACAGGGATGTAACGCTTAAATCCTCTTTTTGGTATCACCCACATTACCCGGTTTTCAATACGGAGGTCGTCGGGGTGATTACAACGTGCCGCCACCGCTGACAGATCAAGGACGCTACATAATTCTAGAAAGGCCGCATACGAGTAATGATTAAATAAAAAAAACCAGTCCGGTTTTCAATATTTTTAATTTCCTTTGGTGGTTTATTCTCCATTGTTTCTTTAACGGACAGACCTAACTCACAAAATACACGAGTTTGCTTGCTATGCTATCTACCTCCATATCATACCCTCAGTCTACTCAATATGTTACATATGTATCTACTCACCAAACTATTCTTCTACTTGCTACATTGTGTAGTTAATCCAACAATGTTGTGGACAACATAAAGATCTTGACGCGGCTGCGACATAGCTGGTATGTACGGCAGAGTGTGGCTGAAGATGGCCGCTATTTATTGCTGTCTGGCAGTTCATTAGATAGAGTAAGGTATACATCAGGACACCATGAGCGGGCAACCCAGACAATTACAGCGAGCCAGAGAGATGGATATGGGAAGGATTTGAAGAGACTCGCCGCCAAGATGTGACTGATAGGGTACGTAGTTTTAGCGCTGCCTACTGCATTCAACAGCATTATCGCATCAGGGAGAACTAAGGTGTAATAACAGCGGTGGCGGCGGGAAAGTCCAAGTGTCACCGTGGGTGACGGCACGGCAAGAATACGGCAGGATGAACCGGAGAATATAGGAGGAGAGAAGAGGGAACAGGAAGGACGGGATTGGGAATGTGGGAACGGAACAGGACGTCATTGCAGGGCGACGGATATTCATATAAGTAGCAGTTACCCACCTTACTTTCTCTTCTTTTTTCTTTTCTTACCTTCCTCATGCAATAACCTGTGTCCCTCGTTCTCTTGTTGTCTAGTTCGTCGGTGTTGTCTTGTCTTGCCCTTTCTCCTTGCCGCTGTTCTCGGTCCATTGGCTGCATGCACCGTCTCTGCACTGGCTTTCTTCCGTCTACCCGCTGGGCGCACCGACCGCTCGCCTGTCCACTACTGGGAGCCCAGTTCGACTCGAATCTTGTTACACCGAGTTACGAGTCCAATAAACTCGACAGCCAGGTAGGTGAATGCTAAACAAACAAATGTGGAACAGGGTAGACGGCTAGATGAGCGAATACCGAATAAGCACAAAATAATTTCGCTATTCTACAGGCAATACGTGGCAATATCATATAGACTAACCTATTATCAATTTATTTGCAAACCTAGCGCCTTGCCACTGCAGGATCAGGTTACACAAGACACTGGTTTTTTTTCCGACTTTCTTGTGTAACCAAAACTTTAGTCGTCCGTAGGAGTCCAAACATTGGGTTTTTCCTACATATTTCTTGCATATTTAAAGTTCACACAGCTTGCCAAATAACTCGGTCATTGACCATGGTGGATTATTAGACGCGAACTTGATGACTTGTTTCGCTCCGCTGATCACTGGAAGCGAGCCTGCAGACTCGCTCATTGCACTTGTACCTGGTGGATCATATAAAACGAGCCTGATGACTTGTTGTACTTGTCAAATAGTTGAGACAAGCAAGACACGCGTTACGAGCGGTGTCGACCCCGATTCTGATTGTATGCACATTGGACGCGGGAAAGATCTTTATCTGCCTGTGCACGAGTCTCCCACGTCTACGCGTTAGTCTTCCACGCCTGCACGCTAGTTTTCCACGTCTGCGCGCTGGTCTTCCACCCTTACGCGCTGGTCTTCCACACCTACGTGCTGGTCTTCCACGCCTACGCGCTGGTCTTCCACGCCTGCGTGCTGGTCTTCCACGCCTGCGCACTGGTCTTCCACACCTACGCGCTGGTCTTTCACGCCTACGTGTTGGTCTTCTACGTCTGCGTGCTGGTCTTCCATGCCTACGTGCTGGTCTTCCATGCCTGTGCGCTGGTCTTCCACGCCTACGCGCTGGTCGTCCATGCCTGCGCGCTGGTCTTCCACACCTGCATGCTGGTCTTCCACGCCTGCGTGCTGGTCTTTCCCGTGGGTACCGCACTTGTAGCTCGTCATACTCACCTACGGGCTAGTCTTGCCAGCTGTATTACCAGTCTTGCTCGCCTGTATATTTGGCTTGCAAGCCTATCAACACTGGCACGCGTACCTGTGTTGCCAGCCAAGCTTGGCCAGCCACACGGCCATCTTATCTGCCCCTGTGCCTGTTCGCACGCCCTCCTCGCTAACTGGAGCCCAGCCGACCATGCCATTACAATTAGAATTGAAGCATTCAGAATTTGTCCATACCCAAATGGAATCAATCTTCCAGGTGCAAGTTGCATTAATTCGGCACCGATACCCCAGCTTAGACCGCACCACTCATATCTGCCGCATCGTCCCTCTCCAGATCCGAAGCCAGCCTCCTTCTCCCAGTCTGCTATTGCTAAAATTCCTTGTCCACTGCCTATTTCCCCGCTGACACCCAGTTGCATTGAAATTTGACAAGCCCCTCGATAACCCCTAATCTTGATATAGTGGGATGAACAATAAGTACTTCCTAGGAAATCTAAGGAATAAGAAACACCTTAGAATAATCTCTGAACTGCAGAATGACATCATCAGGAAGGCAAGTCCTATTTCCGTTTAGCACTGCAGCTGACAGAAAAGATATACTCTTATCTTTTTGTCTGATGTGGTTAGTAACAATACTTAGCCAGCTATTCTGTGCTGCCACTTCCACTGACGGCCGCAGTAGCAGGGCAATGAATGCTTCCAAGCTTTTAGAGTGGTTATTTGCAGCATTAAAGAGATTCCGAATATATGCGTGGACGAGATCACTTTCCAAGCCAAGATCTCCGAGAAGTGTTCGGGATATCGGATTTTTTAATGCCGCATCCTGAATCATTACTTGTGGGTCGACCCATGCAATATCCTTGACTTTGTGCCCCGGAAGAGCCTTGAAGTATCCACGTTTGATTTTTGCATCCATAAACGTTATCCACTGGCACAACTTGGTAGGCACGAAAAGGATATTTAATCCCGGCCAAAGCACGGACCTGTCATCTGGCGATATCGGTATTGGGATCCACACCTGTTTGGAGGCCAATATTTGGCTATACGTTGGGTCGGACTGAGTTGGTACTGCTACCAACCTGTAGTCATTTGTCCGTAGTGCTGAAACTGCCCATATACCGATATCTTGGCATAGAAGCTGTTGCAGGCAGCTATATGCCATAGGTGACTTGCTGTAGTAGTAGCAGTACATTTCTGGCTCCAGGTGCAGAAACATCCGTGCAGATGGTGCAGGGATTGTCGGGAAACTTGACGGTTTAAAGTCCATCCACGAGGGGATGAGGATCGTATTGACATCAACCGCTGTACTGTAATCGTCCGTGAAAATAATGCAAACAATTTCAAGTAACATCTTTCGTTCCGAGTCCGACAATAGTGTCGAGTGAGATGATAACATTGATGAGTCCAGTGATGACAAGGATGACAAAGAGCCGAATGACAACGACGGCGAGGACGAGGATGAGGGCAGCAGTGAGAGTGGTTGTGGGGGCACCGGCGAGGACGATGATAATGTCAACTCTTCTGAAAGCGCTTCGGGCTGTGGCTCGGGAGTCGTCTCCCCAAGTTCTGTTGCTGATGAAGAGCTCGACGACCCTGAGTCACTTTTTTCCTGTGCTACCCCCAACGGCACACCCTTGGCAGTAGCCTTCCGCAAGTCCTGTGGAATCACTGTGGCTGACCAATTGCCACCTCGAGTCCTAGGGCCTGACAGACGCTGTTGCATCGCCTCCCGCGCATCTCTGCCAAACTTCTGAATCGGCAATTTTCTGTTGATTAAAGCCTCGATAACTGCGCAGTATCCCTCCCTTTTAAGTCCTTCAACCCATTGGGTACCTTCTGCAGTTAGTACAGTTACTTGCAGTGGGGTAAGGTTGCTAACTTGGGTCCAATCTGTGTTGCCATCCAGAGCCCAGCTCAAAGTCCAACATTGCCACCATAGGTCTCTCCAATCTTTTTTTTGTTCTTTCTCTGCAGCCTTTCTGCGCGCATCCCGGAAATCATTGGTTCTTCGCAGAGTATTTAAAACCGGGTCTGTCGAATGGCTCATGAAATCGTACAGATCAACAGCAAACTGCACCCTGTTGTTCAAATCCACCATTGCGATGTCGAGGTGGTAGGCAACCACATTAAGTAATACCGTGGATGGAATTCCTGCATACAGTTCTTGTATACTGTTCGATCCCCATCGATACTCATTCATAAAGGAATGTGGGTTAATAATCGTTTGGGCCCTTATATATGTGTTCCCCCATGCTTGTGTTGGCTGGATGTACGGCTGGATCATTTGGCGTGTGATTTGAGTAAATCCGGACATTTTGTTGTTATTACAAGGCAAATTTGCACTGAATGCGTATGTGTTGTTGAGGCGGATTGTGGTTACAGTCGACAATCTTACTTTACCTTTACCTTTACCTTTATATACATCGGTACGTGGTTGCTTGGTGGAGACCAATTGCACTTGACCCGAATGCAGCGCACCCAACTTGTGTGATGGGCACTCAGCTTGGTCAGCGCGCACTTGACTTGGACGCCGTGCACTCGATTTGGATGGCACGCACTCAACTTGGACAGTGTGCACTCAACTTGAACCATTATTTAAACATACAAAAAAATAAGACCTTTTATACCCATTTCTTTTTGTGGATCGCTCTCCCATTACAAAAGCTCGCTTCCCTCTTGCGTTGGCTTTCTGGTACAGCTTTCTCATCGTGTGTGACTTCAGGTTGGACCCAAGACTCGTTCCACAGATCCATCAGCAAGTGTTTTACCTGTTGAAGCCATTTAACATCACCCTCCCCCGAGCTCCTGGTCCAGACCACCATCCAGCTATTCTGGTGATACCGACAGTATTCTCGCTGGAGTCTCAGTGCAGCAGAATATCCTAAAACTCTGCTAAACATACACTGCATCTGCAAGGCCGTGTCGAAGGAACTCCTGGAACTTATGGAAGTAAGGAATTCGGTGACAGATTTGTGATCCCATGCAACCATGCCCAGTATGGCCTGCGCAATCGGAGAGATGTTTATGACTGAATATGCATGATCATCCAAGAATTCGGTCAGCATAAACCTTTGGTCATCGCGTCAAACTGCACCAAGGCAGCTGTTTGCCTGCTGAATCGCATGCAAACCCTCCCACTGGCGTGCCGACCCGACACGTATGGAAGCCTCAATTCGCTGGCCCTCGTCAGGATACCACATAGGCTCCATATGTAGTCCCAACCAAGCATGGCAAATCCCATCGGCGAGAGATGCTGTCACATCCCAAAGCTTTAACTTGTCAATCTGGAAGCTACCATCTCTCATTTCTCCACTGACATGTCCAGGCAGCGGTACAGCGATCACTTTGGTGGTACCGTACAGCAATGCCGATACAATCCAGACAGACAGACTTTGGCGGACTGCCTGCTGTAGCACACTGTGAACCATGTTCGGGATGGCGTTTCCAGTGCTGAGTTCCACCGGAGAGTGATACATGTACATATACACCTCCGCAGCCAGGAGATCCAAGGTTTCCTGATCGAATTCATCTGGAAAAATTTGAAATCTGACCGTTTCTCCAGCTCTGAACCTCCGCAGTCCTTCCACACCAACAACTGCCTCGGCTGCGACAGTATGCGAGTACTCGAACTTCGAGGTGTCATCCGTACTTTCGAGTGAAGCTAGCACCTCGGGGACTTCGAAGGATATGGGACACGCTTCCGTGTTTTGCATAGTAGGAATCTTGTACAGCTGAGACCTCTGAGGAGTCTCCGGAACCAAGGCCTTCTGAATTGATGCCAGTCCCTCATATTCCCATCTGGGTGTACTAGCATGCCTGACAACAGGAGTCTCGGTAGGCTCGCAAGAGGTGGGCGTAGCTACAAAGGCTGAGGCTTCAGAGTGTGGAGGCGGGGAGAGTTCAGTTCCGACAGACTACGGGTTGAGCGTGGTAGCGGATGCGATCTGCGCCGCGAAGTACGGTTGCTGTACGGTCGAGGGTACGTTCCGCGTGGCCATGAACGGGCTCTGTGTGGTGGCAGATGGGGTCTGCTGGGTGGTCGATGCGATCTGCGTGGCGATCGGTGGTCTCTGCGCGCCTGTGGACGGGCTTGGCGCGGCGATCGCCAGGCTTTGCGCACCGGCGGAAGGAGTCTGCGAGGCAGACGATGCGATCTGTACGGCGATCGGTGGGCTCAGTATGCCGGGGGACGGGGTCTGCACGACCATGAACGGACTGTACGCACCGGGGGACGGGATCTACATGGCAGACGATACGATCTGCGTGGCGATCGGTGGGCTCTACGCGCCGGGGGATGGGGTCTGCCCGGCCATGAACAGACTCTGCACGTCGAGGGACAGGGTCTGCACAGCAGACGATGTGATCTGCGCGGCGATCGGCGGGCTTTACGTGCCGTGGGATGGAGTCTGCGCGGCCATGAATGGACTCTGCGCACCAGGGGACGGGGTCTGCGCGGCAGACGATGCGATCTGCGTGGCGATCGGCAGGCTCTGCGTGCTGCTGGACGGAATCTACGTGGCCATGAACGGACTCTGTGCGCTGCGCGACGGGGTCTGCATGGCAGACGATGCGATCTGTCTGGCGATCGGCGGGCTCTACGCACCGGCGGATAGGGTCTGCGCGTCAGACACTGCGATCTGCGCGGCCATCAGCGGGCTCTGCGCGCCGTAGGATTGGGTCTACGCGGCCATGAACGGACTCTGCGCGCTGTGGGACGGGGTCTGCGCGGCAGACTATGCGATCTGCGCGGCAATCACAGGGCTCTGCGCGCCGGGGGACGGGGTCTGTGCGGCCATGAATAGACTCTGCGCGTCCGGGGATGGAGTCTGTACTGGCATGAATGGGCTCTACGCCCCGTGGGACAGGGATGGAGTCTGCGTGGCAGACAATGCGATCTACGCAGCGATCGGTGGGCTCTGCGCGCCTGGGGATGGAGTCTGCACGGCCATGGACTGGCTCTGCACAGCGGCGGACGGGATCTGCACAGCAGACAGCGGGCTCTGCAATGGTGACTCCTCAGCCAGCGGAATTGCCACCTGCTCAACACCAGTCAAGCGCCCAGCCCTCAGCTCTTGTGTCATCCTGTAACGTAGTTGAAGGACGCCCGTCTTGCTGGTGTTGATATCCACCAACGATTCCTCAATCAGCAACCGGCGGGTATGCTCTAAGGCCAACACTCCGCCAGACGTGCTGTCTTTCTGGACGCTGCACTTGACCATTGATGCGTTACACCGTGTATTGGCAAGGTCGTTTCCCGGGTACCTGGCGTCCAGATATTCGATGCACACCTTTAATTTCACACATCAGCTCCATGAAACTATATTGTTGACGAGAGGCTCACCCTGCTATCCTTGGCCAAGTCTGTTGTCCATCCCATTGAGCAGAATAGCCGAATCTGGGAGAGTTCCCTGTCCAGCACCAACAGTTGCCAGTAGTCGTTGGCATACTTGGGAATTAATATTAACTTCAAGTGTGCCGTCACAACCCATGGTACTTGTCCAAACAGTTCTAGCCACTCGCCATTTGTGTATCTTGGCAAATCGTACAAGACCCCAACCACTGATCTTCCAGCTCGGGTGTTGACAAAATTTGCCAACAAATGCATATAGGTATGCACGACTTCGCCGTGCAGCTTTTCGCCTTTTTTCAGGCTGTTGACGTAGCATTCTTCCAGTTTTTCAACATGCTTAACTTCAAACGTAGGGGCTTGTATCACAATTTCCTATAGTATGCTGGTTTTCAACTCGGATGAAATCCTCATACGTAGCACCATATTCCCATCACCTTCTATATTGACATCCTCCCAGAATTGGTTTGTGAGCAACCGACAGACACACTCCATCACCAGTATGCCGGAGGGTATCTGTTCTGTGGGTTGGTTGCAAAGCAAAGGCATAAACATCCAATGGAGCGCTGTGATCCTGTCAATTGCAAAATGGTGCCTTGCATATCCCTTTATGGTCTAAACGAGAACTGGTTAGAAAGGTAGATTTGTTGTGTTGAATTTTGAGCTTACTTCTATATTATCATTACGCGCCGTTCCACTTCTAGGACAGTAAAACCTGATCATCCTGCGGTCTCCGTCTATTATGAACAGCTGCCAGTGATCCTGATTCCACCAAGGAATTAACACCGTACGTAACACCACTGTGTCGAGACCACGGCCATCTGTCAGTTGCCCTCAGCCCCCCATGCCCGCCCTGGATATCGTTCCCGCCAGGGCCCAAAAGGTGAGATCATGAACCATAACTGTAACCACCTGTGTCCTTTCATGATGTGCTTTTGACAACATCCCAAGGTATGTATTCATGGCATCATTATTTCCTGTCGCATCATTCTCGATGACGTTCAGGATGGTGGTTTCGTCATCTGCCTCTTCACTTGTGCCAGCTCATAGGGTACAGTCCCTGTCGAAGTTTATCCCTCCTATTGGCAGAAAGTTGGGATTCAGCAGCAGATGATCTGCATGTGGTGCCATGTAGTCTGAGTTGATTGGTGCGCAATCCGGATCCATAGGTATGTGATATGGTTCCACCGTCGTGTGGTCTGGTCTCAGTAGCGGATACATGAAGTCACTGACTTGAAAGTCTTCATAAGAAGAGAGTGGGTCACTCGACCCGAGTGCATGTTGGCTGCTTTGGCTGCTCGCAGGTATATGAATGATAACCTGTTGCAAAGAAAGAGTATTAGCTAATGATCCTCTTCCCGCTGAATCGAAGGCGGCTTCTCACATCATTCTCTGAAGTTGATTCCTCTCCACTTCTGCCATCTTCCTCTTCACCTCCACCAAATTCCTCCTCCGACAGTAATGGCAAGAGCTGTGTCATGGGCTTCTTCCTGGCAGTTTGACAAATGGTAACGCTCTTCAGGCCCACATCAGTGAATATCTTCATTATCGAATTAATGGCTGTCTCTCACCTCATCCTTGCAATCGGAAACTGGTTCCTCTCCACCTCCACCGTCTTCCTCTTCCGATTTTAATGGCCAAGACTGCAACATGGGCTTCCTCCTGGCAGTTTGCCGCACACCAACTTTCTTTGTGCTCATCAGCTAACCACTCCTTCGGCTTTGAATTCAAGGTTGCTACTCACTCTATCCACTGACTCTGAATCACTCCCTCCATCCTCCTCAACTACCATCTCTTCGTCATTCGGGGCTCCCGTTAAGGAGAGTATGATTTTCCCTCGCTGTTGGAGTTGGTTGTCGATATCCTCCAAGTACCCAAACTTGTACATATTATCTCGCACTTGACGGTAGTCCGCCTGCGACACACCTTTGTAAATGCGGCCCTTGCGTCTTTCTCCTTCCCGCCGCTCCCGTTCAAAGTCAAGAACTTTTAGTGCGTGCATCATATCTCGGAAAGCTTTTGATCTTGCTATCTCCGCGAGCAATCGCCAGCACTTATCGGACATTTTCATGAGATCGGAACCCAAATCTGCAAAACATTAGCCCATGTTACACCCCGATCCGTACAACGTACATGGCGCCGCCTGTTCCACCCAGTCATTCCCCCAAACCTTTGCAATGATAGTTTTCTTCGCTAGCTTCTCCTTCTTGTTTCGCATTGCTCGTAGAGCAGGAGCGGAGATCGCCTCTACATAGGCCTCTGTCGCCATTATTTCAGAAACCTCTGGGTGGTGTGCAAGTTTGTTTCCATACACCCTGTGTACGAGCTCAACGAAATTCTCAATTGTATCCTTGGCGTCTTCGAGCCGGGAAACAAGCCACTCCAAGGCAGTGGCACAATCCTGTCCGGACATCCCAAGCAACCTCTGCTGAAACCTCTCCTCCGAGGTTTGCATTAAGGAGCCAAACAACTCGTCCGGCGTGAGGTTGTGTTGGTAATTACCACTCAGACGCACAATAATCTACTCACGCGGTGTTCATTAGGATCCCGATTAGCCAGAAAAAGTTTCTACGAGAACCCACCGTCTCGAAATCCAGCGATTCTCCAGTTTTGGCTGCCGTGGAGGAAGTTTCGGCCTGCCGAGGCAAGCGAGTTGAGGCGGTTTGTTCAGACATCGGAAATCGTTTGGAACCAGTGATACCGGAGTTGGGGATCTTAGAGGAAGCAGAAGTTAGAAAAGAGGATGAAAAGTGAGGAAAGGGGAGAAATGGGATACGAGCAATCAGCTAAAATGGTAAAGTGCAAAATAAAAGAAAATAAGATGCAACATTAGAGGTTCGTGCACGAAGTGAAACCAAAAGGCAACGCTTACGGCACCGCCTCTGGTGGGACTGGAATAGTTAGCACGTGGCTGAGATGCATAAACGCGCAAGTGGATAGGTTGATACACAAGTGGATTGATTGACGCGCAAGTGGATTGACGGACACGCAAGTGGATTGATTGACGCGCAAGAGGGTTCATCGCACTGCTGGTGGATTGCTTCATGCTAGATTCAACTGTATACTGCTGCAGCATGGAAAGTCTCGATCTGTTTCAGTTTCGTAGCTGCTACTGAATGAACGCAGCGCGTCGTTCAACCTAGTCAATACAGTCGGTCTTCGGTCTTCAAGAAACATTATCTCCTGTGAGATTCCTGGAAACCAATATCTAGGCAGTTGCCTTTTTTCCCTTCTTCCCAAAAGCCGTGGCAACCAAATTACCAATATACGTACATGCAAAGACTCCAACTATTAGACTCCCTCAGTGCCAGACTCGGTACCGTCCTTGAATTCGGAACCTGAATCTGAATCGCGCAAGCCATCTGGCGGCGGTGCTGGGATATCATTCTCCACTATGTGGAAGAAAGACCGGTTACCATATAGCTGCTTCTCAATGATAATGAGCTCCTTCCATGCAGTCCGGTATGCCTCCAGCAGGCGCTGCCGTATGCGTACGACAAGCTCTCGGGCGGCAACATCGTCATCGCCGAATAGAACATTCGCCTCACACAGAACTTGTAAGGAATCCCAACGACGCCGACCAACCAGGGCATCTCCGACATGGGAAGTCGCAGGAAGAAGCACTGCGGCTTGAAAATGTGACCCGCATTGGTACGCCGACGTGTGCCTACCGCTAGGTGACAGTGTGCAGGGTACCAGATCTCGATGAAATGCTGCCAGCTGGGACCACTTTTCGGACTGGGGATTATCAAGAGTCTCATGATCTTCGCCGATGCCCGTGAACCATGGAAACACCACTTTGCGACGGCCATTGGATTTCGCTGACGAGCCATGCGGAATTTGCGGAAGGGTTATCCGGATGTCACCGCGCTTGCAAGGGACCGGTTGAAATTCACCGTATTTTTTTCTGTCAGCAAGCGTGTACAGACCCTTGAGATTCGTAGTGCTGCCGGTGGTATCACCCATTCCCCTTGCAGTCAAATCGTTCCACCACTCCCGTATGTATTCTTGAAACCCCGGAACTAGAACTGTGCAATTCCTGTCGGTCTCATCGGTAAGGGCCAATGCACCCTGCACGATATTGCCTCCCTTGCCTGTCTTGATGAAATTATGAAGATTGAGGTCGAGGTGCGTAAAACCGGTAGACTCCTCAGTTTCGGTGTCCTTCGTATAGTACGGGTACGAGATTAACTTCCAGTTCCGATCCGGACGCGACGCTACCATGAGGCAATAATACATGGGATCCTGTCTTACAATCTGCTGGATCAGGGAGTACCACATGTTCCGTGCCCACCCAAGCCGTTTGCCATGATTGCCGTCCGCATGATAATGGTGATGGTACAAGTCGAATTCGGCGTCGATCATGTCGGAGATATCAGCGGCATCCCAGAGGTATGAGAAGACTCCCTTGACATTGACCGTCCCATCACGTTGGAAATCTTCCCAGTGTTGCCTTGAGGCAAATCTTTTAAAGATCTCCTCAGGATCAATGTCGAAGGACGGCATCGGGACAGCTTCGTATTTGGCGCCACCAAGTCTACCACGGATGTCATTATTTTGACATTCTTTAACAAACCAGTTACAGTGGCGATAGCGGATTTCCGAAAGCCGGCGTCGATGCTTGAAACACGCTCTGGCCCTCCCGGCGAGAGATTCACTGGACGAACCCAGGAATGAGTTTTTCAGGCCAATTGTAGCCACCAGGCGACGTAGGTGAGCATGGCAGAAGCCTGTCAACGCATCTGCACCATCTAACTGATGGGCAGCAGCCAAAATCTCCAATGCTGCGTGATCCTCGAGTAGCTTGTGCTCCATAGGGATCATCGGAATGACAGTTTGGCAGGTAGATACGCAACCGCACTTTAATCGACCATCCAATCGACCGTCTTGTAGAGTCTCATGGTCAGATAAAAGAGGCGGCTGGTTGTTCGTTTGTGCATGAGATAATCTCCGCTTCTGCGCAGAAACTGGAGAAGCTGCGGCCTCTCCAAGAATCCGTTTCCGTTTGAACATTTGAGGTTCGTTTGCAGGTTCTGCTACCCGAGCCGGAGAGGGATCATTATTGGATGTTTGTGGCTGTCCTGATGAGGCCCCTGCGCACAGGTTAGTCCAACAACAATCGTCGGCAGCATTTTTTCATCAGGGATTCCAAGAATCTCGGATGAAAAGAAGGGATTAATTAAGCGATGATCAAGCGCATCGCGCTTCAGCAAGGCACAAACATGGGTGATGCGCAATGGCAGCGCGCTCGGGGACCGCAAGGGGCCAGCACTCACCCAATGTGTTAATTGTCGGAGCCTCGTCACCTCCACCACCACCTCCATCCTGACCGCGCACTGATGTAATACTCCCACAACCTCGGCGGTGTCTGGATAGTTGCTCGAGGTAATCCGAGTCCATCATTTTCTTGGCGACATTGCTGATATCTCTCCTAGTGACGTCTATGACCTTGGATGCCCTAACGGTGTCCTTGACCCCGGATGCCAACCGCCTCTTGCGCTCGTAATCAATGGCAGCCATGCCATGCGTCATGTCACCAAATACATCGTGGCATGCGATTTTGGAAAGATCTGACCAGCCTTCCTTTGTCATCTTTAAGATATCAGGTCCGAAATCTGCAACAGATTAGCCATGAACATGAGCAAGTAATTTTGGCATACAAGGTTCTGCGCGCTTCAACCACTCCTCTCCCCAAGCCTTCTTAATGATTTCATCTTTTGCTAACTTTTCCTTCAGATTTCGGTCTGCTCGTACTGCTGGAGCGGCAATCCTGTCATCGTACGCTTGAGTCTTCAGGATTTTACGCACCTCCGGGTGGCATTTCAGCCACAATGAACACAAGCCGTGCAGTCGGGACATAAACTCAATCGAAGCTTGCTCGGCGCTAGCAATCTGCTCAATAAACCATTGCAGCGCGATAGCGCAATCCCTTCCTGGCATTGCTAGCAGCGTTTCTTGTAGTAACTTTGGTGGTGACTGTATGATCGCCGCTAGCAATACGGTTGGGGTATCGTCATTGGGCTGATTGCAACCAGTGAGCTTCTGCAAAATCTATCGCACCAGACAAATCAGCAACGCTACCAAGAAGAAGGAACAACGCCTTCGCACCGTCATCAATTGAGTAGTTTCTGGGGCTAAGGGTGTCGACCCAGGTACCATGTGGTCAACTTGCGGGTGGCTGCCTTGTGGAGTTCCTGCGGACATTGCGAACGGTAAAGGATTAGGTGGAAGTTATGCTTCGGTCGGCAAAATACGTAACAGAGGCCTGTGACGTGTATAAAAGGGACTGAACAGGACGGAGTATTTGAATCCAGTGGAAGCGAGTGAGGAACTTCTCCCAAATAGTTGGTTAGTCAAAGTGGAATGTGAGCCAGGATGTGGTGACTGTGCTGAAGGGTCAGTGGGTGGTAGTAGTCACTAACCACACCACTAACCACTAGCCATTAGGGTTTGGAAGGACAGGATATATTCGGTACATCGAAAAAACTACTTGCTAGCGAAGGTTAGCACCAAGAACAACTTTATGTAGTCTGGACCTCACGGCACATCAAGGTACGTGCCGAGACATGTCCACTTGCTCTATATGCTGAGGGAAGTTCCATATCAGCATACGAAATGATGATTGTGGTGAGACTGGATGCTCGGTGCACGATGGAATGTTGTCGGCATGAATGGATGGATGCTCCGCGGTTGACGGGGCGTTTGACAGGATATGTATTGCGTGGCTGGACTTGTTTGCTTGAAGAATTGACTTGGGATGTCTGCCACGCGCTGTCATTAACGGAGGGATACAACTTGCGTACAGGTTAAATTTTCAGGAAAACGGCAGATATAGGTGAGCGAGCTGAGCGAATGTACCTCGCAGGCTGCGAAAAGGCGACCGCAGGAAACCCTAACCACTGTGGCGGCAACGCCAAGCCTGCCGCCGCGGTACCTAGTGCCTTGGGCAGTGTGAGGCGCACAAATGCCATGTAACCATATCGTGCAACAAGACTGCGTGATATTGTCACATGCTTTGTACTCACAAGCGAATACACGAAGCGCGACCAAATGTTTGGCACGCGGTGAGATGTTTGCAGCGAGCCTTCATGCGCGACGCACAACGGAATGTTGTCGGGATGACTATATGCTCGGCGCGCACATGATGATCACGGTATAGCTGGATGCTCCGTACTCAACGGGATGTTTCGACAGGGTATGTTCAGCATGCCTGGATGCTTGGCGCGCACATGGTGATCACTGCGTGACTTGATACTTGGTGCATGGCGGGATGTTGTCGGCATGACTGGATTCTCCGTTCTCGATGGATTCATGTTTTGGTAGAATATGTCAGATGCTCAGCACGCAACGGGATGTTTGCCACGCTACTAAATACTCCATGCTCGACGCGATGTTTCGACAGGATATTTGCTGTGTGGCTGGACTTGTTTTCTTGAAGAACTGACTCGAGATTTTCTGCTGCGCGCAGTCAGAACCGTAGGGAGTCAAATTGCATACAGATCGCGACAACAGCCAATATGGGTGAGCGAGCTGTGAACATACCTTGCAGGCTGGGCAAAGGTGACTCAAGGAAACCCTAACCACTGTGGTGGCAACACCAAGCCTGCCGCCGCTGTAGCTAGTGCCTTGGTGAGGATTGGACTACTGTTGAAGCAGCTGAATGCCACGTGACAATATCGTGCAACAAATCGACGCGGTAAGGTCATATGCTTTGTACCCTCCCTCAACCGAATACTCGAAGCGTGGCCGAATAGGCGGCGCACGGCGGGATGTTTGCATCGAGCCTTCATTCAGGGATGTTGTCAGGATGACTGGATGCTCGATGCGTACATGATCGTGAATGGATGATCCGTGGTCGGCATGATGTTTCGACAGAGTGTTATGTGGCTAGGCTTGTTTTCTTGAATAATTGCCTCAGGATCGTCGGCCGCGCGCTGTCATCAACGGAGTCAAATTGTATACTTCTTAAAGTTTTGCGGCAATACCAAGTGGGCAGGGTGAGTTGTGTGAACATACCTAGCCGTCAGGGCCAAGAAACCCTAACCACTGCGGCGGCAACGCCAAGCCTGCCACCGTAGAAGCTAGCGCCTTGGCGAGGATTGGACTACTCTCTAAGCAGCTGAATGCCACGTGACAATATCACACAACAAATCTGTGCGGTGAGGTAAGATGCTTTGTACCCTCAACGGAATACTCAAAGCACAGGCAAATACGTGGCGCGCAATGGGATGTTTGAAATGAGCCTTCACGCATGGCACGTGAAGGGATGTTGTCGGCATGACTGGATACTCCGTTCACGACGCGATGTTTCCACAGGATATGTGCTGCGTTGCTGGTCAGTAACGGAATGTTTTCAATGAGCCTTCATACACGGCGCGCGAAGGGATGTTGTCGAAATGACTGGATACTCCATGCCTGATGCGATGTTTTGACCAGATATGTGCTACGTGGCTGGTCAGTAACAGAGCGAGTCAAATTGCGCACAGGTCGGGAAAACAGCAAATATGGTTGGGCGAGCTTAGTGAACTTACCTGGCAGAAAGGAGACCCCAGGAAACCCTAACCACTGCAGTGGCAACGCCAAGCTTGCCGCCGCAGAAGCTAGCGCCTTGGCGAGGATTGGACTACTGTCTAAGCAGCTGAATGCCACGTGACAATATCACGCAACAAATCTGTGCGGTGAGGTAAGATGCTTTGTACCCTCAACGAAATACTCGAAGTGCAGGCAAATACGTGGCGCGCAATAGGATGTTTGAAATGAGCCTTGACTCACGGCGTGCGAAGGGATGTTGTTGGCATGACTGGATACTCCGTTCACGACACGATGTTTCGACAGGATATGTCCTGCATGACTGGTCAGTAATGGAGCGAGTCAAATTGCGCACAGGTCGGGACAACGGCAAATATGGGCAGGCGAGCTGAATGAACTTACCTCGCAGAAAGGTGACCCCACGAAACCCTAACCACTGCGGCGGCAACACAAAACCAGCCGCCACTGCAGCTAGTGCCTTGGCGAGTGCAGTCTAAGCAGCTGAACGCCACGTGACAATATCGCACAACAAATCTGCGCGATAAAGTCACGTGCTTTTATGCTAAACTGCATAGGTAAATACCTGGCACGCAACGGAATGTTTTCAACGTGCTTTCACGCACGGCGCGTGAAGGGATGTTGTTGACATGACTGGATACTCCATGCACGATGTGATGTTTCGACAATATATGTGCTGCGTGGCTGGTCAGTAACGGAGCGAGTCAAATTGTGCACAGGTCGGGACAACAGCAAATATGGTTGGGCCAGCTTAGTAAACTTACCTGGCAGAAAGGAGATCCCAGGAAACCCTAACCACTGCGGCGGCAATGCCAAGCCTGCCGCCGCAGCAGCTAGCGCCTTGGGGAGTGCAGTCTAAGCAGCTGAACCCCACATGACCATATCACGCTATAAATCTCCGCGATAAAGTCCCATGCTTTTATGCTAAACCGCATAGGCAAATACCTGACATGCAACGGGATGTTTTCGACGAGCCTTCACGCACAGCGCGCAAAGGGATATTGTCGACATGACTAGATACTCCGTGTATGACATGATGTTTTGACAGGATATGTGTTGCGTGGCTGGTCAGTAACGGAGCGAGTCAAATTGCGGACAGGTCGGGACAACGGCAAATATATGCGGGCGAGCTGCGTGAACTTACCTCGCAGAAAGGTGACCCCATAAAACCCTAACCACTGCGGCGGCAACGCCAAGCCTGCCGCCACAGCAGCTAGTGCCTTGGAGAGTGCAGTCTAGGTAGCTGAACGCCACATGATAATATCGCGCAACAATTCTACGCGATATAGTCACGTGCTTTTATGCTAAACCGCATACTCAGGGCACAGGCAATTTTCAACGAGCCTTCATGCACGGCGCGCGAATGGATGTTGTTGGCATGACTGGATACTCCGTGCACAACACAATGTTTCGACAGGATATGTGCTGCGTGGCTGGTCAGTAACAGAGTGAGTCAAATTGGGCACAGGTCGGGACAACGGCAAATATGGGCGGGCGAGCTGCGTGAACTTACCTTGCAGAAAGGTGACCCAATGAAACCCTAACCACTGTGGTGGCAACACCAAGCCTGCTGCTGCTGCAGCTTGCGCCTTGATGAGTGTAGTCTTAGCAGCTGAAAACCACCTGACAATATCGCGCAGCGAATCTGCGTGTTAACGTTACGTGCTTTTATGCTAAACCGTATACTCAGAGCACAGGCAAATACCTGGACCACAACGGAATGTTTTCACCGAGCCTTCACGCACGGCGTGCCAAGGGATGTTGTCGGCATGACTGGATACTCAGTGCACGACACGATGTTTCGACAGGACATGCGCTACGTGGCTGGTCAGTAATGGAGCGAGTCAAATTGCGTACAGGTCAGGACAACAGGAAATATGGTTGGGCGAGGTGAGTGAACTTACATCGCAGAAAGGTGACCCCACAAAACCCTAACCACCGCGGCGGCAACGCCAAGCCTAGCGCCTTGGCGAGTGCAATCTAAGCAGCTGAACGCCTGGTGACAATATCGCGCAACAAATCTGTGCGATTAGGTCAGATGCTTTGTACACTCAACCGAATACTCCAAGCGCAGGCGAATACGCCCCGCGCAACAGGATGTTTGCAACAAGCATTCATGCACGATGTGCGAAGGGATGTTTCGACAGGATATGTGCTCTGTGGTGGGACTTGTTTTCTTTAAGAATTGACTAGGGATTGTCTGCCGCGCATAGTGAGTGAGCTGAGTCAACTTACCTCGCAGAAAGGTGATCCCAGGAAACCCTAATCACTGTGGCGGCAACGCCAAGCCTGCCACCGTAGTAATTTGCTGCGATAATGCTCTGCACTCGATTGGATGTTTTGACAGGATATGTGTTGCATGGCTGGACTTATTTTCTTGAAGAATTGGCTCTGGATCATGTGCCGCGCACTGTCATCATCCGACTTCTCAAATTGCGTTCTTAAATTTTCGGGGCAACACCAAGTGCGGACTGGACGAGTTGTACGAACGTACCTATCTAGTAATGATACCCACGAAACCCTAACTACTGTGGCGACAACACCAAGCCTCCCGCCGCAGTAGCTTAGTCGGAGTGACTGAATGCTACGTGACCATCTCTCCTAACAAAACTGCACGATTTGGTCAACTGCTTTATACTTGCCTAATCAACCTAATAAAACTTCGAAATGGTATGACCTGGACGCAACTGCTGAACTCGCGATGTGAAATGCGCGTTTGAATGAGCAATGCACAACGGGATGTGGGCACCTTGACTTGTAGCTCATCGGACGAGGATATATTCATTGTGTATATAGATTACCCTGTAGTGCAACCAAGCTTGCATACGATATCCATTATTATGTGCGTCCTTCAAACCTGCAATCTATGTTACTTTGATTTGCAGGTTAGGTTCTGACTTTCTCCCATACAAATTATCCCTGCGAACACCCCTGCTACCCCATCACTTTCACAAGCAGGGGATTTATTGCTTTCATCCACCAATCAAATCCGTGCTGCCACCACTAGCCACTGATTTTTTGCTTTCATCCAACAATGAAATCACTGGAATGCCCACTAGCCACTCCAATGTCGTTCACCACACACAGTGGCAACAACTACACCGTACAAATTCTACAGCCAGCGACGTAAAAATAATAAAGTTTTTTTGACCGGTGACTAGATTATAGATAACATGCCAGCAATTCATGTGCTTGCGTCCGATTTTTAATTGAAGCAGTGGTTGTTGAGTTATTGTTGCAGAAGTGGGTTTGCGGTACTATAAACGAGCGCTCCTGACACCCGGCACTGCAGCAACATCTCACTACCCTCTAAAATCATGAATTATTGCTTTCACCAGCCAATCATAAGTGCACCACTAGCTGCCGCCACCACAAGCCACTGATTTTTTGCTTTCACCAACCAATGAAAATGCCCACTAGCCACTCCAACGTCGTACACCACACACTGCGGCAACAACTACACCGTACAAATTCTACTGCCAGCGACGTAAAAATAATAAACTTTTTTTGACCGGTGACTAGATTATACATAACATGCCAGCAATTTATGTGCTTGTGTCCGATTTTTAATTCAAGCAGTGGTTGTTGAGTTATTGTTGCAGAAGTGGGTTTGCAGTACTCTATAAACGAGTGCTCCTGGCACCTGGTGCTGCAGCAACATCTCACTACCCTCTAAAATCATGAATTATTTCTTTCACCAGCCAATCATAAGTGCACCACCAGCTGCCGCCACCACAAGCCACTGATTTTTTGCTTTCACTAACCAATGAAATCACTGGAATGCTCACTTGCCACTTAGTTCACCACACACAACTACTTACAATGATATTGTATAAATTTTACACCCAGCCATGTAAAAACAATAAAGTTTTTTTGGCCTGTCACTAGATTATAGATAACATGCCAGCAATTCATGTGCTTTCATCTGATTTTTAATTGAAGCAGTGGTTGTTGAGTTATTCTTACAGAAGTGGGTAGTACTCGATAAACGAGCACTCCTGGTGCCCTGCGCTGCAGCAACATATCACTACCCTTGAAAATCATGATTTATTGCTTTCACCAGCCAATCATTAGTGCACCACCAGCTGCCGCCACCACAAGCCACTGATTTTTTGCTTTCACCAACCAATGAAATCACTGGAATGCACACTTGCCACTTAGTTTACCATGTGCAACTGCTCAATGACACCATAAGATTTTTTGACCTGCAACTAGATTGTAGAAAGCATGCAAACAATTTATGTACCAACGTCAAAGTATTAGTTGTTGAGGTATATTAATTGCTCACCATCCGAATGCTGTGTGCACAGTCTTGTGCCTCATTCTTTCATCAACGGCTTTCGCTACGCTTTGCGTTCCATATTGCTCAGCGTACGGCTTGGCAGATTGCAGATTCGTTCACTTGTTGATGTCTTTCACAACCATTTGCATGACATATTGCTCAGGGGAGGGCTCAGAAGATCGCTTATTCGTTCCCTTGTTGATGTCTGCCACAGTGGTTCACACGCCCTATTGCTCGGCAGACGGCTCGGCGGATCGCTAATTCTTTCCCTTGTCGACGTCTTTCACTATGGTTCGCATGCCATATTGCTCAGTGGACAGCTTGGCGGATCGCTTATTCTTTCCCTCATTGATGGCTTTCACAACAGTTTGCATGCCATATTGCTTGGCGCAGGGCAAGGCGGATCTCTCATTTTTTCGTCAATTGCATTCACAATGGTTTGTTCGCTGTAAAGTTGCTTATCCTGCTGTGTAGCGCCTGAGGTGAAATTAAAATTTGGCAGCTCATCCAATAGCAGTCAACTGCTGGTGGTCTCCTCCAGTACTTTCTAACATGGTCTTATCCTCATTTTGGAGAGACAGGACAGGATCAGCTGGGCCCGTTCACAAGTAACAGGAGGGCGAGATTTTGTTCTGCCTGTAAATATTTGAAGCTGTCTGATACGTTGACGGTTGCAGATGTTCAGACACTCATTAAAGTGTCTGTGCAGAGTGATTTTACTCCGAACTCGTGTTGTGTTTCAGCTCAAAATACCTGTGTACCAACATGTCTACTTCCTCTATAACGTATAATATTTGGAACTAATACCTACCATGACGTTGAAGTACTTAAGATGTAGCCATCTCCTTCTCACAGGTAGTAAAATATTCATTCACTATCCAATTGCACCTATTCTACCATTTCATCTGTTTATTTCCTGTTAAGCATGCAACCAGTTACACTGCCTACCCCTCATACCCCTCGTACCCGGGGTCGTCCTCCAAAATATCGCACCCCAGAGGAGCGAGCTCAAGCACGTCTGATTCAAAGCCGTCAAAATCTACAACATTATCGAGAACGCCAGAAAGCCAAAACAGCATCACCTTTGAGCGCTGCCAATGGAAGCAGCAGTCAGCAATTGACAAAACAAGAAGACAATATCAACGATGACCAAGAGAGCCGTTCAGTGATATTGTTCACTGAAAATTCACCTGAATTTCCCTCCGAAAGCAGCGAAAGTGATAGTTCATCAAGAAATATATCTTCAAATCCTGCTTGCACTATCAATTTTGAACGTCTGAAGCTATATCAGCCAGCTCAGAGTCCAATCTCTCCAATCAAAACTCTTCGGTTACCCGCTGGTAATTACCCTATATCTTTATTATACTATCTAAGCTAAATAGCTGTACTTAGGTGCAGTACAATTACAACCTTCCAGCTTTTACCCACATCGACAAACCCCACACCGTGTTTTAACATATGGGGAATCATCTCGGTCAAACCAGCATATTGTCACCAATCACCACACCACCAATAGCGACAAAACTGATGAACTGCCAAACGATGAACCACCACATGACAGCAGTCCCATACTGCGTATACTATCTCCTCAGGAGGTAAATATTCATTCGGATGATGATGGTAAGCCCTATATCAAATTCTATAGTTGCACAAGTTCTGATAAAATAAAAACAGATGCTTTCATGTTACCAAGACGTCCATTGGTATTACTCCAGCATGCTCACATGAGTGAGCAATTTCATCAACATATCAGCCCTGCAGTGGATGACATACCAAGACAAAGATTGCGAAATCTCGAAGACCCTATCGGACTGGAGCAGGCTGAAGTTCGCGATGCCATCAAGAAAACAGCAGAGTTTCTCATCAAAAATATGTTTGCATTTCAGGGATGTCGGAGCGGTGAACACTATCAGGCCCTACAACAACAAGGAGAAAAAATACGTACTCACGAGGAGGATAAGCCAATACTGGACCTTGAAGAAATGGTGGCATCTTTTGCGAGAATTATACCCTTTCCGGAAGCATTCATTCAGCCTGGCGAGTGGATCGATCCTGCAAATCCTGCAGTTCCCGATTTGGATCAGTTGGAAGACCTCTGCTGTGGAGTTTTTCGTGAATATCAGGAAAATGATGGAGAGAAGCATCCTGTTTCGTTCACTTTACTCGGATCGGAACCACCAGAGTATGATGAAGACTCACCGGTGGAATTATTACTCCAGTTCGATATCGACAGTATTCTGGCATTACCTTCCTCCCTCGCAATCGCCGCTCAAGGTATGAGCATCAATCTTCATCCATCATTCATTCAGAACATTCGTTCGGATCTGCACATCAAACTTCCTCTACCATCATCGGTGTCATCAACTCGCTCTGCTCGAATATGTGATATTCCACATTTTCAACTTGGAAATCTTGTTGGACCTTTGAATATTGCCATATATATTATTTTTCCAGGGTTTTACTGCGATGACCGTCCGACAAATTTTCCCACACAGGATCAACTTGCTAGATTTTTCGACAATCTCTTCTTGCCCGCCTTATATGACAATGCTAGTGCCGACTACCTTCAGTACCTCCCAGTTTCCTATGAAGATGCTCGATTGAAAGCATTAGCATCTGGTGCAGAAAAGTTGTCTGGATTTGACTCCTCACAATCCAACTCCCGTATTCAATTACTACGCTACCATCTTCCCAACAAGCTGCTTCACGACCTATGGGAGTCCGTCCTTGCAAAAACACACCTCCCCGGAAATCACGACTTCAAAGGAATCCAAATCTTTCTGAATGCCAAAAACATGAAGACGGAAACCAAACGTCCAACACCTCAGTCATGTTTTACTGATTTTCTAACACTGTGGTCACAATCTTGCAATGGAAGCTATCTCCACCCACGTACCACCTGGATAGATTATGGCAAAGAAATTGTGTATCCAGTGGCTAGAATGATACGAGTGGACGATGGTACCGACGATGTTGACCACCCTCATGTACACCTCTGGAGGAAGTGCTGTCTCAAACAGCTGGTGGAGAACGCTCGGAAACATGCCCAAGTGGAAGAAGGTTTCGCTGTCACCTATTACCATTGGGCGCAAACGGAAGAAGCAGCAAGTATGACCATGGTTGCCAACAAGTCCAATATCTTCTCAATTGGAGGATTAGCCTATTCCCAGTACTACATGTCAACCAAAGAGATGTTTGATGCGGCAAAAACCTACCCTTTTGCCAACCGTTCATTGGAAGCACTGGCAGTGGATCCCTACCTCACCAAGGCAATTCAGGCCACCGGTGGTGGTAGACAGATCGATCTCGGCAAAGTGCAGCAAGGGTACCTGTCATCTCGCGATAGAACTTTGACAGCGCTTCGAACCAATGCAGGAAAGTCCTACGGTGTACGGGAGGAGCATAGAGTAACACTTGATCTCCTGCAAGTGATTGCAAAGATGTTGGATTCAGCAGCAGCTCGCGCCAAAGCAGAAGAGACAATACATCCTGGAAGGAGCAATCCGTTTTTTGCCCTGCGAACCACAGATGTTGCCACCTTTTTGGAGTACAACATACTCCGTTATGTAGTTCTATTCGAGATGATCGTCGGATCAACTGACCGGAACCATGTCCCCTGGGAGTCAACCAAAATGATGGTCATGTTGCTACGTTGTTTACGATCTGCCGTTGGATCCGGTTTGCTACAAGACCAACCAGAATTGTGGAAGTCGGCATCGATCCAACGAAATGGCCAACCGCGACCAGGTCAGCGTCAACTTGTCGGCATGGGACTAGGAGACTCGCTTGCAAGATATGGTTTCGGCTGGCTTTCGTGTGGTTTAGTAGACTGGACGACTCTCACATTCTGTCCTGCCATTGCCAAATATGTCATGTTCAACAACAACAAGCTTCTGGATTCCTACAAGATACGATGGAAACAAGTACACGGTATCAAGAATTGTTTTCTTGAGGTTGACCAACTGGCTGGGGTTCTGGAAAAATCTGCAAAGAAAAATTCATCACGAGCAATGCGTTCTATCTTCCAGCACTTCCACTTCCTATGCATCCGTGCTTACCGGCAAGATGTCTGGAATTCCTTGAAAGATATGATGGTGTTTGCCAACGAGGACGACCAATCGCGATGTCTTAACGGAGATGTGCCGCTAAACCACATTACCATAGAAAAGCAACGTCACCCAACAAAATTCGCTTGGTACTTCCCTCAGCCATCCAACCGCCATAACTTCAACACTATGGACATCGTTGAACGGACCTGGTTTTTTTACGATGGCGAAGAATGAGTGTGGGGTAAAAACCGACCGTTTCGACTACTCTTCCAGAGATGCTATGAAGTGGTTGTCCGTTCTTGCAGGCGGCAAGAGGCGGGAAAATGGAAGAAACAGTTCCCTGCAGTCATCCTGAAGTTCACATTTACTTTTCCTCATCCGGACAAATATTCATTCTTGGTCCGTAACAGTAAGAAACCAGGAAGCCCGTTTGGGTTTCATACCAGTGTTCATCAACAGGTTGAGGATGGGATGGAGAGACAGAATGTAGATTGGCTGAAGGGGAGGATGTGGTCAACGGGAAGTGAAGAGCGGTATATGAAGGTTAACACTGCCAAACTCCCTCCAAGGACAGTGGCAGAGACTATCAAGCAGGCTGAGGGGGCGATGACTGGGAGGCAGTGAAAAGCAGATGCAGGATGGTGCTAAGGTGGCTGTTTTTTTGGTAATTCATGGCTCATATGCAATGTAGGTAGAACATGGCAGGGAATATACAGCACACTGCAAGGAGGCTTCCAAGGAGGTACAGAGTGGTGTGCAACTGCAGTGTGTAGAACATATACTAATTTGAAGGCAATACACCATTACCCAGAGCTGTCGCAACGTTAGCACAGTGACAGTTAACAGGCTTAGTCATCCTCACCAATGAAATAATGTGAGCAATCCTTGGAGCAATCCTTGGAGCAATCCAGCAAGCGGGCAGACGCGGGATCCGTTGATGAGCCAGCCTAAGAATCATCCAACAAGCGATCCAGTGAGCTAGCGGACGACGAAACCGTTGAGCGAGCCGACGTGGGAGCCGTCAAGCGAGCCGACGAGCCACCTGACGAGCCATCCAGAGAGCAATCCGGTAAGACTTCTGACGTGACCTCCTATGGGCGATCCGATGAGCAATCCGTTGAGCAATCCAACATGCCATCCAACAAGCAATCCGACTAGCCATGCAGCTAGTAATCCAGTGAGACTTCTGACGTGAAATCCGATGGGCGATCCCATGAGCAATCCGTAGAGCAATCCGACAAGCCATCCACCAAGCATGAGGACAAGGGGTCCGTTGAGCGATCCAATGAGTGATCCAGTGAGTGAGCCACTGGGAAAGCCATTGATGAAAGTAAGAAATGAGAGCAATCCAACGAGTAATCCAACGAGTAATCCAACAAGTAATCCAACAAGTAATCCAACGAGTCATCCCACGAGTCATCCGCGGGGAAAGCCGACGATGAACGTAGGAAATGAGTGCAATCTGTTGTGCAATCCAGCCTGCAAACATGAAATTACACCGTTACCTGGCATTTCCCGGGGACATTCCGGGTAACCAAAGTACAGACAACACGCCGTTTTCCAGTGTGAGCTTGACGTTCGCACCCTGGTCGTTTCAAGGCTATGTCCCAAGCTCCCTGTGGAAGTAATGTGTCCACTCCAACACGTAATGTGACGCGTAATCCAACAAGCACTCCACCGAGTTATCTGACGAGCAATCAGTCGAGTAATGCAATGAGCACTGCAACGAGTAATACAGTACGGATACTGTCGTGAAAGTGGTCGACGAACGGAATAATAGACGATACCTCGAGCGATCCACAGAGCAACACCACATGTGAAGTATACGGAAAGCCGTTGACGAAAGAAGGAGAGATGCACTGAGCCATTGCAAAAATTCCAACAGAAAAAAGGTTATCCTGAATGTCCCAGGGACATTCAGGGTAACAAATACTCTATCAGTAAAAAGGTTACCCTGAATGTCCCCGGGACATTCAGGGTAACAAATATTCTATCAGTAAAAAGGTTACCCGGAATGTCCCGGGGACA
>Ga0307508_10001324_pt1 | contig 28036 bp, 24 predicted proteins | sample 9_EM_MG_FD_203089 | JGI IMG/M metagenome (GOLD analysis project Ga0307508, IMG submission 203089) | Populus trichocarpa ectomycorrhiza microbial communities from riparian zone in the Pacific Northwest, United States - 9_EM | ecosystem: Host-associated > Plants > Roots > Unclassified | place...
CGCCAGCAGGGGTATGTAAAAACCATTGACCTGGCCATTGATGTAGCGCAAAAGAAACTCGATATTATCAAGGCCCGGCAGGGAGTGGGCCTTGCCAACAATGCCGATCTCTTCCAGGCGCAGGTGGATCTTAATAACCTGGTGCAGACACGCGAATCGCAGGGGCTGACCATCAAACAGGCGCATACCGAATTGCTGCGCCTGCTCACCCTGAGGCCGGATTCGGTTATCGAAGTAAGGGATACCATCCTGGTGGATACCACGCTTACGCTGGAGATGGCCATGAACAGCCTGCACAGCAATTTTGATGTGCTGGCGGCCGAAGAGCAGGTTAAAATCAATAGCCTGATTGTGACCGAAACAGCAGCCCAGCGTTATCCCACCGTACGGGCCAACGGGGGCTATAGTTATAACCGCACGCAAAGCCAGGTAGGCAACCTCACGCTCAACCAAAGCTATGGCCCGTTTATAGGGGTCACCGTGGGCGTACCTATTTATAATGGATCGGTTTACAAGCGGCAGCAGAAGGTGGCGGAGATAAATACCACCATTGCTTCCATTCAGCGCGATATGCTGCTGCGCGATTATTCGGCCAATATTGTCAAATCGTACAATGCCTATCTCCTCAACCTGCGGCAGCTCGATACGCAGAAAAAGAATTATGCGCTGTCGCAGCAATTGCTCGACCTGGTATTGCAGCGCTTCCAGCTCCGGCAGGCTACGATTGTCGACCTGGCGCAGGCGCAGCAAAGTCTTATTACCGCCGGTTACAGCGTTATCAATTTAAGCTATGCCGCCAAGGCATCGGAGATAGAATTGAAGCGGGTGGCCAACCAGTTAAAATTATAAGCTACGAGCTGTGAGCCGCGAGCTGCGAGTTTTTTGCGCGGCAAACGGCTCGTGGCTCGCGGCTCGCGGCTCACAGCTCGCAGCTCGCAGCTAACTCAGGCTATTACCTTTATCGTCCTTCTTATCAGGTTGGCCTTGTGCACCAGCTCCTGTTTTTCCTTGCTGAGAATGGTTACGTGTCCCATCTTGCGCCCGGGTTTGGTTTCCTTCTTGCCATAAAGGTGTACGAAGGTGTTGTCCATTTTTAATACGTCGTTGAGGCCTTCGTACTGCGCTTCGCCATTGCAGCCTTCCGCGCCTACCAGGTTGACGATAGATGCGGCAACGATATGCGCCGTATTGCCCAGCGGGTAGCCGAGCATGATGCGCCAGAGCATATCAAACTGCGAGCTGTAATTGGCTTCTATGGTATGGTGGCCGCTGTTGTGCACGCGCGGCGCGGTTTCATTTACAAATACATCGCCGTTCCTGTCTATAAAAAGCTCCACGGCAAAAAGGCCCGGGCTCTTCAGCTTTTTCACCACCGCTATGGCGATGGCTTCTATTTTCCAGCGTGTTTTTTCGGGCAGGTCGGCCGGGCTTATCTGGTAATCGAGCAGGTTCAGGTAAGGATCGAATATCATGTCCACCGGTGGGTAAAGGGCTATCTCTCCCTTTTCGTTCATCGCCACGATTTGTGCAATTTCCTTTTGGATATTCACCATCTTTTCGAGCACACCCGGCGCATCGAACCCTTTGGCGATATCGTCCTTTGTTTTGATCAGCTGCACGCCGCGGCCGTCGTAGCCACCCATGCCCAGCTTATGAACGGCGGGAATAAAAGCTTCGTTGTTTTTTACGTCCTGGAGATTATTGGTAACGATAAACGGGGACGTAGGTATCTCCTCCTCCTTATAAAACTGCTTTTGCAGTATCTTGTTTTTAATCGTGCGCAGGGCAGCGGAGCGGGGATAAATTTTTACGCCTTCGCTTTCGAGCTTTTCGAGCGCATCTTCATTGACGCTTTCTATTTCAATGGTCAGCGCATGCAGCCCCTTGCCAAAGTTGTATACCTCGTCGAAATTGCGGATATCGCCTTTCGTAAAATGGTGGCAGAGATGTGCGGCAGGGCACTGGTCATCGTTCTCCATCACATGGGTTTCCACAGGGTAATTGGCTGCGGCCTGCAATAACATTCTTCCCAACTGGCCGCCTCCGAGTATGCCGACTTTTTGCATGCGTATCAAAATAATAGTGAGCGGCAAAGATAGGGGCTGGCGCTGCGATAAAACGAACCCGCGGGCGTCCTGTTGATAGATTTTTTATACCTTTAGGGTATCGATGCGCCCGGATTATCCACATAAAACGTTCCGCGACAAGCGATTCAATTACATCCTCCTGCTCGAATCGCTGGCCATGGACTCATGCCCCCGACCCTAAATTGTACCGGTATACGCCATTGATTATACCCGCAGTACCGTTATTATCCCGAATTTCTTTACTTCTTTTAAAACGCTTTATATGTCCACAGTAGCTGTCACCGGCGTCCGGCCGGATGTTCAAACCGATTTTTTACCCCTGCAGGGAACGGATTACGTAGAATTTTATGTGGGCAACGCCAAACAGGCGGCCCATTTTTATAAAACGGCTTTCGGCTTCCAGTCGCTCGCCTATGCCGGCCCCGAAACCGGGGTGAAAGACCGCGCCAGCTATGCCGTGCGCCAGGAAAAGCTCACCTTCGTATTCACCACCCCCCTGCGCCCGGGCAATGAAATAGCCGATCATATCGCCCGCCATGGCGACGGGGTTAAAATGCTGGCCCTGCGTGTCGACAACGCCACCAAAGCCTGGGAGGAAACCACCCGGCGCGGCGCCCGCAGCTACCAGGCGCCTGCCCGCACATCGGATGAGCACGGCGAAGTGGTCATCAGCGGCATCCATACTTACGGCGATACCATCCACCTGTTTATAGAACGTACCAATTATTCCGGCGCTTTTATGCCCGGTTACCGCGCATGGACATCCCATTACAATCCTCCGCCCACCGGCCTGCTGTATGTAGACCATTGCGTGGGTAATGTAGGCTGGAACCAGATGAATCCCTGGGTGAAGTTTTACGAAGAGGTAATGGGTTTTCGCAATATCCTGACCTTTGACGACAATGATATTTCTACCGAATACTCCGCCCTTATGAGCAAGGTGATGAGCAATGGCAACGGCTTTGTAAAATTTCCCATCAACGAGCCCGCCGAAGGCAAAAAGAAAAGCCAGGTGGAGGAATACCTCGATTTTTATAACGGCGAAGGCTGCCAGCACGTGGCCCTGGCCACCGCCGATATCGTAAAAACCGTCACCGATTTGGAAAACCGGGGCGTGGAATTTTTGAAAGTCCCTTCCACCTATTACGACGACCTGCTAAGCAGGGTAGGGGTCATCGATGAAGACCTGGCCCCCCTCAAAAAACTGGGTATCCTCGTAGACCGCGATGACGAAGGCTACCTGCTCCAGATATTTACCAAACCGGTAGAGGACAGGCCCACGCTTTTCTTCGAAATTATCCAGCGCAAGGGCGCCAAAAGCTTTGGCAAGGGCAATTTCAAGGCCCTGTTTGAAGCCATTGAGCGCGAGCAGGAAATGCGGGGGAATCTTTAAACGACGCCCGGCTAAAAAGTATAATTCCCATCGGTACTCTACGACCATTCTGCGCTTTTCCACACCGGGTGGATAAGCTGGTGTGGTTTTTGCCTTGCCTTTTGTACTAATTTTAACGCCTGGTACGCTTCTTTATTCGCACTAAAAAAGCGTTTTCTCCGTTTTATAAGATAGTCACTATGGTCATGCTGCAAAGACTCTTACTTTTGTTGTTCCTTACCCGTTGCGTTACCCCCGCAGTAGCGCAAACAGCCGCTCCTTCCTTTACTTTTATGGATTACCAACGCTCGTTTCCCGTTTTTAACGACGCCATGAAGCGCAAGGAAGACACCCTCATGAAGCAATTCGAGGAGAAAAAGCTGGAATGGCCCGCCCGGTATGTATACATCCGCTCCTTTAAATACGACAGCCAGCTGGAAGTGTGGGTAAAGCACGAAAAAAACGATGTGTATAAACTGTTTAAGACCTATAAGGTTTGCGCCCTGGCCGGGACCCTCGGCCCCAAGCGCATGCAGGGCGATTACCAGGTGCCCGAAGGCTTTTATTACATTAATGAATTTAATCCCAGGAGCACCTATCACCTGTCGCTCGGCCTGAACTATCCCAACCCGTCAGACAGGCTGCTGGGCGATTCGCTGCAACCCGGGGGTGATATCTATATCCATGGCAGCTGCGTTACCACCGGCTGCATACCCATCACCGATTTGCAGATAGAAGAGCTGTATGTGCTGGCGGCGCATGCCAAGAGCCAGGGACAGGATTTTATTCCCGTGCACATCTTCCCCATCAATTTCAAAAACCAGCGCAGCGCCGACTACCTGGCCAAATATGTAAAGGATTTTCCCGAATACAAGGGGCTGTCGGACCACCTCAGGCAGGTATATTTCTATTTTGAAAAGCGCAAAAACCTGCCGGTGATCATGACCAATGAAAAAGGCGAGTATGTGTTTGGCGATGAGATAAAGGTTGCCGCCGATGACGACGGACGCGCGCCCGAACGTAAAATGGTCCGGCGCAGGGAAGCCACTCCCGTGCCTTTTGATGAAACGGAGCTGGTGAATTCCGTCAATAAGCTGCCTGTTTATCCCGGCGGCAGCACAGCTTTCCAGCAGTTCCTGGATGATTTATCAAAAAAACTCACCGCTTTTCTTCCCGGCGATACAAAAAAGACTTTTATTACCGTTGAATACATCGTAAACAGGGATGGCAAAGTGATCCTGCCCAAAGTGCTTAAAGGCGCCAACAATGAAATGAACAACCTCATCATCGAAAAATTTGAGGCCATGCCGTTGTGGACGCCTGCCGTGCGGCTGGAAAAGAATGTGCCTATCCGCCTGAAGCAGACCATTTACGTGGAAATGCCATAAGAAACCTGTTATCCTGCCTTATCCTAATCTTGTCGCGTAAACCCTCTTGCACCATAATATGAGAATCCTCACCTTCCTGCTACTGGCAGCGATTATAACCTGTTCCGCCTGTAAATCGACCAAGAAGTTGTTCGAACAGGGGTATTACGACCGGGCTTTGTATTCCGCCCTCGACGATTTAAGAAAAAAGCCCGACAATGCCACCGCCGCCTCCATATTACCGCAGGCCTACCGCGAAGCTGCTGCCTACTACGAGAATTCCATTACCGCCGCCCGTACCGGCTCACTCAACCCGCAGAAGCTGGATATCATTTACAACGATTACCGCACGCTACAGAAAATGTATGATGCTATCGCCGCTACGCCGGCCGCCCGCGGCCTGGTGAGCGCCACCAACTATACCACCGATTTGGCCAATGCCGCCGAGAATGCCGCTGCCTTCCGCTATGCGCAGGGTAATGATTTGCTGCAGCGCGGCGATCGTATCAGCGCCCAGCGCGCCTATGAAAGCTTCAAAGCCGTGGAATATTACGTGCCCGGCTACCAGCAGGTGGAAGAAAAAAAGCAGCAGTCTTACGACATGGCCGTGCTCAATATCGTGGTAAGTAAGTTCGACCAGCGCTTCGACCGTTTTAATATCAATGCCAGCTATTTTGAGAATGATATCATTTACGCCCTCAATACCATCGGCAATCCACACTACTACAGCTTCTTTAATCCCAACGAAGCCTCCGCACAGCAGGTGCGGGTGGACCAGTATATGGATATCAACGTGCACGATATCTGGTTTGCCCCGCTGTCGGTAAACAATTCTTCGTATGATGTTTCCAAAGACATTTCGGTGCCCGACGAAAAAGATAAGGAAGGCAAGGCCAAAAAGACCATCACCGTCACCGCTACCGTCAACGTTACCCGCCGTATCATCGAATCGCGTGCTATGATGGAATACCGCATCACCGCGCAGCAGTCACAGCAGCTCATTGCTTACGACCGTGTGCCTGCCCAGTACACCTGGGAAAAGCTCACCGGCAATTATAAAGGCGATTCCCGTGCGCTGAGCGATAAGGACTGGGCGGTTATCCGCGGCGCTTACAGCAGCCAGCCGCCTTATGATGAGCTCTACCGTGAGCTTACGCGGAGAATGATAAACGAGTTTAATAACCGCATGCGGGTTATATACGGGCGATGAGCATTGTGCCTTTCGGCACAATAATAATTTTAACACAGAGGCGCACAGAGGTTGGTTCACAGAGGCCCACAGAGCTTTTGCTACGCCATAAGAAAATCGTCGTAAGCGCTATTCGCCGCCATCGCCCTGGCCGCGAACAACCTCATTCATCGCAAGTGCCTCTGTGCTACTTTGTGAACCAACCTCTGTGCGCCTCTGTGGTAAAAAAAAAGCGCCGAAGGCGCTCAAAAAGATATCGAAGTAAAAAGTATCGAAGTAAAATCTTACCGTAACAACAACTGCACCGTATCCTCCGACTGCTGCTTCAAAACAATATGCTTACCCGCTACCAGCTCCTCCAGCAACTTCTCCTCGTAATGCCGCATCGTGAGCAGTGTCAAACCTTTCTCCACGCTCACCTCGAATAACTCCGCTGCCGCCAGCGCCAGCTGCTCAATTTTATCCGCCCGGTCGTCCATGCTCACCACCAGGCTCACCGCCCCCGTCTGCACCAGGTTGGGCTTTACTTTGATAGCCGTGAATATCTCGTACAGCCTGCTCATCGGCTGCTCGCCTACGAAAGAAAAATCCTGCGTATGCAGGTGCACCAGCACTTGTTTTTCCTTCCATACGATGATGGGAGGGAGGTGGGAAATGTTCTTGTTGTGAATATGCGTGCCCGGCAGCGCAGGATCGAGAAAACATTTTACATACAGGGGAATATCCTTGTTCTGCAGCGGCTTGATAGTCTTGGGGTGAATGACCTGCGCACCATAATACGCCATTTCAATCACCTCGTCATAATTCAGTTCGCTGATAAGGCGGGCGGCGGGAAACAGCTTGGGGTCGGCATTCATTACGCCTTCCACGTCTTTCCAGATGGTCAGCTGCGTGGCATCGAGCAGGTTGGCGAATACCGCGGCGGTATAATCGCTGCCTTCGCGGCCCAGCGTAGTGCTTTCGTTGTCGGCTGTTGCGCCGATAAAACCCTGGGTGATGATAAACTGGTGCTGTCCAAACAGCGGCAGGATGGCTTTGGTAACACGGTCGGCGGTAAAAGGCCAGTCGATACCCGCATCCCGGAAATTATCGTCGGTACGGAAAAAATCGCGCACATCCAGCCATTGATTGGCAATGCCTTCCTCATTAAGGTAAGCGCTTACAATGGCGGTCGACAGCAGCTCGCCGCAGCACACAATCTGGTCGTAATAATAGTCGAAGCTCCGCACCGGCTTATCGTGCAGCAGCCATTCTACTTCGGTAAAGAAATCGCGCAGCCGCTCTTCGCAGGCCAGCGCATTTTTTACCAGCAGGTATTTGGCCATGGTCAGGTGTTGCTGCTTTACCTGCCCGAATAGTTGCAGGGCAAGGGCCTTGTCGTTATTAAAAAACGCTTCCGCCACCTTTTCCAGCGCATTGGTGGTCTTACCCATGGCCGATATAACGATCAGCGTTTGCTCCCCCTGGTAATGGCGGAGCAGCATTGCCGCGTTTTTAACCCTTTCCACGCTGTTTACACTGGCGCCGCCTAACTTGAATACCTGCATGCCTGTAACGATTTTACCTGTTGAATTATAATTTTCGCAAAGAAAGACAAAATACTGCTTCTACGGTGAGCCGGCCCCCGATAAACCAACCACTTTTCGTCGCCGCCCGTATTAGGATAAAACATTTAACTTCAGGAAATTTTTTACCACGTTGACCCAACCCCAACCCTATAGTATATTCTCCCTCGGCGATGCTGCCCTCACCATCGACCTGGGCAGCGCTATTACCGAGGCATCCAACAGGAAGGTGCTGGCTATGTACGACTGGCTGCAGCAGCATGCCTTCGATGGATTGAACGATATTGTTCCGGCGTACAGCTCGCTTACCGTGGTATACGATCCCGTGGCTGTCAGGCGGAGCTACCACCCGGAGGCAACGGTGTCCGCCTGGGTAAAAGAGCGGCTGGAGCAGGCATATGGCCAATCGGGCGACGGCCAGCCGGAAAACGGCACCGTTATCCATATCCCCGTATGCTATGATCCGTCTACCGGCATGGACCTGGCCGCCATCGCCAAACAGAAAAAAAAGACGCTGGAAGAGATCATTCAACTGCATACTTCAGTACATTACCGGGTATATATGATTGGGTTCCTGCCCGGCTTTCCTTACCTGGCCGAGGTAGACCCCCGGCTGGCTACACCGCGTAAAGCAAGACCCGTGCCCGTACCGCCCGGCAGCGTAGGCATCGCGGGTCCGCAAACAGGCATTTATACCTTTGCCAGCCCCGGCGGCTGGAACATCATCGGCCGTACCCCCTTAAAGCTATTCGACCCCGGCAGTCCCGGAGTAGTGAAGCTGAAAGCCGGCGATACCGTGCGTTTTTATTCCATTACCCTGGATGAATTTAATGAACGCGAGCAGGTAGGAAGTGTCGTGATGTGGTAACCCTCAACTATCATCTGTCAAACCGTTAACCAACTATGTCCCTTTCTATCATCAAACCCGGCTTACTCGATACCATACAGGATATGGGCCGTTATGGTTATGCCGCCGCCGGCGTTAACCCGGGTGGCGCCGCCGATCGCTATGCCGCTTCGGTAGCCAATATGCTGGTGGGCAATGAAACGACGGAAGCCGTGATAGAAATGCATTTTCCCGGACCGCATATTTTATTCGAGCAGAATACGCTGATCAGCATTACCGGCGGCGATTTTTTTCCGATGCTCAACGACGAGGCCCTGCCCATGTGGCAACCGGTCATCGTACGCAAAAACACGGTGCTTCATTTTCCCCACCTCAGCGAGGGCACACGCTGTTACCTGGCCATTCACGGCGGCTTTTGCCTGGAAAAATGGCTGGACAGCTACAGCACCAACCTAAAAGCGGGTGTGGGCGGTTTTCATGGACGGCGACTCGAAAAAGGCGATGAGCTGTCTTTCAAGGAAAGCATGTTTTATTTTCCCGCGCTGATGGTAGAGGGCAAAGACTTCCGCCCCCTCAACTGGCGCGCGGATACGCATAATACCTATCGCCATCGCCACGAGCTGTTTTTTATAGAGGGCAACGAATACAACCTGCTCACCGATAGCTCGGCCCGCGATTTCGGGCAAAACAATTACCTCGTGCATCCTTCGTCCGACCGTATGGGCTACCATATAAAAGGCGAGCCCCTGCACCTGAAAGAAAAAACAGAACCGGTATCCTCCGCCGTCAGCTTTGGCACCATCCAGCTGCTTCCCGAAGGACAGCTGATTGTGCTCATGGCCGACCACCAGACTACCGGCGGTTACCCGCGCATAGGGCATGTTATCACGGCCCATCTTCCCAAACTGGCCCAGCTGCGTCCCAGCGACTGCATCCAGTTTAAAAAGATAAGCATCGAAAAAGCCGAGGAGCTGCTGTTTGCCCGCCAGCAGGAACTGGTTATTTTACAACGCGCCTGCCATGATCACCTGAACCAGCTGTTATGCTAAGCGTAGATCTCAATTGCGATATGGGCGAAAGCACCCACCTGTGGGAGTACGATATCGAAAAAGACAAAGCCCTGCTGCGTTACCTGGGTTCGGTTAATCTTGCCTGTGGCTTTCATGCAGGCGATGCACATACCATGCACACGCTGGTAGAAGCCGCGCTCGCCGCCGGCGTGGCCATAGGCGCCCATCCCGGCTTTGACGACCGGGAAAATTTCGGCCGCAGCAACAGGGCGCTCTCCCCGGACAAAATATATGATATCGTTCTTTACCAGCTGGGCGCGCTGGATGCATTTGTAAAAACCGCCGGCACGCGCCTGCACCATGTAAAGCCCCACGGCGCTTTGTATAATATGGCGGCAAACGACAGAACGATGGCCGATGCCATTTGCCGCGCAGTAAAGGCATACGACCCGGGCCTGCTGCTCTATGGCCTGTCGGGCAGCGAGCTGATAAACGCCGCACAATCCACCGGCCTTCAACACCGCAGCGAGGTATTTGCCGACCGCAGCTATGCGCCCGATGGCCGCCTTACGCCCCGCACCGCGCCGGGGGCCATGATTACATCGGAAGAAACATCGCTGCAACAGGTGCTGCAAATGATACAGCAAAAAACAGTCACGGCCACCGATGGCCGCCTTGTGCCCATCGTGGCCGAAACGATTTGCCTGCACGGCGACGGCGAACACGCGCTGCCGTTTGCCCAACGCATTTATGACACCTTAAAACAGCATGGCATTGAAACAAGGCCGGACTAAAAAAGAGGGGAAGGGTATCTCCCGTTCATTTACTTCAGGCAGTGCCATACTCGGCGCCGCTTTTTTAATGGCCAATTCATCCATCGGTCCCGGGTTTCTTACCCAAACCACGGTATTCACCCAACAGCTCATGGCCAGCCTCGGCTTTGTGATACTGGTGGCGGTGCTGCTCGATATCGGCGCGCAGCTCAATACCTGGCGGGTGCTCACCGTAAGCGGGCTGCGGGCGCAGGATCTGTCTAATAAGTTATTGCCCGGCCTGGGTTATTTCCTGGCCATATTGGTCGTACTGGGCGGCTTCGCTTTTAATATCGGCAATATCGCCGGCTGCGGGCTGGGCCTCAATGTGCTCACCGGCCTGTCGTTTAAAACAGGCGCTATGATCAGCTGCGTGGTGGCGCTGCTGTTATTCTGGATACGGGAAATCGGTAAGATGCTCGACGGATTTACCAAGGTGCTCGGCATCGTCAAAATAGGTCTTACGCTGTTTATCGCCTTCAGCTCGCACCCGCCCCTGCTGGAAGCGCTGCACCGCACCATTATACCCGTGCACATCAGCACCATGGCCATCGTTACCATCGTAGGCGGTACCGTGGGCGGCTATATCACCTTCTCGGGCGCACACCGTCTTATCGATGCCGGTCTGCACGGTATGGACCAGCAGGAGCGCGTGAACCGGAGTGCGCTAAGCGGTATCATTATTTCCAGCGTAATGCGGTATATTTTATTCCTGGCCGCACTGGGCGTACTGGCCAAAGGAGCGCTGCTGGATACCGTCAATCCGCCCGCCAGCGTATTTTTTCATGCGGCAGGCGAGGTGGGGTTACGCATTTTTGGCGTGGTATTGTGGAGTGCAGCCATCTCGTCGGTAGTAGGTGCGGCGTATACGTCCATTTCTTTCCTCAAAACATTCCACCCCTTGCTGGTGAAATACGAGCGCCTGTGCATTTCTGTTTTTATCGTGCTCTCCACTATGATATTCGTTTGGATTGGCAAACCCAAAGAGCTGCTGATAGCCGCCGGCGCCATCAACGGCCTCATATTGCCCATTGCACTGGCCATCGTGCTGATTGCCGCCACCAAACCCCGCCTGATGAATGGCTATAAGCACCCGGTATGGATGCAGGCGGCAGGATGGATAGTGGTAGTGGTCATGAGCTGGATGGGAGGGGTGGCTATCATGGATTGGGTGGGAAAATAACAGTTTCACCTTAATGGCATTGACCGATACAAAACCGCTTTGTATCGGCAAATGCATGTTGCGCGGCGATAAATCAGTCAATTTTACGGCAGACTAAAACAACTGACTGATGGAGCGGAAAGATTTTTTGCAGGGTATAGGCCTGATAGGCGCCGGCACCCTCCTGCACAAAGATAAAAAAACAGCAAATGGTTCAACAGATGAGCTGCCATTTGCCTGCACACTCACCCCTTCCGAAACAGCAGGTCCTTATCCTTACCCCGGTTCGGTTCCTTCGTCGTATACATCGTCCCCGCTGTACCGGTCAAATATTATCGGCGACCTGCCTGTTGCCGGCGGCGGCGGCACCGTTTCGGGAGGTACTACCTCCGGCGGTGGAATATTGCTGACGCTGACCCTTACGCTGCAAAATACTGCCTGTACGCCCATCAGCGGGGCCAGGGTGGATATCTGGCATTGCGATAAGCGGGGCTACTATTCAGCTTACAACAGTTCGCAAAACGGCGGAGACTGGACAGCCTATACTTTTTTAAGAGGAATTCAAACCACCGACAGCAGCGGGCAGGTGAGCTTTACCTCCATATTTCCCAGCTGGTATATACCCCGGGCCATTCATTTTCATATCCAGGTATATATTGATGGTACGCTGTATTCAACTACCCAATTGGCCATTGCCGATTCGCTGGGTGTTACGATAAACGGGTCGACCGGCTATAACCGGGCGTATACCTATACCAATGCTACCGACCAGGTTTTTTCCGACGGGTTTTCCAATCAATTGCTTTCTGTCACCGGAAGCAATACCGCAGGATATGTGGCAACCGGTACGGTTATCGTTGACTATACGTCATTACCTCTGAAACTGCTTTCTTTTAAGGCCACCATAGAAAACAAGCTGGCGCGTCTTTACTGGAGTTCGGAAAACGAAGAAAATGTAAGCCGGTTTGAAATAGAAAGGGCCGCCGACGGAAGCAGCTTTACTACCATCGGCACGGTTGCAGCATATAACAGGGCGGGAACGAATAATTATACATTCAGCGACACCCTCCAGGCCGACCTGTCGTATTACAGGCTGAAAATGATAGATATCGATGGAAAGTTTACCTATAGCGATATTATAGCTGTTAACGGCGCCGCATTTAAAAATGTGAAAGCTTATCCCAACCCGGCCAGGGATAAAATGGTGATAACGCATCCAAAAACAGACGGCAACAGCTGGGTAAGCGTATTGAACATTGCCGGTATGGTGGTAGCCAGGCACAAATTGCCGGCTGGTATTTCCACCACAAGTTTTGATGTCAGCGCATTTGCTCCCGGCACGTACTTGCTGGTAATAGAAAGCCAAACTGAAAAGAATATCGTCCGGTTTTCAAAACTGTGAGCACAGTAACAGGCACATCGTATGGCAAAAGCAATCATAAAACTAAGCTACCGGCAGCGTATCGATGATACGGCAATAGGCAAATTCGAACGAACGGTGTTCAACCAGTCGTTCAGTGAGTTTGCTGTCAAATGCCAGGAATATAATCCCGGCTCAAAATACTTTAGCCTGGCAGAAATGATTGCCAATAACCCAAAAGCCAATTCATTGCATTACAAAACAGCTTTGGCCATCAGTGGTACAATAAAAGATTTAAACAACGCCATACCCGGTCTCTGTAACTCGCTGGGAACGGCCGGTATTTTGTTTGAGAAATACCAGTTTGAAATAATTGAGGGTAATCCATTTAACCAGGCAACGTATAAAGCAGCCATTACTTACAGCACCGGTTATTTTCATTTATTGGAGATTATTGACGGGTATATGCTCCTGGCCCCGGCCGATGATATAAGCAAACAGGAGCAGGCATTTCAGCAAACATCTATGCTTAAAATGCAGCCGTCTCTGTCCATAACTGAATATCTGCACGCCGGGTAACTTCGACGGTAGGTGGGATAAATCCTCCCGGATACTCAGGGGATACCCCCTACGTGCCCCCTATATTCCCCCTACATGCGTCGTAGATGTCAAAATGAGCCGCAACGCAGTATCCCCACCCAAATCCCGCATCGGCTACAATTTCACATTCCCTTTGCAATTTTACGCCCGTTTTACCCGTTCTTTGTCCTGTTCCCCCTTCAACAATTACATAGTTTTCTTCAACATTTATAACCGTCTTATGGCTAATACCAACAGCCAGGCCGATGGCCTGTACACGTATGATTCGTTTTCGGGGAACAGTAAATCGTCGGGTTCCAATTTCCTGTGGTGGTGCTCCGGCGCCCACCAGGACCTGCTAAAGCAATATCCTTCCGAGCACAGTAAGTATGCCGGGCTGGGCGGGGTGATACTGGCCACTTTTGTGCTGGCTTCCTTTTCGTCCGGTTACGCCATTTACAGCGTATTTGGCAATATCGGGTGGACGCTTGCCTTTGCCCTGATATGGGGACTTATCATTTTCAATTTCGACCGCTTCCTGGTATCCACCATGCGCAAATACGGCGTGAGCAAAAGAAAGCAGCTCTGGATGGCGGTACCCCGTATGCTGCTGGCGCTGCTGATAGGCGTGACCATTGCCCGCCCGCTGGAGCTGAAGATTTTTGAAAAGGAAATCGATACCAGGGTAACGCAAAATATCCATCATAAAATATTGCTCAACGATAGCCTGCTGCAGCAGGAAAGCAAGGTGCAGCTGCAAACGGCCGATGCCGAACGCCGTCGCCTCGTATCGCGTAAGCTGTCGCTCGAAGATACCCTGCACCGCCTGCAGCTATCGTATGTGCAGGAAGCCGATGGCACCGGCGGCTCGGGCCGCCGCGGCATAGAGCAGCTCACCCGCCTGAAGATGGGCGCTTACCAGGCCGCTTTTGCACAGTTTACGCCCGAGCTCAAAAAGCTGGATGCCGATATACTGGTGCAGGACAGCATCATGCTGGCTGCCCGCGCAGGGGTGGAAGAGCGGCGCAAACAATATGAAACCGCCGCCAAAGCCAATATAGGCTTCCTGGAAAGAAACAAGGCGCTGAGCGATTTGAGCAATGAAGAAGGCAGCGTATTCTGGACCAGCACCCTGCTGTCGCTGCTCATTATCCTGCTGGAAATAGGTCCTATCCTGTCAAAGCTCATCATGCCGGTGGGCCCTTATGATATCGCCCTGGCCAAAGAAGAGCTGACGCAGATGGCGGCATCCGAAAACGAGCTGCGCAAAGACCAGGAGCTGCGGAACGAAAAAAGGAAGGCTTACTATACCCGCCAGAAAGAAGTATCTGGCCAATTGGTAGAAAAGATGACCGCCCTGCAGCAAAAGCATATCGATGAAGAGCTCGAAAAATGGGAGCGGGGCGAATGGAATGCCAAAGACCATCGTGCATCGATGGACGAAGTAATGCGGAAAATAAAAGAGAGGTATAATTACAACGAGGATGATATACTGTAATTTGTATATGGCGTATTTCCAATAGCTGCCGTGAGCTGCATGCATGAGTTAAAAGGAAGATGTAATGTGGGAAGCGCTGGTTTTCCGCAGCTTGTACATAAAACGGGTAAATGAGCGCTGCCGGGTTGATCTACATGTCATACTACTTGGATCCCCGGGTGTTTACTTGTCCTGTTTAAAATAAAATATGAAATTCATAATATAATTGACTGCGAGTATATTATGTATGTAATATGTATAAGCCCGCAGGTAGTTTTTTCGCTATAATTCAGCCGTTCTTCCTGTAAACTTCCTGTATAAGTGTTCCCGCCTGTTATAAGCAATGGTTTTGCCTTAAAGTAGCTGCATAACAATTGATTGCCGTCATCTTATATTATTTAATTTAATAAATCATTCCGTTTAATAACTTTTTAACATATGTTTGGAATGCAAACCATTTGCGTCCAATGTCCGTCCAAAATTAATCCGTTTCCTATCCGAAGACCGTTCTGAAAAAAAATCCGTCTTTGAAAACCGTCCGGAAAAATTCAGTTCTGTGAAAAACAACCCAAAAGGTTGTTTTTCTTTTTTATACCCCTCCCCGGTCTTTTATACCATTTCCCAAGGCTCCATCTCATTTCATTAAAATCCCATCGGGCTAGCTCAGCGTTTCTTTTATTGCTTCGGCTAATACCTTCGCCCAGCGCCCATATTCTTTTCCCGAATAATGCAATTGATCGCCTGCAAGCAGGCTGCTGTTGATGGCTGCCTCCCGGCTGCCGGGAGTAATGTCAAGCCGGTGCACACCGTAGCGGCGGGCAATACCCTCGTTGAGCTGGTTGAATAAATCGATGGCTTCGCTGATGGGTGACTGACCGCCGGGCCGGCCGGCGGCAAAAGGCGTGACGCCCCAGTCGGGGATGGAAAGCACGAATACCCGGTTTGCCTGGCCCCCGGCAAAGACGATGGCCTGCTGCAACAGCGATTCGAAGTGGGTGGCATAGTCTTCGGGCGGATAGTTCCGGTACTGGTTGTTGACCCCAATGAGCAGGGACACGATATCGTACGATGGCTGCAAGATGGTTTGATCAATGGCCTGCTGCAGCTCGCCCGTGGTCCAGCCGGTACGGGCAATGATTTCGGGGGCGGCAAACGGGTAGCCGTCCCTGCGCAACAGTTGTACGCACTGGTAAGGATAATTTTCATACAGCGGCAGGGCTTCACCGATGGTATAGGAATCGCCCAATGCCAGCCAGGAATAAAAAGGAGTGCCGGGCATATGCTAATTGGTAAGCAGGTAAATAAGATAAATCATATACAGGCAGGCGATCAATATCATTGATACCAGCGTTTTTTCGGGCGATGCAGGTTGCCATTTCTTCAGCAGGCGGTGGTTTATCAGCAGGTGGGTTACCACCAGCGCTATATAAACCAGCGCCGTAATGATGGTGTGTTTGCCCGATCCCCACGCGTATTGTATGCCTGCCGCCAGGAGAATAAAAACAAGCAGGAACCCTGCAAACAGCAACAGATGAACGAGGATAAGCTTTAGCATGTTTTGAATAGGTTCGGTGGCTTAGGAGGGCAGTTCGGCGGCCCATTTATCGCGGTCGTCCGGCGAGAACTTCCAGGGAGCGAAATTATTCTCCACGTTGCCAAACATGGCATTCCATTCCTGCGGGGCATTGCTTTCTTCCATTACCAGGCTGCGGCGCAGCTCCAGGATAATTTCGAGCGGGCTGATACTTACCGGGCATTCTTCCACGCAGGCATTGCAGCTGGTGCAGGCGCGCAGCTCTTCTACCGATATATAGTCGTGCAGCAGCGTTTTGCCATCGGCGGTAAACTGCCCGTTGGCATTGATATTACGTCCTACTTCCTCCAGCCGGTCGCGCGTGTCCATCATTATTTTTCGGGGCGAGAGCAGCTTGCCGGTGATATTGGCCGGGCAGGCCGCGGTGCAACGGCCGCATTCGGTACAGCTATAGGCGTCCAGCAGGTTGCGCCAGCTTAAATCGGCCACATCCTTTGCGCCAAACTTATCGGGCGGGGCTGCATCGGCCGGGGCCGTTTCGGGTTGCATGGCATACAGCACTTCCTTTTGTACCGCGGGCATGTTCTTCATATAACCTTCGGGCCATAGCCGCGCATAATAGGCATTGGGAAAGGCCAGCAATATATGCAGGTGCTTTGACCAGGGCAGGTAATTTAAAAAAGCAAAGATGCCGGCGATGTGCAGCCACCAGGCGCTGCGCTCGATGCCTGCCAGCGTGCCGCTGCCTGCACCGTCCAGCAGGGGATGCAGGAAAGAAGAGAACAAAAAATTGCCGGTGGTATGTTCGGCAAAATGTCCGTAGCCGCGCTGCTGCAATATCGTATCGCAGGCATTCATGGTCAGGAACAGGCACATTAAAATGATCTCGGTAATAAGAATATAATTGGCGTCGCTGCGGGGCCATCCATCCAGGTCATGGCCTATAAAACGCCGCAGCTTTAAGAGGTTCCTGCGGCAGAGAAAGATGATGCACACGGTGAGCACACCCACGGCCAGGAATTCAAAGCCATTAATGAGCGCAGGGTACAACCCGCCCAGCAGGGGCCGGAAAAGCCGGTGGGTGCCAAACAGGCCGTCGAGCACAATCTCCATCACCTCGAGGTTGATGATGATAAAACCCGCATAGATGACAAAGTGCATAACGGCCACCAGCGGGTTTTTGAACATTTTCTTCTGGCCAAACGCCAGGAGCAATACATTTTTCCAGCGGCCTGGCTTGTTGTCCGAAAAATCTTCTTCGCGGCCAAGCAGGATATTGCGTCGTATCTCTGTTGCTTTTTTGGCAAACAGCCAGCCGGCGGCGCCGGCAAGCAATAGAAATAATACCTGGGGTATGTATTGCATGAATAGAAGTTTACGGGGCTAAATTAAAGGTTTTCGGGAATGATTGCCCATTTTAGGAGGTGTGATGGTGGATTTAAAATGTCTGTTGTGTACTGATTTGTTGTATTTTGTTTTCAAAACCGGCTTTACATTGACTAGCAAGAAGAAATATATACTGGATGCAGCTACTGCGGCCAAAAAGCTGCGCCGCATGGCCTACGAGATACTCGAAAACAATACCGATACACCCGGCATCGTGCTGGCGGGCATCCGCGAAAGCGGCAGCGTTATCGCCCGCAATATCCGGCGCCTGCTGGCCGAAATAAGTCCCCTGCCGGTAGACCTGATCACCATCACCCTCGATAAAAAAAGACCAGCTGCGGTAACCCTCAGCGAGCCCGTTAATTTTGATAATAAGATCATCATCGTGGTAGACGATGTGGTCAACAGCGGCAAAACATTGCTGTATGCATTGAAACCCTTTCTCGAATTCCATCCCGCCAAAATACAAACACTGGTGCTGGTAGAAAGAAGCCACAAGGCCTTTCCCGTAAAGCCCGATTATGTAGGCCTGTCGATAGCCACTACGCCGGAAGAACATATATATGTGGAAGTGGAAGGAGAGGAGGTGAAAGGCGCTTACCTGGAATAGTCGTGAAACGTGAATCGTGAGAGGCGAGGGACCCGGCTATCATCGTTTACGTCTCACATCTCACGCCTCACGTTTCACGATCAATAATAAAATGCCTTTAGCTTCCATTTCCCTTCCGAATCGAGCTGCAGCGCCGGCGACGGTATCTTAGACATTTTAAGAATATAGGCGGCGGTATTGAAGGGCGCCGACGATTTGATGCGAAACAAATCGGCATCGGGCGCCAGGTAAAACTGCCTTACCCGTTTAAAATAAGGTATCGGTTTGCCATTGATGACCGGCGGGTTGCTGTGGGCGCCAATCATGCCTTCGGCGCCATACCCAAAGGCGATATTGGCCCAGGCAGGAAAGGAGCTGGCGGCGGGCAGGAAGGATTTAATATTGAATGATAGCCAATAGGTCTGCCCGTTGTAATCCTTGAGCAGCCGCGAAGCCCGGTTATCGCCGAGCTCGGCGGGATAGTAAGCGGCAAACGGCGTATAATGCGCCGAAAACTTCAGGGATATGCGCTGTTCATGCCAGAAACGCTGCTGCACGGCAAAGATGGCCGTACCGGCAATATTGGCCAGCATGTCGCCTTTTGAAAATCCCCAGTGTTTGGAAAACCCGTCCATCACTTCAATAATGGACATATAGCCCAATGCCGAAGCGGAACCGATTACAATGGAGGTATTGGGGCTCACACCGCACCAGCGCATCAAATCATGTTGCATAACGCCGATATTATACGCCGTTACGGCATGCCCTACCTTGTCTACCTGCAGCCATTCGCGGTTGTCGTTAAACAGGTGGAACCGGCTATGTGGAAATCGTTTGTACCATAAAAAATACAGCCCTGCCGAGGCCACGAGGCCGATAGCCGTTTCGGTGATGATAACGGTCCTGAACCTGTCTTGCCGGAAGCCTTCCGAAGGCGGAAGAAAAAATGACTGGGCGCTGCATACCTGTAGGGAAAAAGAAACCAGTAAAGCCAAAACGCTGTTTCTGATAATGGCATGAAATCCTGTCATACGGGAATGGTTAATAAGTGCGCTTTTGACGCAACAAAACAACAAAAACTTTTTCATTAAACAGCGCTCTTTAACAGCATAGAATACTACATTTGATACAATTAATAAATATTTCTATTATGGATGCAGCCATACAAGCCAAAGTGAATGCCTGGTTAAGCGGTAATATAGACGCCGGAACGAAAGATACCATCAAACGCCTGCAGGCGGAAAATCCCAAAGAGCTGGAAGAATCTTTTTACCGTAACCTCGAGTTTGGCACCGGCGGCCTGCGCGGTATTATGGGCGTGGGCAGCAACCGGATGAATAAATACACGGTAGGCATGGCCACCCAGGGCTTTGCCAACTATATGAAGCAGCAGCTGACCGGCGAGATAAAAGTGGCCATTGCACACGATTGCCGCAACAACAGCCGCTTTTTTGCCGAAACCACCGCCAATGTATTTGCCGCCAACGGTATCAAGGTATATTTATTCGAATCGCTGCGCCCCACGCCGGAGCTCAGCTTTACCATCCGCCAGCTGGGCTGCCAGGGCGGCGTGGTCTGCACTGCCTCCCACAATCCCAAGGAGTACAATGGGTATAAAGCTTACTGGAACGATGGCGGCCAGCTGGTGCCGCCCCATGATAAGGCGGTTATCGGCGAGGTGGATAAAATTGCATCGGCCGACGAAGTGAAATGGAGCGGCGGCGAAGCCAATATCACCATCGTGGGTGCCGATATGGACAAAAAGTTTATCGAAATGGTCAAAGAGCTGAGCGTGTATCCCGATACCATTGCCCGGCAAAAAGACCTGAAAATAGTCTATACGCCCATCCATGGCACCGGTATCAGGCTGGTGCCCGCCGTATTGGACCGTTTCGGTTTTACCAATGTGCATATCGTGGAGGAACAGGCCGAGCCCAATGGCAATGGCGATTTTCCCACGGTGGTATATCCCAACCCCGAAGAAAGCGAAGCGATGAGCATGGGCCTTAAAAAGGCGCAGTCGCTGGATGCGGATATCCTGGCCGGCACCGACCCCGATGCGGACCGCGTAGGCATTGGCGTAAAGGATCATCATGGCAAATGGGTATTGCTCAATGGCAACCAGACCGCCGTGCTGGCCTTCAATTATATGATAGAAGCCCGCAGGGCCAAAGGCATTGCGCAGCCAAATGATATGGTGGTAAAGACCATTGTGACCACCGATATGATCGATACCATTGCAAAGCAAAACGAGGTGGCCTGCTACAATGTGCTTACCGGCTTTAAATGGATTGCAGAGCTGATCAAAGAAAAGGAAGGCAAAGAAAATTATGTGATAGGAGGCGAGGAAAGCTATGGCCTGATGATAGGCCCTAAAATACGCGATAAGGATGCGGTCAGCGCCGTAGCCCTGCTGTGTGAAATGGCCGCCTACGAAAAAGACAAGGGCAAAAGCCTGTTTGATAAGCTGATTGCCTTATATGTGCAGTACGGCATGTTTAAGGAATCGCTTATCTCCATCACCAAAAAGGGCATGGACGGACAGCAACAGATAGCCGATATGATGGAAGGGTATCGTAAGAACCCGCCTGCCATCATTGCCGGCTCACCCGTAGCGCAGCTGCTCGACTACGAACTGCAAACGGGCAAAGATTTGCAGACCGGCAAAAGCTGGCCCATCACCCTGCCCAAATCGAATGTGCTGCAGTTTATACTGGCCGACGGCAGCAAGATATCCGCCCGCCCCAGCGGCACCGAACCTAAAATCAAATTCTACTTCAGCGTAAACACCCAACTGGCAAGCGCCACCGATTTTGATAAAGTGGACGGGCAGCTGCATACGAAGATTGAAACGATTATAAAGGATATGAAGCTGAAATAATTAGCTCGCAGCTTTTTTTCTACTGTATCTTCAGCAATTTCTGCGTTACTACTTTATCGGTAAATACCGCTCTCACTACGTATACGCCTGCGGCCAGCCGGCCGATAGGGAAGGTATAGTAGTTCATGGCCTGCCCGTCGCCCACGATTACTTCGGCCACTTTCTGCCCGGCGAACGAATAGATGGCGATACCGCGCAAATTAGATGGCTGCGGGTAAAACTGTATGGCCACCGATTGAGAAGCGGGATTGGGCGTTACCATAAAGCCCTTTGCCTTGAGGTTGGGGTTGACTGTTTTCTTGTATACAGTGATATCGTCGAGGTAAATATTGTTCTCGTTTTCGGTGGTGTTCAAAAACGCCAGCATCACATTGCCCTGCCCTATATACGGCGTGAGGTTGACCGAATCCTTGCGCCATTGGGTGGCGGTGGGAACAAAAAAGTTGTTGTTGGCGGGGGCCGTCACCAGCGAGTCGGCCCATTTTTTATACAGGGAAGTATAGGTATTGCCGCAATCGGTGCTGATAATCACCTGCAGCGTATCCCACAGGTTGCCTGTGGTGCCGGTGCTGGTAAAGGTGGCGGCCGCTACCTGGAAGCTGAGAAAAGCAGAGTCGGCATTGCTTAAGTCTGCCAGGGGCAGGCGCAGGTAATCGCGTGCGCCGTAGCTGGTATAATAATAGTTTTTTACCATCACCGCGTTGCCCGTTTTGCCGGCGCCGGTGGCTTTTTCCCAGGTATATGAGCCATCGGAATTGATGATATCCCACCCGTTGGGGGGGAAGCTGCCGCCTTCAAAATGTTCGGCCAGCGGCAGGGCGGCGGGCGGAAAATACATATAGGAAGTGGACAGGGTATCGTTGGTCGTGCGCTGATCGGCCTGCCCATTGGGATTGGTGGTATAAGCCTGCAATACATGGTTGCCGGCGGTGGCCGTAATGTTATTGAGGGTAACCGTTGTTTCGGCCAGACTGGCGAGGCTGCCGGTCCAGCTATAGGCGGCGGTAAAGAGCCCGTCGATGGCCACATTGATGGTGACCGAGGTAAGGGTGGTGCTGCCTACGTTGCGGATGGTTACTACCGGCGAAAAGCTGGCGGTGCATACGCGGCCCACGGGTTTTGCAATGGCTTTTAAACGGGTATCGTAGGTTTTTACCACCGCGGCCTGCAGGCCCGGCGAGGTAAACAGCGCCGTACGGTAGGTGCTAACGGCCGACTGCATACGCAATGCCTGCTCTTTGGTAAACATGACCAGGCAGTTGTCGTACGAATAATCCATGTAATCCTGGTAAAGAACGCCGGGCGAATTGGGGGAGCAGGCATCCGTTTTTTCGCCGCTCGGGCAGCCCGAAGTATAATCCGTTTGGTTGGGGGTATCGTTTACATAATCGGTGCCGGTGCAGGCGCCGTTATCGTCACCCCAGGTATGGTAGAGATTAAAGTAATGTCCTATTTCGTGTGTAAGGGTCTTGCCGCCGTTGTAATTGGTATAGCTGCCGCCGGGGATGGAGCGGTAATCGATCATCAATCCCTGGTTGGCCGAATCGCCGTCGTTGGGAAAGGTGCCCAGTCCCAGGTAGCCGCCGGAGAGCTGGCATATCCATATATTCAGGTAATTGTTGGTATTCCATGCATCGGCCCCGCCGGAGGAAGTGTGCTTGACATTGGTAGAAAAAACACTGAAATCGTTTTGGCTGGTAGTATAGCGTTCGATGCCCGTGGTAGGCTCGCCGTCGGGCGTTTGTGTGGCCAGCGCGAATTGTATATTGGCAATGCCTAAAAGCGACTTGAACGCCGGCAGGATATGTATCGTATCGCCGTTGATACCTGCATAGTCTTTGTTGAGGGTGTCCATCTGCGCCTGTATCTGTGCGTCGGTCACTGCCGAAGGATTGGTCAGCACGATATGAAACACTACGGGTACGGTGAGCAGGGCCTGGTCGCGCAGGCTGCCGGTATTGCCGGCCTGCAGGCGCTCGGCCACCATTTGCCTGAGCTGTTTCTCGCGGGCTTCAAAACGGGCTTTTAGTGCAGGATGCGCTTTAAATTTCTGTTGCAGCAGGTCCATGCTGCCGCAGCGATCCGGCTTTTGCGCATAGGAATGAAAAAAAACGGTCATCAATAAAAGCCCCCACAGCAATGCTTTCCCCACTTTACTGCGCGTTCGTGTTGTGCCCATTGTTTTTCATTTATACAGGATACCGACAAAAGAAGAAAAGGGTTTGGTATTCTTGTTCTAAAAATCGGTAAATATCCACAATTTACGGGTTAACGCCTTGTTACGCAATACCCTTTTTAGAGGTATTAGCAGATTTATTCATAGCAGATTTATGCTATTTGTTAATGCTCACCCACTAGCTGTTTCTAATCGTCCCTATCGGGACATGAAAAGCCGGGGTATAAACATCGGTGTTTTCTTCCGGTAGCTTGTATAGTCCGCGCCAAAGACCCGTTCCAGCTTCTTTTCTTCCAGCCGCGCCCCGATGATGGTATATACGGTAATGATACTATTGGAGATACACAGGGAGAGCCAGGGAAATAACAGCCACAGCGACCATATAAAAATAAAGGTTCCCATGTAGAGCGGATGCCGCACATGCCCATGCAGGCCGTTTTGAAGCAATACGGGCGTATTGTTTTTTTTAACCAGCTCCTGCAGGCCGCTCAGCTGCATAAAATACCGTGCGATGCAAATGGCCATTACGGTTACACCGAAAAGACAGCCGGCTATACCGGCCGCCGGCACCAGGCCCCCGGGCCGGAACAGCCATATGCTATGCATCGATACCTGGTACAGCAGGATGGCGATAAACCCCGCCGCGGCAAAAAGGGTATACCATAACCGGTAGACGGCAGCCCCTCCTTTTAAGCGCGGGACTACTTTTTGCTTGGTACTATCGGCGGCCAGCAGGCTGTGCAGCCCGCAGAACGCCATCCATAAAATGGCCAGCAGCAAATGGGATGTAAGGAGCATTTGTTTAAACTAAATCTTTACTACAAGTATTCTGTTGTTTATCTTGCGGGTTGATTTATGAGAAAATACGAGGATACATACCGCCACAAAGGCCTGCGTAAAAAATTGGTTACTTTACTGCGCGACAAAGGCATTACAGACGAAAGGGTGCTGGATGCCATCGATGCCATTCCACGTCATTATTTCCTCGACTCCGCTTTTGATGAAGTAGCCTACGAAGATCGTGCCTTCCCCATTGCGCGGCAGCAAACCATCTCGCAACCGTATACCGTGGCCTACCAAAGCCAGCTGCTGGAGGTGAAGCCTTTCGAAAAAGTACTCGAGATTGGTACCGGCAGCGCCTACCAGGCCAGCGTACTGGCCGAGCTGGGCGCACAGGTATACAGCATCGAGCGCCAGAAGCAATTGTTTGACCACAACAAACAGTTTACCTGGCTCAAAAAATATCCTAATATCAAATTCTTTTATGGCGACGGATACGAAGGCCTTCCTACCTATGCGCCCTTCGATAAGGTGATCATCACGGCGGCCGCCCCTTTTATTCCACAAAAATTAATTGAGCAGCTCAAACCCGGCGGTAAGATGGTGGTGCCTGTAGGTGAAGGCAATGTGCAGCGCATGCTGCGCCTTACCAAAAAAGCCAACGGCAGCACGGAGCAGGAAGCCTTTGATAATTTTTCTTTTGTGCCGATGCTGGAAGGAAAGAATAATTAAAAACATAAATGCTCAATATTCAATGCTCGATGTTCAATTTTCAATGGGGCGCTCAATTGAGCATTGAATATTGAGCGTTGAACATTTTTATACTTCTTTCAGTATCTCATACACCCTGTACACATCCTCAAACGAATTATACAACGGCGCCGGGGCAAACCGTATCACGCCCGGCTCGCGGTAGTCTACAACCAGTCCTTTACCGGTGAGCCGCTGGTGAATAGCCTTGCCGTTTTCGGTAAAGAAAAGGCTTAGCTGCGCGCCGCGCTGCAGGGGATCGGCAGGGGTGAGGATTTCAAAAGAAATATGGTGCAGCTGGTGCAGTAAAAATTCGAGGTAGGCCGTCAGCCGCAGGCTTTTATGGCGAAGGGCATGGATGCCCGCTTCGTCAAACAGGTTAAGAGAGGCTTTCAGGGATACCATATTAAATACCTGCGCCGTGCTCAGCTGCCATCCGCCGGCGCCTTCCTGTGGTATAAACCCTTTTTCCATTTTAAACCGCGTCTTTTCATCGTTGCCCCACCATCCGCCCATACGGCGGTAACGGGTGTCGTTGGCATACTGCTCATGGATATAGATGCCGCTTACCGCGCCGGGGCCCGCATTCAGGTATTTATACGAGCACCAGGCGGCAAAATCAACGCCCCAGTAGTGCAGCCGCATGGGCACATTGCCGGCCACATGCGCCAAATCGAATCCCGCAATGGCGCCTGCCGTATGCGCCGCTTCGGTGATGGCTTTTATATCAAACAGCTGGCCCGTATAATAATTAATACCGCCAAACAATACCAGCGCCAGGCTGTCTTTATTTTCTTCGATGGCGTTGAGGATGTCTTCGGTACGCAGTGTTTTTTCTCCTTCGCGGGGCGCTATTTCAATAATGGCATCGGCCGGGTCATAGCCATAAAAGCCCACCTGCGTTTCCGCCGCATACTGGTCGCTCGGAAAAGCGCCGGCTTCCATCATGATCTTGTATCGTACGCCCGCGGGGCGGTAAAAAGATAATAACAGCAGGTGCAGGTTGACTGTAAGCGCATTCATTACCGTCACCTCCTCTTTTTTGCAACCCATTATCTTCGACAGCGGCTTGCGGAAATAATGCTGGTAATACAGCCAGGGATTTTTAGCATGCAGGTAGCCGTCTACGGCCAGGTTCTTCCAGTCTTTCAGCTCCTGTTTGATGGCTTTCTCCACGTCTTTTGGCTGTAAGCCAAGCGAATTGCCGCAGAAATAAATCCGTTTCTCTCCCTTGCCTCCCGGAAAATGAAATTCCTTGCGAAACTTTTTCAACGGGTCTTTCTTATCCTGCTTTTTAGCGTAGGCAGCCGTGGCTTCAAATGACATGTAGGAATACTTTGGGCAAATATATAGTAAGTCCGGATGTCCGGACTTTACCGGCTTTTATAAAAAACCAGTGATTGCTTCTACCACGCTTTCTTCGCGGTAAATGCGGCGATGCCCGAAACCTTCCGTGATAAGAAACTGTACATGGGGATAATGCTTATTTATGACCGGCTGCACGTCTGCCAGCGGCGTAACGGTATCATTACGATCGTGCACCCATAATGTTGGACAGTGAATATGCGCCATGGCGCGGGGGATGGAGAAATGCGAAGGCGCTGCATTGCCGGTGCGGCGGATGATATCATTGAAGGCCGTTCTTACCCCGCTGTCCAGTTTGAGCAGCCGGAAAAACTGGTCGATAGCCGTCACCGTTTCCGTGGCGGGCGCTACCAGGGCCATCCGGCAGGAAGCGCCGGGCGGCAGGGTTTCTATGAAATGAACCAGGGCCAGCCCGCCAAACGAATGTGCGAGAAAAGACTGTACCGGCCCATAGGCCGTGTATACTGCCCGTATGCTGTCGATATACAAAGGCAGCGTTATCTGCAGTCCGCCCGATACGCCATGGCCCGGCGCATCAAAGGCCAGCACTTCATATCCTTTATCGGTAAAAGCCTGGATATAGCGGTCGAAGTTTTGGGACGCCGATTCAAAACCATGCAGCACCTGCACGCGCGTATGCCCGCCTTTGTTCCAGCGAAATCCATTGACGGTAATGCCCTGCACGGTGACGGCGCAGGGCTCGGCCTGTTTAAAAAGCGGCGACAATGGCTGGCGCACCCGCTTAAGGGGCGTGCAAAACAGTTTAAACGCTTTCTGTGCGGCTTTCTTTTTGGAGAAAGCCGCCAGCCAGGCCAGGCGGGCGCGGATATAAGTAAGGACGATTTTTTGTGCTAATTTCATTTTTTTATTATCAATCCATTCGGCGCGTAAAGGTAGGGTATGGAAAACATTGTCATTATAGGCACGGGTAATACAGCTACGGTATTGGGCAGAAAGCTAAAGCAGGCAGGCCATACCATCGTACAGGTAGCAGGGCGCAATCCTGTTTCCGCCGGCTTATTGGCTGCTGAGCTCAATGCCACACCCTGTACCGATCCCATCCACCTTTACCGCGAAGCCTCTTTTTACCTGTTGGCGGTATCCGACCATGCGCTGGCAGGTATACAAAACGAATGGAAACTGCCCAACCGCCTCGTGGCGCACACCGCCGGCGCCGTTTCGGTAGAGGTGTTAAAAGATATAGCTGATGCATACGGCGTTTTCTATCCCCTGCAAAGCCTGCGTAAAGAGATAAAGCAGTCACCCGAAATCCCCCTGCTGGTAGATGGCAATACCGAAGCGGTCAAAGACAAACTGCGGGGCATAGCCCTTTCCGTATCCCCGCTGGTGACTACCGCCGGCGATGCCCAACGGCTGCAGCAGCACCTGGCCGCGGTGCTGGTCAATAATTTTACCAATCACCTGTATGCGCTGGCCGAAAGCTATTGCCGGCAAAACGGCCTCGATTTCCATTACCTGCTCCCCCTTATCAAAGAAACGGCCATGCGCCTCGATACGTTCCCACCCCAACAGGTACAAACAGGTCCCGCCATAAGAAATGATACGGATACCATCCGCCGTCACCTGGAACTGTTGAAAGACAATGAGGCACTCAAAGAGATCTACTTACTGCTCACCAGGAGCATTCAAACATTAAAACAATAATAGGCTAAACGGATGTGGTGAGCCCTTCGACAAGCTCAGGACAGGCTCTTTGGCTCACAGGGAGAGCCGGAGGCTCTCAAATA
>Ga0307508_10001325_pt1 | contig 28026 bp, 24 predicted proteins | sample 9_EM_MG_FD_203089 | JGI IMG/M metagenome (GOLD analysis project Ga0307508, IMG submission 203089) | Populus trichocarpa ectomycorrhiza microbial communities from riparian zone in the Pacific Northwest, United States - 9_EM | ecosystem: Host-associated > Plants > Roots > Unclassified | place...
AGCGCCAGTCCCGGGCTTTTGACAGGGCCACAAAGGGAAGATAGTGGTCGGGCCCTGTAAGCGTATGCAGGCAGGCGATGGTGATAGCGGCCATGACCAACAATCCCATTTCAGTGTGCATAGACGATGGGTTTTGCAGGCATGGAAAGGAGCAAGGCCATTTTTTTAAGACAGTCAAACAGTTGCTCGGCCTTGTAGCCCAGCAATCGTATCACCAGGCCTTTTACCGGCGCGGCTGTTATACCGTATATAATACCCGGCTGCTGTAACAGCCATTCTTCCAGGCATTGCATAGATGTTTCTATCGCCGCTGCTTCGTCTATGTAGATAAGGCTGGCGTGGTGGGTGAATCCTTCCCACAGGCCCATGACCGTTATATCCGTTTGTGACGGGACTATACGCATGTTTTCACGAAGAACCAGTTTGTTTTCTATATATACATTGGTGATGCTATGGTATTGGGAAAAACAAAATGCCTCGCTGTTCAGTTTACGGCCGCAGGTGAGCACTTCGCCCCATAACAGGCGGCAGCCGCCGGCAAGATAAATATCGTTCCGGGCGGTAAAGCGGGCGTTGGCATGGGGTACGGAAGGATGCGGCACGAAACAAAATGCCGCACCGGGTTGCAGCCTTACTTCCATATGCTGCGATGCGCCCTGCTGCATGTGAAACAGCCGCTGGTAGGACTGTGTATGCAAATGCAGGGCAGTGCCCGCCGCCAGGTCAATGTTCAGCCGATACCTGTCTTCATCGAGTATGCCGGGTGACGCGCTCATCAGCATCAGTTGCAAAGTGGGTGCTTTTTTATCTTCGGTGATATTCGCCACTTTAAAAGGCGGCGTACAAAACACGTTTTTAAGATAAGTGGTCTGCTCCCGAAGGGCGGTTTGTATATGGACGCAGGAGTTCATCGGCAGAGGTTGGGTTCGTTTACAGCTTCCAGCAGGGCATATCTTTTTATCCAGTCGATTACTATACCGAGGCCTTCCAGGCTCATGAGGTTGGTAAAAACAAAGGGCTGGCCCTTGCGCATCAGGCGGGCATCGCGTTCCATTATGGAAAGGTCGGCCTGCACATAGGGCGCCAAATCGATTTTGTTGATCACCAGCAGGTCGGAGCGGGTAATGCCCGGGCCGCCCTTGCGGGGGATTTTATCGCCTTCGGCCACATCAATTACAAAGATGGTAAGGTCGGCCAGTTCGGGGCTGAAGGTGGCGGAGAGGTTGTCGCCGCCGCTTTCAATAAAAATGATATCGAGATCGGGAAAGCGGGCGGCCATTTCATCTACCGCCTCGAGGTTCATGCTGGCATCCTCGCGGATGGCGGTATGGGGGCAGCCGCCGGTTTCCACGCCGATGATGCGGTGGGCGGGGAGCAAGCTGTTTTTGGTGAGGAATTCGGCGTCCTCTTTGGTATAGATATCGTTGGTAATAACGCCGATGCTATATTGGCTGTTCATATGGCGGGAAAGACGTTCTATCAGGGCGGTTTTGCCGGAGCCAACGGGGCCGGCGACGCCTATTTTTATGTATTTTCTTGTTTGCATTTGCTTCGTTTTTTATTACGTTTCCGCACTCGCTCGCCTCTGGCGAGTGAGGACTATTTGAGAGCCTCCGGCTCTCCCTGTGAGCCAGAGGCTCACCACTAACCTCACTCGCCAGAGGCGAGCGAGTGCGCAGATACTGCGAAGCTTAGGGCTCGCAGCTCGAGGCTCATAGCTCGCGGCTTTCCTCATGACATGTATAATCGTGAATACAATTGCTCATGTTGCATACTCCTGATATCAAAAGCGGCGCAGCAAAGGCCGAGCAGATCCTTATCGGGTTGCAGCGTATGCTGCACCAGCTGCTGTATCAGCGGATGCAGGGAAAACAACAGCTCCTGTCCTTCCTGTTGCCCTAATGGGATCAGCTTTACGCAATTGGTGACCATTCCTGCGGCGGCATTGTAGTAAAAGCCGGTCAGGGCATCGGCTTTGGGTATTTGCATGGCCTGTGCATAAAGACCGAAGGCAATGCAGTAATGGCCGGTGAGGGTTTGTTTTGCAACCGCTTCCTGGTAAAAACCGGTCATTGTATTCGTGTACAGGGGTTGCATAATTTTTATCAGCCGTCCGCCCAGTTTGCGGCTGGCCTCGCGTATTTCGCGGGGTATTTTGATGGCGGTGCAGGTATCGTCAAGCTCCCGGATGCCCTGTTTATCGGCGGCAGCGGCGGCGTCCCAGGCAAGCGATGCCAGCGCGGCATCGGTATATTGTATGTTACATTCCAGCATCTGCGTTATAAAAAGGCGGGCCGTGGAGGCATCGTATACTCCCTTTTGCTGGGTATAGGTTTCCAGGCCGGCGGAATGAGCGTACCCGCCGATGGGAAGCATTGGGTCGGCCAGTTGCAAAAGCGATAGCAGGTGGTTATTCATTGGCTGAGGGGTTGGTCAGTTGAAGAATACGGGAAAACAGGCTGCTGCCGGTTCCGCCGGATCCATGCGGGGCTACGGTGGTTTTTAGCGGCTGCAGCAATTGCCTTTTTTCGCGTGTAACAGCAAACCCGCCGGCGGTGAGCACCTGCAGCAGAGGGGCTTCGTAGGGCACCAGCAGGCTGTCGTTGTCATAAAACAGCGGCAGGTGCTTATTGCCGATTTCATAACATACCGATGCCATTTCATACATTGATCGCGGCCTTATTACCAGCGCTTCGCAGGGCAGGATGGAAACGGCGATGAGCGATTGCGCATCTTCATACAGCACATCGTCCTGCGCGAGGGACGGATTTTCGTTTAAAAAACGCATGGCTATCTCCATGCCCGATGCCGTTCGCTTACGAAGTATGCGTTTATTGGTTTCATACCATTCCAGGTAGAGCCAGTCGATAAGGCGGCCATTGAGAGCAAGGGCGCCGAGTGTGCCTGCTTTTTGCTGAATAAGCATATACGTATTGTTAGAGGTATGCCATGGCTGCATTACGCCATTAATTTCACCATCGCTGTTGAGCTATGGCATACCTGGTGAAAAACCTAAAACAAAAAATACCGTTGCGCCAGCGGCACCACCGATACCGGCTGGCAGGTAATGGGCTTCCCGTCTACTTTTACTTCATAGTTCTCGGGATTTACGTCTATCTGCGGCGTGGCATCGTTGTGGATCAAATCTTTCTTCGAGATATGGCGACAGTTTTCTACCGGCAATACCAGCTTTTGCAAACCATATTGCTGCACGATGTCTTTTTCCAGCGACGCTTTTGATACAAAAGTGGCGCAGGTAGCAAACAGGGCCTTGCCATAGGCGCCGAACATATGCCGGTAAATAACCGGCTGTGGGGTGGGAATGGATGCATTGGGATCGCCCATCCTGCCGGCGATGATCATACCGCCTTTGATGATCAGTTCGGGTTTGGCGCCGAAGAGCGCTGGTTTCCACAACACGATATCTGCCAGCTTGCCGGGTTCCAGCGAACCCACATAACGGGAGATGCCATGCGTAATGGCCGGGTTGATGGTGTATTTGGACACGTAACGTTTTACGCGGAAATTATCGTTGGCGCTTTTTTCATCTTCAGGCAGGGGGCCGCGTTGTTTTTTCATTTTATCGGCCGTTTGCCAGGTGCGGGTGATTACTTCCGCCACGCGGCCCATAGCCTGCGAGTCGGAGCTCATCATGCTGAATACACCCATATCGTGCAGGATATCTTCTGCGGCGATGGTCTCGGGACGGATACGCGAATCGGCAAAAGCCACGTCTTCCGGCACCGATTTGTCGAGGTGGTGACAAACCATGAGCATATCGAGGTGCTCATCAATGGTATTCACCGTAAAGGGTCGGGTGGGATTGGTAGAGGAGGGCAGGATATAGGGATACATGGCCGCTTTGATGATATCGGGCGCATGGCCGCCACCGGCCCCTTCGGTATGAAAGGTATGAATAACGCGGTTGTTGATGGCCGCGATGGTATCTTCCAAAAAGCCCGCTTCGTTGAGGGTGTCGGTATGAATGGCCACCTGTACATCGTACTGATCGGCCACCTGTAGTGAAGCGTCGATGACGGCAGGCGTAGAGCCCCAGTCTTCATGAATTTTTAACCCGGCGGCGCCGGCTTCGATTTGCTCGGCCAGCGGGGCGGTGGCAGCGCAATTTCCCTTGCCAAAAAAAGCGAGGTTCATGGGAAAGGCGTCGGCGGCTTCCAGCATCCGGCGGATATTCCATGCGCCAGGGGTAACAGTGGTGGCATTGGTGCCATCGGCCGGACCGGTGCCGCCGCCCATCATGGTGGTAATGCCGCTAAAGAGGGCATGGTCGATCTGTTGCGGGCAGATAAAATGAATATGCGAATCGATGCCGCCGGCAGTAGCGATGAGTCCCGCGCCGCCATGTACTTCGGTGGAAGCGCCGATGACCATGTTCGGGTCTACGCCGTCCATGGTATCGGGATTACCGGCTTTGCCGATGCCTGCGATCCTGCCATCCTTAATTCCGATATCGGCTTTTACGATGCCCCAGTGGTCGATGATCATCACGCTGGTGATAACAAAATCCAGTACGCCGTCCTTACGGAGGGCAGTAGCCGATTGGGCCATGCCATCGCGGATGGTTTTGCCGCCGCCAAACTTGCTTTCATCACCGTATACGGTATGATCTTTTTCAATTTCGATAAAGAGTTCTGTATCGCCCAGGCGAACTTTGTCGCCCGTGGTAGGGCCATACATATTGGCATATTTTACCCGGTTAATGGACAGGCTCATGGTTGTTGTTTTTTGGTATCGCCGTTTACAAGATTGCGGAAGCCGTATACCTGGCGGCGACCGCCATAAGTAACCAGTTCCGCTTCTTTTTCTTCACCGGGTTCAAAGCGTACGGCGGTGCCTGCGGGAATATTGAGCCGCATACCGAATGCTTTTTCGCGGTCGAAGGACAGTTGTTTATTCACTTCGAAGAAATGAAAATGCGAACCGATCTGTACGGGGCGGTCGCCGGTATTGACAACGGTGACCGAAACGGTATCACGGCCGGCATTGGCGATGATAGGGTCTTTTTTAAGGATGTATTCTCCGGGTATCATTCTCGTATGGTTAAGTTTTTTTATTAATTGTTTATGTAGTATTGAGTTAATTTAGACTCAACCACCCTTCGACAAGCTCAGGGTGACAAAATTCCTGTGTCTGAAGACTGTTTTCTGAACAGATCTTATTAATACTAAACTTTGTCACCCTGAGCTTGTCGAAGGGTGGTTGCACAAAGTCTTTATCTAATAGGGTCATGCACTGTCACCAGTTTTGTTCCATCCGGAAAAGTAGCTTCTATTTGTATTTCATGTATCATTTCCGGTATTCCCTCCATTACGTCTTCGCGCGAGAGAAGGGTAGTGCCGTACTGCATCAGCTGCGCCACAGATTGCCCGTCGCGGGCCGCTTCCTGCAGGCGGCTGCTGATAAGGGCGATGGCTTCGGGATAGTTTAGTTTTAGCCCTCTTGCTTTTCTTTTTTCGGCCAGTTCGCCGGCAAGAAAGATTAATAATTTTTCTGTTTCCCTGGGTGATAAATGCATATCGGTTCTGGTTGAATCGTTGAATGATATTTGAACGGGTGTAGCATACAGGCAGGCAACCGGGCGGTATGGGATGAAGTTAAGATAAGAAAATGAGAATCAGGTGTGCCAAGTTAGGCGTGCCACGGTCTTTTGCTATGCCAGGGTAACCGTGGCACGCCGGGTCAGGACCGGCTGTTTTTGACCTGTATGATCTCAGCGGCGATGCTTACGGCGATTTCCGCCGGTGTCTGGCTGTGAATGGGCAGCCCGATGGGTGAATGAATGCGGCTGAGCCAGGCTGTGTCGATGCCTTCGGTGGCATAGGTGGAGAGCAGCTGGGCATTTTTTGTTTTGCTCCCCAGCAGGCCCAAATACCTGAAGTCTTTATGTAGCAGGGCCCTTACAGCAGTATCATCGGTACGATAGCCCAGGGTCATCACCACAACATAGTGATGATGCGGACCGGACGGCACCTTATCTGCCAGGTCCTGGTAAACGGCAAGGGTTATTTTTTCATGTGCATATTCGTTTTGCAGGAAAGTAGGCAGCTGCGCACGGGTATCGTATACACGGATATAAAAATCCATGCTGCTCATGAGCTGTGAAAGGGCGAGGCTGCAATGACCGCCGCCGATAATGAATAGCTGGTTTTTATAACCGGTTTTTTCCTGGTAGCGCCAGTCCTGCCCGGACTGTTTGGTAAACAAAAAATCGGTGGCCGGAACCTGGTCCTCAAAAAATGACAGCCCCTGTGGTGATAATTGCAGGGTACCGTTTTGAAACCGCTCCAGAGCGGTAATGATGCGTTGCACCGGCGATATGTCTTCCTGCCGGAGGCGGTATAATAAAATCGTTTGCTCGCCGGAGCAAATCATACCGCTCTGGTTCCTGGCCGCGCTTTTATCATGCACCTGTTTGCGAAGCGACAGTACGGCGTCCGTTTCTTTCAGCTGCTCTTTGGCCATTTCGGTAAACTTATGCTCCATGATACCACCGCCGATAGAACCTTCCATCTCCCCGGCGCCATTGACCACCATAAAAAAACCCTGCCGGCCGGGACTGCTGCCCGAGCTTTCGAGCACATACAGCAGCATGACGGGAATAGGTTGTTGCAGGCTTTTAAGAATTAACTGCCAGGTGGTTAACTGTTTGTTCATGCATTTCCGTGTTTGCCTTACCTGTTGAATACAATGCCATCAATGTTTTTTCGGGCGTCATCGGCGCATCGAATGGAATATCGGCGCGGGGGTTGAATGCCTTAATAGCATTGCGCAAGGCAAAGTAAACGCCGATGCCATACATCAGCGGCGGCTCGCCCACCGCCTTGGAGCGGAAGATAGCCAGGTTGTCTTTTTCCGTTGGCAGGAAATGAATCGCTATTTCGTCCGGCACGGAATAAATATCGGGCACTTTATAGGTAGACAAGGCATTGGAGCGCAGCCGCCCCTCCTTATCGTAGATCACTTCTTCCATGGTCATCCATCCGATGCCTTGTACGATGCCGCCCTCTATTTGTCCCTTGTCGATGGCCGGATTCATGGTAGCGCCGAAATCATGCACCACTTTTACGGCGTCCGTGGTATAGGTGCCGCGCAGGCAATCCACGGTTGTTTCGATAATCGCGGTGCCGTATACGTGGTAGGCAAACGGATGGCCCTTTTCTTTGCTGAGGTCGAAATGGATTTCGGGGGTGGCGTAATGAGCATGTTCCGACAGGCTGATCCTTTTTACATAGGTTTCCATGACCAGTTTTTTCCAGTCCCAGTCCGTTTGCACGCCATTCACCCACACGTATTCATTTTTTAATTCGACGGCTGCGGCCGTTGTATTAAATGCCGTCGCCGCTACGGCTGTTAAGCGGTTCAATATTCCGCTGCAGGCCATCCATACGGCTTTGCCGTTGAGATCGGCTGTAGCGCTGGCGGCCGAGGGAGAGGTATTGGCAATACGGGAGGTGCTGGTGCTTTGTATTTTAATACGGCCGGGCAGGATGGAAAATACGTGTGCGGCTACCTGCAGCATTTTTGTGTTAACGCCCTGGCCCATTTCCACTGCGCCGGTGCTGACCGACACACTTCCATCGGTATAAACATGTACCAGCGCCCGGGCCTGGTTGAGCAATGTTTTGGTAAACGAGATACCGAAACAGATGGGCATGAGCGCCAGCCCTTTTTTATAACGTGTATGACTGCTGTTAAAGGCAGCCTGTTTTTCTTTAATGGCATCAAAACCATATTGGCGGCCAGCGGCTTCCCAGCAGGCCTGTGCTTCGCTTTCGGCTTTTTGCCCGTAGGGAAACTCATCGCCGGTAGTCAGCAGGTTTTTTTGCTGGATGACGCATGCATCGATGCCCAGCGCTTCGGCGGCATGGGCTATGGCGGCTTCTATTACAAACATGCCCTGTGGTCCGCCGAAACCGCGGAAGGCGGTATTGGGCGGCAGGTGTGTACGGCAACTGTAGGCCGTGGCTTTTACATGCGGGATAAAATACGAATTGGTGCAATGGAACAACGTTCTTTCCAGCACCGCCGGTGAGAGGTCGGCCGCAGCGCCGGCATTCTGGAAGAAACGTGCTTCGTAAGCCAGTATCCGGAAGTTTTTATCCAGTCCTATTTTATAGTCGGAGGAATAAGGGTGCCGCTTGCCTGTCATGGCCATGTCTTCCATGCGGTGCAGGGCGTATTTGACCGGCTTTTTCAACAGGTGTGCAGCAAGGGCGCAAAGTGCGGCCCAGGTATTGGCCTGGTCCTCCTTGCCGCCAAAGCCGCCGCCGAGGCGGATGGTATCTATATCCAGCTGGTGCATGGGCAACCCGGTGACCTTTGATACGGCGCGCTGCACGGCGGTAGGGGCCTGCGTGGACGAATAGATTTTAAGCGCATTGTTTTCCCGGGGCAGGGCATAGGCGCCCTGGGTTTCTATGTACAGGTGTTCCTGCCCGTTGGTATCGGCGCGGCCTTCAAAAATATGCGCACATTGCGCCCAGGCGGCATCGGTATTGCCCAATACAAAATGGCGGGGCGGTACAATCAGCTCGCCTTTGGCCTGTGCTTCGCGGGGATCGGTAATGACCGGCAGGGGGTCGATATCGATGCGTATCTTTTTCACGGCGGCGCGGGCGGCGTCCCTTGTTTCGGCCACCACCAGGGCCACGGGCATGCCGCAAAAATGAACGTGGTGTTCGGCAAACAGGGGTTCGTCGGGTATGATGCCGCCGATTTGATTTTCGCCGGGAATGTCTTTATACGTGAAAATGCGAACCACACCGGGGTATTGTTCCGCTTCGCTCAAATCGAGGTGCCTGATGATGCCGTGGGCGATGGGTGAGGCAAAGGCGGCGGCGAACAAGGTGCCGTTGATCAAAGGGATATCGTCGAGGTAGATGGACTCGCCGCGTACGTGTGATATGGAATCGATGTTGAGCATAGGTATTAACAGGTGACCAGCGCTGTAGCTTCCAGTTGGGGAAACAGGGTGATAAAATGTGCTTTGATAAGCTGTCCCAGCAACAATCGTTTATAGGCTTCCGAGCCGCGGGCGTCGCTGATGGGCGCTATTTCTGTTTGCGCCAGGGCGATGGCCTGCCGGATAGTTTTTTCGTTCAGGGGCTGGCCTTGTAAAAAGGCAGCGGTTTTTTCGAGGTATTTTGGTATGGGGCCCACACCGCCGGCGGAAAGATGGGCTTCACGTATGAGGGCGCCGGCGTCATCGGTAATGATCTGCAGGGCTGTATTGACACTGGCGATATCGAGATGGGTACGCTTGCTTACCTTCTCAAAGTTGAAACGGTTGTGGGGGCCGGGCAGGGTAAACCAAATTGATTCGATGTACTCACCGGGTTTTATATCGAGTGTTTTATATCCTTTATACAGGCGGCGCAGCGGCAGCTCGCGGGTGGTGACGTCATCGTTCAATACCAGCATGGCATCGAGGGCCAGGAAGAAGATAGTGAAATCGCCGATGGGAGAGGCATTGATAAAATTACCCGCTATGGTGGCGATATTGCGGATAGGGGTAGAGGATACCAGCTCTATATGCTTTGCCAGCTGCGGGAAATGTTGTTGTAACAGGGCCGATTCTTTCAAATCCGTTACCGTAGCCGAACCGCCGATGCTACAACGGTTATCTTTCTGTGTGATGTTTTTCAGCCAGGGCCGGTTAAAGAAAAAATCGATGTCCGCATGGTGCATTTCATCGTGCTTTTGTACGTAGAGATCGGTGCCGCCGCCTACGATGCGGGTGGGCATGGTGCCGGTGCTGCCCAACCCGTGGCCATTCAGCAAAAGCTGTAATTGCTGCAGGCGTTTGCCGATACCTGCAAACCAGCCGGGCAATAGTTTATTCTCCACCGCGAAGGCAACAGGGTCTTTCTCCTGCCTGTTTTGCAACAGCTCTGCCACGCGGGCAGCGGCACGCCCGATGGATTTATAGCCGGTGCAGCGGCAGATATTGCCGTCTATTGCTGCAATGGCGTTTGGCACGGTGGGTGCGGCATCGCTTACACAAAAACCGGCCAGCGAAACAGTAAAGCCAGGCGTGCAAAAACCGCATTGTGTAGCCGATTCATCGCACATGGCCTGCTGGATGGGATTGAGGGGGGAGCTTTCAGCGGGTGGGTCGCCCTTCAGGGGCGGCTCACCCGCTGCCATATTAATCCCTTCAATAGTAACAATATGCTTGCCATATGCATTGCCCAGAGGTGTAAGGCAGGAGGTAGCCGATCGATACCTGACTGCGCCATCGGTCCATTCGCCGATAAGCACGGTACAGGCCCCGCAGTCGCCCTCGTTGCAACCGATCTTGGTACCGCTGAGCTGCTGGTGGTAACGGATAAAATCGAGCAATACCATGCCGGGGGGCAGGGAGGTATGGATGTCTTTATTATTGAGAATAAACCTTGTCAAACAGAAAATGGGTTTATTCTAAAGATAACGAAAAAGGAGGATATAGTACCTATACCACCGCTTTGTCGAGCGTTTCCAGGAATTCCTCTTTTACATCGGCTCCAATGCCCGGCGCATCGGGCACTTCCACCAGGTAGCCGTTGTACTGTACGCCTCCCGAAACAGGATCTGTTTTATGCCCGAGCATGCAGGTATCCATATCATTAAATACCACGTTGTCGTGCGCCAGCGCAAAATGAGCGAAGGCGGAAAGCGCTACGCGGCTTTCGAGCATACCCCCCATCATACAGGGGATATTGCCTTGCTGGCAGACTGAATTGATGCGGATGGCTTCGAGAATACCGGCAGATTTGGCGAATTTGATATTTACATAATCGCAGGCGCCGGCATCAATAAGACGGGCGGCGTCGTGGTGAGTAAACACGCTTTCGTCGGCCATGATCTTCACCGGCGATTGCCTGCGCAGGGAAGGCAGCAGGTGATCGTTCCAGTGGCGCATGGGCTGCTCGCAAAACTGGATATGGTAGGGCGCCAGGTTTTGGAGGGCATACAGGGCATCGTCGAAGCTCCAGCCCTGGTTTGCATCGATGCGCAGCAGCAGATCATTGCCTACGGCGGCGCGGATTTGCCGGATGCGCTCCACATCTTCCGCCGGGGCCTTGCCCAGCTTGACTTTGATGATGCGAAAGCCCCGTTGTTTGAAAGCGGCGGCCTGCTGCGCCATGGTTTCGGGCGAGCCGATGCCTACGGTAATATCCGTTTCCAGCTTTTTTTTGGGATGGCGGCCGCCCAGGTATTCATACAGCGGCTGGCCGGCGTTTTTGGCGGCGATATCGAAAAGCGCCATATCGAAGGCGCTTTTAATGGTGCTGTTAAAAGCCGTAAAAGCATGAAGCTGGTCCACGCGGTCGGCGGTTTGCAGGGGATCTTTTCCCTTCCAGCCGGCGGCAAAATCCTTTGCCATTTCAAAGCAGGTAGCCTGGGTTTCGCCTACTATCATGGGGAAGGCCGAACACTCGCCCACACCGTAAAAACCGGCATCGGTGTGTACCCGGATAAAGATGTTCTGGGCGAAATGCATGGTGCCGGTAGCGATGGTAAAAGGGTGCATAGGGATGCTGTACCTGTAAATCTCGGTGCGGGTAATGTTCATGCTGCAAAAATAACGGCCCGGCAACACTTTGTAATAAACAAACGATAGTTTAAAAAAGCGGCTGAAAAGAGCGGGTATTCAGCTAATTTTGCGCCTTATATATTATGGCACCTGTTATGAATGTACAGCCGGAGATTTCTTTCGACAATACGGAGACCGCATTTGCATACAAAGACAATGCGGCATTAAAAAAAGCCCGGTTTCTTTTTTCTTCGATGGGCATTGGGCCGCTGGTTAAGCTGGGTACCCGGATCACCCCCTGGGCCATCCGGGCGGGTTTACCGATAAAAGGCCTGATACGAAACACCATTTTTCAACAGTTTGTAGGGGGGGAATCGCTGCAGGAAACGGCGGCTGTGGCCCGGCGGCTGGGTGAATACGATGTACAGGTCATTCTCGATTATGGCGTGGAAGGCGGCGACTATGGCGAAGAGGGGCTTGACCATGCCAGGGATGAATTCATCCGTGTGATTGATTATGCGGCCACCCAGCCCAATATACCCTTTATGAGTGTAAAGGTGACCGGTATCGCTAGCTTTGACCTGCTGGAAAAGCTTGACAGGAGCGTGGACGGGCATGCCGGAAGCCTGATGACGCGGTTCGATAAAGCGATGGCAGCACTTACCGATGCTGAGCGCGAAGAATGGCAACGGGTATATGACCGGATGCAGCATATCTGCCGGGAGGCCGCTGAAAAAAATATCGGCGTGCTGATAGACGCCGAAGAAAGCTGGATACAGGATCCCGTGGACGTGCTGACGATAAAAATGATGGAACAGTTTAACCGCACGCGGGCGGTGGTATATAATACCCTGCAACTATACCGGCACGACAGGCTGGCTTTTTTAAAGGATTCGTACGAGGCGGCCCGCCAACGGGCGTTTGTACTGGGCGCCAAGCTGGTGCGCGGCGCTTATATGGAAAAGGAACGGCGGCGGGCGGCGTCTATGAACTATCCTTCACCGATACAGCCCGATAAGGAAGCCAGCGACCGCGATTATAACCTGGCCATCGAATTTTGCGTAGCGCATATCAATCAGATCGCTTTTATCGTCGCTTCGCACAATGAATACAGTAATTTATATACCACCCGTTTGCTCAAACAGGCCGGTCATCCTTTGCACCATCCCCATGTGCATTTCTCGCAGCTGTATGGTATGAGCGACAATATCACTTTCAACCTGGCCCGTGCGGGTTGCGCGGTGAGCAAGTACCTGCCTTTTGGTCCCATCCGGGACGTCATTCCTTACCTGATGCGCCGGGCACAGGAGAACAGCTCGGTCAGCGGGCAAACCGGCAGGGAGCTGGCGCTGATAGAGAAAGAAATGAAACGCAGGAGATTGCAATAAAATTTTCCCGTCCAACGTTTTAAAAGCCATCCCGGTTTATTGAGCCGGAACTGTTATCTTTTTCCTGGCAGGGCGTCGTCGCCTGTTGCTGACTTTCTTTTCCATGCAAATTTTTAATGAATGCTTTGAACAGCGCCATAAAACGGGCATGTAAAGGGGGAAAAACTAACGGGTAAAAATAATAAGAGTAAATACTTATTTAAAATCGGTAGTTTACATATATTTTTTTTGTATTTTTATAATGAATTACAACAGAAAGGCAATTCCTAATGAAAAACCAGGCTGCCTCGACGAACCTTACGGTCCTTAAACACCAAATCCAATGAGACTATCCGTGGTAATTCCAGTGTATAACAGCGAGGGTACCATTTCCAAGCTGGTGTATACTTTATTGAAAGTACTCGACTCTTACGACTGTGAAATTATACTGGTAAACGATGCGAGCAAGGATAACAGTGAGGCCATGTGTGAAACACTGGCGTTAAGGCACTACCAGGTAAAATTTATATCCCTGCGCAAGAACCGCGGCGAACACAATGCGGTGATGTGCGGGTTGAATCACTGCACCGGCGATTATGTAGCCATCATCGATGATGATCTGCAAAATCCTCCTTCCGAAATCATTATTCTTCTAAACAAGGCCATCAGCGGCGATTTTGACGTAGTATACGCCCGCTATGAGGTGAAGCAGCATTCCTTTTTCAGGAATGCGGGCAGCTGGCTGAGCAATCGCTGCGCTACTTACCTGCTGAACAAAGACAAAGGCCTGTATCTTTCAAGCTTTAAAATCATCAAACGGGAGCTGGTCGGCGAGATCATTGCCTATAAAGGCCCTTCGCCTTATATAGACGGACTGATATTGCGTTGTACCGACAATATCGGTTCGGAGCTGGTGCTGCATGAGAGCAGGGGGCATGGCAAATCGAATTATTCCTTCCGCAAGCTGGTATCGCTTTACCTCGATATGGTGATAAACTATTCGAATAAATCCATCCGGTTTATTATTATGGCAGGGCTTTTGATGTCGTCATTTGCCTGTGCGCTGGCCGGTTATGTGTTTTATGAGAAGCTGTTCCTGCACCTGATGACCTCCGGGAGAGCGATATTGTCTATCATATTGCTGTTTTCGGTAGGCATGCTGTTTATCGTTATCGGCTTTCTCGGGGAATACATCAGCAATATCCTGATGACGATTAACAACACGCCACAGTATACGGTTAAAAGTAAGATTAATATAGACGAGGCGCCGGCCGAGTACTTAAACAAAGAGCATGATAGGAAAAGATTACGAGTACAACGCTATGGCGAATAGCGAGCGAACGCTATGGTGGTACCGTTGTCTTCATGCCCTTACTCTTCGCCACATCAAAAAATATTCACCCGTTGGCCGGCCCTGCATACTGGATGCCGGCAGCGGAACCGGCGGGCTGATTTCCTTTCTTAACGGCCACGGGTATACACTGACAGACGGGTTTGACCTTTCTCCTTACGCAGTGGCGCATGCCAATACAGTTTATGGATTGCAGACAAAAGTATGCAGCATACTGGACGTGAATGCCGGTATTACCCCGCACCCGTTATATGATGTAATTGTGAGCAACGATGTATTGTGCCTGCTGCCGGTGGGGCAGGATACAACGGCGATCGACAGGCTGCTGGCCCTGCTGCGCCCGGGCGGTATACTGGTTATGAACCTGCCAGCCCTGCGGGCAGCCGCGGGCACGCACGATGTAGCGGTGGGTATTACGCAACGGTATTCAAAAAAATCAATACGGCAGCTGGCCGAAGGGCGGGCCATTGTGCGCAGCCTGTTTTACTGGCCGTTTTTTCTATCACCCCTTATCTTCGGCGTGCGCTGGTTTCAGCGGGTTCAATTGCGGTTTATCAATCACCAGCACATCGTGTCGGACGTAAAGAACCCGCCGGCCATACTGAATAGCTTCTTTTACGGGCTCACCACGTTTGAAAACAAGCTGCTGCCGGCAAAGCCCTGGGGCAGCTCGCTGCTCACCGTATGGCAGAAAAAATAATCAGCTGAGAAAATAAAACAGGAGCGAGGACAGCCCGATGGCAATGCCTGCGAGCACGCGGGGTATTTTTAAAGGCGCCTGTTCGCGAAAATAGCTGCCGGCCATCAGCATCAGCGGAATGGCCTGGGCCGCGTAGCGGGAACTGAATCCCCAGGTGATTTTTATACAGGCAGCGGCCAGCGCCAGCAGGGCGATAAAAAATACGATGACTTCAGGTTGCTTTTTCTTCTCTATCACGCGGAGGCCCGTGGTTACAATAAAATACAATGATAACAGCAGGAGGGCTGCGCCGGCGGCATGGGCGGCGAACCGCAGCAATGCCGGTGTGACCAGCAGTTTTTTCAGAAGTGATTCGGCCGGTAGCCAGGGCATCCAGTCAAACAGCAGGTTGGTCAGCAGCAGCAGTATATAGAGTGCTGTCCAGCCGATGCCTTCTTTGCGCGTGGGCAGGCGGTATAATCCTGGCGCTATCAACAACAGGCAGATGGAAAAATAGGCCAGGCACAGCAGGGCGTAGGCGGGGCGAAAGGCGATACCTTCTGCCGCCAGCGTTTTATATACCTGGGCATCGCCGGGCGGCACCAGGCCGTTCCATACATAAAAAATATAAAGGGGCAGGGCCAGGGCGGCGGGTATAAAAATAAAAGCGGGCAGCCAGCGGTTGCGCGTGTTTTTGTTGAGCAGGAAAATAAAAGCTATTACCGGCACTGTAAGCAGGTAAGGCTGGCGGCCGGCAATAGCGGCGCCCATACAAATGCCGGCTGCCAGGGCACAGGCAAGCACGAGGGCAAAAGAAGCGGTGCGCGAGGCTTTGACGGATAAATACAGCGCCATAGTGAAAAACAGCATGGCCGGCATTTCGGTCAGCGCCAGCGCAGCCACCACATAGGTAACGGGGATGGCCATGCTGTACCACGCATAGCCGCCATACAGGTGCAGGATGCGCAGCGTGAGATGAGTATAATACATAACGCCCAGCAGGAAAACGCAGTTGAGCAGGCGGATAAACGGGGGCGCCAGGTGGGTAATGGGCTCAAAAAAATATTGTACGGCCGAGTACAGGGGGCCTGCCGAGCCATTGAGCCGGAGCAGCCAGTCGCGGCTGAACCCATGGTGGTGCAGCAGGGTCACATCGGCCAGGTAGGCGGGTTCATCGTAAAACGGGGGACGGTTATATACCAACACCACTACCAACATGGCGATAAAACCGGCCACCAGCAGAAGTGTATCATAGTGGAGCGGTTTGCCATAGGCTGCCAGGATATTTTTTTGTACACGCGTTTTTGACACCGGTTATTCTTTGCGTGAAAGATAAAGAAATCGGGCTTAACTTGCACCCATGCAGCAATATCTCCAGCTTCTACAGTATGTTATGGACAATGGGGTGTCCAAAACCGACCGAACGGGTACTGGCACCACGAGCTGTTTCGGCTACCAGCTGCGGTTTGACCTGCAGGAAGGGTTTCCACTGGTGACGACTAAAAAACTGCACCTGAAAAGCATCATTTATGAGCTGCTCTGGTTTTTGAAAGGCGATACAAATACCGCCTGGCTTAAAGAGCATGGTGTGAGCATCTGGGATGAGTGGGCCGACCAAAATGGCAACCTGGGACCGGTATACGGTAAGCAATGGCGTAGCTGGGCGGGCGCAGACGGCAAGACCTATGACCAAATCACGGATGTAATTAAACAAATAAAGACCAATCCCGACAGTCGCCGGATGATTGTAAGCGCCTGGAACGTGGCTGAGCTGCCGGAGATGGCGCTGATGCCCTGCCATTCCCTTTTTCAGTTTTATGTGGCCGATGGCAAACTGAGCTGCCAGCTGTACCAGCGCAGCGCCGATGTTTTCCTGGGCGTGCCCTTTAATATAGCCTCTTATGCGCTGCTCACGATGATGATGGCACAGGTATGCGGGCTGGCTCCCGGCGATTTTGTACATACTTTCGGCGATGTGCATTTATATAGCAACCACCGCGCGCAGGCAACCCTGCAGCTAAGCCGGACGCCTTACCCGCTGCCGGTTATGAAACTGAACCCTGCGGTGACAAATATCTTCGATTTCAACTACGAAGATTTTACGCTTGACAATTACCAGCATCACGCGCCTATCAAAGCACCGGTGGCGGTATAGGAGTGCTGACAACTCACAATTCACCATTATGATCATAAGTCTTGTTGCGGCGGCATCGGAAAACAATGTTATCGGGAAGGATAATAAATTGCTGTGGAGTCTGCCCAATGATACCCGGTTCTTTAAGAATACCACCTGGGCTATGCCTGTGATCATGGGAAGCAAGACATTTGCTTCGCTTAATAACACGCCGCTGATTGGACGGTTCAATATCGTGGTAACGCGCCATCCCGAAGCGGTGAAGGCAGCCAATGGGGCGGTACGCACGGCAGGCTCATTGGATGAAGCGGTGAAGACCGCCGCGGAAGCCGATGTAAAAGAAGTTTTTGTTATAGGAGGGGGGCAGATATACAAAGAGGCCCTGCCCATCGCCCATAAAATTGTTCTTACCCGCGTGCATACCAGGGTAGAAGGCGACACCTTTTTTCCGGCGTTCAGCGAAGCCGAATGGAAATTGTCGTCCAAAATGGATTTTCCTGCCGATGAGAAGCATGCATATGCTTATAGCTTCGAGGTTTGGGTCAGGAAATAGGTTGATAGTTAATAGGACAATCACGCCGGATGCGGCCATCAAGTATTCTCTATCATCTTACTAATTATTCTGTTTTAAATTCAATAATGGTATCAATATCATTCCACGCCATGCCATCCGTGTAAATAAACACGCCTTCCGGCTGTTGTTTGAAGCGAATCCCCCGGGTGGTATTGATGAGGGTGGCGCCGGTGAGTTTGGGTGTAAGGCCGGGAACAAAGATATAGGCGGCGCCGGAGGGTTTTAATATATGCACATACACGGATTTGTCTTTTGCCGTTACTACGCCCCATTCCTGCGGAGGCACAAAGCCTCCTCTTGTGCTGTAGATGCTGCGGCCGTATTGTTTCAGCCAGCTGCCCATGACCAGCAGGCTGTCGGTAAACTCCGGCTGAACGGTACCATCGGGCATAGGCCCGATATTGAGCAGGAAATTGGCATTGCGGCCGGCGGCATTGACAAGGTATTGAATGAGCTGCCGTGAAGACTTATAATTGCGATCGGTGATATTAAATCCCCACGAATCGTTCATCGTCTCACAGGTTTCGAGCGGCAGTTGCTGTGAAGCCTGCTGAAAGCTCAGGCCTGATTTGTTTTCGCCGGGCAAATCTCTTTCAAACATCTGGAAGTCTTCGCCGGCAAGCGGCGTGAGGTGGTGGTTATTGCCGATAAGACATTGTGGCTGCAGGCGATGGATGAGCTCATATATTTCATTGTAGCGCCAATCGATGCGTGAGCTGCGGTCTGCTGCGCCTTCGGGCGCAGTCTGGTCCCAATGGCCGTCAAACCATACACCGGCAACAGGGCCATAGCGTGTAAGCAGCTCTGTGAGCTGGGTTTTCATAAACTGCAGGTAAGCCGCATAATCACCTTTGGCGCTGCGACCGGCGCTTTGGCCCGTGCGGCCCGTTTCGTGCGGGTAGTCTTCGCGACCCCAGTCGAGCAATGAATAATACACAAACAGCGGCATGTGCTGGCGATGACATTCGTCGGCCAGTTGCTTAAAGGCGTCTTTACCATAAGTGGTATTGGTGATTTTCCAGTCGGAAGCCTGTGTATCCCAGTTGCTGAAGCCATCGTGGTGGCGGGTGATAAAAGTAATGTATTGCATACCCGCGTTTTTTGCCGCCGTTACCCATTGGCCGGCATCGAAGGCTACCGGGTTAAAAAAATGCAGCAGTCTTTTATATTCCCGGATACGTATGTGGCGCTCGTTCATTACCCATTCACCCGCACCGAGCACGCTGAATGCGCCCCAGTGGATAAACATACCAAACTTCATATCCTGGAACTGCCGGCGGGCGGCGATATTTTCGGGTGTGGGTGTGTATGACTGCGAGGAAACATTCAGCGTCAGCGTTATGACAAGACCAATGCCTGCCGGCAGGCATTTTAAACGGGCAAAAAAAAGATGGGTATTCATTGTAATAAAAAAGTGTTTTGGTATACTAACATTCGTTGTGTTTAAAGTTACACAAAACCAGCAGTAATTGCGGGTGTAAACGGTGAAAATATGCAGCCGAGTGGTATTGTAGACTTTTATCTGGTAAATAACAGTTGCACGTGGACAGTCAACTACATGAACGGCTTGTAGCATACAACACTGGCATGGCTTATTGCGACAGAAATTTCACCGGCAGGCGAACTACCGGTTATCGGCAAAAAACCGCGTTTAGCCGAATAAAAAGGCATTTCAGCGAAAACTGCTATTTCTTTTTTACCTATGCAGGTAATTTTACGGCATCTAATCAAACTGTATGTATATGCGCACCTTAATTCTACTTATTTGTTTTGCAGCGATGACCCTTCCTGTTATAGCGCAGGATGTTTCGGGGTCTGTGGCCGATGAACAGGGCAAGGCCCTGGCCGGCGCTTCTGTGTCATTGAAAAAAGCCAAAGATTCTTCCGTGGTGAAGCTGGCTGTGAGCTCATCTGCCGGCATCTATTCATTTAAAGGAATAGCAGAAGGCAATTATTTTGTCACCGTATCGCACATAGGATATGCCGATCAGCGTTCCAACGCTTTTACTTTACAGGGCAATGGTGTGGAGTTACCTGCGCTTGGTCTGAAAAAATTAAGCGGCAACCTTAAGGAAGTGGTGGTAAACTCCCGTAAGCCTTTGATAGAAGTAAGGGCCGAAAAGACCGTACTTAACGTGGAGGGAAGTGTGAATGCCGTAGGGCAGAACGCACTGGAATTATTGCGTAAATCGCCCGGCGTAATGGTCGACAAAGACGATAACCTGGGACTCAGCGGCAAGAATGGCGTACAGGTGTATGTAGACGGACGGCAGACACCGTTGGGTGGTAAGGATTTGTCGGAATACCTGAAAACGATCCAGTCGGGCGATATCGAATCGATTGAAATTATTTCCAATCCTTCAGCCAAATACGATGCTGCGGGCAATGCGGGCATTATTAATATCAAGCTTAAAAAGAACCGTTCGTTTGGTACCAATGGCACGGTAACGGCCGGCTATAGCCAGGGTTTTTATCCCAAGTACAACGGCGGTTTTTCGCTCAACCACCGCAACCAGCATGTAAACCTGTTTGGTAATTACAATTACAACAACAGCCGGAATCGTAACTATATGGACCTGCGCCGTACACAGCTCGACACCTTGTTCGACCAGCACACGGTGATGAGCGACGATAACAACAACCATACGTTCAAGGCAGGCATGGATTATTTCATCAACAAAAGAAGCACCATAGGGCTTATGGTCAATGGTTCGCTGGCAGAGAATACCTTTCATTCCGACGGCAGCACGATGATATCGTATATCCCTACCGCCAAGGAAGATCGCAAGCTGGTGGCCAATAACGTAAATAAGGGTAAGCGTAATAACGGCAACTTTAACCTCAACTACCGTTTTGCCGACACTTCGGGCCATGAGCTGAATATGGATGCCGACTACGGTATCTATCGTATCAAGAGCGACCAGCTGCAGCCCAACTATTATTTTGATCCGAGCGGCACCAACCAGCTGTACAGCAATGTGTATAATATGCTGGCCCCGAACAACATCGACATCTATAGCTTTAAAACGGACTATGAGCAGAATTTCAAAAAAGGACGGCTGGGCATAGGAGGTAAGACGTCGTTTGTAAGAAGCGATAATACCTTTACGCAATACAACGTGATCGGTGCCACCAGTAAGCTGTATGACAGCCTGCACAGCAATAATTTCAATTACAAGGAAAACATCAATGCCTTATATGTAAACTATAACCGTTCGCTCAAGGCAGGATGGGCAGTGCAGGTGGGGCTGCGTATGGAAAATACCAGTTCAAAAGGAACGTCCAATGGTTACCAGCAGGGCCCGGGCTATTATTCGTCGTATGATTCGGTGTTTAAAAGAAACTACACCGATTTCTTCCCGAGCGGCGCCGTTACCTATAATAAGAACCCCATGAAGCAATGGAGTCTTACCTATAGCCGGCGTATCGACAGGCCTGCTTACCAGGATTTGAATCCCTTCGAGTTCAAGCTGGATGAGTATACCTTTCAAAAAGGTAATACCCAGCTGAGGCCGCAATATACCAATAGCATAGGGCTGACCTATATGTATAAGTTCAAGCTTACCACCACGCTCAACTACAGTCATGTAAAAGACGTGTTTACGCAGCTGGTGGATACTACCGACAGGTCGAAAGCCTTTATCAACAAGAAGAACCTGGCCACCCAGGACATTACGAGCCTTAATATCAGCTATCCCTTCCAGTACAAATGGTATAGCGTATTTGTGAATGTGAATACGTATTATTCCGCTTACAAGGCCGATTTCGGGTCGGGCAGGACCGTAAATCTTCATGTCTTTGCATTGAATGCTTATGCACAGCAAACCTTTAAGCTGGGTAAGGGATGGACGGGCGAGCTGACGGGTTTCTATACATCGCCATCCATCTGGCAGGGTACGTTTAAAACAAGCGCCCTGGGAAGCCTGGACGGCGGTCTGTCTAAAACAGTGCTGAAGAGCAAAGGCACCATCAAAGCATCTGTAAGCGATATCTTCCGTACGCTGCATTGGTCGGGTACCAGCGATTTCGCCGGGCAGACGATACATGCCCAGGGTGGATTTGAGAGCCGTCAGCTGAAACTGTTTTTTACCTATCGCTTTGGCAACAACCAGGTGAAGGCGGCCAGGCAGCGCAAGACAGGATCTGACGATGAGAGCAAGCGCGTAGGAAGCCAGGGTGGCGGATTGGGTAATTAGGAAGAAGCTACGAGCCGTGAGCTATGAGCTGCGAGCCGTGGGTTATGAACCGTTGCGATCAAAAAGACTCGCGGCTCATAGCTCACGGCTCGCAGCTTTTCTCTATTTTCACGGCGTGTATTCACGGTTACAACTGGCAGCAAAATATCTCCGCTACTATCTTAGCGCCTCCAATGGGAGGGGGCATGGCGTTCATTCCCCGTTTGTATTTGATTTTATCACGAATGTGCTGAACGATAAGCGCGATTTTTATGCCTATAGCCGGGTAGAGCAGCTGCGTGCCGGGCTGGCGGCCGATGAACGTATGCTGGCGGTAGATGATTTTGGCGCGGGTCCTGCGGGTGGCCGGAGCCAGCGGCGAAAGTTATCTGCCATCGTTCAAACGGCGGTAAAGCCCCGCAAGTATGGCCAGCTGCTGTTCAGGATGGCGGCCTATTACAGGCCGCATTATGTGCTGGAGCTGGGCACCTCGGTGGGCATCACCACTTCTTACCTGGCAATGGCCGATAACCAGGCCATCGTGACTACCATAGAAGGCTCTGCCGCTGTGGCGGAAATAGCACGGGAGAATTTCAAAAAGCTGGGCCTTTCGTCGATAGCCCTGTACAATCGTCCCTTTGATGAATGCCTGCCGCGCATCATACAGCACCATCCCCATCTCGATTTTGTATTCATCGACGGCAATCATCGCAGGGAGCCGACACTGGATTATTTTCAACGCCTGCTGCCGGCCATGAATGAAAACTCCGTGATCGTTTTTGACGATATCCACTGGAGCAGGGGTATGGAATCCGCCTGGCAAGCGGTCAAATCGCATCCCAGGGTAATGATGACCATCGATTTATTTTTCATCGGGCTGGTCTTTTTCAGGAAAGAGTTTAAAGTGAAGCAGGACTTTGTAATCAGGTTTTAGCTGTATCGCAAAAGCACTGTGGAGGGGAAATATTCAATGTTCAATACTCAATGGGCGTCCCATTGAGTATTGAACATTGAGCATTGAATATTGAACGTTTTTGCTATTGTATTATTTAGCTATCGCCCGCGTATGCTGCAGCATCCACTCATACATATTGGCTCCGTTACATTCTTTGGTAGCCGGATTGGTGGCTTTGCTCCAGGCATCATGACCACCGGAAGGCCAGATCGTCATTTGTGCCAGCGGGTTAGGATTAAATGTATTCATCAGGCTGATGATTGATTTGGTGGTGGCAGCGCTTACGGTGCCATCATCGTCGTTGTGAAACGCCCATACCGGCAGGTTGGCGCCGGCCATATTGCCGCACAATGCCTGGCTGGGCCAGCTGGCGCCGCAAATAGGCACAATAGCAGCAATGCGGTTGGGATACGCAATGGCATAATCCCAGGTAACGCCGCCGCCCATACTCAATCCAGATACGTAGATGCGGGTGGTATCCACGCGGTAATGCTGGATGGCATAATTGATCATGCTGTTTACATCGGCCGGTGCAGGCCATGCCTTAAACTGCGGATTGATGACGATAAACGAATAATTTTTTTCTCCTACCGTAAACTGCGGCGGAAATTTCTTCTGGTTGAGCAGCTTCGGAACGCCATTGTAGAGCAGGTTGGAAAGATTTGATGTGCCGTTGCCCAGCTCTCCTACACCGTGCAGGAAGATAAGCAGGGGATATTTTTTGGTAGTGGAATCGTAACGTGCAGGCAGCGCCTGGTAAAAACCGCCGACATTGGCGTTTACATCCGTGTTAACAGCTGTCTGGACGGCCGGCATTGTTTCGGCCACATCATTACTGGCATTATTATCACTGGAATCTTTCGAAGCGTTGTCTTTCTTACAGGCGCTGAACAGGATGGTAGCCACCATGAGCGTGGACAGGGTCCGGGTAAGGTGTTTCATTGGAGATACGGGTTTTAAATAGCGATATTTGGTTTTCGGATCTATAACGTCCAAACATCGTGCCCGAATATGTAAAGGGAAATGAAAAAATATAAACTACGGGTAACCAATTACCTATAGTCCCCTCGCCAGAGGGCGGGGCGTTAAAACCCTATTTCGAGGAGCCGGATTCTGAGGAGGCGGCCATATCGGTTTTTTTATCTTCCGACATGGTTATCAGTACTTTATCTATGCGCTGGGCGTCCATGTCAATGATTTCGAAGCCAAATATCCGCCAGTTCAGCTTATCGCCGGTGCGGGGGATGCGCTCCAGCCGGTGAAGGATAAAACCTGCCAGGGTATCGAATTCCTGCTCACCTTCGTTCATCCATTCGGTCTTTTCAAAAACGGCCAGGAAGTCGTAAAAAGGTATCTGGGCATCTACGAGATAGGAGCCGTCTTCGCGCCGGGTGATTTCATAATCCTGTACATCGGGTTCGGAAATGCCTCCTACAATGGCCTCCAGTATATCGTTGAGGGTGATCATGCCCAGTACGCTGCCATACTCATCGACTACAAAGCAGGAATGTCTTTTCTGTTCCTTAAATTTTTCCAGCACCTGGTAGGCGGTATTGTTTTCGGGCACGAAAAAAGCCTGTTTCATATAGTCTTTAAAGGGCGTATCATCGGCAGTCACATACATGTCTTTGATAGATACGATGCCTTTGATATTATCGATATCGCCGTCGCAGATAGGATAAACGGAGTGCGGCTCCCTGTTGATCTTCTCTTTGATGACTTCTTCCGTATCGTTTAAATCAAACCAGATGATATCGCTGCGATAGGTCATGAGCGAGGTAATATTGCGATCGCCCAGGTGAAATACCCGCTCGATGATTTCCTGTTCCGCCTCTTCGATGGTGCCCTGCTCGGTGCCTTCGCTGATGATGGCCTTGATTTCTTCCTCGGTCACGGCATCGTCTTTGGACGGGACGATATTAAAAAGAGAGAAAAAAAGATTGCTGGTTTTATTGAGCAGCCATACGATGGGGTGGGTGGCCTTTGCGAAAAACTTCATGGCCGGGGCTACCAGCCGCGCGATGCGCTCGGCTTTCTGCAGGCCGATGCGCTTGGGGATGAGCTCGCCGAAAATAATGGACAATAAGGTAACGATGATGACCACGATGGTAGTGGAAATAGTGCCCGCGTACGGTTTGATGGCGTCGATTTTCTCCAGCGCGGGTTTGAGGTATTGGCCGAAGCGCTCGCCTGAATACACACCGGTAAGGATGGAAATAAGGGTAATACCTATCTGTGCGGCGGACAGGAATACTTCCGGGTTATTTGCAAGGTCGAGCGCCACTCTTGATGGGGCATCGCCTTTGTCGGCCTGGTTCTCCAGCCTGGACTTCCTTGCGGACACCAGGGCTATTTCTGACATAACGAACAAACCATTCACTACGATCAGGAATAGCAGGATGATGACTTCTGTCATTAGGACAATTTGTGTTGTAAACTAATCAATCCGACGTAATTATTAAAAATTCTTGCCATGAAATATCCGAGCCCACTGCCAATCAGCGCCCCGCACAGGACATCAAAGGGGTAATGCACTCCCACATATACCTGGGCGTATGAAATAAGGCCTGCCCAGGCAAAAAACAGCCTGATCCAGCTGCTGGTGTATTTTCTGAGCGTTGCGACCACAAAAACCGCCAGCCCGAAGTGCGTGGCGGCATGGGCCGATACGAAACTGGAGCTTTGGGGGCAGTAATGCGCCAGCGAGCGCATGCGGTCGGCCAAATCCGGGTTCTGGCAGGGGCGCAGCCGGAAAATGGTCTCTTTTACCAGGTGACTGGCCACCAAATCGCAGGCCCCGGCCGTACAGGCAAAAAATATAAACCAGAGCGAGCCGCGCTTACCGAAGTTGACCAGCGTAAAAACCAGCAGAAACAGGTATAGCGGCACCCATAAGTTTGCTTCCCGCATGAAAACGAAAAGGGAGTCGAAAAAGTCGGTGGACCCGCTTACATTGACCAGGTAAAATATTTTCCTGTCCAACGGTTCGATATGACTGAACCAGGAAGCGGTGGTTTGCAAAAAAAGCATGCTGCAAAAGTAATTAGTTAATCTGAGTGTTGATTTTAAAGTATTTTGCAGCACATTTTGCTCAATTATGCACCGCATTCCACGACTTTCCCGGCTGGTTATTGCCGTAGCCTTTTCCCTTTTTGCACTGATGTTCCTGCTGCGGCTTGCTGTGTGGTGTTTTTTTCACCAGCCCGGCGAGGGTTTCGGCAGCGATTTTTCGGCGTTCATCATGGGCTTTCGTTTTGACGCACGGGAAGTGGCCATTTTGTGTGTGCTGCTGTTATTGTTGGGTTCCATCCCGTTTTTGCATCCCTATCAAACCAGGAGGGGTAGGGTACTTGTCCTCACGCTTGTGTTTATAGCCTTGCTGTGGCTGGTCGTTTTTTATGTATTCGATTTCCTGCATTTCCGGTATTTGTTGCAACGGCTGAATGCCAGTGCGCTCAGTTTCCTGGAAGACGCGAAGATCTCGGGCAGCATGGTCTGGCAAACCTACCCGGTGGTGCGTATACTGCTGGGGATGATTTTGGCGGTGGTGGTTTTGTACTGGCTGATGAAAAAACTTTTCATCAAAGTGGGCGCAACGCCCTTTACCGGCGGCAAGGCCCGGCGTATTGGCTGGAGCGTGGGTATTTTTTTACTGTGTGCGCTCGGCATTTTCGGCCGTATCGGGCAATACCCGCTGCGCTGGAGCGATGCATTTAACCTGGGCAGTGATTTTAAGAGCAACCTGGCGCTGAATCCCTTCCAGTCTTTTTTCAGCTCCCTCAACTATCGCAAAACCACCTATGATACGGTTAAAGTAAAGCAATATTATCCCCTGGTAGCTGCCCAACTGGGGGTAGCGCGTCCCGATAGTAATAGCCTGAATTTTTTGAGAATGGTAACACCGCCGGTGGGCGATTCCGCCCCGCGGCCCAATATCGTGCTGGTTATCTGTGAGTCGTTCAGCGCCTATAAAAGCTCTATGTGGGGTAACCCGCTTAATACCACACCTTTTTTTAACGGTTTGTGCGCACAGGGATTGTTCTTCGATAACTGCTATACGCCCGCTTATGGTACAGCAAGAGGGGTATGGGCCACCGTTACCGGTATTCCCGATGTGGAGCTGAACAAAACGGCCAGCCGTAACCCATTGATGGTAGACCAGCACAGTATCATCAATGATTTCGACGGGTATGAAAAATTTTATTTCCTCGGTGGCAGCGCCAGCTGGGCCAATATACGCGGCCTGCTTACCAACAATATACACGGCCTGCACCTGTATGAGCAGGACGATTACAAATCGCCCAAGATAGATGTGTGGGGTATTAGCGACAAGAACCTGTTTCTCGAATCGAATGCCGTGCTGAAGCAGCAGGCCACACCCTTCTTTGCGGTTATACAAACGGCCGATAACCATCGCCCTTTTACCATACCGGAAGAAGATAAAAAGGAGTTTAAAGAAGTGAATTACCCGATCGATTCGTTGAGAAAGTATGGATTCGATGCCAATGACGAGCTCAATGCCTTCCGGTTTACCGACTATTGCTACCAAAAATTTATCGAAGCAGCGCAGAAGGAAAAATATTTCGACAACACGATTTTTATGTTCATCGGCGACCATGGCATTAATGGTAATGCGGGCAATATGTTTCCGCGCGCCTGGACCGACGACGCGCTCACTTCTTACCATGTGCCGCTGTTGTTTTATGCGCCCAGGCTGCTCAGGCCGGAGCGCCTGCATGGTGTTGCATCGCAGGTAGATGTATTGCCTACGCTGGCAGGACTGGCGCGGGTAGCCTACCGCAATACCACCCTGGGGCATGATTTGATGAATGAATACCGCAAAGACAGCGGGCGCAGCAATGTAGCGTTTATCATTGACCCTAATAATGCGGATATCGGCATTATTAACCGCTCCTGGTATTATACCCGCAACCTGCAGAGCAAGCAGGAAAAAATGGTATGGGCCGATTTTACCCGGCCTGAAACGGATGCCGGCAAAGATTCGCTGCTGGAGCTGAACAGGAAGTATACAACGGGCTTCTATGAAACAGCACGCTACCTGCTGATGAATAACAAAAAATAAATAGTTGCAGTCTTCATTAAGTAATCTACGTTGAGCTGGTGTATGCCTCAATAATGAATTCAACGCCTGGTGTCGCGGCAACGTCCGGTTGTAATGATACGCTTCGATATTTTTTTATACACATAAAGTGTTTTATGCAGCTGCCTGTGAAATGTTACGGGTGTTTTCACGA
>Ga0307508_10001326_pt1 | contig 28003 bp, 23 predicted proteins | sample 9_EM_MG_FD_203089 | JGI IMG/M metagenome (GOLD analysis project Ga0307508, IMG submission 203089) | Populus trichocarpa ectomycorrhiza microbial communities from riparian zone in the Pacific Northwest, United States - 9_EM | ecosystem: Host-associated > Plants > Roots > Unclassified | place...
ATGATGCTGCTGGCTGACGCGAAGAAGATGGTTGAAGAGATCGTGAAGTCCCTGGGATAATCTCGCAGGGACGATCGCCTCGCTATCTCGTCAGGCTTCGGCGGCTCTAACAGGGCTCGAAGGGGGGATAAGTCATGGTGACGGTTGGCGGTATTATCGGCGGCGGGTTGCGACTCGTGCGCGACAGGCCGGTTTCGACATTGATCTGGGGCATTGTCTACATGGGCGTGTCGGTGGCGGGCATGCTGATGCTGTTGTTGCCGTTCATGCAGATGTCGATGGCAAATGCCCAGGGTGTGGCACCCGATCCCACGGCGGTCTTCAGGTCGTTGGGCATGCTGTATCTCTTCGATTTCGGGCTTTTCGTCGTGCTGACGATCCTGATGGCGGCCGGCGTGCGTGCCGTGCTCGAACCCGATGAGCCGGGCTTTGCCTATATCCGCCTCGGCATGGATGAGCTGCGGCTGGTCGGGCTGATGCTGCTGACCGTGATCGGCATGTTTGTCCTGATGTTCGTGCTCATGCTGGTGATGATGCTCGGCCTGGCAGCGACAGGCGCCATGTCGGGCGGATTTGGCCGTGGCGCCGCCGCGCCGGGCCTGGGAGTCTTCCTGATGGTGTTCGCGGCCTTCGCGATTCCGATCTTCCTCAGCGTCCGGCTGTCGCCGGCGCTCCCCCTGACGATGATCCGCCAGAAGATCGTCATCGGCGAGGCCTGGCGGCTGACGAGCGGCAATTTCTGGAAGATGTTCGCTGGCTATCTCGCGCTCAGCCTGATCCTCTTCGTGGCCTATATTGTCATCGTGTTTGCGGTGTTCGTTCCGCTCGGCGGGATGATCGCAAGCGGCGGACCGGCGGCCGCGGCGGAGCTGATGCAGGGACATGTTGGTGGACTTCTCCCCCTCCTCATCGGTGGCGGAGTCGTTTTCACGATCCTGTCCGGGGTCGGCATTGCCTTCTGGGCTGGCAGTATCGCTGCGGCGACCAACGAACTGCTCGGCGATTCCGGCGTCGACTATGCCGAGACATTCGCCTGACACGCGCGCTTCGGCTGAGCCCCTGTTGTCCGGATAGCCGGGCAACAGGGGCGAAGCGGGTGGCGCAGCCGTGCGCTTGAGGCTTGCCGATCGCGCGCGATGATGGCAACGGGGCACCACCCTTGAAGACGTGATTTTCCGAATCGTCGGGCTTTGCCCGGCTCGAAATCGCCGGGGGCGATTAGCTCAGTTGGTAGAGCGTCTCGTTTACACCGAGAATGTCGGCGGTTCGAGCCCGTCATCGCCCACCATTTTCCCGTTGCTCAGCCGCGTTGCCGCGCAAGGGCTCTTTGAACGCAGAACGTGTGTCTGAAGCGCCGGGCTCTGAATCGGAACCATCCCAGGTCCGTCCAGAGCGGTGCCATGATTCAACCGCACCCCTGGATAGGCCATAAGATGCGCACGGGACGTCTCAGAAGCCCGAGTTGCTCTTTCTTATCGTCTGGCTCGTCGAATGCTGCGCGCGGCGCCACGGACGGCGCTTGTGCGACGCAATTCCCTGTTAATTTCCCTGTTATTCCCTGTTCCGGCCAGAGCGGGCGAATGAAAAATTCCATAAGAAATTGTAATATATAGATAATTATAGCGTGCAGCTGCGAACGCTGCCGAGAAAAAATATAAAATTCCCTGTTCCGCGGAGATAACAGGGAATTTGATCGCCGCGACAAAGCGCGCGGGCTGGCAGTTTGCGGCGGCTCGGGTCGCCAATGATCGTTGAACAAATGAATTGAATTCAAGGCTGCTGCGCCAAAGGCCGGTTTCAGCGCGAAGCTGGCACCAATTCTGAATGACGGGAAGACAGCAAACCTGTCAGCCTCTGGCCGCTTCCCGCTGGCCGTTCATCAGTTCGGCAACGATCGCGACCTGGGTGCGGTTGCGCACGTTCAGCTTGCGCATCAGGATCGTCATATGCGCCTTCACGGTCGCTTCGGCGATGCCGAGATCGAACGCGATCTGCTTGTTGAGGCGGCCCGAATGGACGCCGTCCAGCACCTTGCGTTGCGTCGGGGTGAGATGAACGCCGTCACCCTGCGCCCTATTGTCGCGGCTGGCGCTACGGGGGGCCATGTCGCCATTCAGGTCAATCAGCACGCCACCCTCCCTCCAGGACACGATCTACAGGCCCACGGGCGGATTGCCGGCTGCACCGGTCTTGCGACGTCCGATCGAATCGCCCGTGTCGGGCAGCGTAACGCAATTTGTTGGACAGACTCAAGCCAAATTATATATGATTCACGCAAATCAGGCCGAATCTCAGCCTTTGGCGACAGTTTTTGTAGCAATCAGCGAAATGCTGTCATACTAATTTTGCGAATGATCGCCAGTCCAGTGAATGGGGTCGGCGGCACAGGGGAGGCGAAGATGCGCGTCGAGGGGCGGAGGCCGTGCCGTGACGGCAAACACAATGCATATGGCGAAGCCATCATGCGCGCTGCTCCGAGGGCGGGTCGATGATCGGTGTGGACGCACGACTCGTTGCCGCCGCCATTGCCGGGATCGGGCTGTCGATCCTGCTCGTGGTGCGCGGCCGCCTTCACCCGTTTGTTGCATTGCTGTGTGGCGCGTTCGCCGTCGGCCTGTTGTCGGGCATGCCAATCGCTGACACCGCGAAGGCGGTGCAAAAGGGCGTTGGTGACATTCTCGGCGGCACCGGGCTGGTCGTCGCGCTCGGCCTCGCGCTGGGTGCGATGCTGCAATTGTCGGACGGCGCGGGCGGGCTTGCGCGCGCCGCGCTCAAAATGTCGGGCGCCGCAGGTGCGTCGACGGCGGCGCTGGTCGCCGGTCTCGTCATCGGGCTTCCCCTGTTTTTCGAAACAGGCCTTGTGCTGCTGTTGCCGGTGGTCGCGACCGCGGCGGCCGCCATGCCGCAACGGGGCAAGGGCGACGAGGCCAAATTGTCGCTGATGTTGAGTGCGATCGCAGGCCTGGCGGTGGTGCACGCGCTGGTGCCGCCGCATCCCGGGCCGCTGCTCGCGGTCGATGCGCTGCATGCCAATCTGGCGCGGACGATCGGCTATGGGTTGCTCGTCGGCATCCCGACCGCGATCATCGCCGGGCCACTCTTGTCCCGATTCACCGCGCGCGGCGTACGCATCGCGCCGCCGGTGCTGGCCGCTGTCCGGCTCGACGTTCCGGCCCCGGGCGTCGGGCGCGCGCTGCTCGTCATTCTCATGCCGGTGGTACTGATCGCCGCCGGTCAGGTCGGGGCACTGCTTCCCGCATCGGTCGCGCCGAACTTCGCCTGGCTCGGCATCGCCAGCAACCCGGTGCTGGCGCTGCTGATCGCAGTGCTCGCCGCGCTGCCGCTTCTGTTCGGGCGGCGTCTGTTCGATCAGGCCGTCCAGGACGGGATCTGGGCAGAGGCCGTCACGCCCGCGGGCACGATATTGCTGGCGATCGGTGCGGGCGGCGCGCTCAAACAAGTCCTGGTGCAGGCCGGCATTTCCGATCTGCTCGCGCGCATGGCCAGTGGCGGGGCGCTCTCGCCGCTATTGGTGGCGTGGCTGGTCGCTGCCGGCATCCGGCTCTCGATCGGCTCAGCCACGGTGGCCACGATCACGACCGCCGGGATCATGCCCGCCCTGGTGATCAGTTCGGGCGTGTCGCCTGAATGGACCGTGCTGGCGATCGGTGCCGGCTCGGTATTCTTCTCGCACGTCAATGATCCCGGCTTTTGGCTGGTGAAAAGCTATCTCGGCACTGATATGCCGGGTACGTTTCGCACCTGGTCGCTGCTCGAAACCGCGGTGTCGGTGGTTGGCTTGGCCTTCATCCTCATCGCCAGCCAGTTCCTCTGAAGGATTTGTACCGACGATGGTGAAATCGGGACCGAAAGAAGGGGCGGGATATGGCTGAGCCGCGGCTAGCCGACAGAGCCTATTCCGGCATCGTCGAGATCATCAAGACTGATGGTCTCGAGATCGGCGACCGGCTGCCTGCGGAAGCGCGCCTGGCGGAAATGTTCGGCATTTCGCGCACCATCGTTCGCGAAGCGCTCGCTCGGCTCGCGTCCGATGGTTTCATCGAGGCGCGACGCGGGGCGGGGTCGTTCGTCAAAAGCCGCCCTTCCGATCGACTGATGACCTTCATGCCGATGGCCGAACTGTCAGCGACCCTCGGCAGCTATGAGGTTCGTTTCGTGCTCGAGGCGGAGGCAGCACGTCTCGCGGCGGCGCGGCGCTCGGTCGAGGATATGGCAAGCATCCAGACGGCGCTCGATCAGCTTCGGGCCGCCCTGCTGTCCAGTGCGCCTGCCGATGCCGAGGATATGGAGCTGCATCGCCGCATCATGGTGGCGACCGCGAACCCGGCCTTCAGCCTGGCGTTCGAGGCGTTGTTCGGGGAAATGGAGCGGATCATGCGCGCCGGGGTCGATATTTCGCGCTCGCGCCCGCCCGAGGTGATCGGTGCCATGATGCGCGAGCATGAGATGATCGTCGAAGCGATCCGCGCGCAGGACTGCGACGCTGCCGCACTGGCGATGCGGTGGCATCTTTCGGAAGGCCGCAAGCGACTGATGCCGTGAGGCCGGCTTAGTTGCTGGTCGGCGTCGGCCTGGACCCGCCGCCCGGATGAAGCCATCCGCCATCGGCCAGCCAGTCGGCGAGCCGATCAGGCCAGTGCGCGACGCCGAGGCGCTCGGAATGCATGCCGACATTGAAGCCGTGATCGGTGTCCGCGAACAGGTGCAGCTCAGCGGATACGCCGGCGGTGCGGAGTTGCTGGTACAAGGTGATCGTCGGCGTCGCGCAGCACTGGTCGAGTGTGCCGGCAGCGAGGAAGGCCGGCGGCGCGGTCGTCGGCGCACGGGCCGGAATGCCGAGCGGCCCGGGGTAAATCAGCACCTGGAAATCCGGGCGTCCGCTGATGCGATCCACCGCGTCGGCCTTTGCCGGCGCCGGGGGTGCCGGATTGTCCGCGACCATCGATACGAGTTCGCCGCCCGCCGAAAACCCCATCAATCCGATTCGGTTCGGATCCACGCCATAGTCAGCCGCATGCAGGCGCACCCAGCGCACGGCGCGGCGCGCGTCCGCCGCCGCATCCCGCTCGATGTCGTATGACGAGCCCGGGTCGCGGGCGAGGCGATATTTGAGCACGAAGGCGGTGACGCCGAAGCGATTGAGCGCGCGCGCCGGCATCACCCCTTCGTTCACCCAGACGAGCATGCGGTGGCCGCCGCCCGGGATCACGATGATGCCGACGCCATTGGCATGGGCGGGGTCGGCGCGAAACACGGTCAGTGACGGCGCGTGGACATTGTGGATGTAGCTGTTCTCGACGATTTCCGCCTCACTGCGATGTGCCTCGCTACCGGGTGCGCCCTGCGGCCAGAGCGTTATCGTCGGCGTAGCGACCGGCGCCGGCGCACTGGCGGTGGCGGCAAGCGCAAGCGTGGCTGCGCTGACGCGTAGCCATGCCCGCGTCACGAGTGCCTCAGCTGAAGCTCGGGCGCCGCGATCGGGTTGGCGAGCCAGCTCAGCACCTCGTCGACCAGCGCTTCGGGCGGCGCCTGGGTATAGAGCCGCAACGCCGCCTCGTCGGAGCTCGGGCGCTCGAGCGTGGCAAGCTGGCTCTCCAGCAGGCTGGGCGGCATATAATGGCCTGATCGCTGTGCCAGGCGACGGCGCAGTTCGTCGGGATCATTGTCGAGGAACACGAAACGGGTCGCGGCAGGAACTGCATCGGCGATGCGGCTGCGATAGCTGCGCTTCAGCGCGGAGCACGCCGCGACGGCAAAGCCGTGAGCCCTGACCTCTCCCGCCATGGCCGCACCGATCCGATCGAGCCACGGCCAGCGCTCCACGTCCGTCAGTGGCCGGCCGGAGCGCATCATCTCGATTGAAGCCCGAGCGTGGAAGCTATCGCCCTCAATGAAATCGCACCCCAATCGTGCCGCGAGCAACGCGCCGAGCGTGGACTTGCCGCTGCCGCTGACGCCCATGACGACAATTGCTGCCGGGTCGATTCTATTGCGACTCACTGCCGATTGCACGCGTCTTCCCCGACTCTTTCGCCAGATTCTCTGGGCGGTCGCCGCCGGAAGCGGGGCGATCAGGTGCCAGCGTATCGGCTCCGCAGGTCGCGCCGAAAACTACGACCTTGGTCGCGGGTGATCGTCTCGCCATTCCGCCTTAAACCATTGGCTGGAAAGGCTTGGCGGAGGGACAGGCGCTGGTGACGGGATGAGGGCATGAAAACGCTTTGTCCGCCGGCCCGGCGACGTTAACGTTAACTAAGATGATTCCCGCGGCCCTTCTTTCCGAGGCGGTCCGGGCAAGTTTTCAATGAGAACATGAAAAAAACAGGAGAGGTTGAGATGATGGGAGTTCAGGTTTCTTTGCACCGGGCGCGGCTGCTGGCTTCGGTCGGGGCGGCGCTGGCGACCGGCATCGCACTGCCGGCTGAGGCGCAGCAGCTCGCGGCGAATGCCGCCAGCCCGGTTGCCACCCAGCAAGTCGCTGATCCTGCCGCGCCGGCCGATCAAGCCGATGCGCCCAAGGCCGGCGAAGCCAACCCCGACATTATCGTCACCGGTTCGCGCATCACGGTGAGCGGCTTCACCGCGCCCACGCCGACCCAGGTGATCGGCGCCGCCGATCTCGCCAGGAACGCCGAGCCCAACGTCTTCACCACCATCGCCCAGCTTCCCTCGCTGCAGGGATCGACCGGTACCTCCGTCAACGTCAACAGCACGTCGAGCGGCCTGCAGGGCCTGTCGTCCTTCTCGCTCCGGGGCCTTGGCCCGATCCGCACGCTGACGCTGCTCGACAGTCAGCGCGTGGTTGGTGCGAACGTGACCGGCGTGCCGGACATCAGCCTATTCCCGCAGCTCCTGATCAAGCGTGTCGATGTGGTGACCGGCGGTGCCTCGGCCTCCTACGGCTCGGACGCGGTGGGCGGCGTGGTCAACTTCATCACCGACAAAAGGTTCGAGGGCTTCAAGGCCAATGTCGCCGGCGGCATCACCACCTATGGCGACGACAAGCAATATCTCATCCAGGCCGCGGCGGGTCACAATTTCGGCCGGCTGCACGTCGAGGTGAGCGGCGAGTACGACCATGAGGACGGCATCCCCTCGCCGCGCTTCGGCGAGGCCGGCGCCAATGGCCGCGACTGGTATCGCACCACCACCTTCATCAACCGCGGCGTCACCAATGACGGCTCGCCGCAATATCTCGTGCGCGATCACGCCCAAGCCTATCAATACACCAAATATGGTCTGATCACCGCCGGCCCGCTCCAGGGCACCGCCTTCGACGTGAACGGCAATCCGTTCACCTTCAACTATGGCGGCGGCACCCCGGTCAAGAACGCGGCCGGCAATGTGACCGGCTGCTATTCGTCAGGCGCCTTCTGCCTTGGCGGCGATCTGTCGGGCAATGTCGGCAACGGCACCACCCCGCAATCGGCGCTGAAGCGGTGGGACGTCTATACGCGGGTCGGTTACGACCTCGACGACAACAACGAGATCTACGCGACCGTCAACATCGCCCGGGTCGACACGAGCAACACGCCAAACCCCGGCGCGAACAAGACCGGCCTGACCATCCAGTGCTCGAACCCGTTCGTCCCCGTGACGATCCAGACACAGTGCACGAACGCCGGCATCACCAGCTTCCAGTTTGGGACCTCGAACGGCGAGCTGCCCAAGGACATCACTGTCTATCCGAGCCGGAAACAATATCGCTTCGTCCTCGGCGCCGCCGGCAAGCTCGACCTTGGCGGTGGGACCTGGAGCTACGACATCTATGGCCAGCATGGTGAGAACATCACCGACATCCATGTCGAGAACATCACGCTCAATTCGCGCTACGCCGCGGCAGTCCAGGCGATCTCGCTTGGCGGCCATATCGTCTGCGCGGATCCAGTCGCGCGCGCCAATGGCTGCGTTCCGCTCAACATCTTCGGCGGCGCAACGCCGAGTGCGGCTACGCTCGCCTATATCTCGCCGGCCAACGGTCCTTTCCAGCATACCCGCCAGACCCAGGATGTCGTGAGCGCCAGCTTCAGCGGCTCGCCCTTCACGCTTCCGGCCGGCCCGCTCGCAGTGGCGTTCGGTGGAGAGTATCGCAAGGAATTCTACCACGTCACCGCTGATCCTTATGGCAACGGCGCGCTTCCCGAGACGCCGTACAGTGCCGCATATCCCGCCGATCCGCTGCTCTCGACCAACGGGGCGAACTGGTATGCGGGCAACTATCATTCCGGGCGCGGCCGCTACTCGGTGTATGAAGGCTTTCTCGAACTCAACGTGCCGCTGTTCAAGTCGAGCGAGATCGGGCACGCGAACCTGAACGTCGCCGGGCGCGCGACGCACTACTCGACCTCGGGCACCGTCTACACCTGGAAGATCGGCGGCACCTGGGACACGCCGGTCGACGGTATCCGCTTCCGCGCCGTTACATCGCGGGACGTGCGTGCTCCCAATCTTTCGGAGCTGTTCGCAGCGCCGGTGACGACGACCCTGCCCAGCTTCACCAATCCCGACCCGAATCGGCCCGTGGGCGCCCCGCAGACGCTCCTCGTTTTCCAGAACACGATCGGCAACACAGCGCTGAAGCCGGAGGTTGCCCATAATACCGAAGTAGGTGTCGTCCTGTCAGGCGCATCCTGGCTGCCGGCGGGGTTCTCGGCGTCCGTCGATTACTATCATATCAAGATTGACGGCGTGATCTCCACGCTCGGTGCGCAGCAGGAGGTCAATCTCTGCTATGCTGGCGTCACCACGCTGTGTGGCGCGTTCAATCTCTATACGCCCGCCGGGACGACGCCGTACGTCAACGTCCAGGCGTTCAACCTCGCCTCGATCAAGACCGACGGCTTCGATATCGAGGTGGGCTATCGGAAGCGGATGCTCGGCGGCAACCTGTCGCTCCGCGCGCTGGCGACCCATGTAAGCCACTTCGTCACTGATCCGGGCATCCCCGGTACGATTGCGGTGGATACGGCCGGCGCGAACTCGGGCGCCACGCCGCATTGGAAGCTGCTGGGCGTCCAGAGCTTCGAAACCGACAAGGTCGGCTTCAATCTGCAGGAGCGTTGGTTCAGCAATGGCGTCTATGCGAACACCTATGTCGTATGCGGCGTCGGCACCTGCCCAACAGGGCGCAGCGCGACCGACAACGCCAATTATCCGACGATCGACACCAATCGGATGAAGGGTTCCTTCTATCTCGACATCGGCGGCTCGTACAAACTGACGCCCAAATTCAGCGCCTATTTCAAGGTCGACAATGTGTTCGACAAGGCGCCTGAGCCTTCGCCGCAGGGCAATACCGGCGTCGATGTCAACGCGGCACTCTACGATCTGCTCGGCCGCTTCTACCGGGTCGGCGTCCGCTATAATTTCTAGGTGCGGGGCTGGCATATCGTGCCGGCTCAGCTCAACTGTTCTCCCTACTTCGTCCCGATCGCAAGGTCGGGACGCCTTTTTTCGCGTGTGACGCCGGGGCGGACCGGCTGCCAGAGGAGCGCCCGAATGATGAGCAGAATCGCCTTTGCCCTTGTGCTGTTGGCGGCTCCCGGCGTTGCCATGGCGGGACCCTCGACTTTGACGACTGCGCCAAGCGATTCCCGCGCGGTCACCGTTGCCGGGCATGGCGACGGCCGTGCCGACGACAGCGCGGCGCTGCAAAGCGCGATCGACGCGGCGGCAGCGAAGGGCGGCGGTGGCATCGTGTTCGTGCCGTCAGGCCGTTACCGGGTCAGCCGCACCATCTATATCTGGCCCGGCGTCCGCGTGTTCGGCGTCGGCGCCACACGACCAGTGATCACGCTCGGCGACGCAACGCCCGGCTTCCAGCGCGGCATCGCCAATATGGTGATCTTTGCCGGCGCCAAGCGCGGCGAGCTGAAACGCGTGCCGTTTCCGCCACCCGGTAGCGTGCGCTATGATCCGGCGATCGCCGATGCCAATCCGGGCACCTTCTACTCGGCGCTGAGCAATATCGACTTCGCCATCGGCAAGGGCAATCCGGCGGCGACCGCAATCCGCTTTCACGCGGCACAGCATGCCTATCTCAGCCATATCGACTTCGATCTGGGCTCGGCGCTGGCGGGGATTTACCAGGTCGCCAACATCGCCAGTGACCTGCACTTCCGCGGCGGCCGCTATGGCATCCTGACCGAAAACACATCGCCCATGTGGCAGTTCACCCTGCTCGATTCGAGCTTCGACGGGCAGCGCGATGCTGCGATCCGCGAGCATCAGGCGGGGCTGACACTGGTCAATGTCGCAATACGCAACGTGCCGGTCGGGATCGATGTGGATCCGGGCTATGGCGACTGGCTATGGGGCAAGAATGTCCGCTTCGAGCATGTCGCCCGCGCCGGTGTCCTGATCTCGAACGAGGCCAGCGCCTATACCCAGATCGGCTTCGAGAATGCGGTCGCCAGCGACACCCCGGTGTTCGCGCGGTTCCGCGACAGTGGAAAGACGGTGGTGGGGGCGGGTCGTGCCTATCGTGTCGCCACGTTCAACCACGGGCTCGCCATCGCCTCGCCGGGCGCGACGGGGAAGACTGCGACCGTGATGAACGCAGCACCCCTCGGAGGGCCGGCACCGCTCACGCCACCAGCCCTTCCGCCGCTCCCGACGGCCGATCAGTGGACCAATGTCAGAAGCCTCGGCGTCAAGGGCGACAATGCCAGCGACGATACCGCAGCAATTCAGGCTGCGATCGATCAGCACCGCGTGCTGTATTTCCCGTCCGGCCGCTACGTCGTGAGCGACACCGTCCGCCTCAAGCCGGACACAGTGCTGATCGGCCTACACCCGAGCCTCACCCAGATCGTCCTGCCCGACCATAGTCCCGGCTATCAGGGCGTCGGCGCACCCAAGGCACTGATACAGTCAGCCGATGGCGGCGACGCGATCGTCTCGGGGATCGGGATCGCCACCGGCGGCATCAATCCCCGCGCGACCGGCCTGTTATGGACCGCCGGCGCTGGCTCGCTGGTCGATGACGTGAAGTTCCAGGGCGGCCATGGCACTGATCTGCCCGACGGCACGCGCTTCGATCCCTATAACGCCAATCACAGCGGCGATCCCGATCCGAACAAGCGCTGGGACGCGCAGTACCCCAGCCTGTGGGTGACGCGTGGTGGCGGCGGCACCTTTTCCGGCATCTGGACCCCCAACACCTATTCCCAGGCCGGCATGTACGTGTCGGACACCGATACGCCGGGCCATGTCTATGAGATGTCCAGCGAGCATCATGTCCGCACCGAGCTCGCGCTCAATCGGGTCGCGCATTGGGAATTCCTCGCATTCCAGACCGAAGAGGAAGTGGGAGAGGGCCAGGACACTGTCTCGCTCGACATCCGCGATTCACACGACGTGCTTATCGCCAACTACCACGCCTACCGTGTCACCCGGTCGATCAAGCCCGCTGCCAGCGCCGTCCGGCTCTCCAACGTCGCTGACATCCGCTTCCGCAACGTGCACGTAAACGCCGAGAGCGGCATTGGCCTGTGCCAGGACGACACCTGCTTCACCTATCTGCGCGCCAGTAAATTCCCCTATGAAAATGCGATCGAGGACGTGACTCACGGCATCGCGGTGCGCGAGCGCGAATTCGCGACGCTCGACATTCCGGCAAATCCCGCTCCCGTCGCGCCGTCGATCTACCCCGCTGGCGCCAAGCTCAAAAAACTCGCTGACGGCTTCTATTCGATCTCCGGAGCGGCGGCCGCGCCGGATGGGACGCTCTACTTCGTCGATCACCGTCAGCAGCGGATCTATGCCTGGTCGGAAGCGCGCAAATTGACCGTCGTGCGCGACAGCCCGCTCGATCCGGTCAACCTCGCGGTGGCGCGTTCGGGCGATGTGCTGGTTCTGTCGTCCGATGGACCGGCGGGCACCGTATACAGCTTCAAGCCAGGCGGCCCCGACGATGCGCTTACCGTCATCGCGCCGAGCGAGGCGGCCGTTGCACCGGATGCCCGGGTCGTGCTGCCGGTAAATTACTGGAACAATGGCGAGTTCAAGGATCAGCTCGATCCGAAAAGCCTGCGCTTCACCACCCTGGCTGAGATGTTCGCACGCGATGTCGCGCTGCCCAAGGCGATGCACTATGTTTCTCCCGACGGCAGCCTGGTCCTGCCTGCCTATCGGGCCGCGCGGCAGGGGCCGCCCGATTTCCGCGGCTGGCGCTTCTCCGATTCGCTCGACACCTATGGTTTCGTGACGGCCAGCGCCGGCGATCGAGTATTCGTCAGCAACGAGTCCGAGGATCGGACCTACAGCGCCCTGGTCGGCCAGCATGGCGAGCTCACCGATCTGCGCCGCTTTGCGGATCGCGGCGGCGAAAGCGTCACGGCCGGCGGTGATGGCAATATCTATATCGCGAACGGCCAGGTCTACATTTACGCCCCGAACGGCACGCAAATCGCGGCGATCGACGTGCCCGAGCGCCCGCTGCAACTCGTGTTCGGTGGCAAAGGTAACCGGACGCTGTTCATCCTCACCCACCACGCGCTATATGGTGTGACAATGTAATGCCTCGGGTCCCCCGGCTGGCGAGGCAGGTCATCCCGATCGTTTTTCTATTCTGTCGGCGTCGGGGCCCCAGTCGCGTGATGCGGTTTTGTCACACCTGGCATCTTTACTTCCAGTATCCGTAATAACCCCGGATAGCGCGGGGGGCCGGACGGCGCGATACCTCACCTCAGCTGTTTGGCGGCCGATCATGCCCAACGGGTGGCGAGAGCGGGATTGTCATTGGCCAGTTCAAGTGCGTTCAGTACGTCGAGGTTTTCCGGAGTCCCCTTCGAAGGAAACCGCTCGGCGTGACGGGCGTGGCATGGCGGTGTGATGTGAAAGCCTCATGCCGCCGTGCCGTTTCGTCCGGTGCGGGATTTCAGAAGTCGGAGCTCTAGAGGTCGCAATTTTCAGACGTTTGCAGTCGCTGGTCCATCCCCCGAGCGGCTAGCGAACCGGGCCGTGCTCCATCCCTCCGGAGCACGGCCCACCCACTTCCTAACCGCAATAGCCCGGCCTTGTCGGCAGCGTCTCGTCAGAGCGATCGCAGCAGCCGCACCGCCCGCGCGATCCAGGCCGGGTCGGCGACGATCTGCTGGCGGGCACCCGCGCCGAGCGGCAGGATCTGGAGTCTGCCCTCCTCGCGGCCAATCAGCCGGCCGAACAGGAAGCGGCCCGCCGGGCGCGGCACCAGCACATCGCGATTGAGCGCCTGGCTGAACTGCGCCGGCGCCAGCGTCTCGCACCAGATTTCGTCCCCCGCCCGATAGTCGCCGATACCGGCGGCGATGGTCACTGCGATCAGCCCCGGCACAGGCAGCGGCGGCGCTACCGTGGCGGCTCGCTTGGGCGCTTGCGCTCCGCTCGCATCGAGGATCGCCGCGACCGGAATCTCGGCCCGCTCGGGCAGCCTGACAAGGTCCGCCGCGGCAACGCCGAGCGCATTGGCGATGCGGTTGAGCCAGCCCACCGAAACGGTTCGCGTCCCCGTCTCGAGCCGGCCGATCGTCTGCGCGGTGGTCGGCGGCACACAGCGGCGCGCGACATCGTCGAGCGTCATGCCCTTGGCGCGGCGAACTTCGCGGATTGCGGTGATCATTTCGCTCTCCTAACCATATCGGTGTTTTACTTGTGACGTAAAACAGCCATTTTGGCAAGTCTGCGGCTTTTCATCTGTCGGGCCGATGATCCGAGCCGAAGCGGTGACGACTGGGCTGGCGTTCGACGAACGCGCGGGTCATGATAGGCCGGATACCCGTCGGGGGGCGGGAGGGAGCGAACCATGCCGATCAAGCGTCAGATGATGGTGCGCCGCGATGCGCTCGACCAGATTGCCGTCAACGAGACCTTGCTCGGCGAACCTGGCGAAGGCGAGCTGCTGCTCGAAATTGAAGGCTTCGCGGTGACCGCGAACAACGTCACCTATGCGGTTGTCGGCGATCAGCTCGGCTACTGGAATTTCTTCCCCGCGCCGGAAAGTTGGGGGATCGTGCCGGTCTGGGGCCATGCCCGGGTGATCGCCTCGCGCGTGCCGGAGATCGCGGTCGGCGAACGCGTCTATGGCTATCTGCCGATGGCGTCGCACCTGATCGTCCGACCCGGGAACGTCGCGGCTGACGGTTTTCGCGACATGGCGCCGCACCGCCAGCCGATGAGCCCGATCTACAACCAGTATCGCCGCCTCGCCGCCGATCCATCGCACGACCCCGCGCGCGAAGCCGAGCGCGCCGTGTTCGCGCCACTGTTCACGACGAGCTTCCTGATCGCCGATCAGCTCAAGCGCGAGAACTGGCACGGTGCCGACACGCTGATCCTGACAAGCGCCTCAAGTAAGACCGCCCTTGCCGCCGCCTATGTTGTCCGCGCGGACAGTCCCGCGGGCCGCCGCATCGGCCTGACATCGGCCGCCAATGCCGCCTTCGTCACCGCGACTGGCCTGTATGATGAGGTTATCCCCTACGACGCGCTCGACCGGCTCGATCCGTCGGGGAGCGTAGTGGTGGTCGATTTTGCTGGCGACGCGCAGGTGCTGAACGCCATCCACGCTGCCTTGCCCCGCCGCATCGCGCATATTCTCCGCGTCGGCGTTACGCATCATGAGGATCGCGACGGCGCCATATCGCTCGATCCCAAACCGGTCTGGTTCTTTGCCCCCGATGCCGCGACGGCATTGATCCGCGCCATCGGCCCCGAGGCCTTCAACGCCGCGCTGGCCGAGCGCTGGGGTGGCTTCGTCGCTGAGGCGGCAAACTGGATCACCATCGAACGGTCTGAAGGTGCCGAGGCGCTGCAGCGCGTCTGGCGCGATCAGCTCGCTGGCCGGGCTCCTCCTAATATCGGTTATATCGTCCGGCTCTGAGCCGGCGCGATCCGGCCATAAGCCCAGCCGATCCCGATCAGCGCAAGGCCGAGCCCGAGGAAGGAGAGGATGCGCAAAATCCCCTCGAGCGCCGCTGCGTCGATCAGGAAGACCTTGAGCGTCACGGCGGTGAGCAGCGCCAGCCCGGCAATGCGCAGATCGCCGAGCCCGGTCCTGATCCCGTGCGCGAGCCAGACCAGAGCCAGGCCGAGCAACGCGGCTGAATAGAGCCAGTTCTCGGTCCGGCCGATATAGCCCGTCAGGAACGTCCCGTGCATTGCCTGGCGCACGGCGACGGCAACCGCGATCAGCACCAGCGCCAGCATCCCCTCACGCCAATAGCGGTCGCCTCGCCGCGGCCAGAGCCAGGCGGCTGCAAGCGCTGCGTGAAGCGTCGCGAGATTGAGCAACGGCAATCCGCCGACTGCCTGCGGGACCAGTACCGGATCGAGGATCAGGAGGTCGAACCAGATGAACCGGCCAAGCGCGAGGATCAGCAAGGCGAGGCCAAGTCTGGGCCAGCGCTTCGCCGTCGCCCAGGCACCGGCAAAGACGATTTGGGTAATCGCCGCGCGTTCGAAAAAGCCGAGGGTCTCGAAGCGCTCTGTCGTGCCGATCGCAAGCGGCGCCTTGGCCAAGGCGTAGAGCGTGGTCGCCCCGACGCCGCCGAGGATGATCGTCGCACGGGCGCGCCACGGTCCGGGCAGTGCCTGCCGGTGCCACAACGCCGCGCCAATCAGGGCGGCAGGGAGGGTCAGCTCGCGCAGGATCGTCCATAAAGGCGGCAGGTCGAGATAGGGCAGGCGGTTGCCGACAAGCGATCCGGCGGCAAGCACCAGCAACTCGAACAGGAGCGGCAGCGTGAACGCCAAAGTGGTCAGCCCCGCAGCGATTGCCGCAACCCGGCGCGCCGGTGCGATCAGGATCACCGCGGCGGTGGCGAGCCCGAGTCCGGCACTGTGCCAGGGCGCCGGCAACACAGCCGGAATGAAAGCCAGCCCAAGCGCGAACGCAGCCCAGCCGAGTATGGTGCGCGGCATTCCGGGCATCAGCAGCCACGCCGTCGCCGCGATCAGCAGCGCTGGCAGCAGCCCGATCGCGCCGAGATCGGCCAGCGGCGGCGTCGCCGCATCGGTCGCGATGCTGGCGGCATAGGCGTCGAGCTGCTCGAAGCCGATCATCATCGCCAGTCCGGTGACGATGATCGGCGCAAAGCTGAGCCAGCCCAGTCCTGCATCGCGCGTGCGCCGCGACCAGGCGGCCAGCCCGACCGCGAGCAAGAGCCAGGCCGGCCATCGCCACGGCTCCGCAATCACCTCGGCCTGGGCAAGCCCTGCCAGCAGCACCGCCATCGCCGCGCCGCCGGTAAGGCCGATCACCGGTAGAAGAATGTCGCTCCCAGCTTCGCGGTCCCGCCAGCTCAGTGATGCGGCGGCGCACGCCGCGAGCGCGAGCAGGCCGGCCCAGGCCGATGCCGGCAGCAGCACATGCGCGAGCGCAAGTGCGATGATGATCGGTCCGGCGCTGGCGCCCAGGGCAATCCCCGCCCAGAGCAGGCTCCGGCGCGCCAGCAGATGGCCCGCTATGCCGAACAGCGCGGTGATCGCGATCGCGGCCAGCGGCGCGTTCACAAGCTCGCGCTGCCCAAGCGCGACCGCGAGCAACGCCAGCACCAGAGCCAATGCCGCCCCACCGCCCGGGGCGAGTGTCTCGTCGCGCCAGCCGAGAAAGAGCGCGGCGGCACTCAGCACCAGATAAAGGCCCCAGGCGAGCGGCCCGAAATCGAGTGCCGGCGCCAGCACCATCAGCTGGAGCAGCCCGGCGATCAGCGGCAACAGCCGCAGCCACGGCCGCGCCGCCCCGGTGCTCGGTAGCGCCAGAGTTGCGCCGATCGCGAGCAGCAGGACGAATCCGCCGACCCCCGCAAGCGCGTTGCGATCGACCATGAAGAGCAGGATATTCACCCAGACGAACCCGCCGCCGCACGCGGCCAGCGCGAGCCACCACCAGCCGCGCCGGATCGCGAGGCCGAACAGCGCGGCGACCAGCAGTGCGAGATAGACAAGCAACGGCCCGATATTCGCCGCATCGACCCCCGCGATCAGCGGCGCGACAAAGCCGCCCACCAGCCCCATGATCGCGGTAGGCGGGCCGTGCCGCAGTGCCAGGCCAAGCCCCGCCAGCGTCACCGCCACCACCGCCGCAAAGGCGGTTCCCGCGCTGATCAGATGATAGATTTCCGCCCCGACATAGAGCGTCCCGTACAGGCTCGCGATTCCAGCCCCCGCCAGCGCCTGGCCGATCCGTGGATCGTCACGCGTTGCCGGCAGACGCCGCGCGATTTCGCTCGCGGCAACCAGCGCTATCCCGAACAGGCCACCGATGATGGTCCGCGCCGCCGGCCCGAGCAGCCCGTTCTCGATTGAATAACGCACCAGGAAAAAGGCGGCGAGCACCAGCGCCGCGCCACCGATCCAGATCGGCAGCTTGCCGCCGGCCAGCGTCTCGAAGCCGATCCGCATAGGTTCGCGGGCCGGGCGTTGCGGCATGTCCGGTAAAGACGGAGCCGGCTCGGCAGCCGCTTCCATCAAAGGGATCGGCGCCTCCGGCTCCTGGATTGCAGGTGGCGCCATCGCGGCGAGCGCCCGCTCGCGGATCACCGTCGCGGCCCGGCGCTGCGCTTCCTCCCTGCGTTCTGCGGCTTCAATCTCTTCAGCGCTCGGCTCTGGCGGTGCCACTGGTTCCGGCTCGAGCGCGACTACCCGGCGATGAAGGTCGCGCAGGACCTGTTCGTATCTGGCCAGTCGGCCCGACAGTTGGTGCACCAGCACCCCGAGTACGACCACGCCAATGAACAGAATGAATGTCACGCGCGCTCCCCTTCGCTGACACCGGGTGTGCCACACCACCGGGGCGATGTCGCCTCCACACCCTTCGCGCCTTCGCGTGAATATCAAGCGGGCTCGCGAAGCCCGGGCAGGGGTGACGAAGCGGGTGCGTCTGCGGTAGAAGCGCGGCCATGCGCTTCGACTTCATCAAATGCCACGGCTCCGGCAACGACTTCCCCCTGATCGACGCCCGCGCGCTCGATCTCGACGATGCCGTGTGGGCGGGGGTCGCACGGGCACTGGCGGATCGGCGTGGGCCGGTTGGCGGCGACGGCCTGTTGCTGCTGACGGCGGGCGACAAGATCCACCCTTTCGGCATGCGGATGTTCAATGCCGATGGCAGCGAGGCGGAGACCTGCCTCAACGGCCTGCGCTGCGTCGCGCGGCTGGGCTTCGAGGCGCTTGGGATCGACCGCGCCAATGTCCACCTCAAGACGTCGAGCGCCGAGGTCGCGCGCGATGCCCCGATCGCGCCCGGCGTGGTCACGATCCGGGAGACCGCCGGCCCGGCCGATCTCGACGTGACGCACTGGCCGCTGTTCGCTGATGCCGGTCGCGTCGGTGCGCACGAATATGTTCAGGCGCTGGTCCCGCCGCTCCCGAGCAACCGGCGCTTCACTGCGGTGGCAATGCCGAACCCGCATCTGGTGAGCTTTGTCGAGGCGATCGACGAGGCCGAGCTGGTCGCGATCGGAGAGGTCTGCGAAGCCGCGCCCGCCTGGCTGCCCAACCGCGCCAATATCTCCTTTGTGGAACTGCGCGGCCCCGCGGCCCTGTTCGTGCGCACCTTCGAACGCGGCGTCGGCCTGACGGACAGCTGTGGCAGTGCGATGGCCGCCTCGGTTTTCGCGGCATGCCTCACTGGCGGCACTGAATTCGGCGAGGAGCTGACAGTGTTCAACCGCGGCGGCCTTGTCCGCGGTCAGGCCGAGAGCGATGGCATGGTCAGCCTGTCGGGCAATGCGACCTTCGAATGGGAAGGTTCAGCCGAAGTCGATGTCGCGCGCAGTCTTGCCGGCGAGCTCACCGTCGATCGCCACCTCGACGCCGAGATCGCAGCCTGGGCGGCGGTCGTTGAAACGATCGGTTGAGCTCCCGGCGAACGGGCGATGGATCGACGCGCTGAAACGAACCTAAAGCGCGCGGCGGCCGCTCACCAGGTTCACGACGACCACGATCAGCGCGATCACCAGCAGCAGATGAATCAGTCCGGCGCCGATGTGGAAAGCGAAACCGAGCGCCCACAGGATCAGCAGGACTACAACGATTGTCCAAAGCATCTTGTCTCTCCCGACAGGGATCCGGGGACAGCCCCGGTCCCATAATTTAGATGCATAACGAACGTCCAGTTGCGCGGCGGGTTCCACCGGCCGGGCAAACCGGAATGGTCTGGGCGCGCCACCCGGTCGGCGGCCAGGTATAGGGTCGTGTTCGGGCCCTCCTCGCCCGTATTCGAGCCTTCAGGAACCGGCGGTAAAGCCAGCTTGCTGGACTCACATCATGCCTGGAAACCTGTACCTGAGCCAACAATCACGTTCAGGAACGATACCTTCTCGCAATCGTATCTCCGGTCATCGCCCGATCCCCGGGCAAGGAGAGAATGCCATGAAGATCCGCAATATTCTCGCCGCGGCGGGCCTCGCAGTTGCCGCGCTTGGCGCCAGCACCGGCGCCACCGCGCAGACCTATAATGGCGGTGACCGCCACTATGATCGTGATGATCGCGATCATCGCAGTGACCGCCGCGATGATCGTCGCGACGACCGCCGTGACGATCGGCGCTATGATCGCTATGATCGTCACTATGATCGTCACTATGATCGCGGCCGTCATTATGGCTGGGATCGCCATCACCAGCGTTGCTGGGTCGAGTGGCGCCATCACCATCGCGTGCGCATCTGCCGCTGAGCTATCGGCGGGGCGGCGACAATCGCCGCCCCGCCTCGGCACCGCCTTCAGGGCGCATTGGCCAATTTGGAATCGGGGATGCAACGATCTGCCTTGCGGGTCGTTTTGCATTCGTAACATTATCGGGAGAGCCCCATGAAAACATTCGCCAACATCGCCGTCATTATCGCCACCAGCTGCCTTGCGGTCGCGACCCCCGTCCTGGCTCAGACGGCGCAGGATGATGCGCGTTTCCAGCAGGCCCAGCAGCGGTTCGACAACGAACTCCAGGTCTTCCGTCAGGAATTCGATCGCTATCAGGCAGCGCGCGCCAACAGCCCGCGCGGCGGCTACCGCGGCGGCTATAATGATTCCCGAGGCGGCTATAACGATCCGCGTGGCGGCTATGACGACGATCGGGTCGAGAGCGGCTATGAGCCTTCGCGCTATTATCGCGCCGGCCCGAACTATCAGGAGCGCGTGCTGAGCTCGGACGAGCGCGTCTATCGCGGCAATGACGGGCGCTATTATTGCAAACGCAATGACGGCACGACCGGCCTTGTCGTCGGCGCGGTGGCGGGCGGCGTGCTTGGCAACGTCATCGATGGCGGCCATTCGCGCAGCGTCGGCACCATTCTCGGCGCCATCCTCGGCGGCGCCGCCGGCCGGTCGATCGACAAGAATAACAGCGAAGTCCACTGCCGCTGAAACAGTTCCGGGCGCCGCGCGATTCGCGGCGCCCGCTATTCTGGTACCAGTTCGGCTCGTGAAATTACCGTATAAGTGCCGGTACGGTTTGCTCCACCCGGCCCGGAATGGGTCCCTACACGAAACGCGGGATCGGGCGGGGGTGTGGCGTGATCCGGTCCGAGAGGTCGAAATCGACTTCGTCGACATAGCACCAGCCCCAGCCCTCGGGCGGATCATAGCCTTCGATGATGGGGTGGCTCGTCGCATGATAATGTTTGGTCGCGTGACGGTTCGGGGAATCGTCGCAACAGCCGACATGGCCACAGGTTCTGCAGAGCCTGAGGTGGACCCACCAGCTGCCAGTCTTGAGGCACTCCTCACAGCCGTCCGCGCTCGGCGCCACGTCCTTGATATCGTGCTGGTGCGGGCAGGTGTCGGTCATCATTTCGTCCCGGTTCTGGTGCCCCATCATTGCGCAGGGCAGGGGGCCGGGGCAATGCGGTCCTGACATTCCATGGAGAAGCTGTCCGGTGGTTCCGCGAATTCTGATCGACACCGCGACAGTGCCCGATGGCGGCGAGCTTCGCCTGTTCCGGCGCGGTGACGAGTTCTCGATCATGCTCGGCGCCAACGAGCTGATGAACAGCCGGCTGAGCGGGTCGGAAGAGGCGCTGGCGGAGCTTGCCTGTGATCGCCTGGGCGGCACGGCGCAGCCGCATTTCCTCATCGGCGGGCTCGGCATGGGCTTCACCCTGCGCGCGGCGCTGGCCCGGCTCGGCACGGAGTCGGTGGTGACGGTGGCTGAGCTGGTGCCCGCCGTGATCGGCTGGGCGCGCGGGCCGATGGCGGACATCTTCGCCGGCTGCCTCGACGATCCGCGCGCCCGCATCGTCGCGGAAGATGTCGCCGCCCTGATCTGGGCAGGGGCTTCCGGCTATGACGCGATCCTGCTCGACGTCGACAATGGTCCCGACGGGTTGAGTCGGGAAAGCAACGGGCGGCTCTATAGCGCCAACGGCCTGGCTGCCGCGCGGCGCGCGTTGCGACCCGGCGGTGTGCTCGCAATCTGGTCCGCGGCGCCCGATCACGCCTTTGCACGACGGCTCGGCGGGGCTGGGTACACCGTGGAGGAAGTCGTTGCCCGAGGTCGCGCCGGCGGCCGAGGGGCGCGCCATGTGATCTGGCTGGCGAAGAAGCCCGCATAGAGCCCCGGCGGAGCGGGTCCTTAGTCGTTCGCGGGGACCTCGCCGCTACCGTCGTTCGTGGTTGCCCCCGGTGGCGCCGGGTCGACAGCAAAGCCTCTCGCGACCGCATCGAGCCGGGAAATAAGGTCGTGGGCAAACGGGCTGCCCGAGCTGGCGGACAACAGCGCTCCGCGAGTCGTCGCTCCGGTTGGGGGAAAGGCCAGCAACGCGGTTATCGCGAACGGAACTGCGGCGGCGATCAGCAGGCCCGTGCCAAACAGTCGCGTCGGCGAGAGGCGGCGGCGCGGCGGAGGGCGAAAGCGCGGTGGCGGAGCGCTGTGGAGCGGTACGATCTCCGGACCACGGGTGCGGAGGCGATCATATCTGGCTCGGCTATCAGGCTTGCCGAGCACGGCGAAGGCCTCGTTGATTTCGCGGGCGCGAGTACCGGACGGATCGTCCGGGTTGGTGTCGGGATGATGTTTGCGCAACAGCGCCTTCCAGGCGGCGCGGATGACGACATCGTCCGCCGACGGGTTCAGGCCGAGAACGGCATAATGGTCGATACCCCCATACATCGGCGTGTACTGCACTCGAAACGGCCGGAAATCAAAACCATGGAAAATCATCTTTTCCGCCCTTTCCAGGGCGCTTCGAAAAAGCGACCGTTTCTGTTCCGAAACGGAATTGACACATGCGAGCGGCGGGGTGACATAGTTGCGCGAGGGGAGACCGTGCGATGGCAACAGGAATCGTAAAATGGTTCAACGATTCGAAGGGCTTCGGCTTCATCACGCCTGATGATGGCGGGGAAGATCTGTTCGCGCACTTCTCGGCGATCCAGATGAACGGCTTCAAGACCCTGCACGAAGGGCAGCGCGTGGCGTTCGAAGTTACCGAGGGTCCCAAAGGGAAACAGGCCTCGAACATCCAGGCACCTGAAGACTGATACCGCTCCTCGCCGGTGCGAACAGCGTGCCGGTGTCGAGTACACGCCGGGCGCGCCTGGGCCGGCCATTCGGCTGGCAGCCGCACCGACGCAAGACCGTGACCAATCGGCACCATAGCGCCCGCCAAGCGCGTTGCTCCGATCGCCCATAGCGGCGATTTCGGACCATATCGGTTGCGGATGGCCCGCGATGACCAGGACAGCATAAAAAAGCACCAAAGCTGTTGCGCTTGAGCAACAGCGCCAACAATTTGTTCGCTTGCGCGGAAACCAACCTTTGAGTAGGGAGTTTGCGCTGTCCGAGTGACAACGAAGAAAGGGGATTTTTATGCGGAAGCTTGCCATTGCTGTGGCGCTCGCCTCCACCGCTCTCGCCACGCCCGCCCTCGCCCGCGATGATTCGTGGTATGTGGGCGTCGAAGGCGGGGCGATGATCGTCCAAGACCTGCATTTTGATATTGGGGCACTTCCGCGTGCCGCCACCGTCGATAACAACTACGGTTATTCGATCGATGGCAATATCGGCTATGATTTCGGCGCGTTCCGCGTTGAAACCGAAGTCGGTTACCAGAGCTCGACGGTGGATCGCTACACATCGTCGACCACGACCGCGATCCTGAACCAGCAGGGTCGTCCGGCGAACGCGCCTGCGGGCACGTACGACTATGCCGGCGGCCGCACCACGGCGCTCAGCTTCATGCTGAACGGCCTGCTCGACTTCGGTGACGACAATGGCCTGCAGGGCTTTGTCGGCGGCGGTGTCGGCGTTGCCCGCATCAAGGCTGGCAAGTACGCGCTGAACACGCTCAGCAACTTCCTCGACGATTCGGACTCGGTGTTCGCCTGGCAGGGTCTTGCCGGTATCCGCGCACCGATCACCAGCCACATCGATGCCTCGATCAAGTATCGCTACTTTGTCGCGGACAATGTGAAGCTGGTCGACAACCAGGGTCGTTCGATCGAGACGAGCTATCGTTCGCACTCGATCCTTGGTGGTTTCACCTACAACTTCGGCGAGCCGCCGGCACCGCCTCCGCCGCCGCCGCCACCTCCTCCGCCTCCTCCGCCGCCGCCACCTGAGCCGACTCCGGTTCCGGCAGCGATACCTTGCTCGCCAGGACCGTTCATCGTGTTCTTCGAGTGGGACAAGTCGGACATTACGCCGGATGCGTCGTCGATCCTCGACAATGCCATCACCCAGTATCAGAACTGCGGCAATGCGCAGGTCATGCTGGCCGGTCACGCCGATCGCTCGGGTTCGGATGCATACAACGTTGCACTCTCGCAGCGTCGTGCCGACTCAGTGAAGGGCTATCTGTCCGCTCATGCGATCCCCGCTGGCGTGATCTCGACGGAAGCGTTCGGCGAAAGCCGCCCGCGCGTCGCGACTGCCGACGGCGTCCGCGAGGTTCAGAACCGCCGCGTGGAAGTCACTTACGGACCTGGGTCGGGCAACTAAGCCTTACCTGCGTTTCGCAAGCTATCGAGGGGGGAGATCGGCATCGCCGGTCTCCCCTTTCGTTTGTGCGCGGGTCTGATAACGCGCCGAACAGCTTTCTGGCTTTCCGCCTGGAATGACTAATTCACTCCCGCGCCGATGATGCTATGGTCGGGGTTATCTCTCGTCGCGGTCTTCCTGTTGACGGGTGCCAAAATCATAAACGGTAGGTTAGAGGAGCGCGGGTTCGAGACACGCTGGCGCTCAGTCCTTTTGTCAGTCTCTTAGGGATAGGTATCACGCATGCGGATTACGATGATCGGCTCAGGATATGTCGGCCTGGTATCGGGCGCGTGTTTTTCGGATTTCGGTCATGACGTGATCTGCGTCGACAAGGATGCGAGCAAGATCGCCGCGCTAGAGGCAGGGAAGATGCCGATCTTCGAACCTGGGCTCGACAAGCTGGTTGAGACCAATGTTGCCGCGGGCCGGCTGAGCTTCACCACCGATCTCAAGGCCGCGGTTTCCGGCGCCGATGCGGTGTTCATCGCGGTCGGCACACCCTCGCGGCGCGGCGATGGCCATGCCGATCTGACCTATGTGTTCGAGGCGACCCGCGAGATCGGCGCCGCGATCGATGGCCCGCTGGTCGTCGTCACCAAGTCGACCGTTCCGGTCGGCACCGGCGACAAGGTCGAGGAGATCCTGAAAGAGGTCGCGGGCGATTTCGAGATCGCGGTCGTCTCCAACCCGGAATTCCTGCGCGAGGGCGCCGCGATCGGCGATTTTAAGCGCCCCGACCGGATCGTTATCGGCACCGACGACGCGCGGGCGCAGCAGGTGATGCGAGATGTGTATCGGCCGCTCTACCTCAACGAGAGCCCGATCCTGTTCACCGGCCGCCGCACGTCCGAACTGATCAAATATGCCGCGAATGCATTCCTCGCGACCAAGATCACCTTCATCAATGAAATCGCCGATCTCTGCGAGGCGGTCGGTGCCAATGTCCAGGACGTGTCACGCGGCATCGGGCTCGACAACCGGATTGGTTCGAAATTCCTCCATGCCGGCCCGGGCTATGGCGGTTCCTGCTTTCCCAAGGACACGCTCGCGCTGCTCAAGACTGCCGAGGATTACGAAACCCCGGTCCGAATCGTCGAGGCGGTGGTGCAGGTCAACGACACCCGCAAACGCGCCATGGGCCGCAAGGTCATCCAGGCGCTCGGCGGCGACGCCAAGGGCAAAACAGTCGCTGTGCTCGGCCTGACCTTCAAGCCAAACACCGATGACATGCGCGATGCGCCGAGCCTCGCGATCGTGCAGAGCCTGCTCGATGCCGGGGCGAGTATCCGTGCGCATGATCCGGAAGGCATGGAGATCGCAAAGACGATGATGCCCAGCGTCGCCTATTGCGGCGATGCCTATGAAGCAGCGGCTGGCGCGGATGCGGTCGTCATCGTGACCGAATGGGACATTTACCGCGCGCTCGACCTCAAGCGGCTCGCCGCAGCGATGGCCGGCGCGGTGATGGTCGACCTGCGCAACGTCTATCCCCCCGCCGAAGTCGAGCGCGCGGGCTTCGCCTATAGTTCGATCGGGCGTTAGCCGTCAGCCAGGGCGGCCTTGAGCCAGGCGGGTATGATCACGTCCCCAAGTGCCTCGACGCGGCGCAGCTCAACCATCAGGCCGAGTTCGGGATAGCTGGCGCGGGTACGCTCGCCCGGCTCGGCGAGCGGTGCGACGACAAGACGGCGATTGACCTTGGCGCGGTGATGCATCCGCGCGGTGTTCTCCTGGCCGACATAGCAGCCCTTGGTGAAGCTGACCCCGTTCAACTCGCGCGCATTGGCTTCGAGCCACAGCGTTTTGTCCGACCCTAGCTCAGCAAGGCCCTCGACAACACCGAGCGACAGCCGGTGCGCCAGCCAGCCACTGGCGGGTTCGTCTGCCTCGCCGAGCCAGCGGCGGCCGAGCCCCGGGAGGCGGGGATCGGGCGCACCGGCATGGCCATCCGCGGACCAATGGACCGCTCCCGCAGCCCGCTCGATCGTTATCGGGCGCCGCAACCGATAGATGGCAAGCCGGCGGGCAAGAGTATCGGCCGCATCCGCCTCACAGTCGATCAGCACCGCCTCGCCGTCTGCCCAGAGCAGAAAGTCGAACAAGGCCTTGCCCTGCGGCGTCAACAAACCTGACCAGCGCGGTGCGGAGGCGGTGAGACCAAGCACGTCCTGCGTTACCAGGCCCTGCAGGAAGCCGCGGACATCCTCTCCCGCCACACGGATCAGCGCACGGTCGGCGAGCATGGTGCCATGGTTTCGGGCGGTTGGGGTGGTTTCGCTCATGGCGAACAGGTAGGGATGCCGGAGGGATCGCGGAAGAGGCGAAGACGGTCATGACGGGTAGTGTATTCGATCTGAAGCTTGTTGATGGCACGCTCCATCTGCCAAGCGGGCCGGTGCGTGCCGATATCGGCGTGCGCGATGGCCGCATCGCTGAGATCGGCGCTACCGGCGACGCGGGCGAGACGATCGACTGCACCGGTCTCGATATCCTGCCCGGCGTCATCGACACCCAGGTCCATTTCCGCGAGCCCGGGCTCACCCACAAGGAGGATCTCGAAAGCGGCAGCCGCGCCGCCGTCCTTGGCGGCGTGACGGCGGTGTTCGAGATGCCCAACACCAAGCCCAATACCGACAGCGCCGAGGCGATCCAGGACAAGCTCGCCCGCGCGCATCACCGCATGTGGTGCGACCACGCCTTTTATGTCGGCGCGACCAACGCCAATTCCGCTGAACTCGCGGCGCTCGAACGATTGCCGGGAACTGCCGGCGTCAAGATATTCATGGGCGCCTCGACCGGCGATCTGCTCGTGGCTGAGGATTCCAGTCTCGCGCGCGTCCTTGCCTCCGGCCATCGCCGCGTCGCAATTCACGCCGAGGACGAAGCGCGGATGAACGCGCGTGCCGGCGAGCGCGTGCCCGGCGACGCATCGTCGCACCCAGTGTGGCGCGACGATGAGAGCGCGCTGCTCGCGACGCGGCGGATTCTTGCGCTCGCCCGTGCAGCCGGACGCCGCATCCATGTCCTGCACGTGACGACGCCGGCCGAACTCGAACTGCTCGGGCAGAACAAGGACATCGCAACCTGCGAGGTGACCCCACAGCACCTCACCCTGGCAGGCGAGGAGGCCTATCCCCGGCTCGGCACGCTCGCGCAGATGAACCCGCCGATTCGCTCCGGCGCGCATCGCGATGGGCTGTGGCACTGGCTGGGACAGGGCGTGCCGGACATTCTCGGTTCGGATCATGCCCCGCACACACTTGAGGAGAAGGCGAAGCCCTATCCGGACAGTCCAAGCGGCATGCCCGGCGTCCAGACGATGCTACCGCTGATGCTCAACCATGTTGCCGAAGGACGCACCACCCTGGCCCGCGTGATCGATCTGACCAGCGCCGGTCCGCAGCGCGTGTTCGGCATCATCGGCAAAGGCCGTATCGCGACCGGCTATGATGCCGATTTCAGCGTGGTGGATCTGAAGGCGCGGTGGACGATCGAGGAGAGCTGGCTGGCGTCGCGCAGCGGCTGGTCGCCCTTCACCGGCATGACCCTGACGGGCCGGCCGATCGGCACGATCGTGCGTGGGCAGCGGGTCATGTGGGACGGCGCGCTCGCAGAAGCGGCGATCGGCGAACCGATCAGGTTCGAGGCGATCGAATTCGGCTGATCAGAGCGGGAACCACCGCGATTTGTGGGTGAATTTCATATAGCCGATATTCACCCCCTGCCGCCAGCCGACGCCCAAGCGGATCGGGATCAGAACGGTATTGCCGCGGCGCAAATAGGTCGCTGCGAAGCCGCCGACGAAATAGAGCCGACCCTCGCCCGCCGGGAAGCGGTGGAACAGCTCCTCCGAATCATAGAGATTATAGACAAGCACGAACACCTTGTTCGCGTCGCCGCCAAGATCGAAGCCGAGCGACGGGCCGCTCCAGTAAACCGGCATCTCGCCTTCGACTTTATGGAACATCTTCCCCTTGCCATAGCGCAGGCCAATCGCGATCGCGCCCGCGGCCTCGCGGCCAG
>Ga0307508_10001327_pt1 | contig 27990 bp, 29 predicted proteins | sample 9_EM_MG_FD_203089 | JGI IMG/M metagenome (GOLD analysis project Ga0307508, IMG submission 203089) | Populus trichocarpa ectomycorrhiza microbial communities from riparian zone in the Pacific Northwest, United States - 9_EM | ecosystem: Host-associated > Plants > Roots > Unclassified | place...
CGCGCACCGGCAGGCTTGCCGTGGACAACTCTAACGAGTTGCCCACCGCGCCCGCCTTCGACCACAACTCCACAGCCTCCCACCACCACGTTCATTTCCCCCTGAACCAAAGATACAAGGAGACACGATGAGCAGCGGTCAGTTCAGCGGCACGGGCGCGGTCCAGGAGCGGCATCGCTTCGACGTGCCGACGCTCGACGCGTGGCTGCGCGGGCGCATCGAAGGCTATGCCGGGCCGTTGCGAGTCGAGCAGTTCAAGGGCGGCCAATCGAATCCGACCTTTCTGCTGATCACGCCGTCGCAGACCTACGTGCTTCGCCGCAAGCCGCCCGGCAAGCTGCTGCCGTCGGCGCACGCGATCGACCGCGAGTACCGCGTGATGGCGGCACTCGCGGCCACCGACGTGCCGGTGCCGAAGACCTATGCGCTGTGCGAGGACGACGCGGTGATCGGCACCGCGTTCTATGTGATGGAGCATGTGCCCGGCCGCATCCTCTGGGATCCGGCGCTGCCCGGGATGACACCGTCCGAGCGCGCGGCGATCTTCGACAGCATGAACGCGGTGATCGCCGCGCTGCACCGGGTCGACCTGGCCCGCGCCGGCCTGGCCGACTACGGCAAACCCGGCAACTACTTCGCACGCCAGATCGGGCGTTGGACGACGCAGTACCGCGCCTCCGAAACCGAGCGCATCGACGCGATGGATGCCCTGATCGACTGGCTGCCGCACAACATCCCGGCCACCGACGCGACCGCGCTGGTGCACGGCGATTACCGCCTCGACAACCTCGTGTTCCATGCGACCGAGCCGCGCGTGGTTGCGGTGCTCGACTGGGAGCTCTCGACGCTCGGTCATCCGATGGCCGATTTCGCGTACCACGCGATGGCCTGGGACATGCCGGCCGGCGAGATGCGCGGCCTGGCCGGGCTCGATCTGGCGGGGCTCGGCATCCCGAGCGCGCAGGCGTACGTCGAGCGCTATTGCGAGCGCGTCGGCGCGGCGGTGCCGGCGCGTGTCGAGTGGGATTTTTACGTGGCCTACAACCTGTTTCGCGGCGCCGCGATCTCGCAGGGCATCCTGCGCCGTGTGCTCGACGGATCGGCCGTCAGCCCGCATGCGCGCGCGGCCGGTGCCCGCGCGCGTGCGGTGGCCGAGGCCGGCTGGCAGCGCGCGACGGCGAGCACCGGGCAAACCCCCAACTGACGCGGCCCCGCGCCACGCGATAGTCACGACAACAACGGAGACCTGCCTTGGCCGACCACCCCTGGATCAAGTCCTTCCCGAAAGGCGTTCGCTGGGACGCTGAACTGCCGCTGATGCCGGTGCAGCAACTGCTCGACGACGCGGTGCGCAAATGGCCCGAAAACCCGGCGATCGAGTTCATGGGCCGCACCTTGAGCTACCGCGAACTGGGCGAACTGGTGAACCGCGCCGCGAAGGGTTTTCAGGACCTGGGTGTCGGCCCCGGCGTGCATGTGGGCCTGTACCTGCCGAACACGCCGCATTACCCGATCGCGTTCTTCGGCGTGCTGAAGGCCGGTGGCACCGTGGTGAACTACTCGCCGCTCGATGCCGAGCGCGTGCTCGCGCACAAGGTCGAAGACAGCGCGACCGATTTTCTCGTCACGCTCGACCTCGCGGCGCTGTACCCGCAGATGGCGCGGCTGCTCGGCGTTTCGCGGCTCAAGAAGCTCGTCGTCGGCAACCTGGCCGACTACGCGGCGAACCCCGGCGCGGTGCGCGCGCACCTGCAGGGCGCGGGACAGCTCGCACCGGTGGCGGTAGACGACCACCACCTCTCGTTCGAGCAGCTCGTCGCGAACGACGGCGACTACCAAGCGCACGCGCTCGGCGATCTGACGCAGGCGGTGGTCGTGCTGCAGTACACCGGCGGCACGACCGGCTTGCCGAAGGGCGCGATGCTGACGCACGCCAACCTCAGCGCCGCCTGTGCGCAGTACATGGAGACTTCGCAGGGCGAGCCGCGTGTGCTGACCGAAGGCGTCGAGCGCGTGCTCGTCGTGCTGCCGCTGTTTCACATCTACGCGCTCACCGTGAACCTGCTGTTCGGCGTGCGCCTGGGCGCGCTGATGGTGCTGCACGCGCGTTTCGACCTGGACGCCGCGATCAACGACCTGGTTGCGAAGAAGATCACCGTGTTCGCCGGCGTGCCGACGATGTACATGGCGATGACGAACCACCCGAAGGTGAAGGAGGGCGCGCTGCGCTCGCTGCAGTTCTGCGGCTCGGGCGGTGCGCCGCTGCCGGTCGAGGTGGCGCAGCGGTTCTTTGATCTCACCGGCGCACAGCTCTGCGAAGGCTGGGGCATGACCGAGACCTCGCCGACCGGCACCTTCACGCCGGCTCATGGCATGCGCAAGGCGGGCTCGTGCGGGATGCCGATCCCGAACATCGAACTCAAGTTCGAAAGCCTCACCGAGCCCGGCCAGGACGCCGCGCCGGGCGAGCCGGGCGAGCTGTGTATACGCGGGCCGAACGTGATGAAGGGCTACTGGAAGAACCCGGACGCGACCTCGAAGGCGATGACGGCCGACGGCTTCTTCCGCAGCGGCGACGTCGCCCGCATGGACGAGGACGGCTTCGTCTTCATCGTCGACCGCACCAAGGACATGCTGCTGTGCGGCGGCTACAACGTCTACCCGCGTGTCATCGAAGAGGCGATTTACGAGCACCCGTCGGTCGAAGAGGTGTGCGTGATCGGCATCCCGGACGCGTACCGCGGCCAGTCGCCCAAGGCCTTCATTAAGCTGAAGAAGGACGCGCCGGCGCTGACGCTGGACGAGCTGAAGACCTTTCTGCGCGACCGCATCGGCAAGCACGAGATGGTGGCCGAGATGGAGCTGCGCGCCGAGCTGCCGAAGTCGCCGGTCGGCAAGCTGCTGAAGAAGGACCTCGTCGACGAGGAAGCGCGCAAGCGCGCGGCCGCCACGGCCTGAATCCCCTCAGGAAAAGGACAAGTGCGATGAACCACCTCAGCGGAATGGACGCGTCGTTCCTGCACCTCGAGACCCCCGAGATGCCGATGCACGTGGGCAGCCTGCAGATCGCCGATCTGCCCGAGGGCTATGCCGGCGACTACTACGAGGATGTGAAGCGCTGGATGGCCTCGCGCATGCACCTCGCCTCGGTGTTCCAGCGCAAGCTCGCGTTGATGCCGTTCGATCTGGCGAATCCGGTCTGGGTCGATGACGAGGATGTCGACCTCGACTACCACGTGCGCCACGTGATCCTGCCGCGGCCGGGAACGATGGAGCAGCTCGAGAAGTACGTCGCGCGCCTGCATTCGAGCCTGCTCGACCGCAGCCGGCCGCTCTGGGAAATCTATGTGATCGAGGGCCTGAACACCGGTCAGGTCGCGATCTACAACAAGATGCACCACGCGGCGATCGATGGCCAGGCCGGGGTCGCGATCACGAAGGCGCTGCTCAGCGGCTCGGCGGTGCCGGCGCCGATCAAGCCGCCGCGGCCGCGCCAGCGCACCAACCAGTACCAGCTCGGTGTGGCCGAACTGGCCGGCGCGGCGCTCAGCAATGCGGTGACGCAATACATCAAGTTGTTCAAGTCGCTGCCCGCGGTCGGCCGCGCGCTGCGCAGCATCGTGTATCCGGTGTCGGAGGCCGATGGCAAGCGCCATCTCGCGATGCCGGCCGGCTTGCAGCTGGCGCCGCGCACGCCGTTGAACGTGGCGATCACGAACCAGCGCTCGTTCGCGGCGCGCTCGTTGCCGCTGGCCGAAATCAAGGCGATGGCCAAGCGCAGCGGCACGAGCCTGAACGATATCGTGATGGCGATCTGCGCCGGCGCGCTGAAGCGTTATCTCGCCGACTACGACTGCACGCCGGACCGGCCGCTGGTCGCGGGCGTGCCGGTGTCCTTGCGCGAGGCCGGCAACACCGATCCGAACAACCAGGTGTCGATGATGATGGTGAGCCTGGCGACGACGATCGCCGATCCGATCGAGCGCCTGATGGCGATCAACGCGTCGGCCAATGTCGGCAAGAAGCTCCAAGGCGATGTGAAGGGTGCGATGCCGACCGATTTCCCGTCGCTCGGCGTGCCGTGGCTGATGTCGGGGCTGGTGTCGCTGTACGGCCGCTCGCGGCTGGCGAACCGGCTGCCGCCGATCGTCAATGTCGCGATCTCGAACGTGCCGGGGCCGCAGTTCCCGCTGTATTTCGCCGGCGCCAAGCTGGCCTGCTTTTTCCCGGTGTCGATTCCCGGCCACGGCATCGCGCTGAACATGACGGTGCAGAGCTACAACGGCCTGCTCGAAGTCGGCCTGACCGCGTGCCGGCGCGCGATGCCCGATGTGGCCGATCTGGCGGACTACGTGGTCGAGGAGCACCACAAGCTGCGCGCGCTGATCGAGGCGCTACCAGCGCCTGAACCGCTCGCCGTTGTTGCCGCCGTGCAGGAGCCGGTGGCGAAGAAGCCGCGCGCCAAGCCGAAGGCGACGACGGTGGCGCCAGCGAAGAAGACACCGGCGCGCCGGCGCACCGTGGCGGCGCTCGGTTCGGCGCCAGTGGCGGCCAAGCGCGTGCGCAAGTCGGCGACGGCCGCGGCACGCGCGGCCTGATTGATCCCGATCACCGCGAAGGGCAGCAGGCATGGCGACCGCAACGACGACGAAGAAGCCGAAGGCCACCCGCAAAGCGGTGGCGCGCAAGGCGGCCACGCCGGCACCACGGGCGCTCGTCGCGGTTGAGCCCGCCCAGGGCAACAGCAAAGGCTTGCTCAGCCTCGCGCGCGACCTGCGCTCGTGGACCGATTTTGTGCTCGGCATCGCCAACACCGCCGCCGATCTGTCGTTTCGCGTCGCCTCGCAGCGCCTGACGAAGCCCTCGCACAAGGCCGCGGTCGAGAAGGCCGGTGGGCTGTTCCGCGACCTGCGCGAAGGGGCGGGGCTGACGCTGGGCGACCTCGGTCGCGCGATCAATCTGAAGGACCTGAGCTTGCTCGAGCAGGTCGAGGTCGGCAAGGTCGGGCTGCCGTTCGAGATCATTCTGCGGCTGGCCGGCGTGCTCGGCCGCAACGACCCGATCCCGGTCGTGATGAAGCTGACCCGCACCTACAACCCCAAGCTGTGGGCCACGCTGGAGGGCCTGGGGATCGGGCGCCTCGCGGTGCAGGCCGGGCGCGAGCGCGAGTTCGCGAACCTCTACCGCGCCAGCGATGCGGCGCGCCAGCTCAACGACGAGGAGTTCGCCGCGGCGCTGACCTTCGTGCGCGCGTCGTTCGAGGCGGCGCTGGTGTTTCGCGCCGAGACGATCAAGGCAGCGGATTCCGGCACGAAGACGTCCGGCACGTGACAGCGCGCGGGGCGGCAAGCGGCTAGAGTGCCGCATGGCCCGCCCCCTCATCGCACTCGACGCCGACGGCGTTCTGCTCGACTTTCACCTCGGCTACGCGTCGGCGTGGCAACGAGCGTTCGGACAGGCGCCGGCGGAGCGCGACCCGCAGGCCTACTGGCCGATGGACCGCTGGCACGTCGAACGGCTTGACCCGGCGCGCCGCCTGCAGCTTCGCGCCGCGTTCGACGAACACTTCTGGACCACGGTGCCGGCGATCGCGGGGGCCGTCGAGGCCTGCCACCGCCTGAGCGAAGCCGGCTTCGATCTGGTCTGCGTGTCGGCGCTCGAGCTCGAGTTCGAGGCGGCGCGGCTGCGCAACCTGCGCGACCTGGGCTTCCCGATCGAGCGCGTGATCGCGACCGGCAACGCCGCCGGCGAACGCAGCCCGAAGGCCGACGCGATCGCCGCGTTGCAGCCGATCGCCTTCGTCGACGACTACATCCCCTACATGCGCGGCGTGCCCGGCCATGTGCACACGGCGCTGGTGCTGCGCGCGCCGAACGGCAGCCCGAACGCCGGGCCCGACATGGTGTTGGCGAAATCGGTGCACGACGACCTCGCGGGCTTCACGGACCACTGGCTCGCGCGCTGACAAACGCGCGCTCAGGCCAGCGCCGGGCCGCTCCCAAGCGGCCTGAGCACCCGCTCGGGGGGTGGTGGCGGTATTCCGCCGCCGGGTGCGCCACTCTTCAGTGCGGCAGCGTGTCGCTCGGTGGTGGTGGCGCGTCCGGGTCCTCCGGATCGGGCTCGGCGGCGACGCTGTAGCCCTCGCTCGCCCAGGCGCCGAAGTCGTTGTTCTTGCAGCGCGCGCTGCAGAACGGCCGATAAGTGTTCGTGGGTGAATAGACGCTCGGTCCGCCGCAGCCCGGGCAGCGGATCACGCGCGGTTCGGTCACGCCTGAGCTCATGCGCACAAGGTCAATTCAAACGCGGTGTCGACCGTGTGCGGCTTGAGGCGCCCTTCGGCGTCCTGGCGCATCAGGCGCACCGACACCATCAGCCGGTGGCCGCTGATCTCGGGGACGACATCCTCGGGCACGTCGAGCCGCACCCGCATCAGCAGGTAGGTCCGGCCCTGGGGCAGGCTTTGCTGGTACTGGCCGGCAAGCGCGACGACCTTGTGCGGCACGCCCGAGTCGCGCAGAAGGCCGAGCAGCACCTGCAGCGCTTCGGCCAGCGGCATCATCGACGCGACCCATTGCATCAGGTCGGCGCGGCGGCGCTGCGGGCTGAGTTTCTGCCAGGCGTGGTACGCCGGCAGGTCGAACTCGCAGGTGCCGCCGGGAATGCTGATGCGGCTGCGGATGCTCATCAGCCATTCGTTGCTGACCAGCGTGGCGCCAGCCTTGCCTTGCAACTGGTTCAGGCCGTTGAAGGCGTGGTCGATGCGGCCGACCACCTCATCGAGCGCGGCTTCCGAGATCGACGGGTTGCCGCGGTAGCTGCTGAACTGCTGCTTGTGCTTCTCGAGATCCTTCAGCAGATCGGACTTCAGGTCGGCGCGCGAGGCCACGTCCATGATCTCGAACAAGGTCGCGAGCGCATAGTGGTGGTCGACGGGGGCGTCGCGGGCGATCAGCTGGCCGAGCCGGTCGAACAGGTGTTCGAGCCGCAGCATCGTGCGGATGCTTTCGTTGAACGGGTGTTCGTAGAGGATCAAAGTGCGCCGTCCTGCGTGGGTGGAGCGAGGTGTCGCTGTCGCGCCGATTGTTCCACAGCCCTGTGCATTACTGCACATGCCGCAGCGGCGTGCTCAGGTCCAGCGCTGCCAGACGGCGCGCACGTCCGCGGCGAGCTGCTCCGGCGTGATGCCGTCGTTGAAGATCACCGCGTCGGCGCAGGCACGACGCTGCGCGCGCGTGGCCTGGCTGGCGATCACCGCGCATACCGCTTCCGGCGTCCAGCCCGAGCGCCGCACGACGCGCTCGACCTGCGTCGCCTCGCGGCAATCCACCACCAGGACCTTGTCGACCTTGTCCCGCCAGCGGCCGGATTCGACCAGCAGCGGCACGTCGAACACCAGCGCTGGGGCTGACACCGTGGCGGCGCCAGCCTGGCGCTCGGTCTCGGCGCCGATCAGCGGGTGCAGGATGCTCTCGAGGCGCCGTTTGGCGCCCGGGTCGGCGAACACCAGTTCGCGCATGCGCGTCCGATCGAGCCCCCCGTCGGCAGCGATCAGCGGCGGCCCGAAGTCGCGAGCGATGGCGTCGATGGCCGCGCCCCCGGGCAGCGTGAGCTGGCGTGCGATCAGGTCGGTGTCGATGACGGCTGCCCCGAGTTGCCCGAGCAGCGTGCCGACGCTGCTTTTGCCGCTGCCGATGCCGCCGGTCAGCCCGATGCGCAAGACCATGATGTCGAAGCGCTCAGATCGTCGGCAGCCACAGGCGCGTCAACGGCTCGCCGAAGAACAGCGCGGCGATGCCGCCCCCGGCCAGGTACGGACCGAACGGAATCGGCACATCGCGGTCGTGTTTGCGGCCGACGATCAGCGCGATGCCGACCACCGCGCCGACCGCCGACGACAGCAGGATGATCGACGGAATCAACTGCCAGCCCAGCCAGGCGCCGAGCGCGGCGAGCAGCTTGAAATCACCTGCGCCCATGCCCTCCTTGCCGCGGATAAGCCGGTAGGCATGGAACACGAACCACAGCGACAGGTAGCCGGCCACCGCACCGCCGACCGATGCGCTCAGCGGGATCGGCAACCAACCGAGCGCGGCCGAGACGATGCCGGCCCAGAGCAAGGGCAGCGTGAGGTCGTCGGGCAGGTACTGGGTGTCGAAGTCGATCAACGCCAGTGCGATCAGCGTGGCGACCAGCCCGCACCACAGCAGCACCTGCGGCTGCGCGCCGAAGCGCCAGCCGCAGGCGGCGAACAGCAGCGCGGTCAGGAGTTCGACGGCCGGGTAGCGCATCGAGATCGGCGTCTTGCAGGCCGAGCATTTGCCGCCCAGCCACAGGTAGCTCAACAGCGGGATGTTCTCGTGCCAGGCGATCTGGTGGCCGCATGACGGGCAGCGCGAGCGCGGCGTCGACAGCGTGATCGGCGCCGGTTCGTCGATCTTCACGCCCAGCAGTTCGGCGCTGTCGATGCGCCAGCCGCGATCCATCATCAGCGGCAGGCGGTGGATCACGACATTCAGGAAGCTGCCGATGCACAGGCCGAAGACGGCGAGCACGAGCGGCGACAGAAAGACCGCCAGGGTCTGCGGATCCATCGACAGGACGGAACTCAGGCGCCGCCGGGCCGCCCCAAGGCGACTGAGCGCCCCCTCGGGGGGCAGGAGCGAAGCGACGTGGGGGTCGTCATTTCAGACGACTTGGCCAAGCTTGAAGATCGGCAGGTACATCGACACCACGATGCCGCCGATCAGCGTGCCCAGGATCACGATGATGAACGGCTCCATCAGGCTGGACAGGCCTTTCACGGCCTCGTCGACCTCGTCCTCGTAGAACTCCGCCGCCTTGCCCAGCATCTGGTCGAGCGAACCGGACTCTTCGCCGATCGCGCACATCTGGATCACCATGGTCGGGAACACGCCAGTGGTCTGCATCGAGGTGGTCAGCGCCGAACCGGTGGAGACGTCCTTCTGGATCTGTTCGGTGGCCTCCATGAACACCGCGTTGCCCGACGCACCACCGACCGAGTCGAGCGCCTCGACGAGCGGTACGCCGGCGGCGAACATCGTCGACAGCGTGCGGGTCCAGCGCGCCACCGACGACTTGTTGACCAGGTCGCCGAACACCGGAACGCGCAGCAGCAGCCGGTCCATGAACTTCTGCATCTTCAGCGAGCGCTTCCAGGACTGCAGGAAGAAGTAGGTGCCGCCGCCGAGGATGCCGAAGATCAGGTACCAGTAGCCGACGAAGAACTTCGACATCGCGATCACGACCAGCGTCGGCGCCGGCAGGTCGGCGCCGAAGGACTTGAACACGTCCTCGAAGGCCGGGATCACGAAGATCATGATCACGGCGAGCACGACGAACGCGACCACCAGCACCGCCACCGGATAGATCAGCGCCGACTTGATCTTGTTCTTGATCGCCATCGTCTTTTCCTGGTAGATCGCCAGGCGGTCGAGCAGCGTTTCAAGAATACCGCCGGCTTCGCCGGCTTCCACGAGGTTGCAGTACAGCGCGTCGAAGTACAGCGGGTGCTTGCGGAACGCCGACGACAGGCTGGTGCCGGTCTCGACATCGCTGCGGATGTCGGTCAGCAGCCGCGTCATCTTCGGGTTGGTGCTGCCGCGCGCGACGATGTCGAAGGATTGGATCAGCGGCACGCCGGCGCGCATCATCGTCGAGAGCTGGCGCGTGAAGACGGCGATGTCCTTTTGCTTGATCGCCTTGCCGCCGCTCATGCGGCGCTTCTTCACCTTGTTGACCAGGATGCCCTGGCGGCGCAGGCTGGCGCCGACCACGGCCTCGCCGCCGGCGCGCATTTCGCCTCGAACGATCTTGCCGTTCTTATCCTTGCCTTCCCACTCGAAGACGATGTCTTTGACGTTTCTTGCGGCCGCTGCAGTCGCCATGGTGATCCTCGAGGAGTGTTCCCCGTCCCTGTTGTTGTGATCGGTTGAGCGCTCTACTCGTCTCTACGCTTGCTCGCTCATTCGTTGGTGACCGAGATCACCTCTTCCAGTGTCGTGACGCCCGCGCGCACCTTGACCAGCCCCGACTGCCGCAGGTCTCGCACGCCTTCGCGCTGCGCCTGCTGCGCGATGTCCATCGAGGTGCCCTGGCTCAGGATGATGCGCTGGATGTCTTCGGTGATCGGCATGACCTGGTAGATGCCGACGCGGCCCTTGTAGCCGTGGTTGCACGACTGGCAGCCGACCGCGCGGTACGGTCGCCAGCTGCCGTCCAGGTCGTTCTCGCTGAAGCCGGCCTTGAGCATCGCGTCGCGCGGATAGTCGGCCTGGGTCTTGCAGGTTTCGCACAGCTTGCGGGCCAGGCGCTGGGCCGTGATCAGCAGCACGCTGGAGGCGATGTTGAACGGCGCCACGCCCATGTTCAGCAACCGCGTCAAGGTCGTCGGCGCGTCGTTGGTGTGCAGCGTGGACATGACCATGTGGCCGGTCTGCGCGGCCTTGATCGCGATATCCGCGGTTTCGAGGTCGCGAATTTCGCCGACCATGATGATGTCCGGATCCTGGCGCAGAAACGACTTCAGCGCCGCCGCGAACGTCAGGCCGGCCTTGTCGTTCACGTTGACCTGGTTCACCCCGGGCAGGTTGATTTCGGCCGGGTCTTCGACGGTCGAAATGTTGACGCCCGGCTGGTTCAGGATGTTCAGGCAGGTGTAGAGCGACACCGTCTTGCCGCTGCCGGTCGGCCCGGTCACGAGCACCATGCCATAGGGCCGCTGGATGATCTTCAGCAGCCGATCCTTCTCGATCTTTTCGTAGCCCAGCGCCTCGATGCCGACCTTCGCGCTCGACGGATCGAGAATCCGGATCACGATCTTCTCGCCGAACAAGGTGGGCAGCGTGCTGACGCGGAAGTCGATCGCCTTGGAGCCGAATTTCAGCTTCATGCGGCCGTCTTGCGGCACGCGCTTTTCGGCGATGTCCAGGCGCGAGATCACCTTGATGCGCGACGAGAGCTTGTCCTTGATCGCAATCGGCGGCTGGGTGATTTCACGCAGCTCGCCGTCGATGCGAAAGCGCACCCGGTAGTGGTATTCGTAGGGCTCGAAGTGCAGGTCGGAGGCGCGCGCGTTGATCGCGTCGATCAACATCTTCTGCAGGAAGCGCACGACCGGCGCGTCTTCGACGTCCGATACCTGCTCGCTGCTCTCCTGCGGCGTGGTGACGTCGTCGGTGACATCGAATTCGAAATCGCCCGATGACATCGACTCCAGCGCTTCGGTCGCGCTGGTGCCGCTCGCCTCGAGGATCTTCGCGAGCTTGTCGTGCTCGACGATGACCCATTCGGGCGACAGCTGGGTGGCGAACTTGATGCGCTCGACGGCTTCTTGGTCGGTTGGGTCGGCGCCGCCGATGAACAGACGGCTGCCGCGCTTGCCCAGCACGATGATCTGGTATTGAGCGGCGAGCTTGCCGTCGATCACGTTGCGCGGCAGGCGTTGCACATCGACCGCGGCGAGGTCGAGCAGCGGCAGGGCCAGCGCGCTCGACAGCGTGTGTGCCAGATCGGTTGGCGACACCGCGCCGGCGGCGATCACCGCCGAGACGAAGCTGCTGCGCTTGTCCTTGGAGGTGCGAACCAGATCTTCGGCGACCTTCGCGTTCAGCTTTCCGGCGTGCACGAGCACACGCGCCACGCCGGAAAGCGAGGATTGGGGTGCTTCTGCCAAAGTGTCCACGATCGCTGATTCTCAATCCACGCTGTTCAACAAACAGACCATCATCACTGAAACGCCAGCCACTGTATATGCGCTCCGACGCGGCGAAAGCCAACAAATCACGCCGGTTCACATGCAAATGAAACAGATTGCACGTTGGCACGACCGGGCTCAGCGTCGTTCGCTCGCCGAGGCGAAGAATTGCGCAGAATCAACAGATTAGCACGCGTTGTGCAAGAAGGGGATGCAGATCGGCGGGAGTGTGCTTTTGTGCCACGCGCACACCGGCGTGTGCCGACGGCCATGCCGCAGCGCCGTCGAAAGGCGGCGTCGACAAGAACAAGAGAAGGAAATTGGTCGGGGTGAGAGGATTCGAACCTCCGGCCTCTACGTCCCGAACGTAGCGCTCTACCAGGCTAAGCTACACCCCGATCTGACCCCGCCGTTGCGACAGGATTAGCGTCAAGCCACTCAAGCAGAGCGGTCGACCGATCGAAAACATAATTCTAGCAGAGCTTCTCGGTAGGTCGACGCGGGCAACACCCGCAGCGCCTGCGCGGCCTTGTCGGCCTCGGCGCGAGCCGCCTCGCGCGTCGCGGTGATCGCCCCGGTGTGGCGCACGATTTCGACGATTTCCGGCAGCCGCGCGACCTCGCCATGCTGGATCGCGTGGCGGATGAGTTCACGCTCCGCAGCCGTGCCACGCTCCATCGCGTGCAGCAGCGGCAAGGTCGGTTTGCCCTCGCGCAGATCGTCGCCGACGTTTTTGCCGAGCTGCTCGGTCGCGCCCTCGTAGTCGAGCAGGTCATCGATCAGCTGAAACGCCGTGCCCAGCGAGCGCCCGTAGTCGGCGCAGCACTCCTCGACCTCCGGGTCGACCTCGGCCAGCACGGCGCCGATGCGTGCACTGGCCTCGAACAACTTGGCGGTCTTGAAACGGATCACGCGCAGGTAGTCCTCCACCGACAGATCCGGGTCGTGCATGTTCATCAGCTGCAGCACCTCGCCTTCGGCGATCACGTTGGTGGCGTCGGCCAGCACTTCCAGCACGCGCATGCGGTTCACCGACACCATCATCTGAAACGCACGCGAGTAGACGAAGTCGCCCACCAGCACGCTCGCGGCATTGCCGAACAGTGCGTTCGCGGTTTGCCGGCCGCGGCGCAGCGCCGACTCGTCGACAACGTCGTCATGCAGGAGCGTGGCGGTGTGGATGAATTCAACCGTGGCGGCGAGCTCGAAGCGCTCGCGCCCGGTGTATCCCAGCGCACTCGAGAACAGCAGCACCAGCATCGGCCGGATGCGCTTGCCGCCAGCACTGATGATGTAGTGCGCGATCTGGTTGATCATCACCACGTCGGAGGCGAGGCGATGCTGGATCACGTCGTCCACCTGGCGCATATCGGCGGCCATCAGCGACACGGCGCTCGGCGCTGGGGTCTCGGTGATGGAGGGGGTGGGCGGTGGGGTCGATTGCACGCTGGGCTCGGTTGGGTACCGGCCGATTATAGAAAGTGGGCCCGCGTGGCCCGGCCCACTTTGCCTTGAATGACTGGCATGCTAGAATCACAGGCTCTGCGAGTTTTGCAGGGCTGCTGCGTTGGGCGAAAGCTTGGGCGAGAACCCAGCGCGGTGGACTTCAATCGAAAGGGCTGATATGTACGCGGTCATAAAAACCGGCGGCAAGCAATACAAGGTTGCTGCGGGCGAAAAGATCAAAATAGAACAGATTGCTGCGGATGTTGGCCAAGAGATCACGATCGACCAGGTGTTGGCCATTGGTGCCGGCGCCGATCTGAAGGTCGGGACTCCCTTGGTGACGGGCGCAAGCGTGGTGGCCACCGTGGTGGCTCATGGCAGGCATGACAAGGTGCGGATTTTCAAGATGCGCCGTCGCAAGCACTATCAAAAGCGGCAAGGTCATCGCCAGAACTACACCGAGATTCAAATCGGTGCGGTGAACGCTTAACAAGGAGCTGACTCATGGCACAGAAAAAGGGCGGCGGTTCCACACGGAACGGCCGCGACTCCCAACCCAAGATGCTCGGCGTGAAGGTGTTCGGCGGCCAGAAGATTCCGGCCGGTTCGATCATCGTGCGCCAGCGCGGTACCAAGTTCCATGCCGGTACCAACGTCGGCGTCGGCAAGGACCACACGCTGTTCGCGCTGGTCGATGGCCAGGTGAGCTACGCCGTCAAGGGCCCGCGCAACCGCCAGACGGTCTTCGTCACGGCAATCTGAATTGCAAAACGCGTCGCCCGCCGCGCGAGCGGTGCGCCACACGACGAAGCCCCGGCCTCCCGGGGCTTTGTTTTTGGTGATTTACCATCGCGCTCTACTTGATCGACACCCATGAAATTCGTTGACGAAGCCACGATCGACGTCGTCGCCGGCGATGGCGGCAACGGCTGCATGAGCTTTCGCCGCGAGAAGTTTCTGCCCTTCGGCGGCCCGAACGGCGGCGACGGCGGCCGCGGCGGCAGCGTCTACGCGATGGGCGACCGCAACCTGAACACGCTGATCGATTTCCGCTATGCGCGCCGCCATGAAGCGCGCCGCGGCGAGAACGGTCGCGGCTCCGATCAGTACGGCGCCGCGGCAGACGACATCGTGCTGCGCATGCCGATGGGCACCGTGATCACCGACACCGAAAGCAACCAGGTCGTTGCCGAGTTGCTCGTGCCGGACGAAAAGGTGCTGATCGTCAAGGGCGGTGACGGTGGCTTCGGCAACCTGCATTTCAAGACCAGCACGAACCGCGCGCCGCGCCAGAAGACGCCGGGCTGGCCGGGCGAGCAGAAGAAGCTGCGGCTCGAATTGAAGGTGCTCGCCGACGTCGGCCTGCTCGGCATGCCGAACGCCGGCAAGTCCTCGCTGATCACCGCCATCTCGAACGCGCGGCCGAAGATCGCCGACTACCCGTTCACGACCTTGCACCCGAACCTCGGCGTGGTGCGCGTCGCGCCGGAGCAGAGCTTCGTGGTCGCCGACATCCCAGGTCTGATCGAAGGTGCGTCCGAAGGCGCTGGCCTCGGACACTTGTTCCTGCGCCATCTGCAGCGCACGCATCTGCTCTTGCACCTCGTCGATTTCGCGCCCTTCGACGACAGCGTCGACCCGGTCGCGCAGGCCAAGGCCATCGTCGCCGAGTTGAAGAAGTACGACCAGGACTTGTTCGACAAGCCACGCTGGCTGGTTCTGAACAAGATGGACATGGTGCCGGTGGAGGAGCGCGAAGCGCGCGTCAAGGACTTCGTCAAGCGCTTCAAGTGGAAGGGCCCGGTGTTCCAGATCTCGGCGCTGACGCGCGAGGGCTGCGAGCCTCTGATCCATGCGATCTACAAGCACGTGTCGAAGCTGAAGAACGTCGTGCCGGACGATCCCGATCCACGCTTCACGGACACGAGTTTGGCATGAGCGCAGTGATGCGCGAGGCGCGCCGCATCGTCGTCAAGGTCGGCTCCAGCCTCGTGACGAACGAGGGCCGCGGGGTCGACGCCGAAGCGGTCGGCAACTGGTGCCAGCAGATGGCGGCGCTCGCGGCACAAGGCCGCGAGGTCGTGATGGTGTCGAGCGGCGCGATCGCCGAGGGCATGAAGCGCCTGGGCTGGACGGTGCGGCCGAAGGAAGTCCACGAACTGCAGGCCGCCGCCGCGGTCGGGCAAATGGGCCTGGCGCAGATCTACGAATCCAAGCTGCGCGAACACGGCATGGGCAGCGCGCAGGTGTTGCTCACCCATGCCGACCTGGTCGACCGCGAGCGCTACCTGAACGCGCGCTCGACCTTGCTGACGCTGCTGTCGCACAAGGTCATTCCGGTGATCAACGAGAACGACACCGTCGTCGTGGATGAGATCAAGTTCGGCGACAACGACACGCTGGGCGCGCTGGTCGCGAACCTGGTCGATGCCGATGCGCTGGTGATCCTGACCGACCAGCGTGGCCTGTACTCCGCAGACCCGCGCAAGGATCCGCAGGCGCGCTTCATCGACGAGGCGCGCGCCGGGGCCCCGGAGCTCGAGCTGATGGCCGGTGGCGCCGGTTCCAGCCTCGGCCGCGGCGGCATGATCACCAAGATCCTCGCGGCCAAGCGCGCGGCCGGCAGTGGCGCGAGCACGGTGATCGCGTACGGGCGTGAGCCCCAGGTGCTGCTGCGCCTGGCGGCGGGTGAATCGATCGGTACGGCCTTGATCGCGTCGACGCAAAAGCTCGCGGCACGCAAACAATGGATGGCCGATCACCTCCAATTGCGCGGTGCGGTTGTCGTCGACGATGGCGCCGCGCGCAAGGTGCGCGACGAGGGCAAGAGCCTGTTGCCGATCGGCATGACCGAGGTGCAGGGCGAGTTTCACCGCGGCGACGTGATCGCGGTGCGCAGCCTGGCCGGCGTCGAGCTCGCGCGCGGGCTGGCGAACTACGGCAGCAGCGAAGCGCGCCTGATCGCGCGCCGGCCGTCGAGCGAATTCGAGAAGCTGCTGGGGTTCACGGCCGAGGCAGAGATGATCCACCGCGACAACATGGTGCTGGCCTAATCCGGCAGCTTGTCGGGTTGCGTTGATTCTTCCGTGTGCTGCGGCGCCGACGCCTCGTCGTGATGCTGTTGCTGCTGCTGATCGTCATCCCGATGATGCGGGCGCATGCCCGAGCGCAGGTAGCGGTTGTGATGCGTGCCGCGCGGCAGGAAGCGCGCGAGCTCCGTCAGCGCCATCTGGTAGACATCGCGCTTGAACTCGATCACGAGCTCGAGCGGCACCCAGTATTCGTTCCAGCGCCAGGCGTCGAACTCCGGGTGATCGGTGGCGCGCAGGTTCATGTCGCTGTCGCGGCCGACGAGCTGCAACAGGAACCAGATCTGCTTCTGGCCGCGGTAGTGGCCTCTCGCGTCGCGCCGGATGAAATGATCCGGCACCTCATAGCGCAGCCAGTCGCGCGTGCGCGCGACGATGCGCACATGCTCGGGCACCAGGCCCACTTCTTCGTGGAGCTCGCGGTACATCGCCTGCTCGGGCGTTTCGCCGTATTTGATGCCCCCTTGCGGGAACTGCCAGGAGTGGGTGCGAATCCGCTTGCCCCAAAACACCTGGTTTCTCTGGTTCAGCAGGACGATGCCGACGTTGGGTCTGAACCCTTCACGGTCGAGCATAATCAACCCCAATTCATTCGTTGAATTCATTATTACACCGGTGTGACGGGATTCAACCCCTTGGGTTTCCCGCAGCCCTCAGGGGCCAGTTCAGCCGGTGCCGCGCTCAGTCGCTCAACCCCTTTGTGTCATCAAAGGTCCAAGCCCAAGCACGCTGCATGAAAGCCACCCAGTTCTTCATCTCGACCCTCAAGGAAGCCCCGGCCGATGCCGAAGTGATGAGCCACAAGCTCATGATGCGGGCCGGCTTCATCAAGCGACTGGGGGCGGGCATCTACAGCTACATGCCGATGGGGTTGCGTGTGATCCGCAAGGTCGAGAACATCATTCGCGAAGAGATGAACCGCGCCGGCGGCATCGAGCTGCTGATGCCGGTCGTGCAGCCGGCCGAGCTCTGGCAGGAGACCGGCCGCTTCCAGAAATACGGCCCCGAGCTGCTGCGCGTGAAGGACCGCCACGACCGCGACTTCGTGATCCAGCCGACCAGCGAAGAGGTCATCACCGACATCGCCCGCCAGGAGCTGCGCAGCTACCGCGCGCTGCCGAAGAATTTCTATCACATCCAGACCAAGTTCCGCGATGAGCGCCGGCCGCGCTTCGGCGTGATGCGCGGGCGCGAGTTCACGATGAAGGACGCGTACTCGTTCGACCGCGATGTCGAGGCCGCGAGCAAGAGCTACGACCAGATGTTCGCGGCCTACACGCGCATCTTCGAGCGCATGGGCCTGAGCTTCCGCGCGGTCGCGGCCGACAACGGTTCGATCGGCGGCGTGCGCTCGCACGAGTTCCAGGTCATCGCCGACACCGGCGAAGACGCGATCATCTACTGCCCGAGCTCCGACTACGCGGCCAACATCGAGATGGCCGAGGCGGTGGCGCCCGCCGCACCGCGCGCTGCACCGTCCGCCGATCTCGTGAAGACACCGACGCCGGGCAAGGCGACCTGCGAGGACGTGGCTGCGCTGCTCGGCGTGCCGCTGCAACACACCGTGAAGTCGCTGGTCCTCGCGACCGACGAGACCAGCAACGACGGCGATGTGCTGAAGACAACCGTCTGGCTGCTGCTGGTGCGCGGCGACCACTCGCTGAACGAGATCAAGGCGAGCAAGGTCGAGGGCCTGAACAAGGGCTTCCGCTTCGCGACCGGCGCCGAGATCGACGCGCACTTCGGCTGCAAGCCCGGCTACCTCGGCTTGATTGGCCTGAAGCAGCCCGTCAAGGTCGTCGCCGACCGCACCGTCGCGCAGATGGGCGACTTCATCTGCGGCGCCAACGACGCCGACTTCCACTACACCGGCGTCAACTGGGGCCGCGACGTGCCCGAGCCCGACGTGATCGCCGACATCCGCAACGTCGTCGTCGGCGACCCGTCGCCCGACGGCAAGGGCGTGCTGGCGATCCAGCGCGGCATCGAGGTGGGCCACGTGTTCCTGCTCGGCTCGTATTACAGCGAGAAGATGAACGCGACCTACCTCGACGAGAACGGCAAGCCGCAGCTGATGCAGATGGGCTGCTACGGCATCGGCGTGACGCGCATCCTGGGCGCGGCGATCGAGCAGAACTTCGACGAGCGCGGCATCGTCTGGCCGGCGGCGATCGCGCCATTCACGGTCGTGATCTGCCCGATCGGCTACGACCGCTCGACGGACGTGCGCGCTACGGCCGACCGGCTCCACGACGAACTGCAGGCCATCGGGGTCGACGTGATGCTCGACGACCGCGGCGAGCGCCCCGGCGCGATGTTCGCCGACTGGGAACTGGTGGGCGTGCCGCACCGTGTCGTGATCTCGGACCGCGGACTGAAAGAAGGCCAGGTCGAGTACCAGGGTCGCCGGGATGCGCAGGCGAGCGTCATCGCCGCTGCCGAGTTGCTGCCTGCGTTGAAGGCCAAGCTCACCATCGCATGACCCTGAGGCGCCGAAGCCTGTTGATGATCGCTGGCGCCGCGGCGCTGGCGCCCCTGCGCGAGGCGCAGGCCGGCAAGCAGGTTGAAGAGCCCTTGGCCGACTCGGTGCGCTTGGCGCTCGCGGCGGCGGTCAGCGAGTCCGCACCGCCCGAGCCGTCGTTCGAGACGATGGACCAGCGCCTCGTGTACCTGCGCTGGCTCGGCGAGATGAGCCAGCGGCTGCGCAAGCGCGAGGCGGAGCACATGCGCCGCGTCGAATTCCTGAAGACGGTGTGGTACGAGAGCACGCGCGCCGGCCTCGAACCCTCGCTGCTGCTCGGCCTGGTCCAGGTGGAGAGCGGCTTTCGCAAGTACGCGGTCAGCATCGCGGGCGCGCGTGGCTATACCCAGGTGATGCCGTTCTGGGCACGCCTGATCGGCGACGGCGACACCGCGCGCCTGTTTAACATGCAGGTCAACCTGCGTTTCGGTTGTGTGATCCTGCGCCACTACCTCGGGCTGGAGCGCGGCGACCTATTCATGGCGCTCGGCCGCTACAACGGCAGCCGCGGCCGTCCGGAGTACCCGAACGCGGTGTTCGCGTCGCAGCGGCTGTGGGTCTACAAGCCGCCCGCCGCGTAAGCGGCGGTCAAGCCGTCGTCAGCAGCGGTTGCAGTTCGCCCGCCTGGTACATCTCCATCATGATGTCCGAGCCGCCGACGAACTCGCCGTTGACATAGAGCTGCGGGATCGTCGGCCACTGCGCGTAGTCCTTGATGCCCTGGCGGATGCCGTCGTCTTCGAGCACGTTGACGGTCGTCAGGTCGCTCACGCCGCAGGCCTTGAGCACCTGGACCGCGCGGCCGGAAAAGCCGCACTGCGGAAACTGCGCCGTGCCCTTCATGAAAAGCACCACGCGATTGGACTTGACGAGATCGTCGATGCGTTGTTGAACTGCTTGTTGAACGTCACTCATGGGGGTCTCGCTGAGAAAGAAGGGGACAGTCGCCGTTATACGGCAAGCGGCGCCACGCCGCGGCGGCCGCCGGATTGACATTATCGGCGCCGGGTAGACTTGCTGCCGCCCATGACACCACCACTCACCGTCGCCCTGTTCGGCGAATGCATGATCGAGCTGCAAGGCGAGGCCTTCGGCACGATGCGCCAGACCTTCGGCGGCGACACGCTCAACACTGCCGTCTACCTCGCGCGCAGCGGCGCGATGCGCGGCGTGCGCGCCACCTATGCCACCGGCCTCGGCGACGACCGCTACAGCGACGAGATGCTGCGCCGCTGGCAGCTCGAGGGCGTCGGCACCGAACTGGTTCGACGCGTGCCCGGCCGCGTGCCGGGGCTCTACACGATCTCGGTGGACGAGCGCGGAGAGCGCACGTTCACCTACTGGCGCGACAGCAGCGCCGCGCGCGCCTATTTCGACGTGGCGCCGACGCCGCTCGAGCAGTCGGTGGGCGAGCTCGACGCGCTGTATTTCAGCGGCATCAGCCTGGCGATCCTCAGCGCGGCGGCGCGCGAGCGCCTGTTCGAGACCGCGCGGCGGGTGCGCGCCCAGGGCGGGCGCGTGATCTTCGACAACAACTACCGGCCGCGCCTCTGGCCCGATGCGCCGACCGCGCGGGCCGCGTACGAGCAGGCGCTGACCTTGTCGGACGTGGCGCTGGTGACGCTGGACGACGAACAGCTGCTGCACGGCGACGCCTCGCTCGCCGAAAGTCGCGCCCGCAGCCTGGCAGCACCCTGCGGCGAGGTCGTGATCAAGCAGGGCGGCGAGCCGGTGGTCGTCCGGCTCGCGGGCAGCGCACCGGTCGAGGTGCCGGCCGTGCGCGTCCAGCGGGTCGTGGACACGACCGCGGCCGGTGACTCGTTTGCCGGCGCCTATCTCGCGGCGCGCTTGTCGGGCGCGCCCGCGACCGACGCCGCGGCGGCGGGCGCCCGCCTGGCCGCCCAGGTGATCCAGCACCGGGGCGCGATCATCGCGCCCGAGTTGATCGACGCGCTCTGATCAGAACGCGTACGACACGCCGAACTGCACCAGCGGCGCCAGCCGCATTTCGCGCACCGCGTCGTCCAGGCTCTGATTGCGGATCACCTTGATGCCGCCCGGTGTCTGCGCCACCAGCCCGAGATCGGCGCTGAAGCTCCAGCCGCTGCGCGCGGCCAGATTGGTGTAGCCCACGCCCAGGTAGGGCAGGGTCGCGTTGTCGCCGGTCGTGTCGCCGGTGTAGGGCATCGCGCTCTGGCCGAACGGCCGGCTGCCGATACTGAACGCGTTGCCGGCGGCCAGGCCCGGCTGCCCGATCATGAGTGACGAGCGCGGGCCGAACAGCAGCCCGCTGGTGGCGCGGAACCCGCCGGCACTGCCCGGCCCAACCAGTGAACGCCCGAAGTAGTAGTCGCCCATCAGGCTGGCGCTGCTGACCTTGCTGCTCTCGACGCCGGGCCGCCACAGCGGCGCGGATTTGCCCAGCGAGAGCCGGCCCTGCCAGCGCGCCCACGGGGGTTGGTCGGCGTTCGGCGTCAGGCTGTCGCCATCGGCGGCGAGGACCGGGGCGGCAGCGAGGCCGAACAACCCGGCGAGTACCCAGACGGTCTTGCGCATCGCAGGCTCCTTCCAGAACAGAGGTTCAGAGCAACCGTGGCATCCGCAGCGCTTGGATAGAAGCGCCGACGCCGCGAATTCATGCTACGCCGTTCGCACAGATTCGTGTGCGTTCTTTGCGTGTAACGGCGCGCCGGCAGGGTGTCGGGCGTGGCGTGGTTCACACGCTCGACCCGCCTATCGGTGCGCGCCGGTACAGCGCGGCTGGCCGCCGAGGTCGCGGCGGGTCGCGGCGCCCTGGAAGCCGTGCTCGCGCAGCAGGGCACCCACCGCGTCGGCCTGGTCGTAGCCGTGTTCGAGCAGCAGCCAGGCGCCGGGCGCCATGTGCGGCGCGGCGTTCGCGACGATGTCGCGCAGTGAGTCCAGGCCGTCGCCGCCGGGCGTCAGCGCGAGCGCGGGCTCATGGTGCAGCGCCGCGAGGTGCGGATCGCCGCCGGCGATGTACGGGGGGTTGCTCAGCACCAGGTCGAAGCGCCGGTCGGCGAGCCCGGCCCACCACGAACCCTGCGCGAAGGCCACGTCGAGCCCGAGGCGCCGCGCGTTCGCGCGGGCCACCTCGAGGGCGGCGACGCTGGCGTCGGTGGCGAGGACCGACGCCCCGGGATGGCGGTGCTTGACCGCGAGCGCGATCGCGCCGCTGCCGGTGCCCAGGTCGACGACGCGCGGGTTCGCCGGCATGCCACTCAGCAGTTCGAGTGCCCAGTCGACCAGCAGCTCGGTGTCTGGCCGCGGCACCAGCACGTTGGCGTCGACCTGCAGCAGCAGGCCGTGGAATTCCTTCTCGCCCAGCACGTAGGCGAGGGGCTCGCCCGCGGCGCGGCGCGTGAGCGCGGCCCGGATCGCCTCGGCCTGCGGCGGATCGAGCGCTGCGTCGTCGTGCGCGATCACCCAGCTGCGCGATTGCGCGAGCACCCGGCCGAGAATCAGCTGGGCGTCGAGCCGATCCACGCCCATCGCGCGGGCCCGGCCGAGCGCCTGCGCCACGGTGTGCATCACGACAGCTCGCCGCTCTCGAGCGCGGCGAGCTGCTCGGCTGCCTGGGCCGCTTGCAGCGCTGCGGTCACGTCGTCGAGGTCGCCATCGAGGATGGCTTGCAGCTTGTACAGCGTCAGGTTGATGCGGTGGTCGGTGAGCCGGCCTTGCGGGAAGTTGTAGGTGCGGATGCGGTCGCTGCGGTCGCCGCTGCCGATCAGGCCTTTGCGCGTCGCGGCTTCCTTCGCGGCGCGCTCGTTGCGATCCTTGTCGCGCAGCCGCGCCGTCAGCACCGACATCGCCTTGGCCTTGTTGCGGTGCTGCGAGCGGTCGTCCTGGCACTCGGCGACGATGCCGGTCGGCAGGTGGGTGATGCGGATCGCGCTGTCGGTCTTGTTGACGTGCTGGCCGCCGGCGCCGCTGGCGCGGAAGGTGTCGATGCGCAGCTCGGCCGGGTTCAGCGTCACTTCCTCGGCCTCGTCGGGCTCGGGCAGCACCGCGACCGTGCAGGCGCTGGTGTGGATGCGGCCCTGCGTCTCGGTCACCGGCACCCGCTGCACGCGGTGGCCGCCGGACTCGAACTTGAGCCGTGCGTAGACGTCGTCGCCCTCGATGCGCAGCACCACTTCCTTGTAGCCGCCCAGATCGCTGTTGCTTTCGCTCATCAGCTCGGACTTCCAGCCGCGGCGCTCGCAGTGGCGCAGGTACATGCGCGCGAGGTCGGCGGCGAACAAGGCCGACTCGTCGCCACCGGTGCCGGCGCGGATTTCGAGGAAGGCGTTGCGCTCGTCGTCCGGGTCGCGCGGCAGCAGCGCGGTCTGCAGCTCCAGGTGCAGGCGGTCGACGTCGGCGCGAGCCTCGGTGATCTCCTGCTGCGCCATCTCGGCCATGTCCGGCTCGTCGAGCATGGCCTGCGCGTCGGCGAAGTCGCGCTCACGCTGTTCGAACTTCCGAAACTTCTCGACCAGCCCGGTGATCTCGGCGTGCTCGCGCGTCAGCTCGCGAAAGCGCTTCATGTCGCGCGCGATGCCCGGGTCGCCGAGCGTCGCGTCGAGCTCGTTCAGGCGCAGCGCGAGGCGCTCGAATTGCTGGCGGAGGGAGTCTTTCATGTGGGAACCAGATACAGATCGGCGAGATGACGGCGGGCGCGGCGGCGCGTCGTCGGCGGCGGGAGATCGCCGCTAACGCTGGTCGTCCACCGGCAGCCGCGAGCTCTGGCGCAGGAACAGGCGCGACACCGTCTGCGCGAGCTGCGCGCGGTGTTCGCCGTCGGCCGCGTGCAGCTCGGCGAGCGTGCCGTGCAGCATCTTCTGCGTCAGGCCGCGCGACAGCGCCTCCAGCACCGCGTCGACGTCTTCGCCCTTCGCGAGCATCTTGCGCGCGCGTGCGATCTCGGTCGCGCGCCAGTCGTCGGCCTGGGTGTGCAGGGCCTGGATCAGCGGCACCGAGCCGCGCTGCGCGAGCCAGTGCACAAAGCTCTGCACGCCGGTCTCGATGATGGCCTCGGCCTGCTCGACCGCGGCCTGGCGCTTCTCGCTGCCGGCCTGCACCAGCGTCGCGAGGTCGTCGACGGTGTAGAGGTAGACGTCGGACAGGCGCGCGACTTCGGGTTCGATGTCGCGTGGCACCGCCAGATCGACCATGAACATCGGGCGCTTCTTGCGCTGCTTCAGCGCCCGCTCGACGGCGCCGAGGCCGATGATGGGCAGCGAGCTCGCGGTGCACGAGATCACGATGTCGAACTCGGCCAGCCGGGCGGGCAGGTCGGCCAGGCGCATGGCCTCGGCGCCGAAACGGCCGGCGAGCTTCTCGCCACGTTCGAGCGTGCGGTTGGCCACCGCCATCGCGCGTGGCGTGCGCGCGGCGAAATGCGTGGCCACGAGCTCGATCATCTCGCCGGCACCGACGAACAGCACCTTGGTCTGGCGCAGGTCTTCGAACAGCTGCGACGCCAGCCGCACCGCCGCCGCCGCCATGCTGATCGAATGTGCGCCGATCTCGGTCGCGCTGCGCACTTCCTTCGCGACGGCGAACGAGCGCTGGAACATCTGGTGCAGCGTGCCGCCGAGCGTGCCGGCGGTTTCGGCCTCGCGCACCGCCTGCTTCAGCTGACCGAGGATCTGCGGTTCGCCGAGCACCATCGAGTCCAGCCCGCTGGCGACGCGGAACGCGTGCCGCGCGGCAGCACCGCCTTCGAGCACGTAGGCATGCTCGCGCAGCGTGCTGCCGCTCACGCCGCCGATGCCGGCGAGCCAGTCGACGGCCGGGTTCACCAAGCCAGCGTTGGCGCCGACGTAGAGCTCGGTGCGGTTGCAGGTCGAGACGATCGCGACCTCGCTGACCCGGGCCAGGCGCTCGCGGAACGCCAGCAGCGTCGGCGCCAATTGCTCCGGCGTGAACGCGAACCGGCCGCGCAGATCGACCGGCGCGGTGGTGTGGTTCAGGCCCAGGGCGAAGACGCTCATTCAGGCCTCTCGCCGGGCCGTCCCAAGAGAGGACTCTGCCCCCTCGGGGGGCCGCGAACGAAGTGAGCTGGAGGGCGTCATATTCCGAATTATAAAATCTGCCGGCTTGCAGCGCTGTTGCGCCGGATCAAGCCCCACAAAGGACACTCATCTGGGCCCCATCGACGCCTTCTGGCACCTGCTCAACCTCTTCGGACCCGCCGCCGGACTGAGCCTGATCACTTCTGCACTGGCCAAGCTGCTCTGGCGCGGCGACCTGAAAAGCGTCGCCTGGCCGGGGCTGGCGCTGCGCGTCTTCGCGGTCTGCGCCGCGGTGACCGTCGCCGGCCTGGTCGTCTTCGGCCACGACGGCAAGATCGCGACCTACGCCGCGATGGTCGGCGCCTGCGCGCTCTCGCTGTGGTGGTTCGGGTTCATGTCCAAGTCGCGCTGAAGCACCTCGCCGCGCAGCGAATGCGTGTTCACCGCGCTGATGCGCAGCTCGATCATCTGGCCGATCAGCCGTGACGCGCCCTTGAAATTGACCATGCGGTTGCATTCGGTACGACCAGTCAGCTCGGTCGCGTCCTTGCGCGACGGCCCTTCGACCAGCACGCGCTGGACCGTGCCGAGGCGCGAATCGCTGATCACCTTCGCGCTCTCGGTGATGGCCTTCTGCAGCACGTGCAGGCGCTTGAGCTTGGTCGTTTGCGGCGTGTCGTCGGTCAGCGCGGCGGCCGGCGTGCCGGGGCGCGGGCTGAAGACGAAGCTGAAGCTGTCGTCGAAGCCGATGTCGGCGATCAGCTTCATCATCGCGCCGAAATCGGTCTCGGTCTCGCCGGGGAAGCCGACGATGAAGTCGCTCGACAGGCTGATGCCGGGCCGCACCGCGCGCAGCTTGCGCACCGTGCTCTTGTATTCCATCGCTGTGTAGCCGCGCTTCATCGCCATCAGGATGCGGTCGCTGCCGTGTTGCACCGGCAGGTGCAGGTGGCTGACGAGCTGCGGCACGCGGGCGTAGACATCGACCAGGCGCTGCGTGAACTCGTTCGGATGGCTGGTCGTGTAGCGGATGCGCGCGACGCCGGGGATCTCGGCCACCGCTTCGATCAGCAACGCGAAGTCAGCGATGTCGGCCGTGCGCCCCATCGCGCCGCGGTAGGCGTTGACGTTCTGGCCGAGCAGCGTGACTTCCTTCACGCCCTGCGCGGCCAGGCCGGCGACTTCGTTGAGCACATCGTCGAACGGCCGCGAGACTTCCTCGCCGCGCGTGTACGGCACGACGCAGTAGCTGCAGTATTTCGAGCAGCCTTCCATGATCGACACGAACGCGCTCGCGCCATCGACCCGCGCCGGCGGCAGGTGGTCGAACTTCTCGATCTCGGGGAAGCTGATGTCGACCTGTGGGCGCATCTGCTTGGCGCGTGCTTGGAGCATCTCGGGCAGGCGGTGCAAGGTCTGCGGGCCGAACACCAGATCGACATAGGGCGCGCGCGCGATGATGGCCGCGCCTTCCTGGCTCGCCACGCAGCCGCCGACGCCGATCAGCACGCCCTTGTCCTTCAGGTGCTTGACGCGGCCGAGGTCGCTGAAGACCTTCTCCTGCGCTTTCTCGCGCACCGAGCAGGTGTTGAACAGGATCAGGTCGGCCTCGTCCACATCGGTGGTCGGCTCGTAGCCTTGTGCGGCGTGCAGCACGTCGGCCATCTTGTCCGAGTCGTACTCGTTCATCTGGCAGCCGAAGGTCTTGATGAAGACTTTTTTGGAAGCCGCGGCACTCATGGCTTGGTCCAGGTGCGCGTGGTCGGGTTGTAGCTCCAGGTGCGCGCTTCTTCGAGCGTCGTCGGCCAGGGTTTGATCGCGGCTTCGTCGGCGGTGAGGATCCACACGTCCTTCACCAGGTTCGAGCCGGTATCGACGGTGTAGTGCACCAGCAGTTTGGCACCGGCGATCGCGGGCGGCATCACCGCCATGTTGTCCGCGCCGCGCACGCGCGAGCCGGGCGAGAGCTGGGTCGCGCGGCCGTTCAGGGCCACCGTCGGGTAGTCGCCGAAAACCATAGCACCGCGCAGCGTGTTCGGCGGAAAGACGCGCAGCGTCTGGGCCGAGGCCGGGGCATGGAGGCTGGCCGCGACGACGATCGCGGCCAGGGCACAGCGGTACATGGTGTTCATCCAGTGGCTGTTGAAGTGGAACGAGGCGGCAAGTTTACCGCGCGCCATGCGGCGGGTACGATCGATGACCCGCCACCGCCCGCCCGGAGTTGACCATGTTCGGCATCGCTGACTACCTCTCGTTCGTCGCGGCGATCGTCGTCTTCCTGATGATTCCCGGCCCCGGCAACCTCGCGCTGATCACCTCGACCGGCAAGGGCGGGCTGCGCGGGGGATTCGCCAGCATCTTCGGCCTGATCACCGGGGACCAGGTGCTGATGTGGCTGGCGGTGGCCGGCGTGGCCGCGCTGCTCACGGCGTACCCGCCGGCCTTCCATGCGGTGCAGTGGCTGGGCGCGGCGTACCTCGCGTGGCTCGGGCTGCGGATGATCCTCGCGAAGGCGGGCGACAAGCCGGTACTGCAGATCAAGCCGCACCACTACTTCAAGCAGTCGCTGGTCATCACCTTGCTGAACCCGAAGGCGATCGTGTTCTACATGGCCTTCTTCCCGCTGTTCGTCGACCCGGCGCGGCATCAGGGCCTGCTGACCTTCGGCGTGATGGCGGCGACGATCGCGGCGCTGACCTTTCTCTACGGCCTGGTCGTCGTGCTGCTGACGCACTTCCTGGCCGAGCGGCTGCGTGCCAACCCGAAGATCTCGGGTGGCCTGCAAAAGCTCGCCGGCGTGTTCCTGATCGGCTTCGGCGTCAAGCTGGCGTTGTCACGCTAGCAGCGTTCCGCTGACTTCGCCGAGCCCGATGCGTGGCCGGCCGGCGCGTTCGCAATGGCCGCGCAGGATCACGGTGTCGCCGTCCTGCATGAAGGTGCGTTCCTCGCCGTTCGGCAGCGTCAGCGTCTGCTTGCCGCCGAGCGACAACTCCAGCAGCGAACCGCCCTGTTCCGGCGTCGGCCCCGACAGCGTGCCCGAACCGAGCAGGTCGCCGGGCACCAGGTTGCAGCCGTTCACCGTGTGGTGCGTGATCAGCTGCGCGAGCGTCCAGTAGGCGCTTTCGGCGACGTTCGATTGCGACAGTTTCACGGGCGCCTCGCCGGCCGCCCGCATCCTGGCGGTCTGCAGCCAGACGCTGAGCGCGA
>Ga0307508_10001328_pt1 | contig 27985 bp, 27 predicted proteins | sample 9_EM_MG_FD_203089 | JGI IMG/M metagenome (GOLD analysis project Ga0307508, IMG submission 203089) | Populus trichocarpa ectomycorrhiza microbial communities from riparian zone in the Pacific Northwest, United States - 9_EM | ecosystem: Host-associated > Plants > Roots > Unclassified | place...
TTTCGTCCCGGCAGCCGACCCCCTTTGGTATCTGCATAACTTTGCTTCGCAAAGTGAGCAGATCCCCGCTTCGCGAACTTGTATCGACAAGAAAGGAGGCAAAGAAGCGACCCCTGCCGACTCGGCCCTTGCTGCGCAAGGGCTGCCTTGCGCTGCTCGGTCTTTGTGGCCGCGCCAAACACCGAGCACCGCAGAGCAGTCGGCCCGAGGCCGACCGCCTCCGTCGGGTCCCCCTTTCTTTGGTGACTTTCTTTCGGGGAAGCGAAAGTTCGCGCAGCGGGGGCGCTCACTTCGCGCAGCGAAGTTATGCGAACACCAAAGTTACTGCCCTGTCGGGGGCATATCCCGACGCGGCCTCATGCAGGGAACAACCATCACGCAAAAGCAGAACACAGCTTCGATCCGCGAAGCGGACCCTGTCCTGAGCCCGCCGAAGGGTCAGCTCGAACGGGTGGTGGCCTGCGCACAAGGCTTCGACAGGCTCAGCCCGAACGGATGGGGTGGGGTGGCGATACGCGAACCAGGCTTCGACAAGCTCAGCCCGAACGGGCGGGTGGTGCGCCACCCCAGTGGAAAACCTCACGAAAACGCACCCGTGCCGCAAAGGCACACCCCAACCCAGAGAAAAGCCCCCAATCCCCCCCTCTCATCAAGCTCAAGTTCCACCCCCACCCCGGAACAATGGCAAGGCGCCAAACCACTGCGCCTTGCCATGACGACACAACAACACCATCAGCACCCAGCCCCTCGGCACGAACCGACCCAAATGAAGGGGTTTACGGCTGCTGATTGCCGGACCGTCACGGCACACCCTCTTACACACTTGATGTCATGCCAAGCCCTCTCCGTGGGCATGGCCAAGCGGAGCAACCCATGAACGTCAAACGCTTTACTGCGCGCACCTCGCGCGACGCCCTGACCCTGGTGCGCCAGGCTTTTGGCGAAGACGCCGTGGTGTTGTCGACCAAGCCCTGCCCCGAAGGCGTGGAAGTGCTGGCCATGGCGCCTGAAAGCGTGCAGCAGATCGAGCGCCTGTCGGCATCTTCGATCGCCGCCCGCACCGCGGCCGTACAGCAACAACAAGCCCAAGCTGCTGCCCGCCCGGCACAAGCCCGCCCCGCACAAGCTCGGCCGGCCGCACCGGCTGTCGCCGCCAAGCCGCAGAACAACGATGAAGTGAACGACGACGTGGCTCGCCTGTCGATGAGCACGCTGTCGTTCCAGGATTACGTGCGCGAGCGCATGCTCAAGCGCCGCCAGGCCGCGATGAATGCGCAATCGCGCCATCAAGAGCCTAGTTTTGCCGATTCACGCCAGGACTTCGCGGACTCGCGCCAAGACATCGAACCCGATCTGCCCAGCGCGCTCGAACAGCGCCTGGCTGCCCGCAGTGCCGTGCCGCAACCGCCGAAGGCCGCCCCGTCGCTGGCCATCGTGCAAGCCGCTGCCCCGCGCGCCGTGCTGCGCGAGCCGCCGACGCTGCGTGAAGAAGTGCGCGTGCAGCAGCATGCCCAAGCCCCCATCCAGGTGCCGGCCCAGCCCGTGCAGCAGCCGGTCGTGGCCGTGCCTTCGCTGGCCGATGCCAACAGCGCGGTGAACCAGGCCACGGCCCGCCGCGAGCAGCAAGACATGATGAACGAGCTGCGCTCGATGAAGGGCCTGATCGAAGACCGCTTCGGCGCGCTGGCCTTCATGGAGAAGATGCAGCGCTTCCCGGCGCAAGCCCAGCTGATCCAGAAGCTGCTCGACTGCGGCTTCTCGCCCGCGCTGACGCGCAAGCTGGTCGAGACCCTGCCCACCGACGTGAATGACGAAACGGCCTGGGCTGCGAGCGTGCTCGAACGCAACCTGCTCACCGGCGAGGCCGAAGCCTCGCTCGAAGACCAGGGCGGCGTGTTCGCGCTGATCGGCTCCACCGGCGTCGGCAAGACCACCAGCGCCGCCAAGATCGCGGCCGCCTTCGCCACCAAGCACGGTGCCGGCAACCTCGGTCTGATCACGCTCGACGCCTACCGCGTCGGCGCCCACGAACAACTGCGCGCCTACGGCCGCATCCTCGGCGTGCCGGTGCACACCGCGCACGACCGCGCCTCGCTCGAAGACCTGCTCGAACTGCTGGCCTCCAAGAAGATGGTGCTGATCGACACCGCCGGCATGGCCCAACGCGACACCCGCACCCGCGAGCTGCTCGAGATGCTGGCCCACCGCTCGATCCAGAAGCTGCTCGTCATCAACGCTTCGGCACAAGGCGAGACGATCGAAGACGTGATGATTTCGTACCGTGCCGCTGCCTGCAAAGGCATCGTGCTGTCGAAGATGGACGAGGCCGTGAAGCTGGCCCCGGCGCTCGACGCGCTGATCCGCCACAAGCTCAAGGTCGTCGGCGTGGCCAACGGCCAGCGCGTGCCCGAAGACTGGCACCGCCTGTCGGCCCACGCGCTGGTGCACCGCGCCCTGCGCGTGAACGTGAACCCGGCCTACCGCGTGGAAGCCTCCGACGTGAACCTGATCTTCACCGCCCGGCAGCAGGCCCAACGTGCGCGCCCGCCCCTTCACGCTTGAGCGCGAGCTGAACTGAACACCCGATTCCCTACGTGCCAGACCCACACAAAAAGCCCATGCACGACGACTTCGACTCTTCCTACCCCGCCGACCAGGCGCACGGCCTGCGCCAGATGTTTGCGCATGCCCGCGTGCGCTTCGTGCCGGTGGTGGCCAACCCGCACATGGCCTTCGGCGGCGTGATGTTGGAGCGCCTGTGCACCGCCTTCGGCGAGCAGGGCGCCCACGTGCTGGTGATCGACGCCGCCGAGCGCGCACCGATGCCCAAGGAGATGGCCGCGCTCGACCTGAGCGAATGCATCGAGACCCTGTCGCCGCACGTGTCGTACCTGGCGGCCCGCGGCCTGCCGGTGCGCCATGTGGACGCGCAAGGTTCGACCGCGAGCTTCCTGCAGGCCGCGGCCGATGCCGCCCCGCAGGCCGACGTGGTGCTGGTGCACGCCAACGAATCCGACCTGTGCCGCTTGTTCACGCGCAGCGAGGCCCGCCCGCTGCTGCTGGCCGACGACCGGCCTTCCAGCGTGACGCACGCCTACGCCGCGATGAAGCTGCTGACGCAGCGCGCCGGCCTGGTGGTGTATGACCTGCTGCTGTGTGCTTCGCCCGCCTCGCCGCGCGCCGAGCGCATCGCGATGCAGCTGGCCACCTGTGCCGATGACTTTTTGGGTGCCGTGCTGCGCGACTGGCTGCAGATCGACCCTGCGACCGATGCGCGCGAAGCGCCCCCCAGTGCCCTGCGCCGCTGGGCGCGCGATGCGCTGATGCAAGCTCCCGGCGCTTACCCGCCGGTCTCCGGTGCGCATGCCGCGCCGGCCTCACAACACGCCTTGAATTGACCTCTCGGAGCCTATTTATGTACACCGCCAAAGGCCAACTCGACGTCAACTCGATGCTCAAGCAGTACAGCCCGCTGGTGCGCCGCCTTGCACACCAGATGATCGCCAAGCTGCCTGCCAATGTGGAACTCGACGACCTGATCCAGGTCGGCATGATCGGCCTCACCGACGCGCTCAGCCGCTTCGATGCAGCGCAGGGCGTGCAGTTCGAGACCTTCGCGACGCAACGCATCCGCGGCGCCATGCTCGACGAGCTGCGCGGCAACGACTACCTCTCGCGTGGCGTGCGCAAGCAGCAGCGCAGCATCGAGACCGCCGTGCACAAGCTCGAGCAGAAGCTCGGCCGTGCCCCGGCCGAAAGCGAGATCGCCCGCGAGATGGGCGTCACTCTGGTCGAGTATCAGGAGCTGCTGGGCAGGGTGCGCGGCACCCAGCTCGTGTACCTCGAAGACATGTCGGGCGACGAAGGCGAGAACGACTACCTCGACCGCCACGTGGCCGACGAGGGCTTCAACCCGCTCGCGCAGCTGCAAGACCAGCGCATGCGCGAGGCCCTGGTCGAAGGCATCAAGAACCTGCCCGAACGCGAGCAGTACGTGATGAGCATGTACTACGAGCACGACATGAATCTGAAAGAGATCGCTGCGGTGCTCAAGGTCACCGAGTCGCGTGTTTGCCAGTTGCACAGCCAGTCCATTGCCCGCTTGCGCGTCAAGCTGCGCGAGTGGTAATTCCGAAAGAAAAACCATGTTCCAAGTTTTCAGGTCGATGCGAGACACCCAGCCTGCGGTTGCGGCTGAGCCGGTTGCGGCGCAGCCCGACCTGCGCGCCGCCGTGCACTCGATCAGCAAGCAGGCTTCGACCATGGGGCGCGAAGTGGCCGAAGTGCGTGGCCAGCTCGACGACACCGCCAAGGGCGCAGCGCGCCAGGCGCAGGCCGTGGCCGCGCTGGCCGAGCAACTGAAGAGCATCACCCGCGCGCAAGACGACATCAGCGGTGTCACCTCCGGCAGCATCAGCGCGGTCGAGCGTGCGCGCCGGGCCGTCGAAGGCATCGGCAGCGAAGTCTCGGGCATCGTCGACACGCTGCACCAGGTGGCCGACGCCGCCGGCCAGATCACGCAGATCGCATTGCAGACCCGCCTCGTGGCCTTCAACGCCTCGGTCGAGGCCAAGCGTGCCGGCGATGCCGGGCGCGGCTTCGGCGTCGTGGCCGATGCGGTCAAGGACCTGGCAGGCAAGGTCGAGAGTTCGTCCAAAGCCATCATGAGCACGGTGAGCGAACTCGACAAACGCATCGAAGGGCTGTCGCGCGAAATTCAATCTCGCCCGAACGAAGCCGACCAGGGCGCGTTCCAGCGCGCGCTGGCCGAGCTTGAAGGCGGCGTCTCCAGCATCGCAGCCGCAGCCCAGCAGAGCCGCAGCATCTGCGAAGGACTCAATGGCCAGATGTCGTCGATCGAATCGGAGATGCGCCAGAACACCCGCGCGCTCGACTCGGCGCTGGTGCGAAGCGAATCTTTCCTGAAGGTGTCGGAGCACTTGATCGAGCTCGTCGCCGAGTGCGGCATCGAGACCGAAGACACGCCTTTCATCCAGATGGCGAAAGACGCCGCCGGGCAAATCATCAAGCTGCTGGAAGACGCACTGCGCACCAGCACGATCTCGGCCGCCGATCTGTTCGACGAGAACTACCGCCCGATGGCCGGCAGCAACCCGGCGCAGCACACCACGCGTTTCGTCGAGCTGGCCGACAGGCTCTTCCCGCAGGTGCAGGAGCGCGTGCTCGGCAGCAGCCCGAAGATCGTCTTCTGCATCTCGGTCGACCGCAACGGCTACGTGGCCACGCACAACAAGGCCTACTGCAACCCGCAGCGCGGCGACCTGGCGTGGGACACCGCCAACAGCCGCTACCGCCGCATCTTCAACGACCGCACCGGCCTCGCGTCGGCGCGCAACCAGCGCCCCTTCCTGCTGCAGACCTACCGCCGCGACATGGGCGGCGGCAGGTTCGTGCTGCTGAAGGAAGCTGCCGCACCGATCACGGTGAACGGCAAGCACTGGGGTGGCCTGCGCCTCGCGTTCAACTTCTGATGCCGTGGGCCCATTTGCCATGTCATCCCGGCGCGCGTGGGGATCCACTGCCGGCATGAGGCATGTCGATGGGTGGGCGTTGTTGAACGCCAGCGTTGACGCAAAGAACGCGAAGGAAAACCGCAAAGAACGCAAAGGAAGGAAGAAAGAATTCTTCAGGTCTTCTTGGCGTCCTTGGTATTTCCTCTTTGCGTTCTTTGCGTCAACGCTGGCGTTCCCCGCCGCCGCACCAGCTCACACCCGCGCAGAAACGAGGCCGAGCTGATGTGGCCCTTGCCTGCGCTTTTCGTCTGGGCTCTGTGCTGGGGCGTGTTCCTCGTCCTGAAGGCGGCCGAAGCACCTGACTGGGCTTCGCTGCTGCTGGCCACTGCACTTGGCGGCGTGCTCAGCCTGCTGAGCGCACGCCGCTGGCGGCGCGTGTTCATCGTGCTTGGCTTCCCGCTGTCCGTGCTCGCATCCGGCTTCGCAGCCGGCGTGCCGGCCTGGGGCTGGCTGCTGCCGCTGGCGGCGCTGTTCGCGATGTACCCCTTGCATGCCTGGCGCGATGCGCCGATGTTCCCCACACCCGCCGGCGCACTGAAAGGCCTGGCCCGCGTGGCCACGCTCGACGGTGCCTCGCCGCGCGTGGTCGACGCCGGTTGCGGCATGGGCGACGCCTTGCGCGAGCTGCACACGCAGTACCCGCAGGCGCGGCTCGAAGGGCTCGAATGGAGCTGGCCGCTGCGCATCGCCTGCGCCTGGCGATGCCGCTGGCTTCGCGTGCCGGCGCGTGTGAAGCGTGCCGACATCTGGGCCGCCGACTGGGCGCCCTACGCGATGGTCTACCTGTTCCAGCGCCCCGAGAGCATGCCGCGCGCAGTGAAGAAGGCCGCACACGAACTGCGCTGCGGTGCGTGGCTGGCCAGCCTGGAGTTCGAGGCAAAGGGCTTGCGGCCGACCGCGGTGCACACCTGCGCCGATGGGCGGCCGCTGTGGCTCTACCAGGCGCCGTTCAAGTCCCGGTAGCTTGGGAAGGTGGCTCCGGGTTCACGGGGCGGCTGATGCGCGCCACGCTGAGCTTGAGCCCCAGCATTCCAAAGATGCGGTTCATGGTCTGGACGCTGCCGTCGCTGCGCTCCTGCTCGATGTCTTGCATGGTCCGGTAGGCCACGCCCGAGAGCTTTGCCATCTCTGCGGTGGTCAGGCGCATCGTCTTCTTGAGATGGCGAATGGCCTCGGCCAGCGGCCACTCCGGGTGCGCCAGCACATCGTCGACCGCTTGCTTGCGCAGCTGAAGCTGTTCGGAGAGGGGGAGGCTGTTGTAGCGCTTGTCCATGGCGGTCCGTTTGCTCCTCTCAGCCTCTCAGGTCAATGCGTCGAGTTCTCGGGCACGGGCTTCGATGCCCAGCCGCAGGTGCTGGTGCAGCTCCGGCTCGAGCCCCATCGCCTCGCCTGCTTCGGCAATGGCCCGCAGGCGCGGCACCATCTCCTTCAGGCTGGCTACCAGCGCATCGCGTTGAACCGTGCCGGGGCCCTTGAGGCGCTCTTCCTTCCTCACCTGGCTCGCCAGCTCGCACACCCGGTCGAGCACGCGGCTCCAGTCGGGTTGCCCGTCGTCGTTGCCCTCCCAGCGGATGCGCCGCGCAATGCCGTCGGGGTGCAGGTACATCGGCGCAAAGTCGTACAGCGGGGTCAGCGCAATGTGCCCGTCGAAGCCGCGCTGAAGGGCCGTGTTGCGGGCATGGTTGTCCTTGTTGCCCAAGGCCAGGTTGGCCACGTCCCGCTTGATGTACTCCAGCACCTCGCCTTGCGGGTCGGAGCTGCGGCGGATCAGCTCGCGGCACACCAAGTCATGGCTCGGCACTGCATCGAAGCCCGGCATGCCCGTCAGGGTGGCAATGCTTTCCTGCGCGAGGCGCTGCACTCGGCCGCCTCTCGCCCGTCTGTCGAAGCGGGGGATGAAGAGCGCCCTGCTGCGCAGGATGAGCGGTGCGTGCACGCGCAGGCCCAGGTGGGATGCCAGCGCCATGTACACCCCTTCATGCCGAAGGATGGCCGCAAGCTGCGGGTCGGTGCCGCGGCCGAACTTCACGATGTAGTGCTCGACGGCTTCTGCATCGGGCAGCGTGTGGTCCAGATACAGGAGCCCGTCGCGTGCCCGCGTCAGCAGCACCTTGGGCCACTCGCCCTGGACGCCGGATGAACCCGCCACGAACAGGCCGTGCGAGGCCAGGTACTCGGAGAACTCGTCCGAGCGCTGGGCAACCTCTTCGTCAGTGAAGCCGTGGCGCGCACCGGAGTTGCCGGCCAGCCACGCAGCGGCCTCCTTGACCCGCAGGTTGCCGATGGGGTTGCCCGCACCGGCCAGGAGCAAAGGCCAATCGGCGCCCAGGCCCGCCGTGGGCGCTTGGCCGATCCGGCGCAGCAGCTCCTGCCGGCCGAAGCCTTGCGGAAGCATGTCGATGAGAAAGACCGGCCAGTGCGGCTGCTCCAAGGGTTCCAGGCCTACAGGCCATTGGCAGCACAGGGCATGGGCGCCACGCTTATTCGCATGCTCGAAGACCCACTCGACGCCATAGCCGCTGTAGGCCCGGCTGCGCCAGCCTTCGTCTTGCGCGCCGTGCAGGCTGACGGTGCCGACGTCGTGCCAGACGCCGTCGGCATGGAGCTGAATGGTGCAGGTAGGCCTCATTTACACGAAATTCTATATAAATAAGACCTGTGATGGTGGGTTATTTATATGGATTTCCGTGCAATTATGAAATTGGGCTTCCCGGGCGCAGGCCGAGGCCTGCAGAGGAGATCAGAAGACGAAGGGCATGAAGCGCTTGCTCGTCTTCATGTAGTCGTCGTAGACCTTGCCGAAATGCTGGCGGCACTCGGCCTCGTCGCGCAAGGCCGTGAGCAGCAGCGCGGCGCTGGCCACTGCCGTGAGGGCGGTGCTGGGCATCGAGATGTCTTTCAGGTAGGCACCCCAGGCGAGGTAGAGCAGGGCGGCATACATCGGGTGGCGGATGTAGCGGAAGGCGCCGGTGGTCACCAGCGTCGACGTCTTCTCGAAGGCGAACAGCTCGGCATCGCTGCGCTCGGCGCCGGGCCGGCCGATCGCCTTCAGCAGATGCACCGCGTGTATGGCCAGCGCGGCCGAACTCGCGAGCAGCACCCACGAAACGATCTGCCGCGGCGAGAACGGGTCGAGCGTCCACGACGGGAAGTTGAGCAGCACCAGCGCGAGCATGCATTCCCAGGCGATGAAGCGGTAGAAGCCGTGCGAGCGCGGGTTCAGCAGGGCATGCCACGACACGTAGAGAAAGAAGGCGCTGCCGAGGGCGAAGATGGGCAGCGAGATGGCAGCGTTCATGTCGCGGCGTTTTCCAGGGGCTGGGTGGGTGTGGTGACGGCAAAAGGCCTGCCAGTATCGCGGCCATGCACGAAGGTCGCCTTGACGCGCTCCGACTTGCTGAAGTAGCTCGCCCAGATGGCGAAGAACACGGCGCTGCGCAGCAGCTCGCCCCAGTCTTTGCTGGTGACTGCGGTGGCTGTGCCCGGGATGGTGTGGACCAGCGCGATGTCGATGCCCTGGATCAGCACGTTGCTGCCGACCAGCACCGTGTAGAACAGAGGCACGGCACGCCGCTTCTGGAAGAACATCACCAGCAGCAACAGCGTGAACACCAGGGAGCCGAGGACGTTCGCCAGCTCGAACAGCAACACCGGCGCCCACATCGCGTGGTAGGCCGTGCCGCCCACCGTCGTCAGCTGCGTCCAGTTGTCGTTGGCATACGAGGGCAGCACGCGGGAAAGATCCCCCAGCAGGCGGAACGGCGCGACCAGCAGGCCGAGCGCCGGCAGCAGCAGCCAGCCGCCGATGCCTTGCAGCTGTGTGCCGAACACCTCGCGCGGCTGGGCTGGCGGGTCGTACCGGTACAGCTTGGCCGCCAGCCAGCCGAAGCCCGCGAGCAGCAGCACGCCGACCATCGCCACCGGCCAGTTGAAGCGCTCCATGCCGCTCGCCACGTGCTTCGGCGCCACGCTGTCGCGCTTGTACAAGGCGTAGTCGACGGCATCGCGCGCGCGGTCGAGGTTGGCGGCGTAGCGGGCCGTCTCGGCTGGCACCACGTGGTCGGCCCGGCTGCGGAAGCTGTCGACCAGCAGCAGCACCTTGTCTTTCTCTGACTTGCGCCGCTCGAACTCGAAGCTCGCGTCTTCGATGCGGGTTTTTTCGGCCGGCGTGTCCCAGGCCTCGGGCAGCCGCACTTCGGTGGTGTGCGTCAGGTTCACCGGGTGGTTGAGCGCCAGCGGGCTGGTGCGGATGGGGTCGCGCGGGCCGCGCAGGTACTCGTCGACCTCGGGCACGTGGATGTTCGCTTCGAGGCGCTTGCGCTCTTCGGTGCGTTTCCAGAACTCGTCGATCAGGTAGTGCTCGGTCATCGTCAGGCGGTTGTCGGTCTCGTCGTCCTGCACGCTGATCGGCGAGGCCATCGTCAGCTTGGGGTAGTAGTGCGCGTAGAAGTTGAGGTAGCGCTTCTGCAGGTCTTCGCGGTTCTCGCCGCTGAGCGTGGCACGCAGGGCTTCGGCGCTGGCACCCTGGACGACGGTGGTCACGGTGTAGCGCACGGGCTTGTCGAAGCCGTCTTGCGCTTCGTACACGCTGTGGATGGCGCGGGTGGACAGGGCGCTGCTGTCGTTGGCCATCGGCACCAGGCCGGTCGTGGCCTCGTCGACCACCAGCGTGGCTTCGTAGTCGGGCTGGTAGAGGTGGACGATGTCGCCCTTCTGCGGCGCGCGGGTCGGGTCGATCCAGTAGGGGCGGCCGGCGATGCTCGCGCGCACCAGCACGTGGTTGAAGGCGAAGGGCGTCGGCTGCAGATCGCGGATGCCGCGCCGCAGCGAGGTGTTGACCAGCGCAGCGCGCGCCTCGATGCCCAGGGCCTGCAGCATCGTCATGGTCAGCAGCGATTTGTCTTTGCAGTCGCCGAAGCGGCGCTCGAGCACCTGCTGCGGCTGGCTGGGCGCGTGCGAGCCGGGGCCGATCTCGACGCCGAGGTAGCGGATCTCGCGCTGCACGAACTTCAGGGTCGCAAGCAGTCGCTCCTGCGGAGATGCGTAGGCCGCGGCGATGCGGTCGACCTCGGCCTGCAGCGCGGGGCTCAGCCGCGCGGGCAGGCGGTAGTAGGGCACGGCCCAGCGGGCCACGGCCTGCCAGTCCTTGAACTCGCTCCATTGCACCGCGGGGTAGGGGTCGAACCAGTCGGGCGTGTTGGACTCGACCAGGCGCGCGGCGATGTCTCGGCCCTGCCAGACGTATTCGCGCTGCGTGCCGAGATCGTTGACCACCGCGGCCGCGGCGCCGTTGCGTGCGGCGAACTCGATCGCGCGCTCTCGGGGCCACAGCAGGCGCGAGTACATCTGGTGCACCGGCGCGCTCCACTGCATGTCGAAGCGGCCGAACTGGCGGTTGCCGAACACCGGGTTGCTGCCGCGCAGCGAATACGAATACTCGACGACGTCGCCGACGCGGATGTCGTCGAGAAACACGTTGGCGGTCTTGCTGCCGTCGAAGATCAGGTATTCGAGTTCTTTCTCGCGCTGGAGGATCTTCACCGACGCGTTCGCCAGCTTGGAGATGACGCGTGTGCCGCGGCGCACCTGGATCATGTGCAGCGCAAGCGCCTGGTACGACGGGTCGAAGCGGATCTCCACATGCGCCACCGACTCGACGCCGCGCTCGCTGAGCGCCTTGGCCGCGATGTGGCGGTAGTGCACCTTGTCTTGCGCGTCGACGCGGGTTTGCGTGTCGATCAGCAGGTAGTGCACGCCCTGGCTGACCTGCCCGGTGGGCGCTTCGGCGGCCTCGGCCGGCGCGATGCGCCGGACCCAGTCGGGCACGGGCGAGAGCGAGTATTCCTTCGTTGCCGCGGCGGCGCAGGCCATCGTGAACACGCCGCAAGTCAACACCAGCACCGCCAGCCAGGCACGCAGCGGGGCCGGCAGATTCAATCGGATTTTCAAGAAGGCTCCCTCGCGTCGCGCACCAGCACCGGCAAGCAGCGGTGCGTGGCCGTGCGCTCGTGTGCCGCCGATTCTTTCACGGGATGGGCGAGCGTTTGCCGCAGGTGAACGCAGCTGCGCGCCGCGGGCGTGAAATCCGCCGCGGCGCGTTCTTGCGAGATGACTGACGAGAGGAGGGGAGAGGAGAGAAGCCCGACGGGCTCAGGCCTGGACGGTGCCGCCGCGCAGGGCATTGCCTGCACCGCCGGCGGAATACACCGATGCAGCGCGGTCGCGCGGCATCAGCACGTCCATCGCGCGGTCGAGCGCGGCCGTGGCACGCGCCAGCGATTCGCGCTGCGAGGCGACGAGGCCGCCCGCCAGCTTGAGGCGCTCGCGCAAGGGCGGGGGCACCGCGCCGCTGCGTGCAGCACGGGCGAAATGGTCGACGGCACGCGCGAGGGCGCGGTGCAGTTCGGTGGCGTGGTGGTCGATGGCGACGCTGTCGTTGGCGCGAAGCGATTCGCCCAGCGAAGCGAGCTGGCTTTCGACCGCGGCGAGCGTGGCTTCGAGTTCGGGGCTGACCAGTGCAGGGGCTGGCTTGTTCATGTCGGGTTCACCAAAGGTGAGCAGGGACGGACTTCGGGTCGCAGCGTGAGGCCCGCGCGATTCAGTGTTGCGCCTTGCCCAGCACTTCGTGTGCATTGGCAATCAGGCGGTCGGCGATCTTGTCGGCGTCGATCTCGAACTTGCCGTCGCTGATGGCTTGCGCAATGCGGGCCACCTTCTCGGCGTCGAAATCGGAGCTGGCGTCGGTGGACATCAGCGTGGCTGCGGTGTTCGACAGCTCGACCTTCGCGCTCGGGTCGGTGGTCTGGGCGGCGACTTCCTGGGCCTTGGCGGCTTCGCCAGGCTGGGTGCGTGTCGTCGCAACTGGCGCCGTGCCAGCGGTCTTGTCTGCGGGATTGCCGATCTTCATCATGTACTCCTTGGATTCGGGGACGACCCGAACCTTTCAACATGGACGGTGTATCGGCCCGTCCTGTAGCGGACTTTAGGGATTTCTCGCAGATTGTTGACTGTGGACAAGATTTTCACAATGCGAGTTCCAGTTGCCGCTCCGCCACCGGCATGCCGGATATCACGCGACCGCTCTCGGTGCGCACCCGTGCGGGCATGCCTTCCAGCCCGGCCGTGAGGGCTTCGCCCGCACCGGCCACGGCAAAACCGTTGCCGGCCACCCGAATCTGCACCGGGTCGCCGGCGGCGAACCACTGGCGCGCCTTCAGGCTCCCCGGGCGCAGGCTCTGGCCGGGCGCCACCGGTTTGGCCAGCGTGCGGCCGAGTAGCACGGCGGCGTCGGTGATGGGCGGGTTCATCGTGTCTTCGGCAAGATTGACTTCGGCTTGACGGAAATCTTCGGCCGACAGCACATGGCCTGCCGGCAGCACTGCGCTTGAGACCAGCGCCTTGCCAAAAATGTTCACCGTGATCGGCAGATAAACGCTCCAGGGTGTGACGCCTTTCACACACCGCAGGCCCACACGCGTCTTGCCGACGAGGCGGGCGCCGCCGGGCAGGTAGGTGAGGATCTTGTCGCATGGGGCGAGGCGCAGGCGGCTGTCGATCTGGCCGAAGCTCACTTCAGTGCGGGGCAAACCCGGTGCCGCCACTTGCGCCATCACGAAACGGCGTGCTTCTTCGAGCAGCACCTCGGCCAGCGCGTTCTCGGCGTGCGCCGAGCCGACGCAGCCGAGCAGCATCGCCAGCCCGGCCATGAAGGCGAGGGCGGCTGAACGCCAAGGGTGAAGAGTCTTTTCCACGCTGCCACTTTAAAAGGCATCGGCCCCGGGGCAGGCATGGAAATGACCGAGAAAGGGCCCGCTATTCCCGCTTATGTTTTGAAGGCCGCTGCCCACAATCCTTTCACATCGCCCCATGGGTTTTCCAGGGATCAAGCACATGCTGAACAGCCTCACCAGTTCGCTCGACTTTCAGGGTCAGGCATTGAGCCTGCGCTCCGAACGTCAGCGTCTGATCGCCAGCAACATCGCGAATGCAGACACCCCGGGCTTTGTCGCACGCGACATGGATTTCACCGCTGCGCTGAAGCAGGCCACCGGCCAGATGCAAGGCGCACCGGCCATGGATGCCACCCAGCCGGGGCACATCGGTGGCGCGAACAGTGCCGCCGCTGCGCAAGCCAATCTTGTCTACGCAACGCCGAGCCAGACCAACCTCGACCGCAACACGGTCGACATGGACCGCGAGCGCGCCAACTTCGCCGACAACGCCGTGCACTACGAAGCCACGCTGCGCTTCATCAACAGCAATGTGCGCACGATGCTGGATGCGATCAGGGGTCAATGATGAGCATGTTCCAGATATTCAATGTCTCGGGCAGCGCGATCAGCGCGCAATCGCAGCGGCTCAACGTCGTCGCGTCCAACCTGGCCAATGCCGACACCGTGGCCGGCCCGGACGGCACGGCCTACAAGGCGCGGCAAGTCACCTTCCAGACCCAGCTGATGGGCCAGACCGGCCAGATCGGCGACGCCGCCGCAGCGGGCGTGAAGGTCAGCAACATCACCGAAGACCAGACCGCCGGCCGCCGTGTGCACGACCCCAAGCACCCCGGGGCCGATGCCGATGGCTACGTGACCTACAGCAACGTGAACGCGGTGGAGGAGATGGTCAACATGATCTCGGCCTCGCGCTCGTACCAGAACAACATCGAAGTCATGAACACGGCCAAGACGCTGCTGCTCAAGACTTTGCAGATGGGCCAGTGAGGCCCGTTGAAAGGAAACCGCCATGGCCGTGAACACCGTCGACAGCTCCAACCCGTACACCACGCTGAACGGCACGCAGACCACTGCGACCACCAGCACCACCGAAGCGTCCGACCGCTTCCTGAAGCTGCTGGTCGCGCAGATGCAGAACCAGGACCCGCTGAATCCGATGGACAACGCGCAGGTCACCAGCCAGATGGCGCAGATCAACACCGTCACCGGCATCGAGAAGCTCAACACCACGGTGCAGGGCCTGTCGGGCCAGTTCGTGCAGATGCAGGCGCTGCAGGGCGCGAGCCTGGTCGGCCGCGACGTCATCGTGCCGGGCAACAAGATCGACATGCAGGACGGCGTGGGCCAGGGCGGCTTCGAGCTGACCAGCGCGGCCGACAACGTGAAGGTCGAGGTGCTCAGCGCCGCCGGCCAGGTGGTCGACACCATGAACCTCGGTGCGCAAACCGCTGGCACGCACAGCTTCGACTGGCCGGCCGGCACCAACGCCAGCGCCACCAACCTGACCTTCCGCGTCACTGCCACCAGCGGTGCCACCAAGCTCGACAGCACCGCGCTGATGCGCGACAAGGTCGACGCCGTGAACACCTCGGGCGACACGCTGACGCTCGAACTCGAGAAATCCGGCAACGTGGCCTACGACAAGGTCAAGGCTTTCAACTGATTCCTGCCCACGCGGCTTTACCGTCAAACAAGGACACCCCATGAGCTTCCAACAAGGTCTTTCCGGTCTGAACGCGGCGAGCAAGAACCTCGAGATCATCGGCAACAACGTGGCCAATGCGAACACCTACGGCGCCAAGTCATCGCGCGCCGAGTTCGGCGACATGTATGCCTCGGCCCTGGGCGCCGCCGGCGGCAGCAACATCGGCATCGGCGTGAACCTGCAGGCGGTGACGCAGCAGTTCAGCCAGGGCAACCTGACCACCACGGCCAACGGCATGGACGTTGCCATCAACGGCCAGGGCTTCTTCGAGCTGCAGCAGAACGGGCAGACGCTGTACTCGCGCAATGGCCAGTTCCAGGTCAACAAAGAAGGCTTCATCGTCAACAACCAGGGCGCCCAGCTGCTGGGCTACCCGGCCGACGGCCAGGGCGTGATCCAGCCCGGCGTGGCCGCCCCGCTGCAGCTGCCCACCGCAGGCATCGACCCCTCGGCAACCACCGAGATCACGATGGAGCTGAACCTCGACTCGCGCGTCGCCGCCACGCTGCCCACGACCACGCCGCAGGTCAACTTCAGCGACGCGACGACCTACAACAACGCCACCTCGCTCACCGTCTTCGACGCCAAGGGCCAGGACGTGGCGCTGACCTACTACTTCCAGAAGACGACCACCGACACGTGGAACGTCTACGTCACCGCCAACGGCACCTCGGTGGCGGTGGACGGCGCCGGCGACCCAGCCCCGGTGACGACGATCAACTTCCCGAGCAACGGCGGCACGCCGACCTCGCCGACCGCCCCGATCGCGCTCGACATCCCGGCCTCGACCAATGCCGCGGGTGCCCAGACGCTGGCCATCACCGGCATCCAGCTCGACTTGACGGGTGCCACGCAGTACGGCGCCACCTTCGGCGTCACCAATCTGAAGCAGGACGGCTATGCGCCCGGCCAGATGTCGGGCCTGTCGATCGAAGACAGCGGCATCGTGATGGCCACCTACTCGAACGGCCAGTCTAAGCCGGCCGGCCAGATCGAACTTTCGACCTTCCGCAACGTGCAGGGCCTGAAGCCGCTGGGCGGCAACCTGTGGGCGCGCACCTTCGAATCGGGCGACCCGATCGTCGGCACGCCGAGCCAGGGCAACCTGGGTGTGCTGCAGTCGGGTGCGCTCGAAGAATCGAACGTCGACCTGACCGCCGAGCTGGTGAACATGATCACCGCGCAGCGCATCTACCAGGCCAATGCACAGACCATCAAGACGCAGGACCAAGTGTTGCAGACCTTGGTGAACCTGCGCTGATAGGTGCTGGGTTTGATCATGTCTGACGCCGTGCTGATGTTGCCCCGTCATTCCCGCGAAGGCGGGAATCCATGGGCCGTGCCGATGAGGCTCGGGCGGGTGCGTCGCGCGGCATTCTGGATTCCCGCCTTCGCGGGAATGACGGCTACACGGAGCACACCATGGACCGCATGATCTACCTGTCGATGTCAGGGGCGAAAGCCATGATGCAGCGGCAGGACACGCTGGCGAACAACCTGGCGAACGTGTCGACCCCCGGCTTCCGCGCCGAGCTGCAAGCATTCCGCGCCGTGCCGGTGCAAGGCAGCGGTGCCAGCACCCGCGTCTACTCGCTCGAAACCACGCCGGGCTACAGCGCCGCGCCGGGTGTCGTGTCCGAAACCGGGCGCAACCTCGACGTGGCCGTCAAGGGCAACGCCTGGCTCTCGGTGCAGGCACTCGACGGCACCGAGGCCTACACCCGCGGCGGCGCACTCGACATCAACAGCGAAGGCGCGCTCACCACCCTGAGCGGCCTGCCCGTGATGGGCGACGGCGGCCCGATCCAGGTGCCGCCCCAGACCGAGGTGAGCATCGGTGGCGACGGCACCATCACCGGCAAGGCCATCACCGGCAAGATCAGCGTCATCGGCAAGCTGAAGCTCGTCACGCCCACGGCTGACACGCCGCTGGAGCGCGGCGAAGACGGGCTGTTCCGTGGTGCCGATGGCGCCGAGCTGCCCGCCGACCCGACCGCACGCGTGCAAGACGGCGCGCTCGAAGGCTCGAACGTGAGCCCGGTGGAGACCATGGTCTCGATGATCACCGCGGCGCGCCAGTTCGAAGCGCAGATGAAGATGCTTCAAACGGCAGAAGGCGACGAGAAAGCCGCTGCCCAATTGCTCTCGATGAGCTGACCCGATACGAGATAGATAAACGAGATAGATAAGGAGCATTCACCATGATGCGTTCCCTGTGGACATCCAAGACCGGCATGGAGGCCCAGCAAACCCAGCTGGACCACATCTCCCACAACCTCGCCAACAGCGCGACCAACGGCTACAAGAAGTCGCACGCGGTGTTCGAGGATTTGATGTACCAGAACCTGCGCCAGGCAGGCGCCAACAGCAGCGAGCAGACCACGCTGCCCACCGGCCTGCAGGTCGGCCTGGGCACGCGCGCGGTCGCCACGGCCCGTGTGTTCAGCCAGGGCAACCTGCAGCAGACCAGCAGCACCTTCGACCTGGCGGTCCGCGGCAACGGCTTCTTCGAAGTGCAGATGCCCGATGGCAGCGCCGGCTACACGCGCGACGGCTCGTTCCAGGTCAACGCGCAAGGCCAGCTCGTCACCAACAACGGCTACCTGCTGCAGCCGGCCATCACGGTGCCGACGAACGCGCAGACCGTGACCATCGGGCTCGACGGCACGGTGACCGCCACGCTGCCCAACCAGACCACGCCGCAGACGCTCGGGCAGATCCAGCTCACCAACTTCATCAACCCGCCGGGCCTCGAGCCCAAAGGGCAGAACCTGTTCGCCGAAACCGCCGCCTCGGGCACGCCGCAGACCGGCGCGCCGGGCCAGAACAGCCTGGGCCAGCTGCAGCAGGGTTTCGTCGAAACCTCGAACGTGAACGTGGTCGAAGAGCTGATCGGCATGATCCAGACGCAGCGCGCCTACGAACTCAACTCCAAGGCCATCCAGACATCCGACCAGATGCTGCAGCGCCTGGCGCAACTGTGATGAAGGCTTGGTTCATTGCCTTGGCGTGCCTGGCCAGCGTCACGCTGACGGGCTGCGAAACGCTGTACGGCGTGCCCAAGGTCGACGTGGCCGGCTCGCCGAAGACGCGCCCGCTTGCGGTGGAAGCGCCGGTCGTCAACAACGGATCGATCTTCCAAGCCAACCAGTACCGCCCGCTGTTCGAAGACCACCGCGCGCGGCTGGTCGGCGACACGCTCACCGTGCAGATCGTGGAAAAAGTCGCGGCCAGCCAGAAGAGCACCAGCTCCATCGACAAGAGCGGCTCGGTCTCGGCCGGTGTGACGGCGCTGCCCGGCATCCGCGCAGGCGCGTTCGCACGGGCCGGTGCCGAGGGCAGCTCGACCAACACCTTCGCCGGCAAGGGCAGCACCGAGAACACCAACGACTTCTCGGGCACCATCACCTCGGTCGTGACGGAAGTCCTGCCGAACGGGCATTTGCTCATCACCGGCGAGAAGCAGATCGGCGTGAACCAGAACGTGGACGTGCTGCGTTTCTCGGGCCAGGTGGACCCGCGCGCCATCCAGCCCGGCAACACCGTGGCCTCGGCGCAGATCGCCAACGTGCGCATCGACCATCGCGGCAAGGGTGCCCAGGCCGATGCCAACGGAATAGGCTGGCTCGGACGCTTCTTTTTGAACGTTCTCCCGTTCTAAAGAATTCCAGAATGGTGGCAGGAGCACTGCCACCACCATGGAAACCACCCAAGACAAACTGCTGGAAGCGCTGATCAAGTCATTGATCGGCATCACGGTGGTCATCGCCAGCGCCGCACTGTGGTGGCCGGCGGCGGCCAACGCCACGCGCATCAAGGAAGTCGCCGCCATCCAGGGCGTGCGAAGCAACCAATTGGTCGGCTACGGCCTCGTCGTCGGGCTCGACGGCACCGGCGACCAGACCACCTCCGCTCCCTTCACCGCGCAGAGCCTCTCGGCCATGCTGCAGCAGATGGGCGTGACCGTGCCGCCCGGCACCAACATGCAGATCAAAAACGTGGCGGCCGTGATGGTCACCGCGCAACTGCCTCCCTTCGCCCAGCCGGGCCAGACCATCGACATCAACGTGTCGTCGATGGCGAATGCCAAGTCGCTGCGCGGCGGCACGCTCATCGCCACGCCGCTCAAGGGTGCCGATGGGCAGGTCTATGCGCTCGCGCAAGGCAACCTCATCGTGGGCGGCGCGGGTGCGTCGGCCGGCGGCTCCAAGGTGCAGATCAACCACCTGAGCGCAGGCCGCGTGCCTGAAGGCGCAACGGTCGAACGCGCAGTGCCCACGCCGCTGAACCAGGGCGACCACCTGCAGCTCGACCTGAATGCCAGCGACTACAACACCGCCCGCGAAGTGGCCCGTGCCATCAACGCCAAGATGGGCGAGGGCATCGCCCAGCCGGTGAACGGCCGTGTGGTGCGCGTGAAGATGCCCGACTCGCCCGAAGCGCGCGTCAGCTTCCTCGCCGACATCGAGAACCTGCCGCTGACGCTGGCCACGCCCTCGGCCAAGGTGGTGATCAACGCACGCACCGGCTCGGTGGTGATGAACCAGACCGTCTCGCTCAGCGCCTGCGCCGTCGCGCACGGCAATCTGTCGGTGACCATCAATTCCACCCCTGTCATCAGCCAGCCCACGCCGTTCTCGACCGGTGGGCAGACCGTGGTGAAAGAGAAGGCCGAGATCACGATCAAGCAGGAGCCCGGCGCGCTGATCCAGCTGCCCGCGGGCACGCAGCTCGCTGATGTGGTGAAGGCGCTGAGTGCTTTGGGCGCAACGCCGCAAGACTTGCTCGCCATTCTTCAGGCGATGAAGAGCGCAGGCGCTCTGAACGCCGAAATCGAGGTGATCTGACATGGCCGTCTCATCAGGCTCCCCCATCGGCGGCACGGACCAGCGCGCCATGCAGGCGCTGCGCAACAGCGCCTCCACCGACCCGAAGGCGGCCGTGCGTGAAGCGGCCAAGCAGTTCGAAGGCATGTTCATGCAGCAGCTGCTCAAGAGCATGCGCGAGGCCAGCGCGTCCAGCGGCATGCTCGACAACGCCGGCACGAAGATGGGCAACGAGATGCTCGACACGCAGCTCGTGTCGAAGATGACCGGCCAGGCCGGCGGGCTGTCCGACATCATCGCCCGCCAGCTCGACAAGCAGCTCAGCCAGCCGCTGGCCAACATCGCGGCCGATGCCGCGGCGATTGCCAAGACCGGCGCGACGGACACGGCCAGGCAAGCCCCGGCTTCGCTGAACAACCTGCAAGGCAAGGACCGCCAGATCGGCTTCCTGAAAATGCACGACGGCGCGGCCAAGGCGGCCGAGGCCGCGACCGGCATCCCCGCGAGCTTCATGGTGGCGCAGGCTGCGCACGAATCGGGCTGGGGCCGCCACGAGATCAAGAACGCAGACGGCTCCACCTCGTTCAACGTCTTCGGCATCAAGGCCGGCGGCAGCTGGAAGGGGCCGACCACCGAGGTCACCACCACCGAGGTGGTCGACGGCCAGGCGCACAAGGTCAAGGCCAAGTTCCGCGCCTACGGCAGCTACGAAGAGGCTTTCACCGACTACGCCAAGATGATGAAAGACAACCCGCGCTATTCGAAAGTGGTGGCCAACGCCGCCACGCCGCAGGGCTTTGCGCAAGGCCTGCAGAAGGCCGGCTATGCCACCGACCCCGCGTATGCCGACAAGCTCACGCGCATGATCAACACCACCCTGCGTCTACAGAGAGCGAGCGCCTGACATGGGAGCCTCCACACTGATGGGCATCGGCACGCGGGCGATGTTCGCCAACTATGCGGCGCTGCAGACCACCGGCAACAACATCGCCAACGCGAACACGCAGGGCTACTCGCGCCAGCAGGTCGAGCTGTCGACGGCCAAGGGCCAGTACACCGGCGCGGGCTTCTTCGGCCAGGGCGTGAACGTGACCACCGTCACCCGCTCGTACGACCGCTTCCTGACCGCACAGGCCGCCAGCACCAACTCGATCGCGTCAGCCGACACCGCACGCAACGAACAGCTCACGCAGCTCGAAAACGTGTTCCCGCTCGGCGAAAAAGGCCTGGGCTATGCCGCAGGGCAGTTGCTCAACGCCTTCGTCGACGTGGCCAACAACCCGCAGGATTCGGCGTCGCGCCAGGTGGTGCTCACACGGGCACAGGAGATGTCGACGCGCTTTGCCAATGCAGGCGCGCAGCTCAACACCTTGCAGATCGGCGTCACGCAAGACGTGCGCTCGGCAGTCGCCACGCTGAACTCGCAGGCCCAGCAACTGGCTGACCTGAACAAGCAGATCTCGGCGCTGAACGGCACCGGCCAGCCGCCGAACGACCTGCTCGACCAGCGCGACCAGCTCATCAGCGACATCAGCAGCCAGATCAACGTCACCACGATCCAGGCCGACGACGGCAGCATCGGCCTGTTCATCGGCGGCGGCCAGTCGCTGGTGCTGGGCTCGACCGCCAACACGCTGAAGGCCTCGCCCGACGACTACGACCCGGCCAAGGTGAAGATCGCGCTGACCGAAGGCGGCGTCGACCGGCCGGTGCTGTCGCAAAGCATTACCGGCGGCTCGATCGCCGGCCTGCTGCGCTTCCAGAACGAAGACCTGTCGGCCGCGCGCAACCTGCTCGGCCAGATGGCCGTGGCGATCAGCGGCGCCGTCAACCAGCAGCAGTCGCTGGGCCTGGACGGCGGCCAGCCGGCGAGCGCCGGTGCGCCGATCTTCTCGGTGGGCGCGCCGCGCACGCTGCCGGCCAAGGCCAACACCGGCGACGCGAGCTTCGGCCTCACCGTCACCGACTCGACCCACGTGCAGGCCAGCGACTACGAGCTGCGCTTCGACGGCACCAGCTACTCGATGACCCGCCTGTCCGACAACACGCAAGTTGCCAGTGGGCTGTCGGCCGCCGACCTCGCCACCGGCGTGCAGGTCGACGGCCTCACGCTGCAGCTGAACGCCGGCACCTCGGCGTCGGGCGACCGCTACCTGCTGCAAGGCGTGGCCACGGCGTCGGCCGAGATGAAGACCGTGCTCGCCAACCCCAAGGGCCTGGCGGCCGCGTCGATGGTGACTTCGAGCTTCGCCGTCACCAACACCGGCACGGCCACGGCCGCTTCGCTCGGCGTGGTGGACAGTACCGCCTACGACCCGGCGCTGACCGCGCGCTTCACCTTCAACACCGACACCGGCGACTACAGCTACGACATGCTCGATGCGAGCAATGCCGTCGTCTCCAGCGGCACGGGCACCTGGACGGCCGGCCAGCCCATCGCGGTGAACGGCTTCGAACTCCAGCTGAGCGGCGTGCCGCGCAGCGGCGACATCGTCAGCGTGGCCCCGACGGCCTCGCCGGCTTCCAACAACGGCAATGCGCTGAACTTCGTGGCGCTGGCGAACTCGGCCTTCGTCGGTGTGGAGACGCTGGCGAACGGCACCGTCATTCCGGGAAAGACCATCACCGATGCCTACGCCACCACGGTGTCGGACATCGGCGTGCGCGTGCAGAGCGCCAAGTCGGCCGCCGGCATTTCCAGCTCGGCGGCGGCCACGGCCGAAACGACGCGCGCCAACAAGGCGGGCGTCAACCTCGATGAAGAAGCCGCGCGCCTGATCCAGTTCCAGCAGAGCTACCAGGCTGCCGCCAAGATGCTGCAGGTGGCGCAGTCGGTGTTCGACACCTTGCTGCAGACCGCGGGCAGCTGACCTCTCACACTGAGAGCCTGTGAACAAATCCGACACCCCCGCTCGAGCGCGCCAAAGGGCGCCGCTCGTCGTTGCAAATGCTCGCTGTAGCCCGAGCTACAGCTGCGCTTTGCGCCTAGATCGACACCCTTTGGCGCACCCGCTCGGGCGCGCCGGATTCATTCACAGGCTCTGAGAAACCACCATGCGCATCAGCACCTCCCATTCGTATGACGCGACGGTCGATTCGCTGGTCCGCCGACAGACCGACATGGCCACGGCGCAAGAGCAGCTCACCACCGGCAAGCGCGTCAACCGCGCCAGCGACGACCCGGCCGCCGCTGCGCGGGCCGAGCGCGCGCTGGCCGCAGGAGCGAACAGCGATGCGGCGCAGCGCGCCGTGGATGCGAGCAAGAACGCGATGACGCTGTCCGAAAGCGCCCTCGGCGATGCCGAAGAGCTGATGCAGCAGATCCGCGAGACCGTCGTCGCAACAGGCAACGGCAGCTACAGCGACGCCGAGCGCGCCACGCTGGCCGACAAGATCGCCGGCCTGCGCAACCAACTGCTGAGCGTTGCCAACCGGCAAGACGGCTCAGGCACCTATCTCTTCGGCGGCCAGACGGCCGACCACGCGCCGTTTCTCGACGCGGCCGGCGGCGTGCTCTTCCAGGGCACCTCGGGGCAGAGCGGTGCCGCATCGTCCGACGCGCTGCCGCTGACAGTCGACGGCCAGTCGGCCTGGATCAGCGCGCGGACCGGCAACGGCGTGTTCGTCACCAGCGCCACGGTGAGCACCGGCACGGCCTGGGTCGATTCCGGCCACGTGACCAACCCCAGCGCCCTGACCGGCTCGAACTACAGCCTGCAGTTCAGCGTGGCCGGCGGCGTGACCACCTATTCGGTGCTGCAAGACGGCACGCCGACCGCGATGGCGGGCCTGCCCTACACCTCGGGCCATGCGATCGAGTTCGACGGCATGTCGATGACCGTCAGCGGCCAGCCGGCCGACGGCGACCAGTTCGACACCACGCCCTCGACCGCCGACCTCAACATCTTCAATGCGCTCGACAAGGTGGTTGCCGATCTGAAGACGCCGTCGCGCTCCTCGTCGCAGATCTCGCAGACCAATTCGAGCAACCTCACCGCGATGGACAGTGCCATGGCGCAGCTCCAATCGGTGCGCAGCCAGGTGGGCGAGACGCTCAATCGCATCGACAGCGCCACCGGCCGGCTGGCCGACCTGAAGCTGTCCAGCGAGACCAACCGCAACGATGCGGAAGGGCTGGACATGGTGAAGGCGATTTCCGATTTTCAGAACAAGCAAACGGGATACGATGCAGCGCTCAAGAGCTATTCGCTGGTGCAGAAGATGTCGCTCTTCAACTACATCACCTGAGGCTTGTGCGTGAACGACAACACCATCCTGGGCCAGGTCGCCCTCGGGTACTCGCCCTTCATTGACCGCAGCCGGGCCGTCACCGCCACGCGCCTGACGGTGTTCCCCCTGCACCCCGAATCGACGCCCGACGTGGCGCAACTGCTGCATGCAGTGGGCGGCGTGTGGCCCGCGAGCGGCGGCAAGGCCTCGCTCAACGTGCTGAGCGAAAGCCTGCTGCAAGAGCTGATGAGCGCGGCACCGTCACCGAACCTGATGGTCGAGGTGCCCGCCTTCATGGCCGTGGACCCGGCCAACATCATTCCGCTGCAGAACCTGCATGCCGCCGGCACCGTGCTGCTGATCAAGGGCCGCCCGCTGAGCGAAATGCCGCGCGAGGTGCTGCCTTGCTTCACCTATTCGATCATCGATCTGGCCGACGACCGCCGCATCAACGAAACCGGCGGCATCCCGGCCGGCTTGACGCGCACCATCCCTCACGTGCAGGCCGGCGTGCGCACGCTGGCCGAGCTGGAAAGCAGCTTCTCACGCGGGGCCGCCGCCGTGCTGGGCTGGCCGATCGACGACGCCATCAACGAATCGCAGGCCAAAGGCAAGCAGCCGCAGAACGACCTGCAGGTGATCGTCGAGCTGATCCAGCGCGTCGACAAAGAAGACCCGATCGAGAAGCTCGAAGGCACGCTCAAGCGCGACCCCTCGCTCGCCTTCAAGCTGATGCGCTACATCAACTCGCCGGCCTTCGGCCTGCGGGTGGAGATCAGCTCCTTCCGCCACGCCATCATGATGCTCGGCTACCAGCGCCTGAAGCGCTGGCTCGCGCTGCTGCTGGCCACGGCCGGCAAAGACAGCAACATGAAGCCCGTGATGTTCGCCGCCGTTCGCCGCGGCCTGCTGATGGAAGAGCTGGTGCGCTCGTCCGGCGACGAAGAGATGCGCAACGAGATGTTCATCTGCGGCGTGTTCTCCCTGCTCGACCGCATGTTCAAGCAGCCGTTCTCCGAGCTGCTGAAAACCATCCCCGTGCCAGAGCGCGTGTACCAGTCGCTGGTCAACGGCTCCGGGCCATACCAGCCGTATTTCGCGCTGGTGCAGGCCGTGGAGAACGAGTCTCTCTACGACTTCCGCGCGGCAGCAGAAGACCTGATGATGAGCGTGAGCGAGATCAACCGCTGCATTCTCAGCGCGCTCACCTCGGCCTCTCAGGTGGAGTGACCACACCGCTGTTTCTGCACGACGCGCTCAAGGAGGTGGCTGGAGCAGAAGACCGAAGGGCTGGCGCTGTGTCACGACACCTTCAGCCGCAACCTTCTCAGCGCGTCGACGGCTTTCGGCGTCGGTGTTTCGTAGTCAAGCGACTTGGCCGGCGACAGCAGGTACAGCATGGCCGCGACTATCGTGGCCGCTGCCGGCGACAACGTAGGGCGCCACCGGCATCCGGGCGCGTGGCACGGAGCGTCTCGCGCCGGCCGTGGTGAGCACGCTGCCGGTGAGCTGGCCGCCGTCATCAGGCGCAGCAACCAGCAGCGCATCGAGCGGGCTGCGCACCGCACCACCGCCGAGCTTGAGCACGTGCGTGTAGATCATCGTGGTGCTCACGTCGGAGTGGCCCAGCAGCTCCTGAACGGTGCGGATGTCGTAGCCGCTTTGCAGCAGATGCGTGGCGAACGAATGGCGCAGCGTGTGCGGCGTGGCCGGCTTGACGATTCCGGCCTGCTCGACCGCGCGCTTGAAGGCACGCTGAAAACTTTGCTCCAGCGCGTGATGGCGCCGCTGCTCGCCGCTGCGCGGATCGACCGAGAGCTGCAGATGCGGGAAGACCCAGAACCAGCTCCAGGATGCACCGGCGCGCGGGTACTTGCGGTCGAGCGCGTCGGGCATGTGCACGCCGGCGCAGCCAGCCTCGCGGTCGCCCGACCACACGACGCGCACGCGCGACAGGTGCAGGCGCAAGGCCGGTATCAGCGACGCCGGCAGCATCACGACTCGGTCCTTCGAGCCCTTGCCCTCGCGTACGACCAGCGCCTGGTGCTCGAAATCGACATCCTTCACGCGCAGGCGAACGCCTTCCATGATGCGCATGCCGGTGCCATAAAGCAGTTGCGCCAGCAGTTGATGCGGCGCCTCGAGCGCCGCCAGCACGCGGCCCACTTCATCGGGCGTCAACACCACCGGCAGGCGGACCCGGCTCTTCGGCCGGCCGATCTCGCCGAGCCAGGGCAGATCGAGGCCCAGCACCTGCTGGTACAGGAACACCAGCGCCGACAGCGCCTGCTTGTGCGTGGACACCGCCACCTTGCGCTCGTTCGCCAACCAGGAGAGGAACGCCTCGACCTCCGGCGCCCCCATCTCGGCCGGGTGCCGCAAGCCATGGAAGCGCACGAAGCCTCGTACCCAGTGCACATAAGCATCCTCGGTGCGGATGCTGTAGTGCAGGTAGCGAATGCGCTCGCGAACCTGATCGAGCAGGCGCAAGGCCTGCAGCGGTGGGAGCGAGCGAGTGTCGGGTGCCATCGAATCGGGTTGAGTCGCGTACTGGTGTTTTGTACAGTATATTGAGACGCCCCCATATTCACAAGCACTGCGCCACCGCTGGCGCCGTTCATCGCTCACCGTCCGTCCCGGCACAACATTCACTGAACAGTGCACGGCAAGCCGCGATCAGCTTCGTCATCTCATCACCATCATCATGCCCACCCCGCCCGATCGAGCACCGCTATTGCCAACAAGGCGCCCCGCACCGCGCACCGCGGAAGACATGGAAACCGTTTACGCCGACACAACAATCGTCAAGCGGCTTTCGGCCAGTCAGCCGGGCGCGATCAAGCTCGCGCGCCGCTATGGCGATGCCTTGGTGTGCGTCCGCTATCGGCACGATGCGCAGGGCGGCCATCGCTACACCACCGTGGAACTCGTCGTCGACGAGGCGCCAATCGTCACGCGCACCGATCTCGACGAATGGGTGATGGTGAGCATCGACTTCAACGACATCCAGCGTCACAAGCAGGCACGCGAGCAAGGCGCCAGGTGGGACAGCAAACGGTGTCTCTGGGGCATGACCCGGCGAACCGCGAAGAAACTGCGGCTTGCGGGCAGGATCGAAAGAGCTTGAGAACTTGGCTGGGCGATGGGGCATCGCGCGCATTCTCGCCATCGGGCCGAGAGCGCTGAGGAGGATGCCGTATGCTCGCTTCACCACGGCAAGCAATCGCTTTCGCGCTGCTTCAGCCCTCCTCAGACCCCCACGAAAAGTAGCCACCTATGGCAGTCGAAAATGGAAACCTCTTACTGCATGCAGGCATTTCCGCCCATGGGTGGATGGTTCGTTCGATTTCTATAACGGGTTAGGCGCCTACCAATCACCACCCGTTCGCCATGAGCCAATCAGAGTTGTATTCAATTCGCCTCGAAACACCCTCTGTTGAAACATACAGAAAACTCCGCGTAGGCTCAGGTCTGAGCGAGAAGACGGTCGAGGCTGCGGCAAGAGGTCTTCCAGGCACACTCTTCGCCGTCCAAATCATCTTCGGAATCGAACCTGTCGGCATGGGCCGAGTCATTGGCGACGGCGGTTGCTTCTATCAAATCGTAGACATCGCGGTGCTGAAAGAACATCAGGGCAAGGGCCTCGGTAAAATGATCATGACGAAAATCGTGCAATACATTGAAGAGAACGTTCCCGTCAGTGGCTACGTCAGCCTCATCGCGGACGGGAAGGCGCAGGAACTCTATGCAAGATTCGGCTTCGTTCACACAGCGCCTCGCTCTGTTGGTATGGCCTTCAAGAGGCAAGCCACAGGTGGCATGGCACCAGGCGCCTAATCGGGTAGCCAGGGGTTTCTAGCCCCCAGCCCCCACACCACCCACCATGCGGGTCCGCAGTGGGCGGTTCAACAAGTCGGCTCGCTCGACGAATTTCTCTCTCACGTGGTGTAGCCCTGG
>Ga0307508_10001329_pt1 | contig 27971 bp, 39 predicted proteins | sample 9_EM_MG_FD_203089 | JGI IMG/M metagenome (GOLD analysis project Ga0307508, IMG submission 203089) | Populus trichocarpa ectomycorrhiza microbial communities from riparian zone in the Pacific Northwest, United States - 9_EM | ecosystem: Host-associated > Plants > Roots > Unclassified | place...
GAAAAAGGTGGGAGAGAATGCGTTCGTGTTGGATATTCCAGCCCACTGGCGCCTACACCCCGTTTTCAACGTTAGCCGCCTCAAGCCATCGAAGGTTGACAGGAGCCGGGAACACCCACCACCGCCACCACTGCGTTCTACAGCGGCAGTCGAATACGAAGTGTAAGCCATTCGGGAGCATCGAGGCAGTACCGTCCGAGACCTGGAATATTTGTTCAAGTGGGTGGGGTACACCGACGCTACGTGGGAACCATTGGCAAACCTGAGAGGCAGCAGCAACGCCCTGCTTCGTGAATACCACGCGGCAAATGGTCTACGCACCTACCGGTGGATGGAATGGGGGTGAGGAGAAAAGAGACAGAAGAAGGGAGAATGATTGCATGTTTGCTGTGTTTTTGTTTCCTGTTTATGTTTTGTTTGACATTTCTTGTTATTGTTGTTTGTTTTGTTGAGTGGTATACGTTGTTGGGGAGGTGGCTGGTTTTGTTAAGAGGGGAGTGGTTGTAGGAGGAGGATTCTGGCCACTGCGGGCGCTGCGGACGCTACGCCCAGCGGGGTGGCTAGAGTTCGGATGACACGGACAGTGCTACCGGAGTGTGACATAGGGCTACATAGGACAGTCACAGTAGACAGTCACAGGCGGCGCACGGACACTCGTATATAGTGTCCGGCGCTCGCCTCTCTAGAATGGACATGCTTCTTGCTACCCCTCAATTAGTTTCTTCAAGGAAGTGTAAGACATTACACAAAACGCAGGAGACTTAGATTTCAGGTTCAATGCCACTTCCAGTGGCTTCGGTGCCATGCCCAGACGTGGCATTGTAGTTCTTTTCGGCACTCCTGTTGCCACGTTTGTCGTCTTCGGCACCACACCTATTGTCTGTAGTGCCACTCGAGGTGCCATCGGTGGATTTTGGTGGTCAGTGCACTGAAATTGGACCGAATTATAGACTAAATCGGTAACGATGGCATTTCTGCGAAGCTAAGGAATCCTCAGAACCAGTGAGAAGTGTCCTAACTTGGTGATGAAAGCAGGTAATGTTTCGGTGTAATCCTGTATTTGACAGGAAATCTTGGTGAGGTGGGTGATTTAGTAGGATTCAATGGTTCATCCATCGATTACTTCGAGATCTCGGCTAGGGTTTAGTCTATAGTGCGGAAAGTTGTATTGGAGTATGAAGTTTTCGTCGATAAATGCAAAGCCCGTTGCACCTGTATCAATCATTGTAGAAGTTTGGATAGAATGGTCACCGTTACGAAGAGTAGCTGCAACAAAAAGATGCTGTACTTCTAATTCACATTCTTCCACCCCTCGACCAACTACAGCAGTCAATTGCAAACACAGAAACGACGAAAACCATGGGGAATGTCCCTTACCAGTGCCAACCAGTTGGCATGGCACAGCCAGTTTTCCAACTGCTCGTTCAGAACGGCAGCGTCAGGTTCGGCAGTCATATTGACGGTGGCTGCCATAGCCAGATGGCGGTTCTAAGAGCCAGCACATTCTTGGCATTCATGGAGGAAATGTCCAACAGTTCCACAATACAGGCATTTGCCTGGGGCCATACGTTCCTATCTGATACAATTCTTCTCCGCAGTCCTCTGCATGGCCAATAAGTCCATAGGCACCACACCATAATGACCACTGTTTGTGCCTGTCGGAATCACTGGTCCCAGGGTGGGGGCGCTGGCCAAGGATGTTCCAGAGCGGGGCAGCATCAGGAAAAAACAAATTGTGTCCTTAGCATCCGGACGCACTAGACACTCTGGACATTTCGGACGCAACCTGCTTAACTCGCACGCAGATCGCCACGGCACTGTGCGTCCGGACTCAGCACGCCACGCCATCTGCTTACCGGACGGAGTGTGGCAGGGCATTTTCCTTCTGGACGCAGCCATGTCCGGGCATTTTCCTTCTGGACACAACCGTGTCAGGGCAAATGGAGTCCAGACGATGCATGTCATGGCACCACGGTGACGCTGGCTGTTAAGGCAGTGAACATCGCAGCAATTACTCTCGTCACATTCGCAAACACCCAGCAGGTTCCAGGCATAGTGACTCAGTTCTGTTCTATTCTTTATATCTAATGTACATCTATATATGCTACTACCACACTTCGGGTGGAAACAAAGGAAAGTTGGCAAATACGGCACAACGCGTTGAGCACAATGCGATGAGCATGATGCGATGAGCATGACAGCTATGAGGAGGATGGCGATGAGGACGCCGGCAGCGAGGATGATAGCAAGTAGGACACGGCGAGTATGATGGCGAGCTTTGTGACATGGTTAGCGCAGCTCTCAGAGTGACAGACAGCGGGAAGTTGTACAATACAACGTGACGAGTATGATGTCAATGAGGGTGCTGGCGGCGAGAACGATAGCGAGTAGGACGCGGCAAGTATGAGAGCGAGTAAGACGCGGCGAGTATGATGTCAATGAGGGTGCCGGCGGGGAGAACGATAGCGGGTAGGACATGGCGAGTGTGGGAGCGAGTAGGACGTGGCGGGTATGAGAGCGATTAAGAGGCAGCGAGTATGTGGCGAGCTTTGTGACATGGTTAGCGCAGCTCTGAGAGTGACAGACACTGGGAAGTTGTACAATACACAGTGAGGAGTACGATGTCAAGGAGGGTGCTGGCGGCAAGGACGATAGTGAGTAGGACGCGGTGAGTATGAGAGCGAGTAAGATGCGTTGAGTATGAGACCGAGTAAGACATGGCGAGTATGATGGCGAGCTTTGTGACATGGTTAGCACAGCTCTCAGAGTGACAGGAACTACGGCGGCAAGTGGTACAATACGAGGTGATGAGTACAATGTCGATGAGGAGGATGGCGGCGAGTAACGTTGAGAGTAAGGCGCGACGAGTAAGATGTTGGTGAGGAAAATGTCAACAAGTAGGACGAGGTGAAAGGAGAAGAAAAAAGGGGTCTATGAGTGATGACGAGCTGAACCTTGCATTAGTGCAAGCGTTAGTAATGGCTTGGTGCTTTCCGTTGCCATCGTACTCATCGCGTCTTTCACGCCATTATACTCGCCGCGTCTTACTCGCTCTCATACTCGCCACGTCTTACTCGCTCTCATACTCACCACGTCCTACTCACTATCATCCTCATCGCCGGCACCCTCATTGACATCGTACTCCTCACTATGTATTGTACAACTTTCCAGTGTCTTTGTCACTCTGGGAGCTTTGCTAACCATATCAGAAATCTTGCCACATACTTGCCGCATCTTATTCGCTCTTATACCCGCCGCGTCCTACCCGCTATTGCTCTTGCCGCCAGCACCCTGATTGACATCATACTCACCCCGTCTTACGCACACTCATACTCACTGCGACCTACTCACTATCGTTCTCGCCGCCAGCACCCTGATTGACATCGTACTTGTCACATTGTATTGTACAACTTCCCACCATCTGTCACTCTGACAGCTGCGCTAACCATGTTACAAAGGTCACCATCATACTCGCCGTGTCTTACTTGCAATCATACTCGCTGCGTCCTACTTTCTATCATCTGCCCCGCTGGCATCCTCATCGCCATCCTCCTCATAGTCGTCGTGCTTATCCTGTCATGCTCATTGTGTCGTGCTCATTGTGTCATGCTCAACATGTCGTGTTATATTTGCCAACTTTCCTTTGTTTCCACGCGAAGTGTGGTAGTAGCATATATAGATGTACATTCCATATAAAGAATAGAACTAAACTGAGTCACTATGCTGGGAACCAGCTGCGTGTTTGCAAATGCGACGAGAGTATTTGCTGCCATGTTCTATCCCTTGACAGCCAGTGTGACCGTGGTGCCATGATACGTGTCGTCCGGACACCATTTGCTCTGACATGGATGTGTCCAGAAGGAAAAGGCACTGACGTGGCTGTATCCAGAAGGAAAATGCCCTGACACGGCTGCGTCCAGAAGGAAAATGCCCTGACACGGCTGCGTCCAGAAGGAAAATGCCCTGACACGCTGCGCCCGGTAAGCAGATGCCGTGGCGAGCTGCGTCCGGATGCACGGCGCCGTGGTATACGGGGTCTGAATGTACGGTGCCATCGCGTGCTGCGTCCAAATTCACATTACCTATATGTTTCACGTTGGGAGCGGTATCTGCCCTGCCAGGGTGCGTCCAGAGTGTTCCGAGAGTCTGGTGCATCTGGATGCAGCATGTGCATCCAGACGCAGATTTTTTTTCCTGATGCAGTCACTGGGTATGGCCAGGCTGGACCCATTCTGCGGCACAAACGCGGATCCGGTTCTCCAACTCCCTGCAGATCTGGATCAAATGAGCCAGACTATGAGGGGTAGCAAGAAACATGTCCATTCTAAAGAGAGGAGCACCGGACACTTATATGAGTGTCCATGTGCTAGCGCTAGTGTGTGACTGTCTATCAACACAAGCCCTTAGGGCAGCCATGTGCCAAGTCCCACAAACTCTAGAATCCACGCTAGCGACCACGCTAGCCACTCTAGGCGTAGCGTCCCCGACGCCCGGAATCCGCCTGCTACAACCACTTCCGTCTCAATAAAACAAGCGCTGCCCCTAAAAAAAAACAACGACAAACCCAACATATAACAATAATGGCGATCACAACACAAGTACGCACCTGACATTCCCTGTCACTCCCGTTCCATACACCAGTAGACTCATAAGCTATTCGCAGTGTGGTATTGACCCAGCAGCTCATTGCTGCTGCCCCTCAGGTTTGCCAGTGGTTCCCACGTAGGGTCAAGGTAACCGACCCAGTTGATCAAATATTCGAGATCTCGAACTGTGGTACCTCTGTGCTCGCGGATCAACTCAACCTCGTACTCGATGGTATTGGTGAAGCATAGCGGCGGTGGGTGCAGGTGTTCATGGATTCTGTCGACTCTTGATAACTTGAGGCGTACGACGTTGAAAACCGGGTGTAGGCACCAGTGCGCTGGGATGTCAACAATGAAAGCATTCTCCCCAGCTGACTTTCGGATTGTGAACGGACCAGCGTACGGATGTTGAAACTTTCGCGAATTGGCGCTGTCGTTGGCAGTGGAATTGACATTGGCGTAGCCGACTGGCAGCAAACTGGTGTCTAGGAATACCGAATCGCGTATCCGAAACAGGTGCAGCTGACAATGCTCGTTCTCTTCTGTCACCATTCTCAATTTAGCCTCTTCCATTCGCTCTCGAAACATCTGTATGTTGGAATATAGGGATCGATAGAGACGAAGATAGTAAACTGATTGATTGATACAAGGTCGAAGGAAAACATTCTCTCTATATACAACACGCCTGAGGAACGCGTCAATGGGAAAGGACGGAAGACTGTCTTCCGAGCTGGTGCTCGGAGACTAAGACTGATGTCATCTCTGGTCATGTTGCCTCTAGTCTGTCATCTCCGAACGCCATCTCCCATCTGTCATCTCCGGACGCTGTCTCCCGTCCATCATCTCCGGATGCCCATTATTCTAACACTTCCCCTCGTACGGAAGATGCAAAGAAAGGCAGGAGAAATGGAGAAAACAAAACCGCCAGTATAGCAACAAACAGTTGCAGAGAAAAGAAACAAAAACTGTGAAACCCAGTATCCTTGGATGCCTTGTTAAAACTCATAACCATGTAAAAAACCTCATGGGAAAACCAGGGACATAGAAGTAAGAGTGCATCCACCAAAGAAAGAAAGGAGAGGGAAAGAAACCTGTTTAACCACCTGCACGTGCTTCACCGGAAGCTTCCCCTGGATATCAAGCCAATTCGCAGGCCGATTCGTTGGATAATCTGTCCATTTGTCAGCATTGAGAGTGCACAGCAGCTCCTGTATGGGGTGCCTCTGCAGCTCCAGCATCACCGAGCGTGCACACAGCTCCATCATCACTGGGCGCATACAGCAGCTCCATCAACATTGAATGCAGACAGCAGCTCCGGTATGGGGTGCCACTGCAGCTCCAGCATCACCAAGTGTGCACAGCAGTTCCGTCATCACTGGGCACATTCAGCAGCTCCATCAATATGGAACGCTGACAGCAGCTCTGGTATGGGGCGCCACTGCTGCTCCAGCATCAGCAAGCACGCACAGCAGTTCCGCCATCACTGGAAGCATACAGCAGCTCCATCAACATCAAACGTCGACAGCAGCTCCGGTATGGGGCGCCACTGCAGCTCCAGCATCACCAAGCGCACACAGCAGTTCCAACAGCATCGAGCACGGACAGCAGCTCTGGTATAGGGCGCCGCAGCAACTCCAGCATCACCGACCACACATACAGCTCCGCCCGAATATTTGGGGGTCAAAAACATACCTGCAATCGACTATAAGCCATGAACCACAACCTCACTCGGGCAGTCCCCGAAGTTCACCCGCACAGTCTGTGCAAAGGCTTTCTGAGACCACCTTTCTTTTCTGAGTCGTTCTGTGTCTTGCTTCAACTGACAGCTGGCTTCCTTGTGCCCTTCTCGTGTGCAGTAGAAACATTGTAGCTGCAAATCGCTAGGTCTTTCGAAAGATAGGTAGATTATCGAGGCAGTACTGTCGGCACACCGATTGTAGTCATGGTTGTCGGCGACAATGTCGAACGATAGTGGTACGGCTCGAAAAGAAAGTGGCAATCGACAGTGGTATTCAGGATCGCTTCGGTGGTTCTACTCAATTCCTGGCGAATAGCGAGTCGGTTCGTGATGTATTCAATGACCGAATATCGTGAAGGTAGAGTCGTATTCCTGGCAAAAGAATACCCAGACACAGGATGCAGAACCGATTTCGTTCAGGGTAGGACTGCGGATGACAGTGTGAATCGAGGGTTCAAGCGATAGGTTGATCATCGGGGCAGTGTGGTCGTCGTGCCGATTCTAGTCATGGCCTCTCAGTGGATAGGGAATGATTCCATGTCATTCTCCACGAGCGGTAGTAACAGTAATGTGTAGGTCGGTAACTGTGGGACGTGTTGTTGGCATTGTCATCGCAATGCGACGTGGCTTAAATGGTTGAGGCTTCAAAACAAGAGTGCAGGAATGAGGTGCAGAAGCGAGGCGGGTGCAAATATCAGCGGGTTCGATTATCGATAGGTTGCGGATTGGTAGAGCATTCAATCCGGGCTCATAACCTGTTGGAATATAGAGATCGATAGAAACAAAGATAGTGAACTAATTGATTGATACAAAGTCGAAGGAAAAACATTCTCTCTATATACAACGGGTCTGAGGAACTTGTCAAGGGAAAAGGATGGAAGACTGTCTCCCGAGCCAGTGCTCGGAGACTACGGCTGCTGTCATCTCCGGACATGTTGCATTTGGTCCATCATCTCCGGACGCCATTTCTGCTCCGTCATCTCCGGATGCCCATTGTTCTGACACTGTAGGATCTTGACAAGCAGTTCTGCGTATTCTGTTCCGGGTGTCAAATTTGGCATTCACGGTCCTGGTGCCAGTAAATCGAGCGTGAGACTCAGAATGTATCCGATATTCACCTCACATGGCAACATTCCTATAGCCTTGTGCTGAGCTGCGTTGTAAGTGAACTCTGCCAACGGTAACAACCAGCTCCACTGCTCGGCGGATTTGAGTTGCGATATATATGCCTTCAAAAATGTGTCCAGAGTGGCATTCACCTTTTCCACCTGACGATCCAACTACGGGTGGTATGCTGTAGACATCCGAAGCTTAATCCCAAGTTGTGAGCACAACGATTGGCAGAAGCTGGAGCTAAATCGTGTGTCCCGATCAGATACGATCGATACGGGAAGCCCCTGTCACCGTACATAACCGTCAATGAACGCCGTTGCAAACTTTTCTACGGTGAGCTCAGCTTCCTTAACAGGAATCCAATGTGCTCGCTTCATCAGGGGATCGATAATTGTCACTACAGTATTGTAAATGGCTTCCAACATCGGTAACTTGGTGACGAAATCGATGTTCACCTGTTCCGTACGTTTGAGTGGAATCGGTAGTGCCTGCAGGAGTCCATACGGCCTGGCATTCTTGTGCTTGATTCGGTGGCATACCTCACATCCAGCAATCCATTCTGCGACTGAATCCGTTAACTTTAGCCAGTAGTACCGAGACCCAACCACTGCTGCTGTCTTTGCCATACCGCTATGTCCAACACCCAAAATAGTATCGTGTGCTTCTCGAATCATGTCCGTTCTCAAGAATTTTGGGATACATAACCTTCCGCCCGATTGCTTATGGTACAGCAGGCCTTCTTCAAGTGTGTACGGCTTTGCTCATTCCTTAACATGGTGAGACTGCTTCGAACTTGTCTTTTTGTCCTCGTTTTCATTGCTATTGGTCAAATATTCTAGAACTGGACCAAAAATTGTGTCCTCTCCATAGCCGTTTCGAACATCGTTCAGCCACTCGGTTGAGGCTGATACGCGCATTTCGATGACATTGAGGTACTGCGGATCGACCTTTGGCTGCTCTCCCTGCGTGTAGGCAATCAGGCTGAGTGCATCTACTACAACATTCGCTGCTCCAGAAAAGTATTTGACCTCGTAGTTGTGCTGTTGGAGCCTGTCAAGGTGATGCCACTGACGGCTCGTCAGCTTATTTTCTCCGAGGATATGCTGCAACAATGCATGATCCGTATAGATGGTGGTACGTTTTCACCCATGAACATAGCAGGCCCAATGTTCCAGATTTGCGCTGATTGCAAGCAGCTCTCAGTCGTATGCTGGATACCTCGTCTCGACCATGTAGATCTCCCTCGAAAGTATCCCAGTGGCCGCTCCATCAACCTTCCTTCATACAGCGGCTTTTGTGCCAGAACACCTCCAATTGCGGTATCCGAGGTGTTAGTTCTCAGGATGAAATCAGCCTCCCGATCCAGGGTTGCCAAGACTGGTACCGAGATCAATGCCTTCTTGAGATCCTCAAACTGATCCCCATGCTGGCTAGTCCAGATATAGTCGTTCTTGGGTTTTGCCATGAGGTCATGCAGCAGACAAACCCAATGGGTGAATTTTGGGACAAACTTCCTGTAGTAGCCAGCTAAACCGAGGAATCCATGAAGTTTTGTTGGTGTTTTGGGTGTTGGCCAATCCTGTACTGCTCTGACCTTCTTTTTCTCAGTGTGAATGCCGTGTCTATTCACTCTGAAACCAACAAACAACATTTCCAGAGTACCAAACACGCACTTGGTCTCACTCAGACGTAACCAGTCGTTCCATAATGCCTGAAGCACACCTTCCACATGTGACTTATGTTCTGCCAATGTTCTTGAAAAGATCAGGACATCGTTGAGATACACAATTGCATTTCGGCGATGTGGATGTAATATTCTGTGTATCATATACATAAACACAGCTGATGCATTTGCAAGTCCAAATGGAATGACTTTATACTCGTAGAATCTGTCTGGCACTATGAATGCAGTCTTGTGGCAGTCACCTGAATGCACTCGCACCTGGTGATATCCGCTCGCCAAGTCCAACTTGGTAAAAATGCGTGCCCCATGGAGCTTATCCAGCAATTCCTCGATATACAGCAACGGATACCGATCTTTGACCATTATCGAGTTCAACGCACAGTAATCAACACACATTTGGAGTGTGGTGTCTGGCTTTTTCACAAAGATTATCGGTGCTGCGTAACGTAAATGTGAGTCTGTCACTGACCTGTTTGCGAGTAACTTCTTGATCTGTACCTCGAATTCCATCCTTTCAGACTGTGTCATCCGGTATGACTGTTGGTGTGGAATTTTTGCTGTCAGATCGGTATGGATACGGAAATCATGATCTCCTGGTGGTGGTACGCCACTCAGTCACTGAAAGAGGTGGTCAAAATCCCAATGGATTTGAACTCTCCACTTCCCCAGGTCTGCCAAAACAGATTCATCCTCAGGGAATTGCTCGCCCACCTGTCGCTTACGGATGTCGACCACGAATATCCTGTCGCTACTGGATTTTGCCATTGCCCCTCTCATCTCGTTTGCGGATATCAGATTGATGGATGCCACTTGAGCTATTACTTCGCAGTGGTTGTGAACTTCCCGGTAGCGGCCCTGGTGCAGTCAAAGTCCTTTTAAGAAAAGCCTGGGTATGAATGCCGGTCGGCCATCCATCAGCAAAGACCACTGATCGGCATCCAACAGGTGCCAGACATTGTCTGAATCCACCAAATGGCTTGTCTTTGAGTGCCAATTCTTTCCAATAATACTGTCGTAGGTACCTTTAAGATCAAACACAGTGTACCAGCCTGTAACATCTGTGTAGTTCCCGTTGACGCCCTGGATACATTTGTTAAGCCAGACCTGATATCTGTACCTGGGAGGGTGTTTGGTTCCGGCTGTGACAATTGACATACGCCGAGCATATCAAAAGGGTAAACTGAGCTGCTTTGCGAATACGGTATCGATATAACAGTGAGAAGCACCAGGGTCTATTCTGGTGTAGGCTGAGCGAGTTTTGGAAAGTGAGGTTTAGACTTTAGCGTAAAAACGTAACAAATCACTTTTATCATTAATGTCTTTCCGTATAACATTAAGGTTTGTCAAATAAAGTCTCACTGCCTCTCTTTCATTAGTAGGAGGACGCCCTGTCACTCCTACTGAGCACCTTTTCCCTCACTCTGTTCCACCTTACTAGTCTTATTCCAGTCCGATCCGCCCAAGTCCAACACATCCGTAAGTCCTCCGTTATCATCAAGCATTGCCTCCTCCGACCAACCTCTGCCAAAGTATGCACTGGACCTCGCCTCCAGATCATCAATGTTGTTGACGTGTTTGGTTGGTGCATGCCAATTAGGTTGGTTGGCACTGGTATGTTAGAAAGGTTGACCAGTACGGTACAGTGTCTGCTGAGTGGGTGTCGACTGGTAGGATGGTTGGCGCTGCTTCTGGAGTCCCTCGTGGCCTACCTCGTGTCCTGCACAAGGTTTGAATTGTGCAGTACAGTTGTCCGTGATCGGAGTGCCGCATAGGCGTACGATGTAACCAAACTCAATGCAACGGTGGCACTGTATCCTACCATCGAAGACAGCATTTAGTTAGTCATTCTCGATATTACTCAAGTCCATCGGATCGCCTTGAGCGGTGGTAACGTTTGGGGAGAGGGTCAGGGCACCGCTTCTGGACGGTATTGGGAGAAATGGCAGTGTGTGTGCAGTAATGATATCTATCATGCTGGACAACTTCATCTGCTTCTGACTGTCGCCATCAAGAATATCCATAAGACGTGCCTGCTGGGATATATCGTTTTGCGTCGCTTCAGGAAGCTTGATTTGGTATTCCTCCCACAGCAGGTTTTCCCTCATAATAGTGAGCGACCCACCCAGAATGGTGATCAGTTCCAATGCTCTCTGGTTGAAGGACAAAACCTGCTGGCAGCTGAACTTCAACGCATACCATTTGTGGCGAATTACCGAAATAGCCCGTTCCGAAATGCACTGGCACTTGAACAGAACCTTCACAGTGTCCCATGTGGTATTGTAGTTGTAATCCTTTGGTGGGATACTATCCACACCCTGTTCTTCATGCAGTTCTCGAACCAGTGGAACACTTTGGCGGTGAGTAAGCATCAGAAGATGTCGATCTTCTGATTGTCTTCGGATACCTTTTGACAGACTGCTCTGCCCTGTCAAATGTAGTGCTGCACATCTTCAAGAAATTGAGCGACAACCTCCAAGTCCTGGGAACAATCAAATCTCTTTGGCTCATGTAGCTTAATTTTATGAACGATCAGGTTTTGGCTTGGGGTCCCGGCTTGTAGTTTTGCGGATTGTTCGTTGATGGCAAAGAGGTGATCGCAGCGCTGCTTCCAAACCGCCATCTCCTCCTCTGCCTTACGGAGTTGGTGCTCCAATGCCGCCAGATCTGCAATCTTCACAGAAGCTTCCCGGTGACTGTCGTATCACTGGGCGTAGGCACTTCGGACCGCTTCGGCTGAAACAGCTATGACTACCAAGTTTTCATCGCGTGAGACATTCGCCTCACCAATCCACTCGAGTAGCTCGCCCGGCTCTGGCCAGAGTTTTGGGGTGTTTGACATTGCTCGCTGTTTCAGCATGCCCTGTTTTGCTCACCGCACTTTGAAAAAGCTTACCACGCTTTGAAAATACTCGTCGCGCCTTGGAAATGCACGCCGTGCTTTGGAAATACTCAGTGATTATGTCCGATGAATGGGTAATATAGGCAGTAGCTCAGCCAGGTGAACAGGTAGTTGAGACTGCTGTGACGGCTTCTGAATTGGCCTCGAATTTTGCTCGATACACTCGATTTCCTCCCGAAGTCGCTCCATTTGCTAGAATTCCTCTCGCATCCGCTTGATTTACTTGAATTTGCTCGATGTGCTCGATCTCTACCTGAATCCGCTCTATTCACACGAATTCTTCTCGTTTTCTCGATTTTCCTCAGACTTTGTCAACTCTGTTCGACTGAATACTAGAGGAAGAGGTAAAGAAAAAGGGCCTCGAACGCCGGCCCCCACGCTTACCGCTCACTGCGCCCTCCCGCAGCTACTTTTCACACCAGTATACGTTCGCTGATATCTCTCTTCCGCTCCATATGGTCTGTGATGTTTCTGCGCCCTCCTGCTGCCTGCCGCTGATCACACGGTGCAATAAAGAATGCTCGCCACTGGTCGTACGAGGCAGGGAAATAAAGAATGCTCACCACTGGTCATGTGGGGCAGAGAAAATAAAGTGTTGCTACCAGTTGAGGGGTAGCAAGAAACATATCCATTCTAAAGAGAGGAGCACCAGACACTTATACGAGTGTCCATATGCTAGCACTAGTGTGTGAATATCTATCTACAGAAGCCCTTAGGGCAGCCATATGCCAAGTCCCACAAACTCGAGAAGCCACGCTAGCGACCACGCTAGCCACTCTAGGCGTAGCGTCCACCATGCCCAGAATCCTCCTCCTACAGACTATAAGAACGAGGATGAGAGGTGACCAAGGCATGCTTTATTTCATCCGAGAGGCCATCGTACAATTGTTCTCTCTGGGCCTCTTTGCTCCAGTTTAGGTCTCCCATGAACCAAACAACCTTGGTGAAATAGGTGGCAAAGGTGCCGTTCTTTTGCTTGAGTTTCTGAATCTCACGGTTGGCAGTGCAGGTTGTGTTGGGGTCGTTGAACGCCTGGTGGAGGAGTTTAAGGAGTGCCTTCAGGGATTCGTACCAGATTTGTCCAGTATTCTCAGATACATAGATGCGAATCAGGTTGAGGGCGGCCCCTGAGAGGCGGTTGACTGTACATCGGAGGCACGCTTGGTCATTGGGATAATGATGGGGTTGCACGGCCAACTTGTTGCGCAGTCGGATAATCCAGGTACGCAATTCTTTGGGCTTACTGCTGTCGAAAATTGGTGTATCAGAAAACCCCTTCTGGGTGGCATTGGCATCACCCTGAGCTGTAGCCATGGCTACCACCTGGGCCTGCAGCTGGGTTAACCACTGTTCAAGGGTGGAGCTGGAAGTGTCCGTGTCCATTAGTTCTGAGCTCATCACAAGTAGGTTAGAATAAGGGATGCAACTTAGTGTAGCGGCGGTGGGCAGGAGGTTCTAAAGTACTCGGATGGATTCGAAATGGAACGGGAGCGTGAGCAGGAACAAGATGGGAAGAGAGAAATGGGAATGGGAGTGGGAATAGGAAGTCGGAAATGGGAACAGGAACGGGAGACACAGACAGCTAGTGTCAGAGGGACGTGTTGGACCAAGACACACACAGTGTCAGATGGATGTGTCAAACAGAGAGACAGAAAGTATCAGACAGACATGTTGTACAGTGAGATGGACAGCATCAGCCGGACGTGTCGGACCTGGACAGACAACATCAGATGGATGTGTCAGACAGGGATGGACGGTGCTGGACAAGCGTCGCTGATTCAAAGGAACACAGAAAATGGAGGAAACAGAGAAAACAGAGAAAACGGTGACGAGGTTGATATTCCGAATAGAATACAAGAGGTTGCATGAAGAGAAGAAGAAGACAAAACACGGGAGACAGCCCTGCTTATATACACAGTTCTCGCAACTCCCATACGTCCTCCTACTGATACCCGCGCAACTCACATACGTACTCATACTCACATATGTACTCATAACTGCACAACTCATACAACCTTCTCTTATGCAACTGGGGCCCAGAACCGACACCCTTTCCAAGATGGAGACATCCGAAGTGAGGTGAGGACACTCTTGCTAAGATCGAGACCTCCTGAGCGAGGTACTGGCATAAGCAATGAAATCAGGGCAGCTGAACCTTCCTAGCACCCGAAATCAACCAACTCAACCCAAACCGAGCGCCAAAACAACCAAGTGCCAAGACCTGTGCCGTGACATTGGTGTTTCACCAATGGCACAACCATCAAGGTTGATGGAAGTTGTGTCTGTTGGAGAGTGCCACTAGCCATTGGGGTTCTTGGTTGATGGTAAGCTAGTGTAGTAGTTCCTTGTTCTGGTTGTTGTGTACTTTCTTTCTTTCTTTTCTATCTCAGTTCTTCAGATGTCAGACAACACATCTCTTCCATCTTCATTGCCTCCCTCTTGTTGCTCCTGTGATCTTTTCTGCCCACACCAGCTTACAGGTTATGAGCCCTATGCCCTACATGTACATCTAACCTCATAAGATCATCATATTGGATTTTGTCTGGGCCTCTACCTCTGAGCAGTTGACCAACTCCTACAGAACCACTGTTACACCCAAAATATTATGGGTAGAACATTAAGATACGGACAGGGCAGGAAGGCATCGGAAACTCGTCACATGGTCTTCGGACAGCATACCGAGACTGAGCAACCGACACTGTTGGGGTTCGACTCAGGTCGACCGACTCTGCAGCACAGGATAATCCTGGGCCAAATACCAGCGAGGGCCAGAAAACACAAGTGCTGCCGCAGCGAAAGACAACCTTGGTGGTCATCACACGGACAAGCAATCGGAAGGAAACCGGAACGCAAGGAGTTGCGAGTCTAGATCGTAGAATAGGAACGGGTTTATTTCCAGAGGCACAGCGCCCAGAGGAACAACACCACAAGTAGGGAATCACTGTATCATCGCAGATGTCTCGAAGGCCCGAGGCGATACCCTTGCACCCCGTTGTCAGAAGACACGAGGGATCATGCTACCACTCGTATTCTCGTCATTGACACCCAATTGTGGCGACGAACTCTAGGTTTTGCCAGTGCACCGAAGCGTGAGCGTATCCGCACTTATCCGAGAGGCTTACAACGATTATGATACAGGGCATATGCCACACCAAGGTGAGGGACAATGAGTCGAGCTGAATACGGAAGCAGAGGCTTGACTTCAAGTCAATCCTGTCATGCTGGGTAGCCCCCGGACTAGATACCAGCTCATGATCGGAAAAGTGCAAGCACTGCTACAGGACTGCGCCACAGGAACAGTTCGAGAGTCTATTGGAAAAGATATGGGGCGGAGCTATACCTTGATACAGTCGCGGCCGAAGAAAGGATAGCTGGTACAGTTGAGGGTTCGTTGCTCCAGTACAGGTCGAGTAGCATAATCAACCCCACACACAGCCCATATCGTATCACCCAATCACAATGAGAGAACAGAGGACGTGCTTCGGCCACTCTCAGGAGGATATGATACGTGGAAGCACTACTTTCCGATCCAAATTGAGAGATTATCTGTGATACGCAGATGAAGTCTAATGCCAAGGCGAAGAGTTTTCACGTCGTGGTGCAGGGTAATTTCCCCGCAGCATGTGACTTTGACGAGCCAGATACTTATACAACAACCCACCGACGAACGGTGGGCAACGGATCTTCATCGAAATAATCATCGGAATCATCAGCGGAACCAGGAATGACAGAACGGTCAATCAGCAACAAACCACCTACCGGTCACCAAGATATCGGGTCAATGACCATCGCGCTACGAGCGAGTCGTCGCCATGGAACCACGAGCAATCCTATGAGAGAGTCATCACCATGGAACCACGAGGGATCATATGAGTGAGTTATTGCCACGAAACCATGAGCGATCCATCACGCGAATCATTGCCATGGAACCATGAGCGATCCGCTGCCACAATACTGTCAAGCCTCCAGCAGCCGCGCACGAGTCGACGATACGTCTAAGTGGCAAGCAGGAGGACAGTTGATCGGGAAGGAGACAGAAGGATATGTGAGAAGAACGAGAGTTTAGACTGGAGATAGGAAGGGGTCTGATGGGCAACACATCTGTTGGCACGGATAGGACCCCCATTGAGGGTATAATCCCCGAGGTCATAGCCAAGGGCTGATGTGGGTGTCACGAATCTCACCCAACAGGCTCGTAAGCACCGCTGCCGGGGCCGCGGTCACCCTCACCGTCCTATGGCTTGGCCTGGTCTCCGCTGCTGCAGCCGCGGTCATCCTCTGCACCTAGGTGCCTTGCTCGATCATATCGCTCGGGCAGCGATATCCCTCACATCTGACTGCCGGCCAGTCTAGGTCCTTCTCCTTGTTTCCGTTTGGGTATGCTTGCACGTCCTTTCTTCTGTCATCATTACGTATGTTGTTTCCCTTTGGTTATTCTTGTGCGTCCTTTCTCTGTCCCTTACTGCTTGCATATCTTTTCTCCTATTGCCACGAGTAGAGTGTTGGCTGTGTGGCGGCCGAGTGCGATCATGTATTTTCCTTGGGCACAGCAATCAAGTCATGATGGTAGATAGAGGAACTGTGTCAGTCTTGCGGGCAAGCTGTGATTCCACAGAGGGATGGGAAAAGTATAAAGGAGGAGCGTGGTAGCTAGTCTGGAGATTCTTCTCCATGCAATCTATTATCTCTGTCCACAGACCTATCTTTCTACTCGTAACCGGCACTGCGACCACCAAACCCCACAAGAACAACGAGCCCACGCAAAGGCATGTGAGAAGACCACAACGAGACCACATCAGGCATGACGGATACCATGAGAACAACGAGCCCACACAAAGGCGTGTGAGAAGACCACAACGAGACCACACCATGCGTGACCGACACCGTGAGACCAACGAACGCACGCAAAGGTGTGTGAGAAGACCGCGACGAGACCACGCCGGGCATGACGGATACCGTGAGAACAATGAGCCCATGTAAAAGTGTGTGAGAGAGCTGCGACGATACCACGCTGGGCATGACAGATACTGCGAGAACAAGGAGCCCAGGTAAAGGCGTGTGAGAAGACCGTGACGAGACCAGGCCGGACGTGACGGATACTGCAAGAACAATGAGCCCACACAATGGCGTGTGGCTACGCTGGAAGTGTGAGTGCGCCGGAAGTGAAAGAACGAGTGACGCCCCGAAGAGCCAAGTCTACATTACATGTCGAGCAGTACGGAGTAGTCAGGGCAGGATCTTGACACTAGATTGTGTCTCCAAATCGACACCTGATGTAGCAAGACAACACCCATATTGAAGTCCCACAGCGAAGACTCCGAGGACCCCCTCAACCTCTGAGAATTCAGGAAAGTCCCCGACGACCAGTGGGCCCCAAGCCCTGTGACACTGGAACCACAATCAAGACCACAGACACCCGAGTCACCAGAACAACATAGAAGAATGGCGGAAGGATCAGGCATGGGGGGAAGCGGACCCCACTTGCTAACTACGGAGATCCTGCAAACACTCTTAGCAGCATGCGACAGACCGCTGCAGAACAGTTACCCAAAGCTCCGGGACCCCGAACCGTTCGAAGGAGAAAAAGTAAAATTCAAAAGATTCCTAGCTCAGTGTGAGCTGAAGTTCAGGACAGCGGGGAACCGATTCGACGACGATGAGAAAAAGACAGGATATACATCCTCCCTACTCCGAGGGGTGGCATGGAACTGGGTAGAAACCTTTCTCAACCAGGAAGGAGGAATCAACCTAACATGGGAAGAACTGAAGACCAACATGAAGCATGCTTTTGGCCAAGTAGACGCCAAGGAAATAGTGTTCGAGAAATTCCAGAAAATCCAGCAGGGAAACCAAACAGCAGCAACCTATTGGGCGGAATTCCAGCGAATCAAAGCAGATCTCCCATAAGTGGACAACGTATGCATCGCTAGATTTTGAGATGGATTACACCCAGAAGTAAAAAGGCACTTGGTCATGAGCAAAGTACCAGCCACCGTTCTGGTGGACTATGCCACTGTGGCCATCAAAACGGATAGCCACCTATGAACCTCAGAGTCATTAGTCGACGACCCGTAGCTAGCCCAGAAGCACGCTTCCATGTCCACATGAAAGAACCGCCGTCAGCACCTCTGGGGGACCCAATAGACCTAGATGCCACCTGGCAATTCAAGTTCGCATCAAGAATGCTGAACCGGTTTCACCGACGACCACAAACGGACAAATGTACAATTGTGGGAAAAGGGGGCACTTCACGAAGGAATGCCCCCAGCCCAAGAAAGCGCGAGTTCTATGGAGGAGGCCATACCAGGCAGCGGAAGCCATGTATGAAGAAGATGTTGGAATTGCTTCTCACCGTTCCGGCGTGGCGCGCCGATGGAAGCGTCACCGCAGCAACGGCGACCACAGCAACGCTGTGGGGAGCAATGGCATAGCAACGGCAGTGGCAAGGGGATCCTGGTAATGATGGCTTGGCATTCTCCCATAGCAGCATCTTTCGCATTCTTTCTTCTGTACTCTAAAATACTCCGATATAGCACAGAAAAGATAAGACACATCACGGTTGAGCGATTCCATCAAACTTCAACGATCAAATCATCTCATTCTGTTCCTCACTCGTTCCTCTCTCTCTCTCCCTCTCTGCGCGTGAAGACTGTTAAAGAAACCGGTGACCGGGCAAACTTTATCAGAAGATACCATAAGCAATGAAGTAGAAGAAGAACTTGAACCGGCGGGAAACGACAGCCCTCGGGAATGGGCCTAAGCAACAGCCACCGCAGGGAGAAACCCGTTGCAGAAAAAGACCCATGCTACAGGATACGAACAACCAGCTATGACTGCGAAGAAAAAATCGTGATCAAAGTACAGATTATCGGAACAGACGGAAATGAACTCAACACCACAGCCCTAGTAGACAGCGGGGCATCCGAGAACTTCATCGACAAAGCCTACGTCGAAGCCAGCAGAATTACAATGCAGCAAAAAGTGACACCAAGATGGGCTCTGACTGTGGGCGGGAGTGAGATCACTGGCGGGCCAGTAACCCACGACGTGCAGGTCCACCACACCATCGATCATCATGAGGAAGACATCCGGCTACACTGCATCACGATCGGAAATGCACTGATCATCCTAGGACTCCCATGGCTCAAGCTTCATGACCCGGTGATAGGATGGAAGAATTATACGGTGAAATTCCACTCGGACCACTACGCTGAGAAATGCTTACCTAGCTCACCGAAAGCCAACACAGTCCTGGAAGAAAAGGCCACGGAGTAATACCACAGAAAAACACCCGAAAATTTGGAGATCGGCGAAACAGACCCATGGGAAGTATGCCAGACTGTAATCAACAAAATCAAGGAAACCTCCAAGACCAACAAAAATCAAATCCCACCGGAATATCACGAATTTCTCAAAGTATTCACCGAAAAAGAGCCTACAGCACCTCCACCCCACCGCACCCAGGACCATCATATTCCACTAGAGAAGGGGAAAACGCCTCCGTATGAGCCCTTACAACCCCTGAACGACGAGAAAATGAAGGCTCTCAAAGAATACTTGGATATCAAAGAAAAACGAGGATGGATCAGCGCATTCACTTCCCCAGCTGGGGTGCCGATCCACTTTGTGAAAAAGAAAGACAGTGGACTACGCTTGTACATGGATTACTGGCAATTCAATGAAATCACGGTCAAGAACCAGGCACCATTACCATTAATCGGAGAATCCCTCGATCAACTATCCAGCACCACCATCTACACCAAGCGTGACATCCGGGATGCCGATTACAACCTCAGGATTAAGGACGAGAACAAGTGGAAAACAGCGTTTCGGACCTGATACGGACTGTATCAGTACTGCGTCATGCAGTTCGGACTAACCAATGTATCAGCCTTGTTCCAATGATGGATGAACGAAATCCTGAGTGAATACCTTGACGTCTTCTGTGTGGCATACCTGGACGATATCCTCATATTCTCGCAGAATCTGGAAGACCACCGAGCACACGTCCGAACGATATTGGAGTGAGTCAAGGAAACAGGGCTGACACTGAAAGCTTCCAAGTGTGAATTCCACACCACAGAAATCGAATACTTGGGATACCTGATATCACCACAAGGCTTGTGTATGGACGAGGAGAAAATCAGGACAATCAAGGAATGGAAAGAACCAACGAACGTCAAAGGAATCCAGAGCTTCCTAGGATTCGCCAACTTCTACCGAAGGTTTATACAAGACTACAGCTAGATCACAACACCCCTCACCTGCCTGACAAGGAAGGAAGTGAGCTGGGAATGGGGCGACAAACTGCAGATGGCTATTGATGCGCTGAAAACAGCAATGGTTACAGAACCAATACTACAACACTTCGACCCAGAGGGACCGGTCACAATCGAGACAGATGCCTCAGACTACGCCATCGGAGCCATCTGCTCACAACCTGATGACAACGGAATCCTGCATCCAGTAGCCGATTACTCGTGAAAACTCAAGGACCCACAACCGAACTATGACATACACGACAAGGAACTACTGGCGATCGTAGAGGCACTACGAAACTGGGACACATATTGCAAAATAATAGGGCCAAAAATCACGATTTTACCGATTACAAGAACCTGGAATATTGGAAAACAAAGAAAGACCTCAACCTATGGCAAGCCTGGTGGTGCGAACGATTAGATAACTACGATTTCACAATCAAATACCGACCCGGGAAGCTGGCCGGCAAACCAGACATACTCTCTAGAGAGTCAGGAGACTCTCCCTAGGAAGGGGATATGAAGCATCGGCAGAACCAGGGCTGAATTCTCTTAGCTGAGGAAGCGTGCAGAGTACTCCAAGCCAATACGACGGAAACCATCTACCTGAAAATAGACAAAGAACTCCTGAATGAAATCAGAACGCTAAGCGCAGCGGATAAAGAGATGCAAGAAATCCGGAGGAAAAAGGCGAGCAGGACTACCCGCGACGGGAAGATCGCACTAGGCCTATGCGAAGAAAACAAGGGGTTGCTAATATATGACAGCCTCATATGGATCCCTGACGATAACAAACTGCGACTACGGATATTATGAGACCACCACGACGCGCAAGCCGTGGGACACCCGGGCTGAACAAGAACCCTGGAACTGGTTAGCCAAAGCTTCTACTGGCCAGGGCAATGAAAGTACATACACAGATACGTTGAGCACTGTGACACCTGCCATAGAATCAAGCCAATCCGACACGTGCCGTTCGGATTGCTAAGACCCCTGGAACTTCCGCACCGACCATGGGAAAACCACCACCTCCGTGTTACACCCTAAATACCACAGGGTCAGAATTTGGATACTGACCAGGCAGGAAGGTATCGGAAACTCGTCCCATGGTCTTAGGACGGCATCCCAAGACCAGGCAACCGTCACTGTCAGGGCTTGGCTTGGGTCAACCGACTCTGCGGCACAAGGACGTCCCTGGGCCAAGTACCGGTGAAGACCGGGAAAGCACAAGCCCTGCCATGGAGGAAGACAACCTTGGTCATCTTCAAAAGCAAAACAAGTAATCGGAAGGAAAACGGGAACGCAAGGAGCTGCGAGTCTAGATCACAGAATAGGAGCAGGGCTGTTTCCAGAGGCACGGCCCAGAGGACCAGCACCACGAGTCGGGAATCGCTGTATCGTCGCAGATGGCTTGAAGGCCCAAGGCGATACCATTGCACCCCATGGTCAGGAGACACAAGGGATGATGCTACCACTCGTATCCTCGTCATTGACACGTGATTATGGCGATGAACTCTGGGCTTTGCAAGTGCATGACAGTGTGAGCGTATCCCCCACTTATCCGAGATGCTTACAACGATTATGATGCAGGGTAAACGCCGCACCAAGGCAAGGGACGTCGAGTTGACTGAATACTGAAGCGGATGCTGGACTTCAAGCTGATCCCCTAGCGCTGGGTAGCCCCAGACCAAGTACCAGCTCATGTTCGTGAAAGTGCAAACGCCACTACAGGACCGCACCTCAGGAACAGTTCGAGAGTCTGTTGGGAGCGATATGGGGTGAAGCTATACCTTGGTGCCCATTGCAGCCGAGAAAGATTAGCTGGAACGGTTGAGGGCTCGTTGCTGCCGGCTCCGGTCGAGTAACGAAATCAACCCCTCAGGTAACCCAATCACATCACCCAATCACGACGAGAGGACTTAAGGAGAGGCACCTGCTCTGGCCACTCTTGGGAAGATATGGGAAAAGCACTACTGTCTGACCCAATCGAGAGTTATCCTCTTTATGCTGATGAAATCTAGTGCCAAGGCGAAGAGTTTTCACGTCGCAGTGTGGGGTTGTTCCCCGCGGCACGTGACTTTACCCAGCCGGATACTTATACGATGACCTGCTGACGAGCGGTTGTCATCGAATAAGAAACAGAACCATCGGAAAAACCATCGGAATCATCAGCGGAACCAGGAACCACAGAACGGTCAATCATGAACGGACCACCTACCGGTCACCAAGACATCGGGTCAACGACCGTCCCCCTATGAGTAAGTCGTCACCACGGAACCATGAGCAATCCATCGGGCATGTCGTCACCACGGAACCATGAGCGATCCACCGCTATGATACTCGCAATGCTGCAGCAGCCACCTGGCCTGCGCCCCGAATCAACGATAGGCCTAAGCGGTAAGCGGAATGACAGTTGATCGGGAAGGAGACGGGAGGATACGTAAGGGGCTCGAGAGTCTAGGTGGGAGATAAAAAGCGGAGTTAACAAGGCTTACGGCCACCAGCGGTTGTAAGGGTTAACTTCGGGACATAAGGGATACCGGCAACTAGTGGTGTACGGAGCAGAAGTTATAGCTGCATTATCGACACTTAGCGCAGCTTGTCACAACTTCCGATCGCGGACATCGCTGGGCTGCATGATAGACTCAACCCCCAAAAGGGTTGAGCGAGTTATACGGTGCTAAAGAGAACCCTGTCTCCTTATTGTCAGACCGTCCAGGACAAGTAGCTTCTGGCTCCAGCCCGCACCCAGTAGGGTCTGGTGTGTGAGCGTATTCCTTACCTTATCTTACCCGTGAGGTAGTTGACGCACGAACCGTTTGGCAGTTACCGAATGCGTCTCCATCCGATCCTCGACCGAAGCGACCCACGAACGAGCCGTCGGGCAAGGTGCCGGGCCTGCCTCAAACTACCCGCCGAAGCGACAAACGAGCGAGCCGTCGGGCAAACCGTAGGGCCTGCCTCGAACCACCCGCCAAAGCGACACGAGCGAGTCATCGGGTAAGATGCCGGGCCCGTCTCGAACCATCCGCTGAAGCGATACACGAGCGAGCTGTCGGGCAAGATGCTGGGCCCGTCTCAATCCGAACGATCCGCCGAAGCGCCACGAGCGATCCGTCAAGCAAGCTGTTGCCGTGGAGCAGCGTACGATCTGGCGCTCAAGTCGCAGCCAGCGGGCACCGCAGATATCGAACTAAACTCCTTAGATTATTCGCTGTGAATCCCCTAACAGTGAGCGAACTTGTAAGGAGGGTCATTGGGGAAGTTATTCTTGAATAATAATTGAACACCGGCGAAGACCATGTGCACCCCATCTCCTTCGTGACTATCGAGAAACCTGACTAGTTCATTATTACCGTCACTCCACCGTTGACCGGACATCCCAGTATCACACTCCACTGCAGCGCCGCAGCACCACGCACCCCCCTGGCTGACATCACACCGCCACAGGAAGACCAGTTGGCCGCCCGGACCAAACCTGCCGCCGACCCTATTGCAGCTGCGCTACAGAACGAGCAATTCACACTACTGGGTGAAATCGTCACCATGATACATCAAACAACAACACGGGATGCGCACTGCAATTATGTGGTGCACTGCACCCTCGTCCAGTGCATGAATGAATTCCACGATGCAGACCAACAGCAACTCTAGCGGATGGCCAACACCCTGGAAATGATTATCGCCAAACAACAATGAATTAACGGACAAATTTAAGCGCGGCAGCAGGCTAGCCGGCCCGTCCGCAGCTAGCGCACTGTTGGAATTGCTTCTCGCCACTCCGGCATGGCGCGCCGATGGAAGCAACACCGCAGCAATGGCAGCGGCAGCAACACTGTGGGGAGCAATGCCATAGCAATGGCAATGGCAGGGGGACCCTGGTAACAACGGCTTGGCATTCTTCCATAGAAGCGTCCTTTGCATTCTTTCTTTTACACTCTTACATACTTCTACATAGCAGTGAATAAGATACTCATTACGTCTACCTCGAGCGATTTCATCGCCCGTCAACAATCAAATCATCTCGTTCTGTCTCTATCTTTTTCTCTCTCTCTCTCTGTCTCTGTACTTGTGAAGACTCTCAAAAGAAAATGGTGATCGGGCAATCTTTAACAGGTAATGAGCCCGGAGCCGTAACCGCTCTGAATACCTACAAACCTCAGGTCATCTTCTCAATCATCATACTCTCGCGTGAAAAATAGCTCCTCAGGAGCCGTTGGTAAATGTGGGGGCTGGCGATTCCCAGGCCCTTTCACTACATCTCATTCAGAAATTTTCTCCTCGAAATCAAGTGCTAACCATCTCATCAAAGAAGATCCACATCGATACGATCCTCATCATGAGTGAAGAATCATTCAAGCACCCACTGGGAAACATCCGCCGTCTCGATCGTACCAACTACGCAGTCTGGAAGGAAGACTGTATGAAGGTCCTACAAGGAATAATGGCTTCGGACATCGTGATGGAGAGGGAAGAAGAACCGGAAGATCTGGGAAGACCCAATAACTTCACAAGAAACACTGTCCTGGCGCAGAAGGCGTATAAGGCCTACGAGCAACGGAAATTGCAGGCCTTGGCCATCATCTACGGTTCCTGTACCAATGCTGTCAAAGTATACATCAAAGGTATGGACGATCCAGTTGAGGCATGGAAAGAACTCGAAGCACGCACAAACACTGCCAACTCCTCCGACGGAAGAATGTTGTTCTTTCGGAAATTCAGCACTCTTCGCCTGTTGGAATTGCTTCTCGCCACTCCGGTGTGGCACGCCGACGGAAGCGACACCACAGCAACAGCGGTGGCAGCAATGCCATGGGGAGCAAAGCCATGGCAACGACAATGGCAAGGGGATCCTGGTAATGACGGCTTGGCATTCTTCCATAGCAGCATCTTTTGCTCTCTTTCTTCTATACTCTTACATACTTCTTCATAGCATTGAATAAGATACTCATTACGTCTACCTCGGGGGATTTCATCACCTGTCAACAATCAAATCATCTCGTTCAAACATAATCTCTGTCTCTCTGTCTCTCTCTCTCTCTCTGCTCGTGTGAAGACTCTCTGAGAAACGGTGATCGGGCAATCTTTAACAGGTTATGAGCCCAGGGCCGTAACCGCTCCACATACGATCAAACCTCACCACTGTCACACTCTCGCGCGATAAATAGCTCCTCAGGAGCCTGTGATAAACGCGGGGGCCAGCGATTCCGAGGCCCCTTTCCTCTACGTCTCACTTAGAAGCTTTCTCCTTGAAATTGATCGCTAACCATCTCAGCGACTGAAGATCTCTGACGATCGACAAGAACTTCCCTCCTTACGCATCGATATGATCTCTCCTCGTAAAACACGCAGGATTCTCAGACTGATTCCTCTACCTACATACCTACTTGACGAGCATCTACAACGATCTTCATCATGAGTGACAAAACGTTCAACCACCCTCTGGGCAACATCCGTCTACTCAATCGTACCAACTACGCAGTCTGGAAAGAAGATTGCATGAAGGTCCTACAAGGAATCATGGCGTGGGACATCGTGATGGAGAGAGAAGAAGAACCAGAAGATCCGGGAAGACCCAACGACTTTACCAGACCCCTAGTTCTGGCACAGAAGGCATACAAGGACTATAAGCAGCGGAAATTGCAGGCCATTGCCATCATCTACGGATCCTGTACCAATGCTGTCAAGGTATACATCAAAGGAATGGAGGATCCCATCCAGATGTGGAAAGAATTGGAGGCCTGCACAAACACTGCCAACTCTTCGGTCAGAAGAATGTCGCTCTTCCGGAAATTCAGCACTCTCCGTCCCACTCCCGGACAGCCGCTCAATGCCTACTTCGCCTAATTGCTCGACATCAACACTGAGCTCGCTAGCTCCGAAGAAGCGGTCTCCGACATGGTCCTTAAGCATCACATCTATACAACTCTACCTCCTGCCTATGCAGACACGATTGAGATTCTTCAATCTCGTGCAAGAGTCACTGTTCAAGAAGTCATTGATGCACTGAACGAATGCGAAACAAATCGATCGATGACAACAAAACCTGATGCCGTTTCAGATGCTCTCTACACACAACAAGGAGGGAGAGGAGGACGAGGTGGCTACCAGGGAAGATACCAGGGAAATGAGTGTTCTCAGAGGGGGTGGTGTGATTGGTGCAAAACTGGCACTCACTCTACCTCCAATTGCTGGAGTAAGAAGAACAACAAACGAGCTCGAGACCAAAATGACTGCTACTATTGCGGAGAAGAAGGTCACATGAAGAATGACTGCCTGGCCAGAAGAAAGGGACAGGCCCTACGAAACAGCAGAGGAAACGGACGTGACAGACGCGAAGGAAACGGATGTGACGGACGCGAAGGAAACGGACGCGACGGACGCGACGGAAACGGACGCAATCACAACACCTCTGGCAACCAGCAATGACTTGCGGGGTCTACCTCCCTCAGCTCGGAGGTAATGGTGGCATCATATCGATCGGCAATAACAACAAGGACCTGGGTAATTGATTCCGGAGCATCTCACAATTACGGCAACAATCTTCGAGATTTCCGGAAGAACTCAGTTAAGGAAACGAATATGATCATCAAGTTGGGAGATGATCATCAAGTACAAGCAAAGAAGAAAGGAACTGTACGTCTGGGAGGAGTGGATATTGAGGCGTTCTTCGTTCCTGAATTCCGAATATCTCTACTGTCAGTAGGACAACTAGACTCACATGGATACACAACAACATTCGGATCAGGGATATGCTCGATTGCTGATGCAAAAGGACAAAAATTTCTCAGCGCCAACCTTGAAGACGGCCTGTATATACTATCAACGGATGGATCAGCACAAATCTCCAAAATAAAGATGCTGCGAACAACTTCACATTCCCTCTCAATAAACATATGGCATCGACGTCTCGCACACCTTAATCATCAAGACTTGAGACAACTACTGGAATCCTCAGGAGAATGCATTACAGATTCTCTGGACGTGCAGCCAGTAGCAGTCCCGGATATCGAACCGATTGCGGATCCTATGGACGCTGAGCTGGTTACGCATCCGGATGTCGTGCCAGTCGCAGTTCCGGATATCGAGTCGGTGACGGATCCTATGGAGGTCGAGCCTGTGACAGATTGTATGGACATGAGTCCTCGCTGGGAAACATCTGGATTGTGTCGGACATGCGTTCATGGGAAGCAACAACAACATATTGTACGCACTAAGGCACCCCGATCCTCAATGCTGTTTGCACTTGTGCACTCAGATCTCTGCAGGCCTATGAAGCACAGTATCGGAGGCGCCCAATATTACATCATCTATATTGATGACTGTACAAGATACACTGAGGTGTACTTTCTGATCACAAAAACCGCGGAAGAAATATCGGCCAAGTGAGGGGTAGCAAGAAGCATGTCCATGCTAGAGAGGCGAGCGCTGGACACTATATACGAGTGTCCGTGTGCCACCAGTGACTGTCTACTGTGACTGTCCTATGTAGCCCTATGTCACACTCCCGTAGCACTGTCCGTGTCACCCGAACTCTAGAAACCCCGCTGGGCGTAGTGTCCGAAGCGCCCGCAGCGGCCGGAATCCTCCTCCTACAACCACTCCCCTCTTAACAAAACCAGCCCCCTCCCCAACAACGTATACCACTCGACAAAACAAACAACAATAACAAGAAATGTCAAACAAAACA